>Ga0123353_10000392_pt1 | contig 53726 bp, 36 predicted proteins | sample TergutLab28metaG_3_FD_92763 | JGI IMG/M metagenome (GOLD analysis project Ga0123353, IMG submission 92763) | Labiotermes labralis P3 segment gut microbial communities from Petit-Saut dam, French Guiana - Lab288 P3 | ecosystem: Host-associated > Arthropoda: Insects > Digestive system > Gut ... | reverse complement strand
TTCCACATTCGTCCGCTTCATTATATTCTCCTACTTATCCTTGCCGTCCGGCCTTGTGTAAAATCCCACGCCACACCACCAACACCCATTCTCCCCATTTCACAACCGTGCACAAGCGGAATCTCCCGCATCTTGACATCGCCAATGCGGACGGCATCGTCGCGGGGGCGCACGGACATTTCGAGGCCGCGATGGTACGTAACCGTGGTGAACAAGGCCGGTGAACCGATCGTCCGCGTGGACCTCTGGAAACTCTTCGGCAAACCCGTCCGCATCCAGGCCGTGACCCTCACCGCCACCGGAGGCAAGGCCTGCTTCGACCAAATCCTCCTGGGCAAAACCGAGGAGGCCCTGCCAAAAAATTCACGGCCAATATGCCAGGAGAATAGTTCTGTCCCGACGCCTGGCGGTGAATCCCGATAGGAAAATCCGACCGTAAAGGGTGGCAAACGATCGGAGTTTAGTGCATACTGCCGGCGTGTACGACATGGAACCGCGAGTGCGCGAAGCCGCGAGGCCGCTCTGGCGAATGTGACGTGCGATTTACCGTCGCATCGTGCAAGACGTGTTACTGGCTGACGGCTATTGGCGGTATTCGCTTTTATGACAAAGGAACACACATGACCCTCATCGGAACGATTACCGGCGGCGACGGTTTCCCCATCGTGGCGATTTTCGCCATTGTGTTGATTCTCATTATTTTCTTCACCCTCTTCGCTCTGGCGAAGATGTACAAGCGGTGCCCCTCGGACCGCATTCTGGTGATTTACGGCAAGGTCAAGGGCAACCGTTCGGCGCACTGCATTCACGGCGGGGCGGCCTTCATCGTCCCGCTGATTCAGGACTGCGCCTACCTCAGCCTGACGCCGATGACCATCAGCATTCCCCTGCAAAACGCCCTGTCGTTCCAGAATATCCGCATCAACGTCCCAAGCACGTTCACCGTCGGTATCAGCACCGAGCCGGCCATCATGGTCAACGCCGCCGAGCGTCTGCTGGGACTCAAGCCCTCCGCCATCGAGGACATGGCCAAGGAAATCATCTTCGGCCAGTTGCGTCTGACGGTCGCTTCGCTGACGATCGAGCAGATCAACCAGGACCGCGAAAGCTTCCTCGTCGAGATTCGCAAAAACGTCGAGCCGGAGTTGAACAAGATCGGCTTGAACCTCATCAACGTCAACATCACGGACATCACGGACGAGTCGAATTACATCAGTTCGATCGGCAAGAAGGCCGCCGCCGAGGCCATTAACAAGGCCAAGGTGGACGTGGCCCATCACGCGAAGATGGGGTCGATCGGCGAGTCGGAGAACGCGCGAGAGATGCAGATCCGCGTCGCACAGAATGTCGCCGAAGCGGAGAAGGGCAAAAAGCAGGCCGAGGCGAACCAGCGCGTGTACGTGGCCGAGCAGGAAGCGGCCGCCATGATCGGCGAGGCCGAGGCGGAGAAACTTCGCGAGATCCGGCTGATGCAGAACGTCGCCGAGGCGGAGAAAGGCAAGATGCATGCCGTCGCGGATCAGCGCGTGTACGTGGCCGGGCAGGAGCGCGACGCGATCAACGGCGAAAAGAAGGCCGTCGCCGAGCAGCGAATTTTCGTCGCGGATCAGGAATCCACCGCCGTCGACGGCGAAAACAAAGCCAAGGCGGAAATCGCCGACTCCAACGCCCGGTTGGCCGTCCGGTCCGCCGAGGCGCTGCGGCTGGCCGAAGTCGCCAAACGCGAAGCCGAGGTCGCCATTCAGAAAGCACAGTACAAGGCCGAGACGGAACGATTGAACGCCGAAGAAGTCGTCAAGCGGGAAATCGACCGCCAGATGGTCATCATCGACGCCGAGGCCGAGGCGGAGAAAATCCGCCGAGTCGCCAAGGGCGAAGCCGACGGCGTCCTGCTGAAATACCAAGCCGAGGCCCAAGGCCTCCAGACGCTGCTGGAAGGCAAGGCGCAGGGCTATCTGCGGCTGGTCGCCAGCACGGGCGGCGACGCGAAGGCGGCCGCCACCATGCTCATGATCGAAAAACTCGAAGAAATCGTCGCCCGCCAGACCGAGGCCATCAGCAAGATCAAGATCGACAAGATCACCGTCTGGGATTCCGCCGGCGGCGGTTCGGGTGACAAGGGCTCGTCCACGGCGAACTTCATCTCCAGCCTGGTCAAATCCCTGCCGCCCGTCCACGACGTCGCCGCCATGGCCGGCGTGGAACTGCCGTCGTACCTGGGAAAAATCAAGGAAGACGAACCGAAGGGAAAACCGGAAGTGCAGGAACAATCGTAAATCGGGCTCTGCCTGTTTGCGTTGCAGAACGCTCCTGTCGGCAAAATGCACGACAATTCGACGTCGCGAAGACCGAGCGGGATTACACGGATTGACGGATTAGAGGATTGCTGTGCGGAACAATCGTTTTGTTCGGCAGTCTTATAATCCTGTAATCCGTGTAATCCCGCTCGGTCTTCGCGACGTCGAATAACCTGACGCTTGTCGCACGAACCGCCCAACTACAGTCCCAGATCGCCCTTGTTCAGAATCGCGTCGAATTTATACCCGGCCTTTTCGACGTTTTCGCGGGCGCCTTCCTGGCGGTCGATGACGAAGCACAGGCCCAGAATGTTCGCGCCGGCCTGGCGGAGCACGCCGGCGGCCTCCAGCGCCGCCCCGGCCGTCGTGCCGATGTCCTCGACCAGCAGCACATTTTTCCCCGCCACCGGCGTGCCTTCGATCAGCTTGTCGGTGCCGTACTCCTTCTTCGCCTTGCGGACGATCGCGAAGGGCTTGCCGCTGGCCAACGACGTCGCCGCCGCCAACGCCACCGCGCCCAGCTCAGGCCCGGCGATCACATCCGCCCCCGCCAACTCCACCCGCTCGGCAAAAAGCTGACCCAGCTCGGCCAAAATGTCCGGCTGCGTTTCAAAAAGATACTTATCCATGTAATACTTGCTCCGCCGCCCGCTACGAAGCACAAAATCGCCTTCCAGATACGCCACCGCCTTAATCCGGCGGGCCAATTCCTGTTTGTCCATTGTGTGTTCCTTTATGTGGTGAATGAGGCGTCTTCCAGCGCCCGTTCGATTTTTGCGATGGTGGCCATGTCGGGCGTTGTTTTGCCTTTTTCGATTCGATTGAGGGTTTCCGGACGAATGGCCGCCCGGCGTGCAAGTTCGGCCTGCGTCAGCCCGGCGTTCCGGCGGGCCTTGATGATTTTCCTTGCCAACGACGCGCGGGCGTACTCCACAGCAGGGAAGTTGCCATCGCTACCCGCTGGAGGCAACGCGGGCCAATCACCTTTTTCGCCCGCGCGCGACACCAGATGTTTATAGTCCTTCTCCGGAATGATCGCCCATCGTTTGCCGGCCAATTCCAGAATTTTCACCGTCATAACGCACCTTTGGTATCCTATCGACGCATTGGCATGAAAGTCAATAACATTGACATGTTTTTTCTATCGGCACGCGTCGAGGATGGCCGCGGTGGCGGAGCAGCCGATTCGGCTGGCACCGGCGTGGATCAGCTCGACGGCTTGCTGGAGCGTGCGGATGCCGCCGGCAGCTTTGACGCCCATTGCGTCACCGACGATTTGGCGCATCAGACGGACGTCGGCCACCGTCGCGCCGGCGGGGCCTAAGCCTGTGGAGGTTTTGACGAAGGCGGCCCCGGCGTCGCGGGCGATGCGGCAGGCGAGGATTTTTTCGTCGTCGCTCAGGTAGCAGGTTTCGAGGATCACCTTCACCGGCACGCGTTCGGCCATCGAGGTGACGGCTTCGATATCCTCCGCCACGGCGGCATGGTCGCCGCTTTTGAGCGCGGCGATGTGCAGCACCATATCCAGTTCCTCGGCCCCGTCGTCCAACGCCATCTGGGCTTCAAAGGCCTTGACCTCAGGCCGATGGAATCCCAGCGGAAATCCGACGACGCTGATGATCCGCACGGGCGCGTTGGCGTTTTCCATCAATCGCCTGGCTTGGTGAACATCGGTCGGCCGAACGCAGAAACCGTATACGTTATATTCCACGGCCAACTCCGCCTGGAGCTGCACGTCAACATCCGTCGCATCCGGCTTGAGCAATGTGTGGTCGATAGCTTGGGCTAACTGTTGTTTTGTCATGGTAGTTCCTGTTCTTTTGCATATAAACGAAACGCGTCGGTTTCTTCGAATGTTATCATTTCAAGATCGGGATGGGACAGAATGTTTCCGACACAAACGAATTTCCCGGCCTGCACGATCTCAACCGAAAGATGAGGACGCCCATCCGCCCGAGGAACCGGCCGCAGGACGAATCCTCGTTCGGACAACTCCATTGGTGGCCACACAAAAGTCAACCATTGCTGCCCGGAACTGTTGTCCTGCGATTCTCGCAAAAGATGGAGTTCCACAGGCCCGCCGGCTCCGTAATTGTCCCACCCGTAGAATAACACAGCCCCTCGCTCTCCACCGAGGTCCATCACAATCCACCACGCATCGTGGATGGAATACAGCACCAGACGATTTCGTTCCCATACCGTTACCGGGCCAAAGCCCCACACGTGCGGCGTGCCAACGACGACAAAATGAGGTACTCGCTCCCATCCACAATTATCCACACCGGCCTGGTACGTTTGCATCACCAGATTACGAGCGCCGAGAGTAACGGATAATTGTTGTTCCGGAGAATGGAAAGTAGTAACCATGGTTTCGTCGCTGATACCATGGGCCTTCAACGCCTCCGGCCCGATGGCGAAATCCGTGCCCGCACCACATCCGCCGAGTATCGCGAGAAGACACGCCAAACTCCAGTATTTTGCGAATGCGTTCATGTCATGTGGTTTCAGAGTTAGAACTATTGTTTTCAACACTCTACAACGCAAACAGGCCGAGCCATATCTACAGCCAAACTACCATTACAGCATCACCGTTTCGCCGGTCACTTCATATTGCGTTGCTAACCCATTCGCGAAGCCCGGTTGGCCGCCGCCGATATATAATTCGAACACGCCCGGTTCGATCATTTCTTTGCCGTCGTCGGTCCAGCAGCTCATGTGCGAAGGTTTGATTACAAAGGTAACCGTTTTCGTTTCACCGGCGGCGAGGTGGATGCGGTCGAAGCCTCGCAACATCCGTCGCGGCGTCGGGACGGTCGCGTGGGTGTCCTTGATATATAGTTGCACGACTTCGTCGCCGTCGCGGCCGCCCGCGTTGCGAACGTCCACGCTGACGGTAACGCTCCCGCCCACGGCCGTTTGCGGCGGAACACGAAAATTACTATACTCGAAGGTCGTGTAGGAAAGGCCGTGACCGAACGGGTAAAGCGGCTGGCCGTCGAAGAAGCGGTAGGTCCGCCCCGCCATCGCGTAGTTTTCGAAATCCGGGCACTGATGCAGCCCCTTGTACCAGGTGACGGGCGATCGGCCCGCGGGGTTGTAGTCGCCCCAGAGCACGTCGGCCAGGGCGGTGCCAGCTTCCTCGCCGCCGTACCAGGTGGTCAGGATGGCGGGCAGATTCGCGTCGGCCCAGTTGACGGCGAGGCAGCTTCCGCCCATCAGCACCAGCACGACGGGCTTGCCGGTGGCGTGCAGGGCTTGCAAAAATTCTTCCTGCAGGCCTGGCAGGACGATGTCCGCGCGGTCGCCGCTGCGGTTTTCCTCCCACTCGCCCTCTTCGCCTTCGAGCTGCGGCGTGTTGCCCATGCAGGCGATGACGAGGTCGCTGTCCCGCGCGATGGCGATGGCCCGGTCGAATTGGCCTCGGTCGTGCTTGTAGAGGTGGCAGCCCTCGAAGAACGTGACGGCGGCCCCGGCGGCGGAGGCCTTGTTCGTGATGCCTTCCAGCAGCGTGACGGCCTTGGAAGGTTCACCGTTATAGTTGCCCAGCAGCGGGCGGACGACGTTGGCGTTTGGCCCCATGACGGCGATTTTTTCGTAGCGGCCTTTTGGCAGCGGCAGAATGCCGTCATTCTTCAACAAAACAATACTTTCGCGAGCGGCGCGGGCGGCGAGGTCGCGGTGTTCCTTGCAGTCGTTTTTGCTGGCGGGGATGGCCGCGTAGGGCACCATCTCGGGCGGGTCGAAATGGCCCAGCCTCATGCGGGCGTAGAACAGCCGGCGGAGCGATTTGTCGAGCGTGGCTTCGTCGACCAGGCCTTCCTTGACCGCCTTGCGCAGGGCGAGGTACACGTCGTCGCAGCCGAGATCGCAGCCGTTGGTGACGGCCAGGGCGGACGCTTCCTCGGGCGTCGAGGCCAGTTGGTGATGTTTGTAGATGTCGCAGATCGCGCCGCAGTCGCTGACGACGTAGCCGTCGAAGCCCCACTCCTGGCGGAGGATGTTTTCCAGCAGCGTGAGGGAAGCGTTGCAGGCTTCGCCGTTGGTACGGTTGTACGCGCCCATGATGGACCAGGCCCCCGCCTCCTGAATGCACTGGCGGAAATGCGGCAGGTAGGTTTCGCGGAGATCGCGTTGGCTGACGACGGCGTCGAAGCCGTGGCGCTTCGCCTCCGGGCCGCTGTGGACGGCATAGTGCTTGGGCGTGGCGACGGCTTTGAAATACTTCGGATCGTCGCCCTGCAAGCCCTGGCAGAAGGCGACGCCCAGTTCGCCCGTCAGGTGCGGATCTTCGCCGTAGCACTCATGGCCTCGGCCCCAGCGGGGGTCGCGGAAAATGTTGATGTTGGGCGTCCAGAACGTCAGGCCGAAATATTGCTCACCGCCGCGACCCTCGCGATTGGCCTGGTGATGCTTGGCCCGGCCTTCGGTACTGATGGCATCGGCGACCTGCCGCATGAGCGGTTTATTCCACATGGCCGCCAGGGCGATGGCCTGCGGGAAGACGGTCGCGACGCCCGCCCTGCCGACGCCGTGAAGGCACTCGTTCCACCAGTTGTGCTTCGGCACACCCAGCCGCTCAATGCCCGCGGCAAAATGCACCATCTGGCTGACCTTCTCCTCCAATGTCATGCGAGAAACCAGATCGGCCGCCCGCGTCTCAAAACTCAACGCGGTGTTCAAATACGCGGGCTGTGTGGATGTCATCATGAACCTGCCTTTCGTTGGAGGATGGCCAAAATCATAGCAAAATGAGCGCGTTTCGCAACGGGGCACACGTCACGTTTGTGAATAGCCCAATCTGGCCGCAGGCCCTGCCATTTTGCGTTGTAAGACGGTGTGAGCGACGGAACGCTTGGGTTGTCACAACGATCTACAACGCAAAATGGCAGGGCCTGCGGCCAGTCACGCCTGAACACGAATCCCGTGCGAAAAATGGAAAACGTACATACGTTTGCCCTGGGCGCGTTTTTACAGGGTCTTTCCGTTCTCGTGGTGTACGGGGGGTATCCGTTCGAGGGAACCGTTCAGCCAGTAGCCAATAGCCAGTAGCCATCAGGTATGGCAACGCGTGTTGTTGCTCACACGATCCGATTTTTTTACGACGTACCGATCGTTGCCGCTCTCATGGTCTTTTCGCCCTTGTCCTTCCATACCTACTGGCTATTGGCTACTGGCTGAACGGTTCCCTCGAACGAGCGGTTCTTTTACGCCACGAGAACGGAAAGACCCTGCGCGTTTTTCCGCCCCCTTGTTTTTCCTCGCCGTCCGTGGTAGCTTTTTTCCAATTTGCGTCGGAGCAGACACAAACAAACAGGGCTTGCTGTGTGCGCGGCCCTCGACAACAGGAAACATTCAACGAACAAAAAGAGGATTTATGCCCCGCAGGGATGATTTGCATACGGTGTTGATTATCGGGTCCGGCCCCATTGTGATTGGCCAGGGGTGCGAGTTTGATTACTCCGGCACGCAGGCGTGCAAGGCGTTGCGAGAGGAGGGGTATCGGATTGTGCTGATCAATTCGAATCCGGCCACCATTATGACGGACCCGGAGTACGCCGACCGGACGTACATCGAGCCGATCACGCCGCAGGCGGTGGCGAAGATTATTGAGTTGGAGAGCAAGGGGCCTCACCCGATCGACGCGCTGCTGCCGAATCTGGGCGGGCAGACGGGGCTGAACACGGCGGCGGCGTTGTACGATTCGGGCGTGTTGAAGCAGTTCGGCGTGGAGATGATCGGTGTGTCACGCGAGGCCATCGAGCGGGCGGAGAACCGGACGGCCTTCAAAAACATTTGCCTGGAGTTGGGCCTGGAGGTGCCCCGCAGCGGCATCGCGCACACGATGGAGGAGGCCCGCGCGATCCTGACGGAGATCGGGCTGCCGTTGTGCATTCGTCCGGCGTTCACGCTGGGCGGCACGGGCGGCGGGTTCGCGTTTAACAAGGAAGAGTTCGAAACGATCGCCTCGCGCGGTTTGGAGTACAGCCCGATCAGCGAAATCCTCGTCGAGGAGAGCGTGCTGGGCTGGAAGGAACTCGAAATGGAGTTGATGCGCGATCGCAAGGACAACGTGATCGTCATCTGCTCGATCGAGAATTTCGATCCGATGGGCGTGCACACGGGCGATTCGATCACCGTCGCGCCGGTACAGACGCTCACCAGCCGCGAGTATCAACTCATGCGCGACGCGTCGATCGCGATCATCCGGGCGGCGGGCGTGGAGACGGGCGGCAGTAATTTACAATTCGCCATCGACCCCGACAGCGGGCGGATGGTCGTGATCGAGATGAACCCGCGCGTCAGCCGGAGTTCGGCGCTGGCGTCGAAGGCGACGGGGTTCCCGATCGCGAAGATGACCGCAAAACTGGCCGTCGGATATACGCTCGACGAAATCGCCAACGACATCACGAAGACGACGTCGGCGTGTTTCGAGCCGACGATCGACTACGTGGTGACGAAGATTCCGCGGTGGACGTTCGAAAAATTCCCCGACGCAGACGAGACGCTCACGACGCAGATGAAGTCCGTCGGCGAGGCGATGTCGATCGGGCGGACGTTCAAGGAAAGCCTGCAAAAAGGCATCCGTTCGATGGAGGTCAAGCGGTTCGGCCTGGGTGTGGACCGCATGGACAAATGGTGGCGTGCCCAGCAGCGCAAGAAAGAGAAGGCCCCCGTCGCGTCCACCGGCACGCGAGTGGAGGACATGCAGTTTCCGATCGAGGAGGGCAAGCTGCGACGCAAGCTGGCCGTGCCAAGCCAAGGCCGACCTTACTATATCCGTTACGCGTTTAAGATGGGCTGGACGGTTGACCAGGTGTACGATTCGACGAAGATCGACCGCTGGTTCCTGACGCAGGTGAAGGAGCTGGTAGATTTCGAGGAGCAGTTGACGGCCATCGACTCGCCGGGCAAGGCGTCGTTCGAGATCATTCAACAGGCCAAGCAATGGGGCTACAGCGACGTGCAGTTGGCCACCGCGTGGAAGTGCACTCCCGATGCCGTGCGCGCCCGACGGAAAGAACTGGGCATCGAGCCGGTGTACAAACTCGTGGACACGTGTGCAGCCGAGTTCGACGCCCATACGCCCTACTACTACAGTACGTATGAGACGCCGATTCGGCGCGTTTTACGTGGCGAGGGCGTCTCGCCCTCGCGTCCCGCGGGCATCTTGCCCGCGTCTGGTGGCGAAGCGGGCTTGACGTCTTCCAATGACCAGACCCGCGGAACGCACAACGCGGGCGAGACGCCCGCGTCACGTTGCGGCACGTTCGTCGACGACGAAGTCCGCGTCACGTCGAAGAAAAAAATCGTGATTCTCGGCGGCGGGCCTAACCGCATCGGGCAGGGCATCGAGTTCGATTACTGCTGCGTGCACGCCGCCTTCGCCGCGCGCGAGTTGGGGTTCGAGGCCGTCCTCATCAACTCCAACCCTGAAACCGTCTCCACCGATTACGACACGTCCGACATGCTCTTCTTCGAGCCGCTCACGCTCGAGGACGTGCTCAACATCTGCGAGCGCATCAACGGCAAGCCGCTTCGTGACGCGGCCGGCAACGCGACCGCCGGCGGCCTGCTATACGGCGCGATCGTGCAGTTCGGCGGGCAGACGCCACTGAACCTCGCCAAGGGCCTCGCCGACGCCGGCGTGCCGATCATCGGCACGAGCGTCGATTCCATCGACATCGCCGAGGACCGCAAACGATTCGCCGAAGTGCTCGATGAACTCACGCTCCAGTGTCCGCCCGGCGGCACGGCCACCAGCGTCGCCGATGCCCGAAAAGTCGCCGCAAAAATCGGCTATCCCGTCCTGGTCCGCCCCAGCTACGTCCTCGGCGGCCGCGCGATGGAGATCGTCTCCGACGAAAAGCAGCTCGACATTTACATGGCCAAGGCCGTGGACGCCTCCACCGTCGGACGCGACCATCCGATTCTCATCGACCAATTTCTCGGCAACGCCACTGAAGTCGACGTCGACTGCATCGCCGACTTCGGCGCCCGCCCCGACGGCACATTCGAGGCCGCCCCGCGCGCCGTCGTCTGCGGCGTCATGGAGCACATCGAGGAGGCCGGCATCCACAGCGGCGACAGCGCCTGCGCCCTGCCGCCCTTCAGCCTCTCGCAGAGCGTCATCGACGAAATCCAGCGGCAGGCCCGTCTGCTCGCCGAGCGGCTCAAAGTCCGAGGCCTGATGAACATCCAGTTCGCCGTCAAGGACGGACAGGTGTACATTCTCGAAGTCAACCCGCGCGCGTCGCGCACCGTGCCCTTCGTCGCCAAGGCCACCGGCGTGCCCTGGGCCAAGCTGGCCGCGAAAATCATGGCCGGCCAAAGCATGGCCTCGCTCAACGTGACCGCCCCGCCGCGGCCGGCCCAGGTGAGCGTCAAGGAAAGCGTCTTCCCGTTCAGCAAATTCCCCGGCGTGGACGTGATTTTAGGCCCGGAAATGCGATCCACGGGCGAGGTCATGGGCATCGACCACAACTTCGGCATCGCGTTCGCCAAGAGTCAGATGGCCGCCAATACGAAGCTGCCGACTTCGGGCAAACTGTTCATCAGCGTCAACGACGCCGACAAGGCCGAACTGATCCCCATCGCGCGCCGTTTCGCGGCAGTCGGCTTCGACCTGCTGGGCACCTGGGGCACGCAGCGGCTGCTCGCCGCCGAGGGCATCGCCTGCACCGGCGTCAGCAAACTCTCCGAGGGCCGACCCAACATCGGCGACGTGATGGCCAACGGCCAGTGCGACCTGCTCATCAACACGCCGACGTCCCGAGGCCCGAGCACCGACGAGGGCAAAATCCGCGCCATGGCCACCCAACACAAAATCCCGCTGATTACGACCATCACCGGCGCCCGCGCCGCCGTCACCGCCATCGAAGCCCTCCGCGACGACGGCGACTCCCAACACACCACCGCCGACAACGCATGGACGGTGCGACCCATCCAGGAGTACTTCCCCAAAGCGTGACGGGAGACAATGGCTCTGCCTGTTTGCGTTGCAGGACGTTCCGGTCGGCGAGCGTGCGGTTATCCGACTTCGCTAAGACCGAGCGGGATTACACGGAGTAACGGATTGCAGGAGGATCGTACTGGAACGAAAAATCCTCCACAAAATCTTTTCATCCGTGTAATCCCGCTCGGTCTTAGCGAAGTCGGATCCATACCATGTATGGTCCGCAACACCCTACAACGCAAAGAGGGCAAGCCATATCCGTATCTTGCGAAATGCCGTCGCCGCCGATATCGTTTCGCATGAATAATCACCAGTGTCCTTCCAAGAAAGGTTCGCCATGACGCGCGTGTATCTGGAGACGGAGCATCAGGAATTGGTTCATCCTGCCGCGGATTTGCGGGGCGTGATTTGCACGCACATTCCGTCGGCGTTGGGCACGTTGGGGTATTATGTTTTTTTGCGGCTGCCGACGGCCATGGCAGACCAGCTCGGCGCGGTGGTGACGAAACTGGAGGTGGCGGGTCTACGGCCCGACTACGTGGTGTTGCGTTTCGGTGAGGGCCTGTCGGAACCGATGCGGTTCGCGTCGAAGGTGGCGGGGCTGACGTGGGTGGCGTTATGCCGCGCAAACGTCAGTCGGGGCGACGGCGAGTTGACCTTCCTCTACCTCCCCGCCGGTCTGGACCGCGCCGACGTGCTGCTGTGCACCTGGCCTCGCTTCGTCGAGAGCGGGCAGGCGGACGATCAGTTCGCCGGGATGGCCGACCCGCGGTTCGCCCTGACCGGCATGGCGCTGGGGGGCATCGGCTGCGGCAAAGTCGAATTCTGCCGCGACGGACGATTCCGCAATTTCTCCGGCAACAACAACCAGGACATGCCCTTCGAGGACCCCGACGGCCTGGCGGGCGCGTGCCTCTCCATCGAAATTGACAAATGCCCGGAGTCGGAGCATTTCGGCGGCGGCGTGGAGCGCGTGCTCTCCACCCGGCCCACCACGCGGGCAGGCCTGCCTCTGGAGCCGGTGCCGGAATTGTCCGTGTCGATGGCCTTTCCGCAGGCGGTCGTGACGGCGAAAAACGTCGCGCCAAACGTGGACGTGAGTGTGACGCTCAGCGGAACGGTCGTACCGCACGACCTGAAACGCTCGTCACTGCCGGGGTTTCTCGCGCGGTGGTCCGTCAGCAACCGCTCGAAAAAAGCGGCCCGCATGCGACTTCGGTTGGCCTGGCCGAACCTGGTGGGCGTCGGCGGCGGGATCGGAACGCCGGAAACCCGCATCGGATACGCCGACGGTTCGTACCGCTACTGGACGGCCCCGGAAAAACATGACTCCGATCTCGTGCGCGCCCCCGGCTATTGTGCGTTGAAGTATTCCAACGACCCCAGCGACGTCTGCCCCGCCGCCGACGGCCATCATTACATCGTCGTCAGGAACACGGTCGAGCAAGGGGACAAGACGGCGTCCTTCTTCGGTTGGGGCACAACAGTCGGCGAGGACGCAGCGAACGGCAAGCGCGAACCGAACGGCTGGGGAGGCGCGGAACTGGCCGTCGCACCCGGACAAACCGTCACGCTCGACATGGCCGTCGTCTGGGAAATGCCCCACATGATCGACGCTCTCGGAATCGACCGCGGTCATTACTGGCAAAACTACGCCAACAACGGCGACGAACTGCTGGCCGTCTTCATGGAGCATTTCGACTCCATCCTCGCCGACGCCGCCGCGCTTGCCCGCCTGCTCGACGTCACCGACCTGCCCGATTGGCTCCGCCAACGCCTGTGCAACTGCTGCTACCCGCTCGTCACCAACAGCGTGCTCTACAAGGACGGCCGATTCAGCATCAACGAAGGCCCGACGGAAATGGCCGGCTGTTATGGCACGATGGATCAGCGCCTCGGCGCCCACCCGGCCACGTTTTTGCTCTTCCCCGAACTCAACCGCATGGAGATGGAACAGTTCACCCGCGTACAAAACGGAGACGGTGCGATCAATCACGATCTGGGCGGCGGGCATCTGGAGTCGGGCCCCAAACTCACCCCCTGGCCGGACGTGCCCTGCTCGTTCATCATCCAGTGGGCGATGCACTGCTGGAGCCTCGGCGACGCGCCGCTCGACGCCGCCGTCTACGACAGCGCCCGCCGCGCCTTGGGCCGCGTGGGACGCTGGGCCGACCAGGGCAATGGCGTCCCACAGATCCACGCCCGCGACGAGGGCGGTCATCCGCTGGGCACCAGCTACGACGGCTATCAGTACCACGGCACGATGGCGTACGTCGCGACGCTCTGGCTGGCCGCGCTGGGCGTCATGCGAAAATGGGCAACGCAGTACGACGACCGCGACCTGCTGGCGAAAATCGACGCCTGGCACGGAGCCGCCCACGAACGGCTGGAACGCGATCTGTGGAACGGAACATTCTACCGCGCCTACGCGAGCCAGACAGGCCCGTCCAACGAGAACTGCCACGCCGGCTCGCTCGGCGGCGAATACTACGCTCGCCTGCTGACCGGCCAGGACGTGCTGCCGGACGACCGAATCGACCCGTGCTGCGACGCGCTGACGGCCCTGAACGGCAACGCGACATTCCGCGTCCCGCCCGATGAAGTGTCCGCCGACCTGACCACCTTCACCGAATACGGCTGGCTGCCGTACGTCGAAAGTTTTTGTTTAGCCCCGCTGGCGATTCGAAGCCGGGCGGCGATGTGGGAGATCTGGCGGCGAGTCGTCGACGCGATGGAACAACACGACGCCAGCCCGTGCGACACGCGGCTGATGTATCAACCCGTCAGCGGCGACAAAAGCTGGGGCAGCTACTACATGACCGCCCCGGCCAGTTGGCTGGTGTATCAGGCCGCCGCCGACTACGCCTATTGGCCCGCCGAGTCCACGTTACGCGTGGCGCCGTCGATGGAAGGCAAATTCGCCGTCGTCCATCCGCTCTTCTGGGCCTTGGGCGAGCGAATCGGAAACCGCGTGAGCGTGACGATACAAAAAGTCTGGACCCGCCGGAAACTGGCCGTGACCACGCTGGAACTGCCGGTAGACAGCGCAACGTCAAGCGGCGTGCAACTCACATCGACAGGCAAACACGGCGTGTACAAACGCTTCACGCTACCATCGCCAATCGCCATCAAAGAAGGTGTGAAAATCGAATGGACTACGGCATGACGATAACAATGGCTTGCCTCTCTGCCGCCTCGTCGTCCGTATGGAAATGTCATCACGAAAACACACTACGACAGGAAGGCTTGCATTGTGTGAGAGAACGATGTACCCTCCGCCCACCGCGACGGGCGCGAGTGTACACCAGGAGTCTCCCATGGGCCAAAAAACACCACGCAACAAGGCCGGTAACAAGGCCTCCGAATTCACGGAACTGACGGGCAAGGGCCTCTCGTCCACGTTACGGCGGCGGAAGAAACAACTGCTCGCCCAGCCCGTCCAGCAGGTGGACGTCACGGCGGGCATGTCGGCGGCCGATCTCGTCGACGCGATGGCTGGCATGTCCATCCAGGCGCGGAATCTCGGCACGTGTGCCCGCGTGCTCGGACGAATGGTCTCCGACAAACGCCGCCCCACCATCCTCCTGGGGTTGGCAGGCCCGATGATCGCCGCCGGGCTGCGAAAAGTCATTCGCGACCTCGTCGTCGGCGGATACGTCGACGTCGTCGTCTCCACCGGCGCGATCCTGTACCAGGACATTTACCAGGCCCGCGGCTATGGTCATTACCGCGGCGACGTCAACGCCGACGATGCCGTACTTCACGACCTGTGGATCAACCGCATCTACGACACCTACGTCGATGAGGAAAAATTTTTCGAGACCGACACCTGGTGCGGCTACCTCGCCGACGAACTGCCGGAGGGCCCCTGCTCCAGCCGGGCGTACCTCGACCACGTCGGCAGCCGGCTCGACGACGAAGGCTCCATCGTCCGGCAATGCCACAAACTCGGCGTGCCGATTTTCTGCCCCGCCATCAACGACTCGTCGATCGGCATCGGCCTGACCGAGCATCGCCACCGCGCCGTGCGGACGGGCAGGCAGGGGCTGATCATCGACTCGATTCGCGACAATTATGAGCTGACGCAGATCGTCGTGAAAAGCCCGCGGACGGCGGCCATTTACGTCGCCGGAGGCGTGCCGAAAAATTACATCAACGATTCCGTCGTGATGAGCTATATTTTTGGCCTTGACCGCGGACACGACTACGCCGTGCAGATCACCACGGCAGTCACGCAGGACGGCGGGCTGTCGGGCTCGACCTTTGGCGAGGCCCAGAGCTGGGGTAAAATAAAGAAGGAGGCCTCCTTCGCGATGGCCTGGGTCGAGCCCAGCGTCTCGCTGCCGCTGCTGGCGGCGTATGTGATGGATCGCCATCGCCCACCCTGCCGCGAGCGGCTGGCGTTCGAGTGGGACGGACAATGGCTGCGGAACATTGTGCGGATTGCACAAAAATAACGAAAGCCGGAATTTCATGAGCAACATGAACAAGAAAAAAAATACACCACGTAACAAGGCTGGCAACACGGTCGCCGAATTCACCGCCCTGGCCGGCGAAGCCTTGCCGCCCGCGTTGCGGCAGCGGAAGAAACGACTGTTCGCCCAGCGCGTCCAGCAGGTGGACGTCACGGCGGGCATGTCGGCGGCCGATCTCGTCGACGCGATGGCCGGCATGTCCATCCAGGCGCGGAATCTCGGCACGTGCGCCCATGTGCTCGGACGAATGGTCGCCGACAAACGCCGCCCCACCATCCTCCTGGGATTGGCTGGCCCGATGATCGCCGCCGGACTGCGAAAAGTCATTCGCGACCTTATCGTCGGCGGATACGTCGACGTCGTCGTCTCCACCGGCGCAATCATGTATCAGGACATCTATCAAGCCCGCGGCCACGGACATTATCGCGGCGACGTCAACGCCGACGACACCGTCCTGCGCGACTTGCGGATCGACCGCATCTACGATACGTTCGTCGATGAGGAAAAATTCATCGAGACGGACATCTGGTGCGGCCAGGTCGCCGACGAACTCGGCGACGGCGCGTTCTCCAGCCGGGCGTATCTCGACCACCTCGGCGGCAAGCTGACGGACGAAGGCTCGATCGTGCGACAGTGCCACAAACTCGGCGTGCCGATTTTCTGCCCCGCGATCAACGACTCGTCGATCGGCATCGGCCTGACGGACCATCGCCACCGCGCCCTGCGTGCCGGCAGGCAGGGGCTGATCATCGACTCCATCCGCGACAATTACGAGCTGACGCAGATCGTCGTAAAAAGCCCGCGGACGGCGGCCATTTACGTCGCCGGAGGTGTGCCGAAAAATTACATCAACGATTCGGTCGTGATGGGCTATATTTTCGGCCTTGACCGCGGACACGACTACGCCATCCAGATCACCACGGCGGTGACGGCCGACGGCGGGCTATCCAGCTCGACGCTCGGCGAAGCCCAGAGCTGGGGCAAAATCAAGAAGGAAGCGACCTTCGCGATGGCCTGGGTCGAGCCCAGCGTCTCGCTGCCGCTGCTGGCGGCCTACGTCTTCGACCGCCACCGCCCGCCCTGCCGCGAACGACTGGCGTTCGAATGGGACGGCCAGATTCTCAAGCGAATCACACGGCGGTGACGTCGAGAAAAGGCTATCACTCCACCACCAACTGATGCGGCGTTCGGCGGACGTGTTGGTGGCGTTGCCAGACCGGGTCGCTGTTGGGGAAGTCCGCCCGGCTGTGGACGCCGCGGGTTTCCGTGCGGCGCAGCGCCAACTCCGTCACCAGTTGAGCGGCGGTGAGCATGTTTTGGACTTCCCACCCGGCGACGGTCATGAATTCCTTGTCGAGCACGTATCGGCCCCAGAAATTGACGATTTCCAGCGTTTCGTCGAGCCGGTCGCCGCGACGGACGACGCCCACGTTTCGCCACATCAGGCTTCGCAGGCTGTTGCGGATGTCGACCAGGTCCAGTTCGGTGCGTTCGCTGGGCGGATTTCGCCAGTCGATGCGGACGGCGATGTCGATGTCGTCCGCCAGCGCCGCGCCCGCCACCTGGCCGCACGCCTGGCCGAGGACCAGCGTCTCCGTCAGGCTGTTCGACGCCAAACGATTGGCGCCGTGCAGGCCCGTGCAGGCGGCCTCGCCGCAGGCCAGCAGGCCTTGAATGTTCGTCCGCCCGTCACCGTCGACCCGCGCGCCGCCAATCATGTAATGGGCGGCCGGGTGCACGGGGATCAGGTCGCGGCCGGGGTCGATGCCGAACGAACGGCACAGTCGGTCGATGCCGGGGAAGCGTTTGGCGAACGCGTCGCCGCCGAGGTGTCGCACGTCCAGCAGCACATGCGTGGTGCCGGTCGTGGCCATGCGGTCGAGGATGGCCCGGCTGACGACGTCGCGTGGCGCGAGTTCGGCCGCGGGGTTGTAGGAGGGCATGAACCGCGTGCCGTTGCGGTCGAGCAAGTAGGCGCCCTCGCCGCGGACGGCTTCGGAAATCAGCGAGCGCGTCGCGCCGGCGACGTAGAGGACGGTCGGGTGAAACTGCATCATTTCGAGGTCGGCCAGGGTCGCGCCCGCGCGGAACGCCAGGGCGACGGCGTCGGCGGTCGCGTGCGGCGGGTTGGTCGTTTCCCGCCACAGCACGCCCGCGCCGCCGGCGGCGAGGATCGTCTGGCGGGCGCGGATCATTTGCAGGCCAAACCGGGGATGGTACGTCAGCGCGCCGACGCATCGGCTGCCACCGCCGCCCGCGGGCGGGTCGGTCAGCAGGTCGATCACGAAACAGTGGTCGAAAATCTTCAGCCCGTCCGTCGCGGCGGCGCGGGCCAGCAGCGCGTCGATCATCACACGGCCTGTGGCGTCGCCGTCGGCATGCACGATGCGATGGGCGCTATGCCCGCCCTCTCGTCCCAGCGAGAGTTCGCCGGCGGCGTCGACGTCGAAATGCATGCCCCACTCGCGCAGGGTGCGGATTTGCTCGGGCGCGTCGGCAACCACGCGGCGAATGACGGTTTCGTCGCCCAACTGCTTGCCCGTCGCCAACGTGTCGCGGGCATGAGCGTCGAGGCTGTCGTGAGCGTCCATGACGGCGGCCAGTCCACCTTGCGCATAGTACGTGTTCGAGTCGCCGGGGCTGGCCTTGGTGGCGAGAATGACTTCGCCAAACGAGGCCGCCTCGATGGCCGCCCGCAGCCCCGCCGCCCCGCTGCCGACCACCAGCACATCCGTAAAAATATGCGGCAGCCGCCGGCTTTCAAAACTGATCAGATGACGACGCTGTAAGTAAAGGCTTTCCATGGACCGCTTTCGTTCACTCGTTAATTCGTTGACTCGTTACTTTGTTCATACTACAACGTCGTGAACCATCAAACAATACAGGAGACCCCATGACTCCACGCGAGCGCGTCATTGCGGCGGTGAAACATCAGGACACCGATTTTGTGCCGTATCATCTTGATTTCACGCACGAGGCGTATCGCAAGGCGGCGGCGTATTATGGCGACGAGCAGTTCGCCAGCCATATCGGGAACCATATTTCCTACGCGACGTACTGGGGCGGACAGCCGATCGGGGCGGACCGTTTTCAGGATCATTTCGGCGTGGTGTGGAATCGGTCGGTCGATAAGGACATCGGCATCGTGGAAGGACTTTGCCTGGGCGAGCCGACGCTGGCGAACTATGCGTTCCCGACGGTGGACGCCGAGTCGTATCGGCAGGACTGCCGCCGCCTCGTGGCGGAAAGTGCCGACACGTTCCGGTTTGGCGGGCTTGGCTTTTCGCTGTTCGAGCGGGCATGGACGCTGCGGGGCATGGAAAATCTGCTGATGGACATGGTGGATCGGCCGGCCTTCGTCGATGAACTGCTGGAGCGGATTTGCGAATTCAATCTGAGCGTGATCCGCGTGGCGTTGGAGTTCCCGATCGAGGCCGTCTATTTCGGCGACGACTGGGGGCAGCAGCACGGCACGATCATGGGGCCTGCAATGTGGCGGCGGTTCCTCAAGCCGCACCTGGCCCGGATGTACGGCGAAGTCAAACGTCACGGCCTGTACGTCGCCCAGCACTCCTGCGGTGACATCCGCGAACTGATGGGCGACCTGGTGGACATCGGGCTGGACATGTTCAACACGTTTCAGCCGGAAATCATGGAGCCCGCCTGGGCCAAACGGGAATTCGGCAAGCACCTGACATTCTGGGGCGGCATCAGCACGCAGCGGGTGCTGCCGTTCAAAACGCCGGCCCAGATTCGCGACAACGTGCTGTACATGCTCCGCACGGTCGGCGAAGGCGGCGGCTACATTTGCGGCGGCACCCACGCCCTGCCGGCGGACATCCCGACGGAAAACATCGTCGCGTTGATCGAAACCCTGCGAGGCCAGGCGCATCGAACGTGACGCGGGCGTCTGGCCCGCGTGTGGCGAGGGCATCCTGCCCTCGCTGAGCGTTCCGTTCGACTGACGGCAAGGAAAAAAACAGGCGTTCCGTAGCCGGACGCGGGCGGGACGCCCGCGAGACACGCGGGCGGGACGCCCGCGAGACACGCGGGCAAGATGCCCGCGTCACGTTACTACCGATACCCGGACCGTTTTTTCGGGGCCTGCGATTTCGCCAGGTCGTGCCACTTGTTGACGTTGCTCATCAGACCCTGGTACGTCGGGTCGCGTTCGTCGCCTTCGGGCACCATGTCGAGCAATTTTTTCAGGACCTCCATAGCCTCGGGCCAATAGCCGTTGGCGCAGAGGCTCATCGCTTTGCTGTATTCGCGTTGCACGTCGGAGACCAGGCCCTCGAGCATGGTGTTGAATTTCTGCTCGTCCTGGAGGTCTTCGAACATCGTCGTGCCGCGATAGGCCTGGTAGGTTTTGTAGAATTTGATGCACCGATATTTTCGCCCGGAGCGTGCGTCGGAGCCGGTGGCATTATCGTAGGCACCGCGAGCTTTTTTGAGTTCCTCCTCCGCGAGCGTCTCGTTCAGAGCGACCGCCGGGCGGGCGCGGAGGGCGTCTTCGATTTCGGCGGCCTTCAGATTGGCGGGCCGGGCGGGGCCGGTGGGGTCGTCGCTGGTGTCGCGGAAAATGAAGGCGGCGACGATCACGCCGAGCATCACGGTGAAGTAGATCGACGCGGCGATGGCGTATTTTTTGTACTTGGCCTTTTTCGCTTCGACGGCGGCGAGATCGGCGGTCGACATGTCGCTGGCCGAGGCCAGCGCGTCGCGCTGCCGCGACGGACGGGCGGGCTCGCGGTCCACGTCGGGCGGCGGCGAATCGGCAGGCCGGGTTTCCGCGGAAGCTGGCGGCGCGGCGGGTTCATCCATCGCCGCGGTAACGGGCCTGGCCGTGCTGGCTTTCTCCCGCCAGGCCCGCAATGCGTCCTCGGCGTCGGCGCCTTGGTTGACGAATAACAACTCCGTTTCCATGCCCACGCCCAGCACGTCGCCGGTGTCCAGCAGAATCTTCGCGCCGGCTTTGTACCGCTTGCCGTTGACCAGCGTGCCGTTACTGGAAAGATTATCCATCAGCCAGCCGTCGGCGGTGCGCGACAACTCCACCTGCCGCCGCGACACATAATCCTCCTTCAAGGCAATCGTGCATTCGCTCGACCGCCCGACCACCACGCGTTCGCCGACAACGGCAATCACCTGCCCCTTCTGCGGGCCTGCCAGGACCACAAACTCAGCATGTTTTCTGGACATAGTTAGAAAAGTCCTCCCTGCAACCCCCGCACGATCGCCGGGCCGAAGATGCACAAAATCACCGCGATGACGATGAGCAGGCAGGGGATGAGGATGCGGACGCTGGCGACGGCGGCGGCGTTTTCGGCGTGGACGGAGCGTTGGAGTCGCAGCAGCGAGGCCTGGTCGTGGAGGACCTTGTTCAGCGGCGTGCCGAGTTCCTCCGCCTGCGTGACGCTGGCGACGAGGCTTCGCATGCCGTCGATGGGCGCGCGGTGGGCGAGGTTTTCCAGCGCCTTTCGCCGCGTCGCGCCGAGCTCCATTTCCGAAAGCATCGCCCGCAGTTCGATGATCAGCGGATCGTCGCCCCGCTCGCGAACCACCGTGTGGCAGGCCTCCACGAACGTCGCGCCCGCGCCCATCGCCAGGCTGATCAGGTCCAGCACGTACGGCAGTTTCTTGGTGATCGACCGCAGCCGCTCGGTGGCTTTGCTGTAGAGCTGGTACAAGCTCAGCCCCGTGCCGAACACCATGCCCACCACGAACACCCAGAGGCTGATCTGGCTGGTGAGCATGAAACTGCCGGCCTCCAGCACCGTCGCCAGGGCCAGGCCAGCCAGGAGCGACAGGGCGAGGTATTCCTCGGCCGTGTAGTAGTTCGGACTTCCCGCGGCCACCAGCGTGCGGCGGATCCAGTTTTTGGCGCGGGGCATGGCCAGTCGATGACTGGCGGCAAGGAGCACCCACAGGAGCGTTCGGATGACGGGTTTTTCGAAGGCGGTTTTCCGGTCGGTATGCCCGGTGGCGATGGCGGCTTCTCGCTGCGGCGAGAGCATCACCTTGCCGCCCTGCCCGAACAGCGTCGCGACAAACACCACCACCGCAATAAAAATCCCCGCGGAAATGGCGACGGTGTAGGCGTCCAGGGAAGCGAGCGTGGATAGTATTGTGTCCATGGTCGTCACCGATCCCCAGACAGCCACAAGCCACTAGCCACAAGCCACAAGGTATGGCGGAGTTTGTTTTTTCTCAGCCGATGTATATTTTTCTCTACAGGCATCGTTACTCCCGCTGTCATTGTTTTTTAGCCAGAGTCGTTCCTTACCTCGTGGCTTGTGGCTGTCTTCCGTTAAATATCAATCCGCACAATTTTCTTGATCCACAAGAACCCGAGCACGTTGAGCATGGCGATGCAGATCAGGATCGCGTTGCCGACGGGGTCGGTGAATAGCAGCATCACGCCGGCGGAGTCGATGAGGTAGAAGATGCCCATCGCCACGATCACGAGCATGCCGAGCATTCGGCTGTTGGCCCGGCCTTGCGCGGTGAGGGTGTCGACGCGGCTTTCCAGGCGTTGAATTTCGCGGATGGCGTCGGCGATCCGGTCGAGCGTTTCGCCGAGGTCGCCGCCGCGTTCGCGATGCGTTTGCAGGGCGGCAAACAGCAGACGGAAATCGCTCGACCCCACGCGGGCGGCGCATTTTTCCATGGCCTCCTCGAGCGGCATGCCGTATTCGTATTCGCGGATCAGGTGCGTGAATTCCTGCCGGAGCGGCACCGGGCCGCTGCGGGCGACCATGGTAATCGACTGCACCAGGTTCAGTCCCGCGCGGACGCCGCCGGCCAACGTCTGAATGCCCAGCACGAGTTGCTCTTCGAGTTTCGCCAGCCGGCGCTTCTGCATCATGCGCATCACCGCCGAGGGCACGATCAGCCCGACCGCAAGCCCCGCCAGCACGCCCAGCGTCACGCCCAGAACCAACGCGCCCGTCATGCAGAGCATCGCCATCACCAGCAGCCACACCACCGTCATCTGCCGGGGCGAAACGTCCATCAGCAGCCGCTGATTGAAAATGCGGTCGAATTGCCACTCCTGCCGCAACAACAACGCCGCCACAGGCCGATATCCGACCCACACGGCCGCCACCGCCGCGGCGCACGCGATCAGACTGTAGATAATGTCTCCAGCGGTCAGGTGCATGATAACGCTCCCGAGTCCCTCTCAGCCCCGGAAGGGGCGCCTGGGGTAGCGGCTCTTGAATAGTCAAGCCCCGGAAGGAGCGCCTTAGAGGTAATCAAACGCCAAGACGCCCCTGCCGGGGCTTGAATGTTATGACGAACTCGAACCCAGGGCTTGCCCGAGTACGGGCCGCGCCCTGGGCTACCCAAGGCGCCCCTGCCGGGGCTAAAACCGCTCTCGTCACTTGCGAATAGCCAGCCTGTTTTCACGCCACACTTGGTTTCGTGCTTTCGCCCTGGGCGTTCTGTACCTTGTGGCTTGCTTGCCCGACGTAGCTCCAAGAGCGGAGACGGGTGGCTAGTGGCTTGTGGCTCTTTCCTCATACGAACACCCCCACGTCCAGCATGCCCTTGGTGATCAGCTCCTCGGCGAACTGTGGAATGTAGCCGGTGTGCCGTAGCGTGCCGATTTTTTCGCGGCCATCGCGGAGATGGAAAATGTCCTCGGTGATGATCCGCTGCGTTTCGGGGTCAATACCGACGACTTCGCTGACGTGTGTGACACGGCGCCGGCCGTCGGACATGCGGGCGATCTGCACCACGATGTCCAGGGCGGCGACGATCTGTTCGCGGATCGCGCGGATGGGCATCTCCACCGCCAGCAGCACCATGGTCTCGACGCGCATCAGCGTGTCCTGCGGCGTGTTGGCGTGGATCGTGCTCAGCGAGCCGTCGTGCCCCGTGTTCATCGCCTGGAGCATGTCCAACGCCTCCGCGCCGCGGACCTCGCCGACGATCAGCCGGTCCGGCCTCATGCGCAGCGCGTTGCGAACCAGGTCGCGAATCGTGTACGCGCCCTTGCCCTCAATGTTCGCGGGTCTGGTCTCCAGCCGCACCAGGTGTTCCTGCGGCAGTTGCAGCTCGGCCGAGTCCTCGATGGTGACGATGCGCTCCTCGGGCGGGATGAAATTGCCCAGCACGTTGAGCGTGGTGGTTTTCCCGCTGCCGGTGCCGCCGGCGATCATCATGTTTTTCCGCCCCAGCACGCAGCCGCGAAGGAACCCCGCCGACGGCTCCGTGAGCGTTCCGCGTTCGATGAGGTCATCAATGGTAAACGGGATGCGGGCGAATTTTCGGATTGTCAGCGTGGGCCCGGAAAGCGACAGCGGGTTGATGATCGCGTTGACGCGGCTGCCGTCGGCGAGGCGGGCGTCGACAAGCGGGCTGCTGCGGTCGATGCGCCGCCCGATGGGCGTGATGATGCGTTCGATGATCGACTGCACGATCTCGTCGTTGAAAAAACTCCGCCCGGTGTTGGAAACCACGCCCTCTTTTTCGATATAAATTTTGTCCCGCCCCACCACCATGATTTCGTTGACGTTGGGCATCTCCAGCAGATCCTGGAGCGGGCCGTAGCCGAGCACGACGTCCTCGATGTCCTTGGAGAGCGTGCGGCAGACGATGTAGTCGCGGAGGTCTGCCGCGATTTTCGGCGCGTGCCTGGCGAGCTGCTGCGGAAAATCGCGGTCGATCACGGCCATGTCGTCCTTCAACGCGTGCGTCCGCAGTCGCAGGGGCAGGGCCGACACGATGTCGCCGATCAGCCTGGCGATGGCGTCCTCGTGCTTGGGAACGAGGACGTCGCTGTTTTCAAAGCCGTAGGAGTAGAGCAGTTTTCCGCTGGCGCGTCGCGTGACCTCGGTGTGCACGCCTCGGTAGAGGAATTCGCGGACGAGATGGGCGGCCATTTCGTCGTCGACGTCGGCGGCGCGAATTTTGATGATGTCGGCCAGGTGACGTTTGACGAGGGCGACGTGTCGTTCGTCGTGGCTGCCGGCCTGCCCGGTGACGCGGAGATTGAGCCGGTCGAGCAGTTCGGCGTGGAGTTTCTGTTCGAGTTCGACGACGCGTTTGCGGGCCGACACCACGCGCTGCGTCCCCTGCACGCGGCGGATGGACGGTTCCATCATGTACAGGCTGAATTCGCCGATGCGGATTTCGTCGCCGTATTCGATCTTGCGTTTTTGCCGGTGCGGCAGCGGCGTGTTCTTGACGAGCGTTTCGTTAACGCTGACGGCCTCGACGAAAAACGAGCCGTTTTCGCGGAGAATCTTCGCGTGCAGCCGCGAGACGAACGGACTCCGCAGCACGACGTCGCACGTCTCGTCGCGCCCGATCGCCACGTCCTCATCGCCGACCTGAACGGCCTCCCGCGTGTCGCTGTACTGGTTGTAGACCCAGATTTCCATAATATTCGTTACCGCATTCACGTGACGCGGGCATCTCGCCCGCGTTGTGCTTTCCATTGGCATGATCAACGGAAGCCATCCAATCTATTCCGCATCCGACGCGGGCAAGATGTCCGCGAGACACGCGGGCGGGACGCCCGCGTCACGTCACCCTACTCCGCCACCATCGGCGGCGCAAGGTTCCGCGACGTGGTCGCGGCGACTTCGTAGTAGCGTTTCAGCTCCGCGTTGACCCGGCCATCGTCCGTCTGACGCGACGTCGCGCTACGGACCGTGATCGTGAACTGCTGCGTCTGCGACCACGTGCGAAGGTTCAGCAGTTTCGGCACCTCCTCGCTGCGGACCTGGATGCCGATCTGGCGGTAGCTGCTGACGCCGTCGTCCTCGGCGCGGCGGGAGACCGTCGACGTGCCCACCGGGATGCCGCCGATCGAACGCACCGTCACGCCGCCGATCACCAGCGTCGCCTTGTAGCCGCCCCGGTCGTTGGGCATCATCGCCCAGACGTCGACCTTATCGCCCGTGCGGATCGCCCGGCCTGGGCTTTGGTTGGGGTCCAGCGGCAGCGAGAGTTCGCGGTCGTCGTCCGGCAGGCTGCCCGAGGGACGGTCGCGGTCGTTGCTGTGCACGTCCTCGTACCAGACGTATGAATGGGCCGAGACGTTTCGCTGCAATTTCTGCGTGCCGTCGTCGCGAATCTGTTCGGCCCGGAGTGCGGAGGGCAGCCCCTCGGTGGCCGCCTTGGGCACCAGCTTCGTTTCGACGTCCTCGCTCCGCAGGGTGTCGCCGGCCTGTTTGGGGTACTTATACACCAGCAGGGGCACGACGTCTTTGGTTTCGTTCCGAATGGCGTTGACCTGCACGTTGTACAGCACCACGACCACCACGCCCAGGCCGATCGCAAACAGCAACTGCTTGGTATTGGCAATCCGCGGCGCTTCGCCGCCCGAAGGCTCTTGACTCATGCGTTACTCCCGGAAAACCGCGCCGACATACGGAGCGTTCCCCTATTAAACACTATTTGCCCGCCAGGCCACAAGATGAACATTTTTTTCCTTCCCACGCCCACTTGCCACTTGTCACTTACCGCTATGGTATGGTACAAGTGACGTTTTACGCGAAGTCCAAGGAGACGATGACTCATGGCCCAAAATCGTAAAGCCGTTCGGATCAAGACCATTGCCAACCAGGTGGCGACGCGGGCACGCAACAGCGCCCGCAAAAAGGCCGAACGCGTCCGCAAAGCGGCGTACGCCGAAGTCAAAGCCGCCCGCCTGGCCGCCAAGGGCGTGACGGTCTGAAATCCGAAATCCGAAGCCCGAAATCCGAAACAAATTCCAAACGGAAAAAGCAAACCCCAAACGCTTACGCTACCCCTCGCGCTGTGACGCGTGGCATGGCGTAAGCGTTTGGAATTTTCTTCTTTGAGATTTTGGGGTTTGTTTCGGATTTCGTGTTTCGAATTTTGGATTTTGCGTCCCGCCTGTTCCCCGCCTTTACTTCCGCCCTTTGGCGACATACCATGGCATCCATGCGTGAGCAGGAGCACAATCCGAAGCCCAGGTCGGCGACGATCGTCGTTTTTATGCTGGCGGTGCTGGTAGTGAGCGTGGTCGTGGCGTGGTGGATCAGCCATCATCGGCAGACGGCGGTGCGGCGCGGCGGCGAAATCGTGGCGGAGATTCGCCGCGACGGGTTGAAAAAATTCTGGGGCGAGGGCACGCGGGAATTTTTCCTTGTGCGGCGCAACGGCCTGGATGTCGGCTGGCATGCGGCGTTGCGGAAACCCGTCGAGGGCGGCTATCGCGGGCTTGACGTCTACATGCACCTGGCCAGTCCCGGCGCGGACCAGTGGGAATCGTGGACGCTCAGCGACGATCTGCGGGCGGGCACGTACCGGGCGTTTGGCCCGTCCCGCCTGATGAAGGACCGCTGGGCCCGGACAGAGATCGCGTTAGCCCACGGCCATGTGACCGTCACGGAAACGCAGTTCGCATTGGCCCGCGCGTCGCGGGCGGGCGGGGTCGCGATGATGCGGGAGATGGACACCTTCACCAGCCGGGCGGCCGTGGGCGAGAATTATCTTCCCGAAGGCACCCTGCCGCTGGTCCTCCGACAGGTCGGCGAACATCAGGTGACGGCATCCTTCAAAATCATCCTCAACGAAATGCCTCCCATGCCCACCGCCAGCGGCGAGTGGGAGACACGGTTTGGCTCGATCCGCGCCGAATTCGGCGGACAGGAAACACTCGCCAACCCCGCCCCCACGCGAACGACGGTCGTGACGGCCGTTCGCGGCGGCTTCGGCCACGACAGCACCGAACGAACCTACTGGTCGCAGGACGGCACGCTGCAAAGACTCACCGCCGGCCCGATGGAATTCGTCCGCGTGGATCAGGCCGAACTCCTCAAGGTCTTCCCCAAAGCCATCGAAGAACTCAACGCCCTGACGAAACATCCCGACACCGGCTACGACTCGACGGAGGAGTGACGCGCAGACATGTAACACGGGCATCTTGCCCGTGAGTCGCATGGGCGTCTCGCCCATGCAGCACGGCCTCGAAAACAACGATTTGAAGTCGGCGTGAGCGGCAATAATCCAACATCATGAAATGCCTTCCAACCGCAACCACGGGCAAGATGCCCGTGGGACTCACGGGCGGGACGCCCGTGCTACGCGATCGGTTTCAGGTTGAATTTCCGCAGGTATTCAGGCCGCCCGACCTGCTGAGCGGCGGTGCCCAACGCGACGTCCACGGCCAAATGCGCCGCCATGGCCAATGCCCAGTACGGCGCGACGGCAAGCCATTCACGAGACTCCCCCGCGATGCCGGTTGACCACATCAGCACGAACGCTCCGCCCACGACGCACGCCAGCACACCCATCAAGAAATGGCCCCACGCGATCAGCCGACGCCCCGACGGACGTCGACGCAGCATCCCCACCGCCCCGACGAACGCCAGCGACGCCGCCACGAGCAGCAGCCCGCCCATGCCGCAGGCCGCCCAGAGCGAGCCCTCCCACGTCGGCACCGTCGTGCGGGAGAGAGACTCGCCCGTCAGCCGCCCCACCGCCGCCGTCGCGATCCACGCCACCGCCAGCAGCGCGTTGGCGGCAGCCCAGATCAACGTCGCCACCGCCACGCCCGACACGGCAGGGCCGGCCTCAATCGCCGCCGGCGCCCACGGATCGACCGGCACATACGGCACCGCCCCCTTGTCCGCGGCACCCATGGGCCGACCCCGCGACGCCCAGCCGCCCATCGCCGCCCGAACCAATGTCGCAATGGCTTTGACAATCAGCACCATCACGACAACCATCACGCCCGCCAAAAGCAAATCATTCATGACGCCCCCTCACGACAACACGTCCACTCCATTCTATCGGGCATCATGGCTTTTACCACAGAGACACCCTGCGTAGCTCGGAGAGCGAAGCAGGGTGCCTCTTGTGGTAAGAAAATCGTCGTTTCGGACGAGAGTTGAACGCCCCGGCGATTTCGCATTTCGCGCTTTCGTTTTCCCGCCCGTGCCGGTACGATCCCTGTCGTTGTTTTGGCGAAAAAACTGGCATTTCAAAGGAGTCCCGTATGTTCGTTGACAGCAAGGTGACGCGTATTTCGGCGTATTCGGTGGTGGAAGAATCGCAGGCGATGCCGCATCCGTATTTGCCCGCGGCGGTGGGGTCGGGCGTGCTGGCGTTTGGGCTTGACGCTTCGGGCCTGCAGGGCCTGCCCGCCGGCGGGGTCGACGAGTTTTACAAATGTCGCCACGCGCCATTTCACGCCACGCAGACCGACCTGTACGTGCTGCACACCGGACTCAACAGCGAGCACCTGTTCGTCAACGAGGTGAAGGTTCACGGCAAGGACGCGTCGGCCGAGCCGTTCTGTTACGGCATGCGTCGCAACCACATGCCACTGGGCTTCCTCACGCAGGAATTCGCGTACGGCGACGTCCGCATCGACAGCCCGTCGATCCCCTCGCATGCGTGCCTGTGGGAGCGGAAGTTCGATCTCGGCGGCGGCGTGATCACGACGAAATATCTGCTGGACGACCACATCGGCGTGGAGATCGAGGTCTTCTCGCCGCACAACGGCGAGGACGTGTACGTCCGCCTGCGCCGCCGCGCGTCGAGGCGAAGTCCGTTCGACAAAACGCCCCTGGGCAGCACACCGTTCACGTGGACGGTTCGGCTGGCACTGACGACGCGCGGCGGGATCGAGATTTTCACCCATGGCAAAAAAGACGGCGGCACGGACGTGCAGGCCGGCACGCGAACGCTGCTGGCACGGATTGAGAAGGATTCGCTGTACAAGCCCACCGAAACCTACGCGGTATTGTATGGCTTGGCGGCGGCGGGCATGGACGTGAGCGTCTCACAGGCCGGGCTGACGGCGACGATGACCGGGCCGATGGACGCCGATCAGGAAGGGCTGCTTCGGCTGACGTTCCGGCGGTTTTCGGACATTCCTCAACCGACGGCGATTACCCAAAGCCCCCCGCTGGCGAAAGCGGCAGCCGACCGCGACGCGCTGGAGAAGGACTGCGGCGCGTTCACCGCGGCGGACTTCGCCAAGGCCCGCGAGGCGCATGGGATAGATTATCAACAATTCTGGGCGGGCGTTGCCGATATCGCCGTGGCCAGCGACGATCCGTTCGAGCAGAAGCGGCAGTATCTGCTGCACATGTCGCAATACCTTGCCCGCTGCACGGACGATTACGGCCTTGGCGGGACAGCACAGTTCGCGCTGAATCATCAAAACGGCTGGGGGGCCAGCAGTTTTCACGACCAGCATTACATCGTGGACGGGCTTGCGAAATCGGGCTTCTACGATGCCGCCGTCCGTCACGCCTACTGGGCGGCGAAGGTGATGAAATCCACCGGCAGGCCTTTCCCGTGGATGATGACGTACGACGGCACGCCGACCATCACGCCCGAACGCGACCGCGCGCCGATGAGCGACTCCAACCGTGCCATCCTGAACTGCCGCATCTACGAACACGCCGGGCTGGAAAAAGACGCCCTGCTGCGTGAGGCCGTCTATCCGGTCGTCCGCCGCGTCGCGCAGTTCGCCCTCACGGACTGGTTCGTCCGACAGCCCGACGGGCAACTGCTCTTCCGCGGCGTGGAGAACGACGTCATGGGCGACGAGCCGATGACCCATGACGCCGGCACGTACATCACGTACCTCTCGGTGCTTCGCAAGGCCGTCGAATACAGCCAGAAACTCGGCGTGGACGCCGACCTGCGGGCGACGTGGCAGGCCGTCGTGGATGAAGTCAAGCCCATCGTGACCAACGGCCGCTACCTCGCGCACCTCGGCGCCACCGACGACAAACGCTACGGCGACCCCTGCTGGCTGCGGAACATCAACTTCATCGGCGAGGCGGGCGAATTCCTCGACGAAAACATCTTCCTCGCCACGCACGATTTCAACGGGCCCCAGGGCATCTGCAACCTCGTGTGGATCAACTTCATGTTCACGTGCAGCGACATCCGCCTCGGCCGCGCCGACCGCGCGGAACAGGGCTTTGTCGACAGCTTCGACCGCCGCACGCACGGCCCCGGATACTTCGAGGAAGTCATGCCCCCCATGGGCCGGGCGGGCCTGCCGCCGTTCGCCACCGCGCACGGCTGCCACCTGCAAGCCGCCTGCGAGCAGATCGTCCTCAGCGACTTCTGGCGGCCTCGCGTGTGGGTCGGGCGCGGGCTGCCCTCGCGCATGCGGTGCAAGACGGTGACATTCCGCAACCTCCGCGCCCGCGACGGGCTGATGATCAGCGGCACCAGCGGACCGCGCTGCCTGGACGTCGAACTGACACACACAGGCCCCGCCCAGACGATGGAACTGGTCCTCAGCATCCCCGCCTGCGGCGGCAACGTCCTCTCCGTGACGCACAACGGCCAGGAGGTCGAACACGTATTCCAAGGCGACACCGTGCGGCTGACCGTGGAACTCAAGACAGGCCAAACGCATCGGTTGCGAGTGGAGAATTGAAAAACGACAGTAACGAGTGATGAGTAACGAGCGACGAGGACTTCCGCGTTCTGCTTGGCGCGGAAGTCCCCGGTATACTCGGACTTTCTGGCACGGGGGTTCGGTGTTGACTACAAACCGATTTGCCTCCGCGGTCTCGCTCGGTCGTCGCCGGCACACAGCCACGAAGCGGCGTCGTTTTTAGAGCGGTTCACGATTTGATGTAGCTGTTGGCCGTCGGCGAGGACGAGCCAGGCCAGGAGGGCGAAGCAGCTGATGCAACGCATCGGCGATGCAGGCCGACGCCGCCTGGCGACGCCGCAGGCAGGCCAACAGCTACAGCAAATCGTGAACCGCTCTAGCCCCGGGTGAGCGGTAATCGGCGAACCCGGGGTTGGTTGGTCTCTTGCCATCCAAGCCCGAAAGGGGCGTCGTAGCGTATTCAATGGCCAGTGCGTACCCTGCGATACGACGCCCCTTTCGGGGCTTGGGCATGATAAAACATCGAACCCCGGGTTCGCGGCGTACCGCTCACCCGGGGCTAAAAACGACGCCGCTTCGCGGCTGTGTGCCGGCGACGACCGAGCGAGGCCGGGGAGGGCAATGCTGCTGTTTTTACTGTTTTACAACGCAACAAGGCAGAGCCGTCGCGAAACATTTCCCATCCACAGATCCCGGATCCCGTTGACGCGCGGAAGTCCTCGTTACTCATTACTCGTCACTCGGTATGTTTGCCGTCTCACACCACGATCACCTTCGCCGGCGGGATGCCGTTGAAAGTCAGGGCGCTGGCGCAACTGTAGGCGCCGATGTTGGGCACGTAGACGACGCTGCCGACGTCGAGTTCGGGCAGTTCCTGGCCGAGGCTGATGGTATCGAAACTGTCGCACGTCGGACCGGCGAGAATGGAGAGATATTTCTGCGTCTTGACGAGCGTGTGGAATTCGTATTTGCAGTGGTCGAAGACGATGCCGCTGAAGTCGCCGTACACGCCGTCGTCGAGGTAGTAATAATTTTTGTTATTGCGGATCGACCGCCCGACGACGCGCGTGATGAGCATGCCGGCGGGCCCGGACAGCGCCCGGCCTGGCTCGGCGATCAGTTCCACGTCGGCGGGGAAAAGGCGGTCCAGTTCGCGTCGCAGCCGCGGCGCGAGGGCCTCCAGCCCGACCGTGTCCTGGCGGAAGTGACGGATCGGAAATCCGCCGCCGATGTTAACCAGGTTGATTTTCAGGTCGTGCTTGGCGGCTTCGTGAATGATGCCCGCGACCTGCTCGAACGCCCGCAGGTAATTTTCGGCGTTGGTGCACTGGCTGCCGACGTGGAAACTCACGCCCCTGGGCTTGAGTCCCAGGCTGCGGGCCTTGAGCAGCATGGGCACGACCTGGTCCTCGTCGGCGCCGAATTTGAGGCTGAGTTCGACAATGCTGCCGAGGTTGGAGACTTTCAGGCGGCACATCACGCCGCAGCCGGGATGGTGCTTGGCGATTTTGTAGAGCTCGGGTTCGTTGTCGAAGGTGACGAGGTTGACGCGCGCCTTGCGGGCGAACTCCAGGGCCTCGGGACGCTTGATGGTGTTGGCGAAAATGATGCGGTCCGGCTCGACGCCCTGGGTGAGGACGTGGCGGATTTCGCCTTCGCTGGCGCAGTCGAAACAGCCGCCCAGGCTCGCGAGGGTGCGGATGATGTCGGGGTGCGGATTGGCCTTGATGGCGTAGAAAAGCCTCAGCCTGGGCAGGTGGCGTTCGAAGCGTTTGTACTCGGCGATGAGCAGGTCGCGGCTGATGACCATCAGCGGCGTGCCGTGCAGTTTGATGAGCGCGTTGATCCGCTTGGGCAGCGGCAGTTTCATGACGGAGGGCGGCGTCTTGTGGACGTCGGCGGTGACCCATCGCGCGGGGTCGAGGAACGATCCCATGCAGGCGGGGTCGGGCTTGCGGGCAGCGGCCGGCTTGCTCGCGCGGGCGGGCTTGTTCGCGGCGGGCGATGTACTCGTTTTCTTCGCGGGGCTGACGCCCTTGGTCATTTCGTTCTCCATAAACGGCGGCGTGGCCGACCGTGTTTTGTTACGTTATTTATATATCGTCCAGGAATATCGCAACGGTAAAATTCGAAATTCGACCGATTGGGGTTCGACATTCGAATTCGGCGGCGGTGATTCTACCGAGAACGATTCGGCTTTCACAATGATTTCGCCTTTTTTCCGCGTGGCCGCTACCGTTTCGCTTCCGCCGGTTTGTAGACGCCTTTTTCAAAGGTAAGCTTGTGGGCGCCGTCGATCGTGACCTTCATTTCGTTGCCGACGGGCGACAACATGATCACCGTGCCTTTGACCGTCGTGGCGGCGGATTGGGTCATGCCCGTGGCGATATCCATGTGCATCGTGCCCTCGATGGTCATGGCCATGTCGCGGATATTCGCCGGCGTGGCCGGGGCGGCAGAGTCGCCGTTGGAATCATCGCCATCGTTGGAATCGTCGCCGTCCGTGCCGTCGGTGGTGTCGCCGCCGTCCTTCAGGGTCGCCTTGACCGCGATCGTGGCGACGCCGTCCTTGACGTCCGCGAGCGTGCAGGTCTGCGTGAACTGCATGGCCTCCAGCATCGGGAGCGAAAAGGTCGTCGCCGCCTCCCACGAGTCGCCCCTGACGACAGGCCTGTCGGGCAGCGATCGAAAGTGGCCGAAATTCTGCTGGATCATCGCGTCGCTGAGGCTCTGTTTGAGCGTGGCTTGCTTCTGGACGTCCATGCCTTTGGCCATCGCGTCGATGAGTTCGTCGAAGCCCGTGACGTGGCTGACCTTGCCTTTGGCGTCGATCGTCATGGAGATCGTTTTTCCGATCATGGCGAGGATCATTCGCCCGGCAGGGTCTTTCGTCATGGCCTCATCGGCGGAGTCGAACTTCACGCGGGCCGTGTCGTCCTTGCCGCCGGCGGATTGCTCCATCAGGAACCGGCGATAGGTGATCGTCACGTCGCGGTTGCCGGCAGCGTCGGGCCTGGCGACGGCCATGTCCATCACGACGGTCATTCGCGTACGGATAATCGTCGGCGGGCCTCCGGCGTCCACGGAGGACTCCGTCGCCGCATCCTGCGTCACGACGTACGCGCCGGGCGTGAAGTTAACCTTGAGTTCGATCGCCTCCTGCCCCCAGGCCGACACGCCAACGCCCGCCGCCATGCACACCATCAGCCATCGAAACCGATTCATGATATCACCTTGTACGGATATGGCTTGCCTCTTTGTGCTGTAGGGTGTTGTGTACAACAGAACGTTTCGCGTCACACCACGTTCTACAGCGCAAACCGGCAAGCCATGCCCACGATTATCGCCATTCGGCTACACAATGTGCAGGATTTTGAAGTTGTTCACACTCTCGGGCCAGGTCGGTTGTTTGTTGTTCCAGGAGACGGAGGTTTTATTGGCGTCGTGTTTGTAGGAGTAGTTTGTCATCTCCACGGCGGACAGGCCGAACGATGCGCCGGCGGCCGGGTCGGCGTTGACGAGAGCGACTTTGCCGAGCGTGTGGGCGGAGACCCATCCGTCGAAGGCGACAGGCAGGGTTTTGATGCCCTGGATTGTGAAGGCGTCGATGCGTGCCTGCGAGGCGAAGTCGGCCATGGCCTCGGCGTGCGTCTTGCCCGCGGCCAGGCCCGCGGTGACGCGGCTGCCGAGGAACGCGCCCACCGTGACGTTGCCGATGTGGCCGGCCGATTCCAGCGCCGTGTTCTGCATCGTTCCGCCGACGGTGAATTTGTTCAGCGTCAGTTGCCTGGGATCGCTCACGTTCGGCAGGAGCGTCAGCGTGATCGCGCTGTTGGCCAGGTCGCCCTTGACGGTCAGCGTGTCGAGCTTGTCGGCCGTCAGCGTCATGCCGGCCACGTCGCCCTTGCTGGTGCTGATGGTTTTGACGGTGTCGAACGAGGCCGTCCATGCGGCGATGCTGGCCGCGGAGACGGTGCCGGTGTTTCCGGCGATCATCCAGGCGCCGCCGATGATGTCGCCGACGGCCACGCTGGGGAGATTCGCCGCGGAGGCGTCTCCGGTGATCGTCAGGTTGACGCCCACGTCGCCCTTGGCGGACAGTTTGGCAATGCTCCTGGCGGTGACGTCGCCGCTGACCCAACTGCCGACAGAGACCTGCCCGACGGTGTTGGTGACGGTCAGGTTGCCGTTCATCGCGTTCTTGACGGTCAGCGCGATCAGGCTGTCGGCGGTGATGGCGCCGCCGTTCCAACTGTCGGCGGAAACTTGCCCGACGGCATTGGCGACGGTCAACCGGCCGTTCATTGCGCCCTTGACGGCAAACGAGGTCAGGCTGGCGGCCTGGAGTTCTCCGCTGCCCCAACTGCCGGCGGAGACCTTGCCGCCCGCGCCGGCCACCGTCAGACTGCCGCCCATCGCGCCTTTGACTTCCAGCGAGGTCAGGCTGCCGGCATTGAAGTCGCCGGCGGTCCAACTGCCGACCGACACTTGTCCGGCGGAGTGGGTCACCGTCACGTTGCCGTTCATCGTTTCTTTGACGGCCAGCGAGGTCAGGCTGTCGGCCTGGAGGGCGCCTCCGTTCCAACTGCCGGTGGAGATTCTGCCGCCCGCGCCGGTCACGGTCATGGTGCCGTTCATCGCACCCTTGAGCGTCAGCGAGGTCAGGCTGCCCGCGGTGAGCGCGCCAGCGCCCCAACTGTCGGCGGAGATTTGCCCAGCGGCGTTGGCGACGGTCAGGCTGCCGTTCATCGCGCCCTTGACGGCCAATGACGTCAGGCTGCCCACGTCGAGCGTGCCAGCGCCCCAACTGCCGGTGGAGACTTTACCGCCCGAACCGGCTATCGTCATGCTGCCGTCCATGGCGTCCTTGACGTTCAGCGAGTTCAGGCTGGCGGCGGCGAGTGTGCCCGCGGTCCAACTGCCGACGGAGACCTGCCCGGCGGCGTTGGTCACGGTCACGTTGCCGTTCATCACGCCTTTGACCTCCAGCGAGTTCAGGCTGTCGGTGGTGAGATCGCCGGTCCAACTGCCGGCGGAGACTTTGCCGCCCGCACCGGCGACGGCTACGTTGCCGTTCATCGCGTTTTTGACGGCCAGTGACGTCAGGCTGCCCGCGGTCAGCGTGCCGCCGTTCCAACTGTCGGCCGAAATTTGCCCGGCGGCATTGGCGACGGTCACACTGCCGTCCATCGCGCCCTTGACGGCCAAGGAATTCAGGCTGCCCGCGTTCAGCGCGCCGGGGCCCCAACTGCCGACGGACACTTTGCCGCCCGCACCGGCCACCGTCATGCTGCCGTTCATCGCGCCTTTGACTTCCAGCGAGGTCACGCTGCCCGCGTTCAGTGCGCCGCCAAGCCAGCTTCCGGCGGAGATCTGCCCGGCGGCGTTGGTGACGAAGACGTTACCGAGCATCGACTCTTTGATCGCCAGCGACGTCAGGCTGTCGGCCTGGAGCACGCCGCCGTTCCAACTGCCCACGGAGATTCTGCCGCCCGCGCCGGTCACGGTCACGCTGCCGTTCATCGCGTTCTTGAGCGTCAGCGACGTCACGCTGCCCGCCGTGAGCGCGCCGGTTCCCCAACTGTCGGCGGAGATTTGCCCGGCGGCGCCGAACACCGTCATGCTGCCGTTCATCGCGCCCTTGATCGCCAAGGACGTCAGGCTGCCCGCGGTCAGCGCGCCAGGGCCCCAACTGCCCGCAGAGACTTTGCCGACCGAGCCGGCAATCGCCATGCCGCCGTTCATCGCCTCCTTGACCGTCAGCGACGTCAGGCTGCCCGCGTCGAGCAGGCCCGCGGTCCAACTGCCCACCGAGATTTGCCCGGCGGAGTGGGTCACGGTCACGTTGCCGTTCATCACGCCCTGGATCGTCAACGACGTCAGGCTGTCGGCTTTGAGTTCGCCGCCGTTCCAACTGCCCGCCGAAACCTTGCCGACCGCGCCCGCCACCGTCACGCTGCCGCCCATCGCGCCTTTGACGGCAAACGACGTTACACTGCCCGCGCTGAGTTCGCCCGTGCCCCAACTGCCCGCCGAGACCTGCCCGGCGGAATTGGTCACGGTCACGGCCCCGTTCATCGCGTCCTTGACGGTCAGCGAGATCAGGCTGTCGGCTTTGAGTTCGCCGGCGCCCCAGCTGCCGACGGAGACTTTGCCCGCCGAGCCGGTCACCGTCATGTTGCCGTTCATCGCGCCCTTGAGCGTCAACGACGCCACGCTGCCCGCGGTGAGATCGCCGGTGCCCCAACTGTCAGCCGAGATCTGTCCGGCGGCGCCGTAGATCGTCAGGCTGCCGTTCATCGCGCCCTTGACGGCCAGCGACGTCAAACTGCCCGCAGTGAGCGACCCCGCATCCCAACTGCCGACGGAGACTTTGCCGACGGCGTCGAGGAGAGTCACATCGCCGGCCATCGCGCCTTTGACCTCCAGCGAGGTCAGGTTGTAGCCTTTGATTTCGCCGGAGCCCCAACTGCCGACCGAGACGGTGCCGATGGCGGCGGGCGCTTTCTGATTTGCGGCCACGTTGCCGGCCAACTGGGCGGCGGTGGCGGTGGCTTCCAGGCTGGCGCCCATGAAACCCTTGACGGTCAGTTTGTCCACGTTCCAGGTGTAGAGGATGCCCGCTTCCCAACTGGCGACCTCCAACGAGCCGATGCCGTGGTACTTTTTGCCGGTGGCGTCGTAATAGCCGATCGACAGGTTGGTCACACCCTCCACGACGCCAAGCGAACCCTTGACCAGCGACCAGGAGGAGAATTCCCAATCCTTCACGAGGCCCTTGATGGTCAGGTTGGTCACATAGCTGTTAATCCGCCACGTCGAGCCGATGACCGACCCGTTGATCGACACCGTGGCCAGCGTTCCGCCGCCCGCCAGCGTCACGTCCGGGACGAAGTTGCCCTTGCTTGTGATCGACTGGCATGCCTGGGCCCACAGCAGGTTCTCGTGGTCGTTCGAGGCGTTCCACGAGTTCACGGCGAGGCTCCTGAGGGCGCCGTCCGTGGTCAGCTTGAGGTTCGTGACGTCGCCCAGCGTGACGGCGGTCGCCGCGAATCCCCAGCCCAGATCTATGACCGTGCCGCCGGGCACGTTGAGGTTGCCCAGCGTCAGCGTGCCCAGGCCGTTGAAGTAAAATGCCGAGCTCTGCGTCGTCGTCGCCGTAAAACTCCTGATCTCGCCGTAGACCGTGATGCTGTCGGCCATCCAGATGCCGCCGCTGGTCGTGATCGTGACGACCGTGTTGTACGACCCGTTGATCGCCAGCCGCGTGGGGTCGATCGCGCCTTCGGTGGGCACGATCACCCCGCCGTCGCCCGTGACCCGCACCGTCACCTGCACGCCGTTGGACGTAAACGTCGCCGTCTTGACCAGGGTGAAATTCTGCAACCCGGTCATGTCCATCACCACCATGCCGCCAGCCGTCATCAGATACGCCAGATCGCCGTTCACTGCCGGCGTCAAACCCGGCGTGCCTGAACCGGCCATGTAGCTGATTTGAAGCCTCCTGCGGTCGGTGACATCCACGAATGCCGTGCCGCTCATGGTCGGCACGAGGGCGTACTTCCTCACCTGCCCGTCGACCGTCATCTCGGCCAGGCGGATGTTGGCGGCCCCGATGGATTCCCACGACTGAATCATCGCCTGATACCCCAGGTACACCGGCGCGCCGCCGTTACGGGGAAGATCGTACACCACCAGCCCGAGATTCAGGTCGCCCGAGTACAGCGTGTTGCCGTCAATGGCAAGCCCCCACGGACGCGTGCCGGGGTTGGGGTTGTACGAGTAATCCTTGTACTTCGGACTGGCGGGCGTGGTGATGTCGTAGACGATAATCAGCCCGTAACTGTAATCGCTCACGTACGCGTAGTTGCCGTCCACCACCACGTCAAGGACATAGCGGAGATCGATTTGCTGCGTCACGTCCGTGTACATCGTGGCCTTCCACACGATGCTCGAGGGGTTGCTCACGTCGTAGACGCTCATCCCGCGGCCGTACTCGGCCACGTAGGCGTATCCGTCGCGAACGGTAAATCCGAACGGCAGGATATTGGCGTTGGGCATCGTCACGCTGCTGAGCATGGTGACGTTATCCAGGTCGCTGACGTCCCACGCCTCGAAGCGGCCCGCGCTGTAGGTGTATTGGCCGTACATCCAGTTGAAGCCGGTGATCACGCCGATGTCGGTGACGTACATGATGTCGCCGACGACCTGCACGTCCCAGGCGTGTCCGGGCGTGACGATCAGGCTGATGAACACCGGATTGTCGGGGACGCTGATGTCGTAGATTTTCACGCCCGACTCGCCGCAGGCGACGTACAGGCGGTTGCCGGCGATGAAGGTGTTCTCCGGGAGCATGCCGAATTCCAGGGGCAGCGTGCGGAGGTAGTCCGGATCGTACGGGGTGGCGCTGATCACGAAGAACGTGTAGTCGACGTAACTGGGCTTGCCGTCGTCGGGGTTGTCGTAGTTCAACACCGCGCGGAGCGTGATGGTGAACGTGCCCGTGAATCCGCCGGGCACGTGGATGGTCAGGTCGCCGTCGGCGTACGACACGTTGGCGCTGGACAGGCCGACGTTGATGACGGAGATCGTCGCGTTGCGGGCCAGATCCACCACGGCGCTGACTGGGATCGTCGTCCGTTCGCCGGGCGCCATCTCGACAGTCGTGATCGGCGCGATGCCGCAGGCCGTCACCGTCACCAGGTGCGTCGAGGAGACGCCAAACTCGTCCGTCAGGGTAATCTCCAACGTCCCCGTGCCCGCGTAGCCGTTCTTGGGCGTGACAATCAGCGTGAACGCCTGCGTCGCCTCCACGTCGTCGGGTTCGAGAATCTCGATCTTCGTCAGGAACGGCGTAGCCACTGGCGAATCGGTGGTCCCTCGCATCGGCGTCTGCATCATCACGTCGAAGAGATCCCACCCGTTGATCATCTGCCCGAAAATGGTGTAGGTGTGGTCCAGATGCGGACTGGCGCCGTCCAGGATGAACCATTGGCCGTTGGAGGTGTTGGGGATGGTGTCGCCGAGCATGGTGCTCTGTTTGCCGAAGGCCATCAGGCCCCGGGAGGCGAAACTCAGGAACGGATCGCCGGCGTCGAACAGATTCGGCAGCGGACTGTTGCCCGAGCCGTTGCCCATGGTGGCGTCGCCGCACTGGAGCATGAAATCCTTGATGATGCGGTGAACCTGGACGTCGGTGTAGAACGGCGTGCCGTCGGGATTCAGCGTGCCGTTGGCGTTGACGGCGTTGGTCGCCAGCGTGATGAACCGCTCTGCCGCCGCCTGCCCCCACGGACGCCCCGTGAACAATTCCACCAGGATCGCCCCCTCGACGGCCTCCTGCACCACCTCGCGACGCGTCCACTCGCCCGTGCCGTCGGCAACCGCCTCGAACTCCGACGTGGCGATCAGGTACACATTCGCGCCGTCGGCATACGCAAAGACGTTCACCGAAAGATCGGGCCGCGCGTCGGTGTTCCATGCGGTCGCCAGGGCCGTCGCCAGCCCCGAGGCCGTCAGCGACCCGGAGACCACCGTATACGAGGCCGTGGCGGTCTCGCTGCCGCCCGGCAACGTCACCGACAGCGTGTAGGTTTCGTCGAGCTGCGGCGTGGCGCCGACGACGCCCTGCCAGATCTGCGGCGTCTTGAAATACAGCTTGGCAAACGTGCTGCCCTGGACCACCTGCACGTCGAAATTCGGATTGTCGAGAAACCGGGCGTCGATCGTCAGCCTGTGCCCGGCCGCGTCGTACCCGTCAACCGGAATCGTGAACGACCCCGTGGAGTTCACCACGTAATCCGTGAGGTCCGTTCCCAACGTCGGGGCCGACAACATCCAGCGATTCTCGAATCGTTCCAGACCCCAGCTGTTATACGAATCCAGTTGCTGACACAAGCTGTTCATAGCCACTCCTTGATGACGATACGAATTCGGCGCTACAGCATGGAGACGCTTGCCGCCTCCCGATTTATTGCAGGAAACCACCATACCATGAATCGGCAAAAACCGCAATTCAGGCTCGTAAAAAACCTGAGGGCGAACGCATGGTACGTGACGCGGGCGTCTGGCCCGCGTGTGGCGAGGGCATCTTGCCCTCGCGGACCGTGCCACACGGATGACGTCATGCGAAAAACAAGATATTTCACAGCCGGACGCGGGCAAGATGTCCGCGTCACGTACCATGCGTTTGCCCTGCTAAAAAAACCTAGGGGCGGACACATGCCATTCCTCTTATTCGCACGGGGTTCGTGTTCAGACGCCACTGGCCGCAGGTCCTGCCGCGAAAAAACCAACGATCCCAGTGGAATACACCGATACCGCGCGGTATTCTTTCGCCTGGCGGTTCGATAACAACAAAAACGTAACCAAGGACGAGGCAAACGATGACTCCGCGAGAGAATTTCATTTTGGCGTTGGAAGGCAAACAGCCGGTCGGGCGCGTGCCGCATTTCGAGCTGGTGTTTTATCTGACGATGGAGGCCTTCGGAAAAATCCATCCGTCGCACCGGGTGTTTCATCAGTGGGATCAGATGACCGAGACGGAGCGGAAACTCCACCGCAACGACGCGGCCGACACGTACCTGATGACGGCGCAGACGTACGAACACTCCGCCATTTTCTATCACGGCGGCGTGGGCGGCGGCGTGGAGGAGATGATGGCGGTCTTCGATCTCATCAATCAGAAGGCCGGCGGGCGGAAATATTTCACGATGATCCACGGTGACGCGACCTACGGCCTGCCCAACGGCGACCAGATGATGGAGTTCGTCGAGCAACTGGCCGAAAAACCGCAGGAAATGAAGGACAACGCCGCCCGCTGGGTGGACGGCCAGCTGGCCAACGCGGCAAAACTCAAACCCTACGGCCTGCTGGACGGATTCGCCCTGTGCGCGGATTACTGCTTCAACTCCGGCCCGTTCCTCTCGCCGGCAATGTTCGACGAATTCGTCACGCCCTACCTCGCCCGCCTGACCAAGGGGTATCGCGAGATGGGCTTTTACACCATCAAACACACCGACGGCAACATCCTGCCGATCCTCGATTCGCTCGTCGAGACCAACCCACACGCCCTGCACAGCCTCGATCCCCAGGGCGGCGTCGACATCGCCGACCTCAAGCAACGCATCGGCAAAAAAGTCTGCCTCATCGGCAACGTCAATTGCGGCCTGCTGGACACCGGCACCGACGAACAGGCCGTCGCCTCCGCCCGCTACGCCCTCCAGCACGGCATGCCCGGCGGCGGATACATCTTCTCCACAAGCAACTGCGTCTACACCGGCATGGACCTGCGACGCTACGATTTGATCCTGGACGTCTGGCGGAAAGAAGGAAACTATTGACGGCGCGGCCATGAACCACAGAAAACCAACCTGGGCGGCGAAAATCCCACGACAAAAAATTAAACGCCTGTACGAACAGGACGCACAAGGGATTCACGACGAAGAGCTTGTCGACGACGTGGGGATCGGCCTGTACGCGCGATGCGACAGCATGCTGCTCGTCACGGCGGCGAATCTCGGACGCCCGTTATGCATTGAGTGTCGCGCGGAAATGCCGCATTCCTGGCAAAAAGAGTTCGTATCCACCTGTCCCGCCTGCGGCTGGTCGATCACGACGGGCGAATACGGCGCGTCGTATAAGGGACAGACGTTGCACGGATTCGGCGCGTTGCCCGAACTACAGGAATACGTCCAACAATATCCACGGGCGAAAACGTACGCGGAAAAAATGCGGCGGATTGATTTCCTGATTCACGCGTTTCACGGCAACCTCAACGCCGAGCCGTCGAGGCCGACGGCGACCAACGTCATCGAGGGCAGCGCGGGAGAGGTCGCCAATCTGATCTTCACCCTGGCCTACGGCGAACACAGCACCGTGACAAAACAGACGTTGGACGCATGGCTGGAAAAATTCAACCGTTCGATATCCAGAAATATAGATCCGTCCACGGGCGCGTTAAAAGAGGGCAAGGAATATCTATACGACGGCATCGGAAAAAATGCCGACAAAAAACGCGATAAGAAATGAAAAAACCATTCCTCTCAAAAAAGATTTTGATCCTCAAAATCATCGTGGCGGCCGCCGTCGTAACTGGACTGGCGACATGCAACACCCCAGGGGAACCTATCGACATGACGGAATCCCCAAACAGGCATACCGACATGAAACACGTGCTCATTCCGAAAGAGGATCTGGTCCTCAACTATTCCTACAAAACGCCTCGCAAAACCTATGCGTATCGCGACACCGAAGACCCGTTGGCCTGGCAGGAAAAATGTAGAGACAAACTGAAAGAATTGATCGTCTGCGATGTTGATGCCGGGCCTGGAAAAAGGCCTGTGGAAATCCACCATACGACCGCCACCGATTTCGGCACGGTGCTGTCGCTGATCATGCGTGTTGACGACACCTTGTCCATTCCGGCCTATCTGCTTATTCCAAACGAGATCACAGCGGAAATTCCCGTGATCGCGGTGCAGGGCCACGGGTATGTACAAGGCGTTCTCGGAATCTATGACGACTATCATCATGGGTTCGGCGTCGCACTGTGCCGCGCCGGATTTGTTGTCCTGGCGCCTGAAATCCGGGGGTTTGGAAATCTTGTGGATCTGGCCGCCCATTCCGACGACGGCCGCCGACTGGTGTATTACAATTGGGGTGAACTCATGGCCTATCCCCTGGTGACGGATGCGTTCCAGAAAGGACACACGCTGATCGGAGACACCGTGCAGGATTTGCATGCGTGGGGTTCCTACCTATGCGACTATACTCGTCAACAACAGTACTCTGTGGCCGGCATATCGTACGGCGGCGATTTGGCGTTGATCCTGTCCGCGCTGGACACGAGAGTCGTCAAAACATTCGCAAGCGGGACGTTGGGTTCGATGTCGCCGATTTTCGAAAAATGTTACAACGCGCCGGCTCATTGCGTTCCGAACATATTGAAATACATGGATCGGCAGGAAATCGCCTCGTGCATCGCCCCGCGTTCGCTGTGCGTGCATTACGGAGAACTGGACGTGCCGTCACCGGAAAATTCTTCCGCGGCCTACAACGAAACGGCCACCCCCACGTTCAACGAAATACGTGCTTTTTACGGCCGATTAGACGCGGAAACGAGCATTCGGCTTGTCATTTCGCCCGACATGAAACATGAAATGGACAATGCCTCGCTCATCGCGTATTTGCGTGGTGATTAACCAATTGATTACATTTGCAGACAAGAACATCCCTTTACAGCGCAAGGAAGCAAGCCGTCGCGAAGCGTCTCTCGACAACCAACGTCGCGCCTAACAGTCTGACAGTCTATGTCGTCTTCATCATCTCGCGTTCGATGTACGTCGTGTCCCATTCGCCGCGGGTGAATTTGCCGTGACTGAGGATTTCTCGGCAGATGGGGATTGTTGTTTTCACGGGGTGGATGATGAATTCGCTCAGCGCGCGTTTGGTGGTGGCGATGGCTTCGGCGCGGGTCGCGCGGTGGACGATCAGTTTGCCGATCAGGCTGTCGTACGTCGGCGGGATGTCGTAGCCCTGGTACACGTGGCTGTCCCACCGCACGCCAAGCCCGCCCGGAGCGACGAATCCTTCCACCCGGCCCGGACAGGGGCGGAAATTGTGTGCCGGGTCTTCGGCGTTGATGCGGCACTCGATGGCGTGGCCTCGCTGGACGATGTCCTCCTGCGTCATGTCGAGTTTTTCGCCCGCGGCGACGCGGATCTGCCATTTCACCAGGTCCAGCCCCGTGACCATCTCCGTCACCGGATGCTCGACCTGGATTCGCGTGTTGACTTCGAGGAAATAGAACTGGCCGTCCTTATACATGTACTCCACCGTGCCGGCGGAATAGTAGCCTGCCTCTTTGGCCAGCCGCACCGACGCCTCGCAGACGGCCTTTCGTTCCTCGGGCGTCAGCGACGGCGAGGGGGTTTCCTCGATGAGTTTCTGCCGGCGGCGCTGCACGGAGCACTCGCGTTCGAAGCAATGCACCACGTTGCCGTGCTGGTCGCCGAGAATCTGCACCTCAATGTGGCGGAAATTCTCGATGCATTTTTCCATGTAGCATCGGCCGTCTTTGAAGGCGATTTCCGCTTCGGCCTGTGCTTGCTTGAAGCTGCTGCGAAGGGTCGCTTCGTTGTGGGCGAAGCGGATGCCTCGCCCGCCCCCGCCGGCGGCGGCTTTGATCGCGACGGGATAGCCGATCCGGTTGGCGACCTCGACGGCCTGCTCGACGCTCTCAACCACGCCGTCGCTGTCGGGCGTCGTTGGCACGTTCGCCCGCTTGGCCAGGGCCTTGGCCTGGATTTTGTCGCCCAACGCCTTCATGCTGTGGGCCGACGGGCCGATGAACTCGATCTTGCAGTCGCGGCAGACCTGCGCGAAATGCGAATTCTCGGCCAGGAAACCGTAGCCGGGATGAATGGCCTCGACGTCGGCGATTTCGGCGGCCGCGATGATCCGCGGAATGTTGAGGTAGCTGTCGGCGCTAGGCGCCTTGCCGATGCAGATCCGCTCGTCGGCCAAATGAAGATAGCTGGCGTTGCGGTCGATCTCGCTGAACACGGCGACGGTCTCGATACCCAGTTCTTTGGCGGCGCGGATGATCCGCAAAGCGACCTCACCGCGATTGGCGACCAGTATGCGACGAAACATGCGTGCTCCGTTGACTAGTTAACTAGTAACTAGTTAACTAGTTAACTAGTTAACCAGTAACAAAACGGCTCTCGGTAACAAACGGTTCCTGTTTACCCGCAGCGTCACGAAGGCCTAACCTTATACAGCACCTGCCCGTACTCGACGGGGTGGGCGTTTTTGACGCACACTTCGACAACGGTGCCCTGGCACTCGGCCTTGATTTCGTTCATGACCTTCATGGCTTCGATGATGCAGATGACGCTGTCGGCGCTGACGGCGGCACCGACGGCGACGTACGGATCGCTGTCGGGGCTGGGGGCGGAGTAGAACGTGCCCACCATCGGAGAGCGAACCTCGACGAGCTTCTCGCCCGATGCCGCCGCTGCCGGAGTTGCGGCCGGGGCAGCCGCTGCCGCCGCCACGGGCGCCGCAACAGCCACGGGCGGAGCCATCGGAATCGCCACCGGCGCCGCCGTCGTCACCACCGCCCCGCCGCGACGAAGGTGAATCTTGTTCTCGCCCTCGGTAATGTCCAACTCGCTCAGGTCCGCGTCAACCATCAACTCCACCAGACGCTTGATCTCTTTTATGTCCATACAGTTCCTTATCGTAATGTCATCGCTTCGATATCCGTCGGCAGCGTGCTGAGCTTTCGCCGGCCTGTCGGCGTCACTTCCACGTCGTCCTCGATCCGCACGCCACCCACGCCGGGCAGATAAATGCCCGGCTCGATCGTAATCACCATGCCCGCACGCAGCGGGGCGTCATTCGACCGCGCCACGCCGGGGCCTTCATGCACCTGCCGGCCAATCCCGTGGCCAAGCCCGTGCACGAACCGCTCACCGAAACCCGCCTGCTCGATCAGCCCGCGGGCGGCAGCATCGACATCCTTTGCCGCCACGCCAGGCCCCACCGCTTCGATCGCCTGCCGCTGCGCCCGACGCGCCACATCGTACACACGACCGATTTGGGGCGGGATTTTACCCACAAACACCACCCGCGTCAAGTCACTGACGTAACCGTCCACCGTCGCACCCCAGTCGATCAGCACCGGCACCCCCGCCCGAACTTTCGCCTCGCCAGGCCGGTAGTGCGGCAACGCCCCGTTAGGCCCCACCGCCACGATCGTGTCAAACGACGCTTTGCTCGACCCCGCCAATTTCATCCGATACTCCAACTCCGCCGCCAGGTGACGCTCCGTTTTGCCCAGCCAGAAATCCTTCCCCATCCTCAACAAGGCCCCAAAGGCCTGCTCCGCCGCCCGGACCGCCTTGCCGATGGCGGCAATTTCCCCAGCGTCCTTCACCTCCCGCAACGGGCCGAGCAGCCCGGACAGCGGTTTGAATCGGCCCTTGCCTACGTTCTCCTCAAAACTCTCCAACTGCCGCAGCGTGAAATGCTCGCTCTGCACCCCAACCACGCCGCGAAACCGCCTCGCCTTCAATACGCGCGCCAACGCCTTCGACATCATGCCCGCGCGAAGATGAATGTCAATATCACTGCACTCCCGCCTGGCCTGCTCATCAAACCGGCCATCCGTCAATAAACATGCATATTCGCCCGCCAACAGCAAAAAACTATCCTCGCCGGAAAACCCGCTCAAATACCCCACATCCTCCGGCTGCGTGACCAGCAGAGCTTTGACCTTCCCCTTCTCCATCGCTACCGCAACGGCCTGTCGACGCCGTTCGACGTATGCACCGCCCCCCGCCGCCTTGACCTTCGCCATCGCCAGTCCTTTCGTAAAACGCAATGATGAAACGTCATTATATAGTGTTAGTGTGCAAATGAAATGGCTTGCCTCTTTGCGCTGTGGACCGTTGTGTTCGTCATGCGTACGTTTATTCGACTTCACGAAGACCGAGCGGGATTACGCGGATTAACGGATTAGAGGATTGTCGTACTGAAACGAAAAATCCTAAAATCCTTTAATCCGCGTAATCCCGCTCGGTCTTCGTGAAGTCGAATAAACGTACGCGTGACGACAGGATCATCCTGCCTCGCAAATCGCCAAGCCATTGAAAACACTCTGGCGATCCCGTTGATTTGCGTTATGATGTGCCCTCCAAACAACAACCAAGGAGCAACCAACATGAAAACACATAACGTAACCTTGATCACCGGCGACGGCACGGGGCCTGAATTGGCGTTGGCCGCCCAGCGGTGTCTCGATGCCGCGCTGGCCGCCACGCCGGGGGCGGGGCGACTCCACTGGACGCTCGCCGAAGCGGGCGTCGACATCATGGACACGCACGGCACGCCGCTGCCGGAGGCGACCATCGAGGCCGTCCGCGCCGCCGACGCGACCCTCAAGGCCCCCATCACCACGCCCATCGGCACGGGCTTCCGCAGCGTCAACGTCGCGTTGCGACAAATGTTCGAACTCTACGCCTGTGTGCGACCCTGCAAAAGCTATCCCGGCGTCCGCAGCCAGTATGAAAACATCGACCTCGTCCTCGTTCGCGAAAACACCGAGGACCTCTACGCCGGCGTGGAATTCGAACAGGGCAAACCCGCCACGGGCGAACTCTACGACGCCATCAACCGGCTCGCCACCGACAAGAAAATCAAGTCCGCCCGTGAGAGCACGGGCATTTCGATCAAGCCCATCAGCGTCGAGGGCACGAGGCGGATCGTGAAGTACGCCTTCGACTACGCCCGCGCCAACGGCCGACGGAAGGTCACCTACGTCCACAAGGCCAACATCATGAAGTACACCGACGGCCTGTTCAAATCCGTCGCCGAAACCGTCGCCCGCGACTACCCGGACATCGAATCCGAGGAACGCCTCGTCGACAACATGTGCATGCAACTGGTGCAGAAGCCCGAATTGTACGACGTGATCGTGCTGCCGAATCTGTACGGCGACATCGTGTCGGACCTCTGCGCGGGGCTGGTCGGCGGCCTCGGCGTCGCGCCGGGCGCGAACATCGGCGCCAAGGGCGCCATCTTCGAAGCCACCCACGGATCCGCCCCGAAATACAAGGGACAGAACAAGGTCAACCCGACGGCCGTCATCTTGTCGGGCATGCTCATGCTCCGCCATCTCGGCGAAACGGCGGCCGCGGAAAAACTGGAACAGGCCGTCGCCAAGACCATCGCCGAAGGCAAGCAGGTGACGTACGATTTGAAATCCGACCGCAACGACCCCACCGCCGTCGGCACGCGCGAAATGGCCGACGCGATCATCGCGAACCTGTAGCAGAGGTGACGTGTGATGAGTAACGAGTGACGAGAACTTCGCGATTCCAGGCAAATACGACTCTGTCGTCTCATTGCGTGAAAAAGAGCAGAGCGGCCTCCACGGCCTCGCGCGGAAGGGCCGGCACGCAGCCCCAACGGGGCGTCTTGGGTAGCCCAGGGTGAGCGGTACTCCGCGAACCCTGGGATCGTGTGGGTTTCAGAACTCGTTTATCGTGCCTGACGCCACTGGCCGAGGGCACACCGTCATGTGAAGACGGCATCGAACGACTCGCACATTCCCCTGTGATCGCCATTCGAAGCCGTATAGGCCCACGTGCGCGACCTCGGCCAGTGGCGTCAGGCACGAGGAAGAGAAGAAAAAAACTCCGTTGGGGCTGTGTACCGCTGTTTCCCCGCGAGACCGGGAAGGTCAATCGGTTTTTTCCCGTGCAATGATACTACAGTCCCCACAGAACATGGAACTCCTCATTACTCGCCACTCTTGCATCCCCTGCCTCCGGACGTGAGAATGTCACCATGCGTTTACGACCTTACGTAGTTTCGGCCCGGCCTCGGATGCGGCTGATCAACCCCGCCAGCGCGTTGACGACCATCACGATGCCGGAGATGATCCAGAAGATGACGTTCAGCCGGCGGGCGCTGTTCATGCCGCTGAACCTGGCGATCTGCGCCGCCGTCGCGACACGCGAAGGGTGGGATGTCGAACTGATCGACGAGAACATCACCGGCCCGCACATCGCCTGCGACGACGTGCAGGCCGTCGGCATCGGCGCGATGACCACGCAGGCCAAACGAACCTACGCGCTCGCCGATGCCTACCAGGCCCTCGGCGTGCCGGTGATTCTCGGCGGCATCCATCCCTCCGCCATGACCGACGAAGCGCTGCTCCACGCGGCCATCGTCTGCAAAGGCGACGCCGAATGCACCCTGCCCCACGCCCTGCGGGATCTGCGCGCGACACTCGAATCCCACGCCGCCGGTGATCAAAACACACTATCGCCCGACGGCACCATCGACGTCGCCGCCCTGCCCAAACGCGTCTATGATTGGCAGGACCACGCCGACGCGCCAATCGCCACGCCGCGGAAAGATTTCCTCAACCCAAAAGATTACCTCGTCCTCAACCCGATCCAGACCACCCGTGGCTGCCCGCACGGATGCACCTTCTGCACCACGCCCGCGATCTTCGGACGAAAGTACCGCCAACGCAACATCCCCGACATCATCGAGGAAATGAAGGAAGCCCGCGAACGACACAACACCAAAACCTTCATCTTCAGCGACGATAACATCGCCGGAAACCACGCCTGGGCAATGGAACTGTTCCAGGCCATGAAACCGCTGAAAATCCGCTGGGCAAGCCAGTGCGACATCCTTATCAGTCACAGCGACAAACTGCTCGCCGCCATGCGCGACAGCGGCTGCCTGGGCCTGATTCTTGGCCTGGAAAGCCGCTCCCCCGAAACGCTGCGGCAGGCGGGAAAACGCTACGTCAACGCCGACGAATATGTGCGGCGAATTCGAAAAATCAATAGTTATAGCATCAGTATCTGGGGAAGTTTCATTTTCGGCTTCGACAGTGACCGCTGGCAGGAATGCATGAACACCGTCCGCTTCGCCCAGAAAGCCGACCTGATGATGAGCTGCTACCCGATTTTGACGCCCTATCCCGGCACAGCCGTGTTCGATCAATACCAACGCGAAGGCCGACTGCTGACCACCGACTGGGACAAGTACAACGGCGCGACGGTCGTCTATCAACCCGAACGCATGACGCCCGACCAACTCCGCCACTGCCAATTGGCCGCGTTTAACGAATTCTATAGTCCGCCGAGCATCTTCCGCCGCCTGCGGATTTGGCCGTTCAAAAAGTATAGTTGGCTGGCGAACATGGGCATCCACCGTGGTATCGTGTATTACTACAACAAAAAAGGCAGACCCCTGCCGCGATTCGCGGATCTGGCCGAAAACGACTGGGAACAACGCGTACGACGAAGTTTAGGAATTAAAGATTGATACAGATATGGCTTGCCTCTTTGCGCTGTAGAATGTTGTGAACCATAGAACGTTTTGATTAACACAATATCCTGCAACGCAAAGAGGCAAGCCATATCTGTATCAATCTTTAATTCCCATGATCCCCGCTAAAGAATTTGCGAATACCGTTCAACGATCTTCGCCCAGTGTCCCGTGGGTCGCAAAATCATTTCGATCGCCTCTCGGACGGCGCCATGGCCGCCGGGGAGTTTGGTTATATACTTCGCGGCCTCGTGGAGTTCGGGCACGGCATCGGCGACGGCGATGGGGAGCGCGCAGGTTTTCAGGAGCGGCAGGTCGGGCAAGTCGTCGCCGATGACGGCGGCGCGGTCGGCGGCGATGTTCAGTTCCGCCAGCACCGACCGCAGGGCGGGCACTTTGTCCGCCGCCTGCATGCGGTAGGCATCCACGCCCAGATCGGCCAACCGACGCGAAACCGCCGGCGACCCACGGCCTGTAATGACGGCCAATTTTTTCCCCGCCTGCCGCCAATATTTCATGCCCGCCCCGTCACGAACATGAAACTCTTTAATCTCGTCACCGCCCGGCGTGAGAATAATCTTCCCATCCGTCAATACGCCGTCAACGTCCAGGATGAGCAGATCAATGCGGGCTAGTAAGGTAAGGTCCAATGGTATGTTCATTTTCGTCACTCCGCGTCCGCCGCTTTGATGCCCAGGAGGTCCTGGATGTCGATGATGCCGACAGGTTTGCCTTCGGCGTCGAGGACGGGGAGTTCGTCGATGCGGTGGCGGTTCATGATGGCCTGGGCTTTGCTGGCCAGTTCGCCCAGGCGGATGTGTTTGGGGTCGCGGATCATCACGTCGCGCACCGGGCGGTCGAGGACGGCGGCGCCGTCCGTGCCTTGCCGCACGAATAACCGGCGGACGTCGCCGTCGGTGAGGATGCCGCTGAGCTTGCCTTGGCCGTCCACCAGGAGCATCGCGCCGGCGCGGCGGTGCTGTTCGGCCTGGGCAAGCGCCTGGCCTAGCGTCAGGTCGTCGCGGACGGCGGTCAGCCATTTGTCCTGGCCGTGGATCATCGCCTCTTCGACGCGGAGAAGTTTCCGCCCGAGCGCGCCGCCGGGGTGGAACTGGGCGAATTTTTCGGGGGTGAACTCGCGCATGGACATCACGGTCACGGCCAGCGCGTCGCCGAGGGCGAGCATGCAGGTCGTCGAGACGGTGGGCGCCAGGCCCAGCGGACAGGCTTCCCGCACCTCGCCGTACGCGATGCGGATGTCCGCGTGCCGCCCCAGCGGGTTGTCCGACGTGCCCGACACGGCGACGAGCGTGACGTCTCGGCCGGCGACGTAATCCAGCAGCCGGACGATCTCGTCCGTCGTGCCGCTGTGGGAAAAGACGATCATGACGTCGCCGCGTTCGACACGGCCGAGGTCGCCGTGCAGCGCTTCCACCGGGTGCAGAAAGATGCTCGGCGTGCCGGTGGAGGCGAAGGTGGCGGAGATTTTCTGCGCGATCAGGCCGGCCTTGCCGATCCCCGTCAGCACCACGGTGCCGCGACAGGCGTAGATGGCCCGCGCGGCGTCGGCAAACTCCTCGCCGATCCGCGAGGCGATATCGGCAATGCACTGCCCTTCCAGGCGTAACGCCTGGCGGGCGACTTCAAGATTTACGGTTGGTTGTGTCATAGGATGCCTCGGAAGCCGGTTGTCGTTGCTCGACGGTGAAATCGTACCGCCGGCCACAGGGAACCGTTTTTGTTAACTGGTTGACTGGTTAACTAGTTAACTGGTGGGTTTATCCAAATCAATAACGAGTTAACTAGTTAACTAGTTAACGAAACCGTTCCCTCGAACAAACGGTTCCTATTCACCCACACGCCACGAAACCCGCGTCTCGCCTATGATTATCCTTGTGTCACCCCGGCGGGTCAAGTACAACGGGAACTTATGCCGAATGTGGACGTATATAATCTGGTCGTGACGGCCTTGGCGGTCGTGTTCAGCTTGACGATTCATGAGTTGGCCCATGCGCGGACGGCGTTGGCGTTTGGCGACCCGACGGCGAAGAACATGGGCCGGGTCACGCTCAACCCGCTGGCGCACCTGGACCCGATTGGCACGATCGCGATGTTACTGTCGACGATGGCCGGCGCGGGGATCGGCTGGGCCAAGCCCGTGCCCGTCAATCCCGCCAACCTGCATCCGGCGCGGCTTGGCAACGCGATGGTCAGCCTGGCCGGGCCGCTGAGCAATTTCGCCCTGGCCGTCGTGGCGGCGGGCTTCGTCCGCCTGATGGTCCACCTGAACGTCTGGGTCGCGCCCTTCGGAGGCCCCAGCGACCTGCCCGTCCACTTTCACGTCCTCTCCAACCTGCTGTTTGTGCTGGTGATCTGCAACATCAGCCTGGGCCTGTTCAACCTCATCCCGCTGTTCCCCCTGGACGGCCATCACATCCAGCGCGAAATCCTGCCCCGCCACAGCCAGGCCGAGTTCATGCGGTGGCAGGTGAAATACGGCCCAATCGTCCTGCTGGCGATCATTTTCCTCCCGCCACTCCTGGGCAACGTGATACCGCTGTTGAAGGTCCTCAGCCCGCTGAGTTTCCTGCGCGACCACGTCATCTTCCCCGCCGTCATCTTCCTGGTCAGCCGGCAGGCGCTGGTGTAAACCCCGTGAAAAGTCCCAGGGCCATCGCATCTACATTCTTTTGTTTTCGTGCGATTTTCCGCAACGGGCCGTTTTCAGGCTGTTAGACTGTTAGACTGTTAGGGAGAGGTTTATGAAAAATTTGGCCAAATCCTACATA
>Ga0123353_10000391_pt1 | contig 53768 bp, 62 predicted proteins | sample TergutLab28metaG_3_FD_92763 | JGI IMG/M metagenome (GOLD analysis project Ga0123353, IMG submission 92763) | Labiotermes labralis P3 segment gut microbial communities from Petit-Saut dam, French Guiana - Lab288 P3 | ecosystem: Host-associated > Arthropoda: Insects > Digestive system > Gut ... | reverse complement strand
GATTTGGGAATAGGGGTAATCCTGCTTTGGGGTGGAGACAAGGGACGGTTATTATGCAATACACCGAAATTGAAACCGGCAATTATAATTATCTGGAGATTCTACCTGCACCGACGGATTAAATTTTGAATGGTACTCCGCGTTATGTGCATGACCATGTCGTTTGAGGCTATTCTCCGCCACGCCTGCCACCGCATCTATGAATTCAAAACTCACAACTTGAAACCCGTCTTGACTTTACTTTCTCTATTCTGCTATTATTCTCGGCGACAATTTCAGAGGGTCTGGCGCAGAACTGGCGGTTGCCGCCCTCGGAATGTGCAGAGTAATCAGTCCTTTGTCTGGGACAATCAGTGTAAAGGGGATAGCTAGTGGCCAATAAGAAAAAAGGCTTTCTTGGTTGTTCACTACCGGTTGTGATTTTAACTGCGGTTGTTGTCTTAGCTTCCGTGGTGCTTGGTGTTTTAGCCGGGCCTCTTGGTCGCAACTTCGGTTTCACTGGCTTGCCGAGTTTCATGACTTTGGAAATGAAGCAACCAAAGCTACCGGCAGATGTCGTATTCAACATTTTGGGTCTCCCTGTAACCAACAGCATGCTCGCTACGTGGGTGACCGTTTTGGTATTGTTGCTTTTGGCATTTTTTATTACACGCAAGCCGAAATTGGTGCCGGGTCGTGCACAGTCAGTTGCAGAGAGCATCCTAGGCTACATCTATAATTTGTGTGTTAATACTGCGGGGGAGAAAGATGGGCGCAAGTTCTTTCCCCTCGTGGCAACTCTTTTTCTCTTCATCTTGTTCAGCGCGTTTATATCTCTTATCCCAGGGTTCACCGCGATATATACCAGCACAGTGGATGGTTACCATGTTGAAGTGTTACGTCCGGCGAATACCGACTTAAATACTCCGCTTGCTCTAGCGATGATTACTTTTTGTACAGTAGAGTTCATGGGATTTAAGCGTCTCGGTTTAGGCTATCTAAAGAAATTCATTACGTGGGGTGATTTTATTCGTGCCTTTGGGAAAATTTTCAAGGGCAAATTTGATGCAATGGCCCTATTCTCTGGCTTAATCGTAGGCGTAGTTGGTCTTTTAGAGCTGTTGGGCGAGTTCATCCGAATTGTTTCCCTGACATTCCGTCTATTTGGCAGCATGTTGGCTGGCAAGATTGTTTTGTTGGTTATTGCTTATGTGGTGCCATATTTCATACCGATGGTGTTCTATGGTATAGAGGCGTTCTTTGCTGTGATTCAGGCGCTTGTCTTTAGCACGCTGACAATAGTGTATATCTCTCTGTCTGTCAGTAGCCATGATGCGGCTGATCATCATCATCAAGCAGCGTAAAATTATTCACTGGAAAATTTATAGGAGGTTCAGGAACTATGGATGCTGAGGCAGCAAGATTTTTAAGCGCTGGTTTGGCCATCGCGGTGGGGTCGTTTGGCCCCGGTATCGGGTTGGGGCTTATTGGGTATTCTATGCTTCAGGGCGTTGCCCGTAACCCTGAGGCGCAAGGTCGCATGTTTACGAACATGATCTTGATGGCCGGTCTTACGGAAGCGATTGCCATTTATGCCCTGGTTATCTCCATTCTGTTGATTTTTGTCGCTTAAGAAAAAGACTTTGTACCCAGGAGGGGGAAAGTGAATCCATTCGAGAGTCTTGGTTTAAATGTGCCGACTTTCATTTCGCAGGTGGTTAGTTTCGGTGCGTTGTTGCTGTTGCTCAGATTGTTTGCTTATAAGCCCATCATGAAGATGATGGATACTAGGGCTGGGAAAATACAGGAAAGCTTGGATGCTGGAGAACGCGCCCGTCAGAACGCCGTCACCGCTGAACTGGAGGTGGCGAAGAAGATTGAAGAAGCCGCTGCTTCCGGCAAGCAGATAGTGGACCAGGCGGTCAAGGCCGCCGAAGAGGTCCGTGTTCGCATTGAGCAGGACGCCAGAAAGCAGGCTGAAGCCATCGTTGAGAGCGCGCGCATCGAAATCAAGAAGGAGCGCGATAACACCTTGGCCGAGTTGCGCGATGACGTGGCCGGGCTGGCTGTAGAGGTTGCCGGCAGGACGCTGGGCAATGTGCTGGATGAGAAGGCTCAGAAGCAGCTTATCAGCGATGCCCTCAAAGAGGCGGCTGCTCTCAGCAAGAACTAATATCGAAGGGTAAAGCGATGTCGACTGATCCCAGGATGCTGTCCAAAGAGCTTTTTAAGTATGCAGTGGCGCAGAAGCAGCCAGTCAGGTGGCTTGGCGAGTTGCGCAGGGTGGAAGATCTGCTGAAGGATGATGCCCTTGCTGCTTCTCTGAGCAACAAAGAGGCTGCTCCCGCGGAGCGTGCCCGTCTGCTGTCGGAGCGCGCCGTCGGCGATCTGAGTTCGGAAACACTGGGCGTGGTGAACGCCATGGCACAGGACGGCCAGCTCAATAGGTTTTTCGATATTGTGCTGGGGTACCAGAAGTTGCTGGACGAGTACCATGGGGTGGAAGGCGCTGAAATCGCCGAGGTAACCACTGCTGTGGCTTTGGACGATGCCGACCGTGCTGAAATCGGTAGGCAGATTACCGAAATTCTGGGTCGTCCGGTGGTAGTTAACGCAAGCGTCGACCCCGCTATTATCGGCGGCGTGCGCATCAGGGTCGGCGACAAACTGATTGATGGTAGCGTGCGCCGCAAGCTGGATCTACTTAGCAAGGAGCTGGTCCGATGGTAAATTCTGGTGGGGATATAATTTCCGCTCTCAAGGCCCAGGTCGAAAATTTCAAAACTGGCGTGGCAGTGGTTGATGTCGGTACGGTGATCAGCATCGGGGACGGCATCGCACGTGTTGAAGGGCTTTCCGCCGCCAGATATAACGAACTGCTGGAGTTTCCCGGTGGTGTTATCGGCATCGCGCTGAATCTGGAAAAAGACAGCGTTTCTGCCGTTATCCTTGGTGATGACTCCGGAATCAAGGAAGGCGATGAGGTGTGCGCCACCGGACGCGTGGCTGAAGTTCCGGTCGGGGACTCCCTGATCGGGCGCGTGGTGGACCCGCTTGGCCGTCCTCTGGATGGTAAGGGGTCCGTTAAGTCATCTGCCTCACGCCCGCTGGAGCGTGTGGCTCCCAATGTGGTAATGCGTCAGTCGGTGAACGTTCCTGTGCAGACCGGCATCAAGTGCGTTGACGCCATGATCCCGATTGGCCGCGGTCAGCGCGAACTCATCATTGGTGACCGCGGCACCGGCAAGACCGCCGTGGCTCTTGACGCTATTATAAACCAGAAGGGCGGCGATCTTGTCTGCATCTATGTCGCCGTTGGTCAAAAGGCCTCAAAGGTGGCACAGGTGGTTGGCAAGCTCACCGAGATGGGCGCTATGGACCATACCATCGTGGTTGCCGCCAACTCATCCGAATCGGTGGCACTGCAGTACCTCGCTCCTTTTGCCGGCTGCGCCATCGGTGAAGAGTTCATGGAAAACGGCAAAGACGCGCTGGTGATTTACGATGACCTTTCCAAGCATGGCTGGGCGTATCGCCAGCTGTCGCTGTTGCTCAAACGCCCGCCCGGCCGCGAAGCCTATCCCGGCGATGTTTTCTATCTACATTCCCGTCTGCTGGAGCGCGCTGCCCGTCTGTCCAAGGAGCACGGCGGCGGTTCCCTTACGGCGCTTCCCATTATCGAAACCCAGGCCGGAGATGTTTCGGCCTACATTCCCACCAACGTTATTTCAATTACCGACGGTCAGATTTACCTAGAGGGGGACCTCTTCAACGCTGGCATCCGCCCTGCGCTGAACGCCGGCACTTCGGTGTCCCGCGTCGGTTCGTCGGCTCAGACCAAGGCCATGAAAAAAGTGGCCGGAAAACTGAAGCTGGCCATGGCTCAATATCGTGAGCTGGCGGCTTTTGCTCAGTTCGGCACTTCTGAACTAGACAAGTCCACCAAGGCGCAGATTGATCGCGGCCGGCGCATCACCGAGTTGCTGAAGCAGCCGCAGTACGAACCCATGCCGGTGGAGCAGCAGGTCATGATTCTCTACGCTGCTGTCAACGGCTTTATTGACGATGTGCCGGTGGAAAAGGTCGGCGAGTTCGAAAAGGGTTTCCATCAGTTCATGGCGACGCAGCACTCAGACATCGGCGAGTTCATCGCTAAAAATAAGCAGATTGATGATGCCGTCGAAGAAAAACTCAACGCGGCTGTAACGGCGTTCTGCAGGACTTTCGGCAAGGGATAGTGCGAATTGGCTAATATTCGTCTCATCCGGCGGCGCATTCGCGGCGTTCAGTCCACGGCCAAGATTACCAAGGCCATGGAGATGATTGCCGCGTCTAAGATGCGCAAGGCGCAGGAGCGCGGTTTGGCCGGTCGTCCCTACACCGAGAAAATCACCGAGGTTATCGCCAGCCTGGCGGCTATGTCGCAGGATGCTCGCACTATGCATCCGCTGATGCAGATGCGTCAGCAGGTGAACAGGGTGGCGCTTGTACACATCACTCCCGACCGCGGTCTTTCCGGCGGGCTGGTGTCCAATGTCAACCGCAAGGCGGCCACTTTCATTTTGGAGCATGACAAGCCGGTGAGTGTGGTGCCGGTAGGGCGCAAGGGCGTTGATTTCATGCGTCGCACCGGACGCGACGTTATTGCTGAGTTTGCCAATCTTGGCGATAGGCCGGGCTTACTGGATACCCTGCCTATTTCTCGTATTGTGATTGACGATTTTATTTCAGGCAAAGTCGATGCGGTATATCTGTGTTATGCGCGTTTCGTAAATACCATGTCGCAGTTGCCTTCCATCATCCAGATTCTGCCGGTGACACCCGCTCCCGAGTCTTCGGACAAGATGATGGCGACGGATTATACCTTTGAACCCGATGCCGCCGTTGTACTTGATGCGCTGTTGCCTCGTTTTGTGGAGATGAGTGTGTATCACTCCGTACTGGAGGCTATTGCCTCCGAGCAATCTGCCCGCATGATCGCCATGCGTGCCGCCACAGACAACGCTCAGGAATTGATACAGGATTTGACACTGGCCTATAACAAGGCGCGTCAGGAGTCCATTACCACCGAACTTCTGGACATCATCGGCGGCGCGGCGGCGCTGGCATAAAAAACTGAACCCTATTTGGGAGGTAAATTGTGGCTAAAGGCAAAGTAGTACAGGTTATCGGATCGGTAGTCGACATTGAATTTCCTGCCGACTCCCTGCCGGCGCTGTTCAATGCCATTGAGATTACAAATTCCGATGGCACCAAGATTGTGCTGGAGGCACAGGCTCATGTGGGCAACAACTGGGTGCGTTGCCTTTCCTTCGTGCCTACCGATGGTCTGGCACGCGGCGTCGAGGCTGTGGATACCGGAGAGCCTATCAAGGTTCCAGTTGGCACCGCTTCGCTGGGGCGCATCTTTAACGTGCTGGGCGAACCGTTGGACGATATCGGCGAGGTAAAGGCCGCCGATCGCTGGAGCATTCACCGCGCTCCGCCCTCATTCGCCGAACAGGAAACCACCACCAAGGTGCTGGAAACTGGCATCAAGGTCATTGACCTTATCTGCCCCTTCGCCCGCGGCGGCAAGATTGGCACCTTCGGCGGCGCCGGCGTAGGCAAGACGGTTATCATTCAGGAGCTTATCCGCTCTATTGCCACTGAGCACTCCGGTTACTCCGTGTTCGCCGGTGTCGGCGAGCGTTCCCGCGAGGGCAACGACCTGTGGCATGAAATGAAGGATTCAGGCGTGCTGGCCAAGACGGCGCTGGTGTTCGGTCAGATGAACGAGCTGCCCGCCGTGCGTCTGCGCATCGCTCTTACCGGCCTCACCATGGCCGAGTATTTCCGTGACCATGACAACCAGGACGTGCTGATGTTCATCGACAACATCTACCGCTACACCCTGGCCGGCATGGAGGTTTCGGCGCTGCTGGGCCGTATGCCTTCCGCCGTGGGCTATCAGCCGACCTTGGCCACCGAGATGGGCGCCCTGCAGGAGCGTATTACCTCTACAGGCAAGGGATCCATCACCTCCTTCCAAGCCATCTACGTGCCTGCCGATGACTATACCGACCCTGGTGTGGTGGCGACCTTTGCCCACCTTGACGCCGTCATCTCGCTGGAGCGTTCATTGGCGGATCAGGCGTTGTATCCCGCCGTCGACCCGTTGGCTTCCAACTCCCGAGTGCTGGATCCCAAGGTGATTGGCGAGGAGCATTACTATGTTGCCCGCGAGGTGCAGCGCGTTCTGCAGCGCTATAAAGATCTGCAGGACGTCATCTCGATTTTGGGTATGGAAGAGTTGGCGGAAGAGGACAAAATCACCGTGGCGCGCGCCCGCAAGGTGCAGCGCTTCCTTACCCAGCCGTTCTTCGTTTCCGAGGTCTTCACCGGCCGTCCCGGCAAGTACGTCAGGGTGGCCGATACCGTGCGCGGCTTCAAGGAGATTCTGGAAGGCAAGTATGATCAGTATCCGGAGCAGGCCTTCTATATGGTGGGTACCGTTGAAGAGGTCGCCGAGCAGGCGAAGAAGTTATAAATAGCAGTCAACCCGGTGAATCCGGAAACTGAAAGCTGAAAGCTAACATAATGGCTAAACTGAAACTGGATATTGTAACCGCGGAACGCATGGTCTACTCCGAGGATGTTGATGCAATCATCGCCCCCGGCATCGACGGCGAGTTGGGCATACTGCCGCAGCATGCCCCGTTGATGACCATGCTTAAACCCGGCGAACTGCTGGTCAAACAGGCTGGCACTGAGGTTTTGCTCGCTGTTTCCGGCGGCTTTCTGGAAGTGCGGCCGGATCACGTCATCGTGCTGGCCGATACCGCCGAGCGCGCCGAGGAAATTGACCTTGCCAGGGCGGAGGAAGCCCGCCAGCGCGCCGAGAAGTCTCGTGCTGAAGCTCCCATGGGAGCCGAGTCTCAATTGGCCGCTGAAGCTGCTTTGCAGCGCGCCCTCCTCCGCCTCAAAGTGGCGCGCCGCCGCAAGGAACGCCAAGTATAGTTTTGCGGCACACTTTTTATAGAAAAGGGACTGTCAATCGAATGAGACAGTCCCTTCTTTTTTCTCTCGTGGAGTAAATACCTCGTGGTGGAGCGCCTCCAAATTCGTTTGCAGACATAACAACCAAAATCCATCCAACCGGTCATTTTGGACTCTTGACATGCCGTGGTGGAGCGCTATAATGTAATTATGTATGGGGTGAGGTGATAACTCGTAATGCAGGTTTGTATGCCATGATGAAGCGTTACAGTGCAGTTATGAGGTGTACAGGTTTCAAACGTGGTCGTATCTCATCCGCTCGCATCGCCGCCACTATGGTCATCGGTGCATTGGTTTTTGCTATGGTTGCATCCAGTGGCTGTTCCTCAAGTGCTACGGCAAACGCGCCCGTGCAGTCTTTTAGCGTAGCCGTCGAACAAATTCAGCATACAACGAAACTGACGATTTACAATTACAGCGCTTCATCGCGGTCGGTTACTCTTTCAGAAAATGATTCGAATCTACTGCTGATAAAGCGGTGTCTTGCCGAGTCCAGTTTGCAGCGTACTACGGGCAAGTTTGCGACTGTAGTTGATAACGGCGTAACCACAACTGTGCAGGTTACGATACCTTACGCTATCGGCTACATTCTGGTATTCGAGCTGAATGACGGCTCGCAAATCAGATTCAATAGCGGGACGAGCATATGGTTCGAAACCGATAAGGCGATATACGAGGGATCATTCAGCGCTGATTTACAAGCGTTATTGCTCTCACTGTTCGAGACGATTGCCTGACGGGCGCTAAAAATAAAAGAAGAAGCTACTCCCCTCTTTTATTTTCTCTTTTTCATTGCAGACTTGGCTCACAATCCAGAATGATGACATTTATCCAGTCACCTCATCGCTGGATTGCGGCTTTAGCCGGAATGACATGGGGAGAGAAGGGGAGAAAGCCGGTAGCTAATCGCTAGTCGCTTTTTTGAACAGGAACGATACCACCAGATGCCTGCCGATGCGCGTAATGTTGTGCGACAGTATTTCCCCACTGCCGCCGCCCGGCAGGTTGTTCACTCCCCTGACGGCGCCCTGCAACGCCTTGTTCAGGTTGACCGCCATCCCTTCGCTCATTTCGTTGGCGGTGGCGTCTTCCATGCCTGGCTTGACGTCGATTGTCTGTACGATGAGTCCGTAGTTTGGCATATAAATACCTCCTGAATAAAATTCCGGCGGTTAAATACCGGATTTATCACCCTGCTGGTTTCCAAATACAGTCCTGAATTTCAGTCGAGCAGCCCCTCTATCGGCTCTATAACCATAGAGCCTTTATCCAGGTCGATGCTTTTGATGACGTCTCTGGTGGCGGGGATAAGGATTTCCCTGCTCTCGCCTTTGATTACGTAGACATCGTTGCCGCAGTTGAGGATGTCCGTAATCTTTCCCAGTTTCACCCCGTCGATAGTGTCGACCTCCAGCCCGATGATTTGAAACTGATAGTAGGTGCCGGCTGGCAGTTTTTTGAGGCTTGATTCAGGGATTTTCAACATCTTGCGGTGCAGCCTGGCGGCGTCCTCCTGGGTATCAATGCCATTGATGCTGATGATGGCGCCGTCTTTCTGCCACGCGGAGGTCAGGATGGTGTGTGGCGCACCCTGAATGTAGACCACCTCGCCGGGGTTGAAGCGTTCGGGAAAATCGGTAAGCGAGCGTACACGGAAGGCTCCCTTGAGTCCCCAAGCGCCAAGAATCTCCCCAACATCGACGAATTCAGTGGGTTGGTGCGAAACAGGTGCTTTGGGCTGCTTGTCTGCCATTATACCGCCTTAAACACAAAACACCCCGCACTCAAATGGAGTTGAGCCTGACGGGGTGTCTTGGATAATGAAATACTAAAGGATTTCGAGACTGGCCTTGGTGCCGGCTTTGGCGGCTTTGACGCGAATCAGCGTGCGCATGGCCTGGGCAATGCGGCCCTGCTTGCCGATTATGCGTCCCTTGTCTTCTTCGGCTACCTTCAGCTTGAGGAGGGTGCCGTTCTCGGGGTCGGTTTCCTCTGTGACCACTACGTCGTCGGGAGTGTTGACCAGTGACTTGGCGATGTACTCAATGAGGTCCTTCATTTGGTCTCCTTTGCGGCTTTTAACTTATCCATGACCCCGGTTTTGGTCAGGAGTCTGGCAACGGTAGCTGTAGGCTGTGCGCCCTTTTTCAGCCAGTCAATGGCCTGGCCTTCCTCTATAACCACTGTTTCAGGGTTGGTCAGCGGATCGTAGCGGCCGATAATGCTGATGACCGCCCCGTTCCTTGAGGTGCGAGAGTCGGCTACCACAATGCGGTAGCATGGTTTTTTGGGAGCGCCCAGCCGGCGAAGCTTGATTTTTACCATGAATAGAATAATTCCTTTCTAACCGCTGATTATCCCTGATATGCCGGTTATTGTCAAGCGTGCCGCTTCGCCATCGCCGCTTGTTCTTCTTGAATACGCTTTTGTTCCGTTAACTCCATCGGCGTGATAATCCCGGCTGGTACTTCAAACGCGCCGATAAAGTCCATGTAAATATCTGCCCGTGTTCATTCAGCATTGCCGTCGGCAAAGTATACTTGACAATTTTTGCAAAGCATGCTTTACTAATATCGCAAGGCAATCTGCGTTCCAGATATTACGAAATGAAAACTATAATTCCAGAGCTACGGAAACAGCACAGACTCTCTCAAGAGGAGTTGGCAATGGCTGTCGGCGTGACACGGCAGACCATAACCTCCATTGAGATAGGGAAGTATACGGCATCACTACCGCTTGCCTATAAGATTGCAAAGGCTTTCGGCAAGACAATTGAAGAAGTTTTTGATTTCTCTGATGTGGAGATAGTAAGTGGACAATTTTAGAAAACAGATAGTAGATAGGGTGTTATTACTTGCGGTAGGATTAGTCATCACGCTCGGTGTTGCAATATACCTATCCATAGCAGGGCGTTATAATTATGATAGTACCCCATTTGTATGGCAGGCAGCTTTGTTTCAATTCGGACTATTCGTAGTTCTCGTTGCAATTTTGATCTATTTCATTATCAAAAATATGTTGGTACTTCGCGACCCTGGCCGGCTTAACAAGTTGCAAATAGCTGAAACAGATGAACGCAACTTATTCATCAAACAAAAAACTGGTTCTTTTGGAATGGATATTGTCATATTTGGGCAGGCTATAGCTACACTCGCTGTAGGCGTGCAAAATCCCCCGGTGTTTTTTGCACTTTTTGCCTCTCTATTGTTTGTCGTCGCGGTTCGTGTATTTTTGGCATGGTACTATCGCCGCATGTATTAAATTGTGAGGTGTAATATGAGAAAAACATTATGGGTACTTTGTGCTGTTGTTATGCTATCTACTTGCATGGCGGGACTGTCTGCGTGTGATAAGAGCATCCCTCAGTTTGAAGGTGATCCAGTCAGCATGACGGGAAGTCTAAGATGGGAGGGTGAATGGGTATATCTCGATGTTGTTGTTACAAACAATACCAATAATGGAATAATGAACATTAGGACAAGCGGAGAAACCGTTCGCCAAGTAGACTATTCTGAAGAGTGGCGACAAGCCTCAAATTATAGCCCCAACGTCGGCAAATTTTCTTCAAACTGGCTTGACAACCTAAAGAAAGCACCAATTGAAGCGAATAGTAGCCAAACTTTTTCCGACAAGATTGGTTCATCAGCCGATAATTCAGGTGCTTATATTTCTTACTCCACAGCGTATAAATGTGTTTTTTACATCACGCAAATTGATTTCAAAGGCTATGGCGTAATGACTTTTGACTCCGGGCAGATGGAATTCAATTTCGAAGGATATATGAATTAGCCTTCACAGGTTTCTGATACTTTCGTATACACAGGTACGATGTGGGTATTATGAAAAAAGTATTGTCTAGCATCTTTTGCGCGCTCTTGCTGACATCGAGCGTCTTGGCTAGTGTGTCATGTTCGTCTGATAATAGCGCTCCTGAATTTGATGGAGACCCAGTCAGTGTAACAGGAGAAATGAAGTGGGTTGAGGATAGAGTACTGCTTGATTTTACCATAACAAATAATACCAACAAGGGAATTCATATTATTTATTTTGCAATGGAGCGAGCTATATATCCTGAGGAGAACTCTTACATATCAGATTACATACAAGGTTGGCAGCCCTACACATCTAGAAGCGAAATGCCATTTAATACTCATTCCTGCTGGCGTACTAAAATCTGGCCTCCGACAATAAAACCCGGCGAGAGCAAGGCGTTTTCATATAATGTGGGGTCTTTGGGATTTAGCAGCCAAATCGGACCAGATTGGTATGCAGTAGCCTGCAAGTACAGACTAACCGTCACTAAAATTGAGTTCAAAGGCTACGGCTACATGTATTTTGAAGACAGTTCGATGGTATATGAGTTCGAATGGCATAAGGAACATAACTAAAAAGGAATACTTCAACTATGCCTATTAACAAAGACCTAGCAATCCAAACCGTAAATCTAAGCAAGAGATTCGGCAAGATTACAGCTTTAGACAGCTTAAATCTTGAAATAGAATCTCATTCCATTTACGGCTTTTTAGGCCCTAACGGCAGCGGCAAAACCACTGCTATCCGTTTAATGCTGGGGCTCTCCCGTCCAAGCAACGGTAACGCCTACATCCATGGATTTAGCTGTGCCAGACGCCAAGCGGAAAGCCGTCAGATCATAGGTTACCTGCCTGACGTACCCAACTTCTTCGGCTATATGAGCGGCTTGGATTATCTTGTTCTTTGCGGCAAACTCTTCGGCTTAGACAATAAAGCCGCGCTTAATAGGGCTTGGCCTCTCTTGGAGCTGACAGGCGTTAAAGAAGCCGCTCACCGTAAAGCCAACGGCTATTCCCGCGGTATGAAGCAGCGCTTGGGGTTGGCTGCTGCCATGATGGGCAACCCTAAAGTGTTATTTCTGGATGAGCCGGTTTCAGCCATGGATCCGTTAGGCCGAGCCGATGTATTGGACATTATTAAAGGCATTAAGGAAAAAGCTACTGTCTTTCTTTCAACACATATTCTGTCCGATGTTGAGAGAGTCAGTGACAAGGTAGGCATCATAGACCACGGAAGGTTGATAACCTCCGCCAGTATACAAGAACTCAAACAGCAGTTCTCCCAAAACTGTATTACTGTCAACACATTGGAAGAACCAACACCATTAGTCGCATTGATTAAGATGCAGGGGTGGTGCTCTGATGTTATTGCTAAACAGAATGAGCGGGGTGTGCCGGAGTTGGTCATCTATCTTAAAGACCCGATAGCCGCCAGAGATAACTTGCCCAAACTGATAATTCAGCAGAACTTCACTATTATCAATTACGTCACTACGTTACCATCCTTAGAGGACATCTTTATTAAACTGGCGGGGGCAAAGTAAAATGCAAAAGTTCTTCGTTTTACTGCAAAAAGAGTTTATTGAAAACTGGAAAACGCGCAAGCTTATTCTCATTCTGGCGAGCATCATTATTCTTGGGGCATTTGTTCCATTCTATGCTGATGCCACCCATCGCGGCGACCCGTTGATATTCCCGCTTAGGTCCAGCCATATGCTCTTTAATTTTGTCGAATACTATGCCTATGTCATAGCCATATTGATACCATTTGCTTTGATGAGCACGGTGGCCAGAGAAGTTAAAGATGGCTTAGCAGCGGCGATATTAGTCAAGCCCGTTGGCCGGGGTGCTTACATTCTCAGCAAGTTTGCCGTATCATATCTGCTTTTCGCCGTGGCTGTTATAGCAGGCTTTTCACTCTGTTTTGTCTATGCGCTGAGTATCACCAACCTGTATGACCCTGCCCCAGTCAGCTCTGCGATGTTCTTCCAGTGTCTTGGTTTCCTTTTGCTTTATACGGCTTTCGCTGTAGCCTTAACAATCTTCCTCTCGAGCGTGTTTAACAACAACGTACTGGCAGGCGGCATAGCGGTTGTTTTACTGATAGCCATTTACGGGTTTTCTTATACCAATGGCATCAAGGAATATATGCCATCCGAAATTCTCAGATGGAGCTTGGAGCAGTTTATTCCGGGAAGGTTCCAGGCTAACGAAATGAATGCCCCTTACTGGTTTTCATTTTACCTGAACATTGGCCTGATTCCCGCTCTCATCGGCAGCTCCGTAGCGCTTATTAGAAAAAAGGAGTTATAAGGATGCGCCAGGAAACCGTGAAAAGAGCGCTGTTAACTGTTCTTACTGCGGCTCTAGTAATCATTGTCGTCGGAACTGTTGCTTCATGCGGCAGTGATGATAGCCCTCCTCAATATGAAGGAGAACCCATCAGTATTACAGGGAGTTTGAGATGGGGTGAGGAGTGGGGTGTTTTTCTTGATATAGAAGTTACCAATAATACAAATAAGGGGATTAACTCCCTTGGGTTTGAACGGGCTAGTTCCGTAATAATTACGAATAGCCTAAACGATCTTGGATGGCAAGACATGCCGCTTTCAAAAGCTAATCTTGATTGGGCGGGGAAATGGTTTGAAAAGCTGTTGAAAGGCCCGCCAATAAAGGCTTATGGCAGCAAAAAGTATTCTTTGCTAGTTACATCCGCAATTTACCGCAATCAAGACGGGCCTGATACGTATGCGACAGCAGTTAGATGCAATTTTGCTATTTTAGAAATTGAATTCGATGGCTATGGCATATTCGTACTTGATAATCCCATAGAGATAGAATGCGAAAGCTATAGGTAGGTATGTCATGAAAAAAGTATTATCTGTCATCTTTTGCGCGCTCTTGCTGACATCGAGCGTCTTGGCTAGTGTGTCATGTTCATCGGATGATAGCGCTCCTGAATTTGAGGGAGACCCAGTAAGTGTAACAGGAGAAATGAAGTGGGTTGAGGATAGAGTACTGCTTGATTTCACCATAACAAATAATACCAACAAAGGAATTCATCTTATTTATTTTGCATACGCAAGGTCTTATTGGATGGAGAATGAACATGATTGGTGGCCTTATGAGGCTCCCATTAATTTGCTGACGGGAAAAGTTAGCGAAATGCCATTTAATACTCATTCCTGCTGGCGTACTAAAATCTGGCCTCCGACAATAAAACCCGGCGAGAGCAAGGTATTTTCATACAATGTGGGACCTTTAAGATTTTCTAACCAAATCGGACCGGATACATATGCTAAAGCCTGCAAGTACAGACTAACCGTCACTAGAATCGAGTTCAAAGGCTACGGCTACATGTATTTTGAAGACAGCTCAATGGTATATGAGTTTGAGTGGCATAAGGAACATAACTAAAAAGGAATACTTCAACGATGCCTATTAACAAAGACCTAGCCATCCAAACCTCAACCTAAGCAAAAGATTCAGCAAGATTACAGCACTGGATAATCGCTCTATTCTCCGTAAATATCCGACCAGCCCGCCGGAGCCAACGCGGCTGGCGCATCGACAGTGGGCATGGTCGTTATGAATACCAGTCGTCAAATATTAAAATCAGCAGGGAAGCGCTATACTTAAGCGGAATACTTGATACAGAGGTAGTTACAATGTCAGAGATACACGACAGGTTGACCGCAGAGCAAAACCGCATCGCCGCCGATCTGGTGCGTCTTTGACATAACTGCCAAAGAAAAGGAAATTGCTGCTATAGAGCGTGAAATCACCGATGCCGATTTCTGGGACGACACTGTTGCGGCACAGGAAAAGATGCGCCGCCTAGCCGATTTGCGAAAAACAGCCGGTCAATGGCGGGAGCTGGAGCGGAAAGTGGCGGAGCTGGGCGAGTTGATGAATCTCGACGGCGACTCTTCTTCTCCGTCACTGGCGGACGAAATTGTCTCCGAGATAGATTCTCTCTCCGCCTTGCTCGATGAAATGGAGTTCAGGCTGGCGCTGTCTTCGCCATACGACGCGCGCGGCGCCGTTTTAAGCATCCACGCCGGCGCCGGTGGCACCGAAAGCCAGGACTGGGCTGGCATGCTGCTCAAAATGTATCTGGGCTGGGCCGGGCGGCACGGCTATAAGGTGGATGTGGTGGAGCGTTCCGAGGGTGAGGAGGCCGGCATTAAAAGCGCGACCATGGAGCTGTCCGGCGAATATGCCTATGGATATCTCAAATGTGAACACGGCGTGCATCGCCTGATACGTATTTCCCCCTTCGATTCCGACCACGCGCGCCATACCTCGTTTGCGCTGGTGGAGGTGATGCCGGAAACCGCCGGCGATGTTGACATTGAGATTCGTCCCGATGACATTCGGGTGGAGGCCTATCGCTCCAGCGGCCCCGGCGGCCAGAACGTGCAAAAAGTTTCCAGCGCTGTGCGCATTGTGCATATTCCCACCAACACGGTGGTCACCAGCCAGAGCGAGCGCTCGCAGCATCAAAACAAGGAAATCGCCATGCGCCTGCTGCGCTCCCGTCTGTTCAGGATGGAGCTGGCCAAGCGCGAGGAGGAGCAGGCACGGCTCAAGGGGCGGCATGTTTCGGCGGAGTGGGGCAACCAGATACGCAGCTACACCCTGCATCCATACCGTCTGGTTAAGGACCATCGCACTGGTTTTGAAAGTGGCAATACCGACGCCGTGCTCGCCGGGGAGTTGGACGGCTTTATCAATGCCTGTTTGCGGGCCGGCATGGGGCAGGAAGATGTTTAAAAACTGGCGCTCATGGTTTGGCGCTACTGTCGTCTGTGCCAGTCTGCTGGCCGGAGTTTCTCCTGGCGCCTTCGTAACTGCGGACGGCATCAATGTTACGAAGAATACCGCCGTTTTGCATTTCCCCAGCGCCATAAGCTTTACGCTTGAGGCCACCGGCAGTACTCCAATTGTGGACGTGAGATTATTCTTTGTCGTTGAGCGCGACAGTTTTGCCAATGTTTTCACAGAGGAAAAACCGCTCTTCACCGCCGGAACCGTCGTTAAAGCATCCCATACCTGGGATATGCGCCGGAGTGGCGGTCTGCCTGTCGGCGCCGTGGTGGAATATTGGTGGACGCTCACCGACAGCGCCGGCGATTGCCTCGTCACCTCGCGGCAGAGAATCGTTTTTGAGGACATGCGCTTCAACTGGCGCCATATTGACGGCGGCTATATCACGCTTTACTGGTATAGCGGAACGGAGTCCTTTGCGCGGGGATTGCTGGATGCGGCGCAGCAGGGGTTGGCGCAGCTGGAGGCCAACACCGGTGCGCATCTTAGTCGTCCGGTTTCCATCTACATTTATGAAAATTCTGATGCCATGCGGGGTGCCATGATGTTTCCCCAGGAGTGGACTGGTGGCGCCGCCTATCCGGCGTACAGCACCATTATTATCGGCATCAATGCCAGCAGCCTTGAATGGGGCAAGCGGGCGCTGGTGCATGAACTGGCGCATATGGTGAATTACCAGATGACCACCAATCCTTATTCCAGTCTCCCGATATGGCTGGAAGAGGGTTTGGCCATGTACGCCGAAGGCAGTCTGGATACCACCTTCAGGGCTGTGCTGACAGCTGCATTGATGCAGGATATGCTGTTCAGCGTACGCAGTATGGCCAGTCCATTCTCCACAGACGCATTGCTGGCTTATCTGGGATACGCCGAGAGCTACAGCGTGGTTGATTACCTTATCTCGGTCCATGGCCGTGAGAAAATGGCACAACTGCTTGAAACATTTAGTCGTGGAAGCACCTGTGACGGTGCTCTGCTGGCTGTTTACGGTTTCGATATGGATGGCCTGTACAGTGAATGGGTGCCTTTTGCGCGGCAGAAGTACCTGGGAGCGGCAGCATGAGCAAACATGTCAGGATGATACTGCCCTGCGTCGCGCTGATAGTCGTGCTGGTAAGTGGCTGCGGCATTTTTGGCCGCTCAGGAACCACCACCGCGCCTGCTACCTCAACGACTGCCACGATCTCTGCCACATCGGTGGTTACTACATCGGTGTCCACCACCACGACGTCTATCGCTTCGGCGACTACTACTGCGTCGGTTACATCGGCGCCCACCACGACTACCGCCACTCCTGACCTAGGAGGCACTGGCACTCTGAATCTGTATGGCTCAGATCCGCTTACGCTGGATCCGGCACAGGCCGGCGACAGTACTTCCAACAGCTACGTCAACCAGATTTTCAGCGGCCTGATCAAGTTGGATGACCGTCTGGAGCCGGCGGGCGACCTTGCTTTGGACTGGCAGGTGAGCCCGGACGGGCTGGTGTATACCTTCAATCTGCGCCGCGACGCCGTTTTCCATGACGGGCGCGCGCTGACCGCTTCGGATGTCAAATACTCATGGGAGCGCGCTCTTTCTCCTGCTATCGTTTCCCAGACCGCCTCGACTTATCTCGGGGATATTCTCGGCGCTTCCGCCATGCTTTCCGGTGCAGCACAGAGCCTCGCCGGTGTGCGGGTGGTGGATGATTACACCTTGGAGGTAACGCTCGCCGCGCCATCGGCGGCCTTCCTTCCGAAGATGAGCTATGCCACCGCTATGGTGGTGGATAAAAACCAGACAGGTGCGCCGTCGTGGTGGAAAACTCCCAACGGTAGCGGGCCGTTCAAGCTGGCGGTGTGGAGGGAAGGCTCGGAACTGGTGCTGGAGCGCAATGCGCTGTATTACGGCGACAGGGCACGTCTTGAAAAGGTGGTTTTCAAACTGCTGGCGGGATTGCCCATGGATCTTTACGAATCTGGGCAGATTGATGTGGCAGACGTCAGCATTATCTATTACGACCGTGTCACCGATCCCGCCGGTTCTTTTTCTGGACAGTTGGTCATCACGCCTGAACTCAGCCTGACCTATCTTGGGTTTGACACCACCCGTGCGCCTTTCAACGATCCGGCCATCCGCCGTGCCTTTGCCATGGCGGTAAACAAAGACCGGATTGCGGAGTTGATGTTCCGCGATGTGCTGTCGCCGGCTAATGGTGTTCTGCCGCCTGGCATTCCGGGCTATAATGACGCCTTGCGTGGCATTCCATATGATGTCGAAGGAGCGCTGGCACTGATTGCCGCTTCCTCCTACGGCTCGGCGGCAAACCTGCCTCCAATCACCATTACCACTGGCGGGTACGGCGGGCGGGTGTCTGGTGACCTTGTCGCTATCGTCCATGACTGGCAACAGGCCTTTGGCATTGAAATTACCATTCGCCAGCTTGATCCCATGGTGTTTATCTATCAGCTTTTTGAAGAGAAGGACAACATTTACTACTGGGGTTGGGGCGCAGATTATGCCAGTCCGCAGAACTTCCTGGAGGTGCTGTTTGGGGAGGGAATGTCCTATAACATTGGGGAGTACCGGAATGCGGAGTTCAACGCGCTGCTGTCCGAAGCGGCGGTCGCCGATTGGGAAGAGAGTTTGGAATTATACCGGCGGGCGGAGCAGTTGCTTGTCGATGACGCGGCCTGTATTCCACTTTGGAGCGGCGCCAATATGCAGCTGGTGCGCGACTATGTCAAAGGCTACCGCCTGAATGCGTTCGGGATGGTGGCGCTGAACGAGGTTTATTTAGAGGGGTAGGGTGGGGAGGATAGGAAATGGAAAGCCGATTATCCGCGAGTACGCTTGTTTTGGCCAGATTGTAGCATGTTTTCGAGGTGCGGGTTCGTGTTGGTTGACAGTAGGCAATGTGTGTGAACAATATTGTCGATGTCAGATCTGCTGCGAATAATGCCCTTTGTTTTTCACAGTTTTGAGGGTCTGTATTTTACACCTTATCTAGGGGAGGTCACTGGACTTGCAGCAAACCCTTAAAATCCTCTTCTATGGATGGGGTATTATCGCCACAAGCGTAATCGCGCCTTTCTCCGGTCCGTAAAACCAGAAAATGCGGTATGCCGCTGGTGTATTCTGTTCGGCGTAGGCTTCAAATATCTTTTCGCCGCCGGGGCCGGTCAGGCTACTGTACTCGTGGGTCTGCAATCCGGGGTGGCGCGGGTTTTGTGAAAGCAGTAGAATGGCCTTTTTGACGGCCTTATACTGCTTGATGCGTGAACGATCGTTCTTGAGCGCTGTGAAATTAGCTTTGGCTTCGGCTGTCCAGTAGATTTCGAACACACCCTTTATGCCCTAAAGTTTCTTGAAGTCTACCCGGCTGGTTTTGCCGGAAGCGGCGTCCGACAGTCCGCGGCGCAACGAGGCGATGGCTTCGGCATTTTCGAACAGCCAGGCCTCACTTGCGGGAATCGTCACTTGCGGGTCAAGCACAATTTGTCCCAGCTTGTTGACGTAAACGTGATATGTTACGTCTTTACGCTGCGGGTCGCGTTTGAGGGTGACGCGATTTTTGGTGTCTGGTTTTACATTGGAGGATACACGGCTAAATTCGGAGTCCTTGATGACAGTATTCATACTGCCCAGAGTAGCATGGGTGGGAAATAGTGTCAAGTGGGAAAATCCCATCATCCCCATTCTTCATTCTGTACTCCTGTCAGCTGCCAATGCGGGCCTTGATAGAATTGCTGCATTGTGGAGTGGTTCAAGTTGGAGTCGGCAGGTTAAAGCAGTGTCGTGACTGAAAAATACTGGATAGCGAAAACCTGCACAGTCACAGTTGATTACTCAAGCGATTCGCCTTTTTTGAGCCTGCTGGATAGTATCCATAAGCACAAACCCAAAATGAAAAGGGTTATCGCACTTATCCAATCTCCGCGTATGCCAAGTTTCAAACCTTCTAATACCATAGGAGGAACAGGCATCGCCAGTATAATACCGACAATCACAAATACAATGACATGCCCACCCTTGTAAATGACGCCCGTGTATATTGCCATGAATCCTGCAAAAGCAAATGATAATCCGAGCTTGATGTCGCTATTGATGAATGCACACACAAACATAAACCAAAGGATTATTGCAATTACGAGAAATTGGCCCCTCTTATAACGGAGGTGCCTTTTATGAATCCTTTTCGCGTTCTTGAAGGATGCCTTGGCTCGTTTCAAAAACCAATCCCTGACGCTATATAGCAAATTCGGTTTCAAGACCACACTTCCAGTCTTTGATTGAGTCCCAGTCACATACTCTCACTTCTATCCATTGCCCAGTGGGGAGATTGGCTTTAGCCGTTCTTATTATACCGAGATTGAGACTGGAAAAAGAAATGTTTCCGTCCTGAATCTGGTGAAAATAATCCGAGCGCTGAATACAAGCTGCACCGAAATATTCAAGTTCATCAAATAGCAACACCAGGATTAAGTCCACGCAGCTCGTCTAATCCACTCCGAAATTCCCCGTTGTTTCCGCGTCCCCTTGGTGTATGGAGTGGAGATGGGCAGCCAATTGCCACCCACTAACCACTGATAGCTGAAAGCTCTTTTTTAAGCTATAATATTCCACTAGCATGGCACAGGTTTTCTACCGCAAGTGGCGCCCTCAGTCCCTCGCCGAGGTCATCGGACAGGAGCATGTCACCCGTACTCTGCTCAACGCGCTGGCCGGGGGTTCGGTTTCCCACGCCTATCTCTTCTGCGGACCGCGCGGCACCGGAAAAACCTCCACCGGCAGGATTTTGTCCAAAGCCGTCAACTGCACAAATCCCGAAACCGGCGGCAGGGGCGAGCCGTGCAATCAGTGCGACATGTGTCTGGCCGTCACCGATGGTCGGGCGCTGGATGTCATTGAAATTGATGCCGCCTCGCACACCGGCGTGGACAGCGTGCGCGAGCTTATTGAGCGTGTCGGCTACGCTCCGGCGCAGGCCGGATACAAGGTCTATATCATAGACGAAGTCCACATGCTTTCAACTGCCGCCTCCAATGCCCTGCTGAAGACTCTGGAGGAGCCGCCGCAGAACGTCATCTTCATACTGGCCACCACCGAGACCCATAAGGTGCTGTCCACAATCGTATCGCGCTGCCAGCGCTTTGATTTCCGCAGGCTTTCGCAGAAAGACATTGAAGAGACACTGGCGCGCATAGCGGTTGGTGAAAAGATTGAGATTGCCCCCGAGGCGCTGCGGCTGATTGGCCGGAGTTCCCGCGGCGGCATGCGTGACGCCGAAAATATGCTGGAGCAGGCATACACCTGCTACGGACGGCAAATTACGCTTGAACAGGTGCAGGAGATGCTTGGTATGGCCGGCTCCGAGCGCGCCCGCGAGCTGGTAAAACACATCGCGGCTAAAAATGTGGGGGATGGACTCAAATCCATAGGGAAAGCCGCTGAGGACGGCATCGACGTCAGGATGCTAACGCGTGAGGTGGTGGTCTACCTGCGCGAACTTTTGCTGCTTAAAAGCGGCGTAGATCACGATACCGGCCTCACCGCCGAGGAGCGGGCCGAACTCAAAAAACTGACTGAAGGCGTTACCTTGGAGCAGATACTGCGTGCCGTCAAACTCTTCGGACAGCTGGATGGCCATGTGGAAAGCGACAGCACCCTGCCACTGGAAATGGCGTTGGTGGATTCAATTCTTGAGCCAGTTATCGAGCAGCCGGCGGCGAAAGCCGGGGCGGGATTGGGCAAAGACGCCCGCCTTGCCACGGCACCATCCGCACCATCTGAACCTAAAGTGGCGGCGGTTCCGGCAGGCTATACCGCGTCGAGATCGGTGGCGTCGGCACCTGTTCATCCTTCCACTCCCCGCCCACCTGTCGAGCCGCCCAAAGAACCGGTCCGGATTTCTGCCCTCGAAGGCGCGGGTACGCCGCTGGAGCAGTTACAAAACTCATGGACGCTGATCGCCTTGCAGGTGCCGGACGTGGTGCGGCGCTCTCCGGCCGTAGCCATTCTCAGGAGCGCCGGAGTCAAGCCCATCGGTATCGACGGCGATACCGTGGTGCTGTCTTTCAAATTCGCGTACCATCGCGAAAAACTGGAGGAACTGGAAAACCGCAAGGTGGTGACCAGCTTGATAAGCGCCTTTTTGGGCAAGCCCTGCCAGATAAGATGTATCTACGAACCCGATGAAAATCACTTGGTGCGCGAAGCCCAGAAACTGGGCGCGCAGGTTATCGATGTGGAGGATAAATGGACTTAAGCATGATGAAACAGGCGCTGGAAATGCGCTCCAAACTGGAAAAGGCACAGAAGGAACTGGCCAAAAAGACCATAGATGTTGAACAGGGCAAAGGGGCGGTAAAAGTGACGGTCAATGGTCATCTGCGCATCACCGCGCTCAAAATAGATCCAGCCGCTGTTAATCTCAATAAAATTGGAGACTTGGAAAAGCTGATTTTCAAGGCTGTCAACGAGGCCATCGATAAGGCGCAGGACATGGCATCCAAGGATCTCAAGGAAGTAACCGGCGGGCTGAAGATTCCCGGTTTGACCTAGACCTCTGCCCCGGATATGAGGCAGGAAAGCGGACGCAGGAGTAAATTGTGGAAAAAACCTTTCCGCAGGCATCGGATACGATAAACCGCCTGATACAGGAATTAGCGAAGTTGCCGGGTGTTGGTCCCAAGAGCGCCCAGCGTCTGACATATTACCTGTTGCGCGCCCCTGTTGAACAGACGCAGGCGCTGGCGGAGGCGTTGATGGCGCTCAAAAGCAAAACGCAGCTGTGTGTTTCCTGCTTCAACATCGCCGACGGCGAACTGTGCCCGATTTGCCGCAATACCCAGCGAAAAACGTCGCAGATTCTTGTCGTGGAACAGCCACAGGATATTCTGGCGCTGGAGCATATGGCGCTCTACAAGGGACAATATCATGTGCTACATGGCGCCATATCCCCCACCGAAGGTGTGGGTGCCGGTGATATACGCATCAAGGAGCTGATGCGTCGTCTCTCGGCAGGGGGCGTAACAGAGGTTATTGTCGGCACAAATCCCACCGTCGAGGGTGAAACCACCTCCATGTATCTGAAGCGGCTGATTGCCCCTCTTGGCATCCGTGTAACGCGGCTGGCGCGCGGACTGCCTTTCGGAACAGAACTGGAATACGCTGATGATATGACGCTCAGTCGGGCTATAGAAGGCCGGCAGGAATTCTGAACGCCCAAGCGGCGATTTTCCCGTCAGGACATCACCAGGGTTTTCGGAAAATCCACGACACTGAGTCCGCCCACCGGATTGCCGCTGGTGCCATTACAGGATATGAAAGTTGAAGCAGCACGGACACGGTTGGCAAAAAAGCCGACCGTGAAAGACAGGCTGCGTCTCTTTGCTCACTGGAACTTCAGTGTTATACTATCCATGAGCCATGTCCAAACCGCAAATATATCAGACCACGGCCATCGTCATCAGGAAAACCCGCCTCGGTGAGGCCGACCGCATCCTGACGCTGTACACCCCGCACATGGGCAAGATACAGGGTTTTGCCAGGGCGGTGCGTAAACCGAAAAGCAAACTTTCAGGGCACCTCGAAATGCTTTCGTATTCGCAGGTGACGCTGGTGCGCGGCAAGAATATTGATACCATTACCGGTAGTGTCACCATTGAACCTCTGCTCAAGCTCAAAAGCGACCTCGACATGCTGTCCTGCGCGCTGTATGCGGCTGAGATGATAAATCAGTTCACTCCAGCTGAAACCGAGGACCCGCAATTGTTCGACCTGTTCTTGAAAACGCTACGGCGGCTGCCCGAAGCGAGTGACAAAGACCTCCTGCTGCGCCATTTTGAACTGCATCTGTTGCGCCAGGCCGGCTACCGTCCGGAACTGGAAAAGTGCGCCCTGTGCCGCAATACACTCATCATGGCGGCCAATGCCTTCGCCCCCTCGGCGGGCGGAGCGCTGTGCCCATCCTGCCTCAGAAGCGGCAGACACTATGGATATGCTGTGGCATGGGACACACTGGGGGTCATGCGTTTCATCCAGGGCGGCGACTGGGAAAGCGTGGCAGCTGCACCGATTGATGCCACTACGCTGGACGAGGCGGCGCGGCTGTTGCGCAGCTATATGCGCCACCTGCTGGAGAGAGACCTGCGCAGCGCCGCGTGGCTGGACTGCCTTAAAAAGACGAGCTAAGACCGCATCAGGTAGTTATCACCCGAAGAATTCATGAGACTAGCCTGTCTCACGATGCAGGCGGCATTAGATTTGAGATAAGATTAGGACGGTCGGATATTTACGGAGAATAGAGCAAGAATTTGACAGCTTTGCATTAGGTCTGCTACGTTTAAACTACAAGTGCAAGAAGGCAAACTGTCTTTAGGAGGAGTATCTGTAATGAAACTTCACACCAAATCTAGTCTGCAAAGAATCCTCGCCTCCTTTGCATTGTCCACGGCTTTATTGTTTACCTCCTTTGTTCTCGCAGCGGGTTCTTTTGGCTGTTTCACCTTGGAGATTGCAGATAACACCAAGAGCGGCGATCTCTCTGGTATCAAAATTGATGTTTACGACGCGGTGCTGGATAGACATGACTCATCTATTGGAGCTTACATTTACACCCATGAGTATTCACATTCGGTATCTACAAACTCCAAAGGTTCTGTAACATTCGCTAAGCCATCCGCTTGTTTTCTGGTTAAGGAGGACGTTACAATCCTGCCGAGTGGTTTAGGCATAGAGAACACGATGGTTTATCAATATTGACCGTAAGATGTTATGGGGATTGCTTACGTTGAAGATAATACTTTTACTCATAATCGGCTTAATGCTTTTTACCTTGCCACTTGGCTGTGTGTTATCTAATGCGCCAATTGATACTGACACTGCACGTGGTGCCGAGGGTGCCGTACCTACTAACAAAGAAACTGGTGAAGATGATTTAGCCATGTCGGAAGATTTCCTAGATGGGTTCTATATCATTTATGAGTTTGGGTATAGTCTAGGCAAATTGAAGCCAGAATTAGACACTAAAAACAATATAATAGGTAAAAATACCTATTATGATGGGCATTACTCCATAGATTACACTGTACCGAAAGATAAATTGCAGGAAATTTATGATTTAATCATTCAGTATGACATTAAGTCATATAGTAGCCCTGAATTGATAGCCCGGGAAGATGGTGTAACAGTTACTCCAAACAGGTATCACAGAATAACTTTCTGTTTGAACGGTGAGATATACTCGGTTTTTTGCGATGCGTCAGTGCTTAGCATGAGCCACTTTAATCCCCCTTTTGCGCTTCCCGAGAAATATCACCATTTGACGATATTTTACTCAAAGTTTGCTCGAGTATACGTTTATGACACTGATGAATACAAAGCCTTCCCTGATGCTTGGATACCTTATTAGGACGTGGGTTTTTTAAAGATGACCAGCCCCATAGTTTATACCGGTTGTAGTGTTAGATAGTGTGGACAAGAGATAGAAATAACACTATACTCTGTAGCATAACAGATTGTAGGAGTTAGAAATATGGAGTGTGCACAACACCGGCATGATATTTCCGACAAAGCCTGGGAGCTGATAGCGCCGCATCTACCGGGCCGGGTAGGCCAATGGGGAAGAGTTGCAAAGGATAACCGGGCATTTGTAAACGCGGTCTTTTGGATACTGCGTACCGGAGCCCCGTGGCGTGATTTACCGCCGTCATACGGCAATTGGAACAGTGTAGCAAAGCGCTTTAGGCGATGGGTAAAAGAAAATATCTGGGAAAAGTTGTTTGAACTACTGATAGACGACCCTGATTATGAATGGCTTATGACAGATGCATCGCATATCAAGGTTCATCCTCATGCCGCAGGAGCAGTCGGCGGTAATCAGGATATGGAACGTACAAAAGGGGGCTCAACTCCAAGGTACATTTGGCCGTGGATGCGCATGGTATGCCGGTCAGAATATTTGTTACAGCAGGTACCGTTGCGGATTGCGAGTATGGCGAAAGACTAATCATGGGGATAAAGGCCGTGACTTTCTTGGCAGATAAAGGTTATGACGTAAATAAGTTGATTCAACTTGCAAAGTCAATGGGAATGGAAATCGTGATTCCGCCCAAAAGAAACCGTGTAGAGCAAAGAGAGTATGACAAAGACTTATACAAGCTGCGCCATTTGGTCGAGAATGCATTCCTTATGCTCAAACGTTGGAGGGGTATTGCTACACGATATGCCAAGAATACAACTTCGTTCATTGCCGCTGTGCAAATTAGGTGCATTGCGCTGTGGCTGAAGATATTGGCTTAATATCATGTCCACACTATCTAGTCCAGGTGAATATTTTCGCCTCGATGATGGACAAAAATTTAAAGCCATTGTCATTATCCAAATCAATAACGAATATGCCAGTTTGGAAAAAGTATGTTATACCTGATGATGATTTAAAGCTCATCTACGATGCCCTCGTTGAGCATGATATAAAGTCACTTAGCGGGCTTGGTGATACGTTGACAGAAGGGCCTGTAGATCTCCACGGGTGGATTATAGAATCACATTCCGCTTAAACGGCGAGATACATGCCATTACTTTCAACCACTCTGTGTACGCATATCCAAACCTGTGGGCATTTCATAGAGTGCTATCTGATTGCTATACGAACACGGAGGAATATCAATCCTTTCCTCCTACGCAGAATCCAATGTAAAATCTTCAACACTCTATTTATCTTGCTGTCCAACTCTCTGAAGAATTGAGCGTTCTCCTGAAAGTAAAACCAAAGCTATTCGGGAGGAAGGTCTGCCCTCCTCGTTAAATATTTTCAAAAGCGGGACGGCACTGATAACTGACGTCTGTTCCTCTCCCTCTTTGCTATACCAGCCGGGATAAAATATAATAGCTCCAAATGGAGAGCCTTTCAGGATTGAACAGATGTCGCTTATAGATCGTATCGGCCAGCAACGGCTGGATAAACTCAAAAACATGCGTGAGCGTGGCATTGACCCTTACCCGCCGCGTTGCGTGCGCACGCATACCAGCGCCCAGGCCGTAGCCGCACTGGAAAAACAGGAAAAAGAGGGGGCTGCCCCCGCGGAGGCCTCCGTCACCGGGCGTATCACTGCCCTGCGCGACATCGGCAAGCTAGCCTTCATCAACCTGACCGACGGTGCTGGCCGGATACAGCTTTTCATCAACAAGGTCAAGCTTCAGCCGGAGCCATTGCAACTGCTCAAGGACTTTGACATAGGCGACTTCGTCGGCGCCACTGGGATGTTGATTCGTACACGCACCGGCGAACCCAGCGTAGATGTAAAAGAGCTGGTCATGCTTTCAAAAAGCCTCCAGCCGCTGCCTGAGAAATGGCATGGGCTACAGGATACCGAATTGCGCTACCGCCAGCGCTACGTTGATTTGATTTCCAATCCCGGAGTTAAAGACATTTTTCGCAAACGCAGCTTGGTGATTTCATCCATGCGCCGCTACCTTGACGGGCATGGATTTCTGGAAGTGGAAACACCGATTTTACAACCATCCGCTGGAGGGGCGCTGGCGCGGCCGTTCATCACGCATCACAACGCGCTGGACTGCAACTTCTATCTGCGCATCGCGTTGGAGCTGCATCTCAAGCGACTGCTGGTCGGCGGCTTCGACCGCGTTTACGAAATTGGCCGTGTTTTCCGTAACGAAGGCATCGACACCAGCCATAACCCGGAGTTCACTCTGATGGAATGCTATCAGGCCTATGCCGATTACAACGACGTTATGAATCTGGTGGAAGAGATGGTTTCCGGTATCGTTAAAGAGGTGGCCGGAGATTACATAATCCCATACGGCGAGGATACCCTCGACTTTACCCCGCCATGGCGGCGGCTTGACCTGCGTCAGGCGGTGAAAGATGGTTGCGGCATAGATTACGAAGACTATTCCGATACCGCTTCTCTGGCGGCGGAGATGAAAAGACGCGATATGGTCTTTGACCCGTCCCGTGACCGCGGACGGCTTATTGATCATCTGCTCTCGGAGTTTGTTGAGCCGACGCTTAAAAACCCGACATTTCTGGTCAACTATCCCATTGACATGTCGCCGCTGGCCAAAAACAAGCCGGGAGACGCCCGCACTGTGGAACGCTTCGAGGTTTACGCCGGTTGCACTGAAATTGCCAATGCCTTCAGCGAACTCAACGATCCTGTGGAGCAGGAACGGCGTTTCGCAGGCCAGCTTCAGAGCAAGGCGGATGTTTGTATCGTGCGTACCGAGGAGACCGAGGTAATGGACGAGGACTTCATTACCGCGCTGGAGTACGGCATGCCGCCCACCGGCGGACTCGGCATCGGCATTGACCGCATCGTAATGCTGGTGACCAACCAGCAGTCCATACGCGAGGTTATCCTTTTCCCGGCGCTCAAGGAGAAAGAGTAGCAAGAGAAAAAGACCATGCTTGATATAAAATTCATTCGCGAAAACACCGATATGGTGCGTCAGGCGTTGCTCAACCGTAGTGATGGGACGCCGCTTGATGAAATTCTGGCATTGGATATTGAGCGCCGCCAAAAGATTGCTGAACAGGATGAACTGCGCCGTGCCAAAAAGGAAGCCGCCAAATCCAGCCGCGGCGAGGCTTCAGAAGGTGGGCGTGAACTGCGTGACCGCATTAAGGCTGTAGAGGACAGACTGCGCGAGATTGACGCCAGATTGGAGGAGTTGCTTCTGCAGCTGCCCAACATTCCCCAACCATCCGTCCCCGTCGGCAGGAGCGAAGACGACAATATTGTGGAGCGCTGCTGGGGCGAGGAGCGCAAACTTGATTTTACACCGCTACCACACTGGGAGCTGGGTGAAAAACTTGACATAATTGACTTTGACCGCGGTGTAAAGCTGTCTGGCACGCGCTTCTACATTCTCAAGGGACTCGGTGCCCGGCTGGAACGCGCCGTGATTAACATGATGCTTGACTCGCACACCCGTGAGGGCGGCTATCGCGAGATTTATCCTCCGTGGATGGTCAGGCGCGAGGTGATGATTGCTTCCGGCAACCTGCCCAAATTCGCTGACAACCTGTATCACGACGATACCGACGATATGTGGTTCGTGCCCACGGCCGAAGTGCCGCTTACCAGCCTACATGCTGGTGAAATACTGGAGGCATCGGTGTTGCCGATAAGATACGCCGCCTACACTGCCTGCTTCCGTCGCGAGAAAATGTCGGCGGGCAAGGACACACGCGGGATCAAACGCGGCCACCAGTTCGACAAGGTCGAGCTTTACAAGTTCGCCCGGCCTGAGGAATCGGATAAAGAACACCGGATGATGCTGTCAGACATTGAACGTGTTTGCCAGAAGTTGGAACTGAATTACCGTGTCAAGTTGCTGTGTACGGCGGATATCTCGTTCTCTTCCACCAAGACCTACGATATAGAAGTATGGGCGCCCGGATGCCGGGAGTGGTTGGAGGTGTCCTCCTGTTCGAATTGCGGCGATTTTCAGGCCAGAAGAGCCGGTGTCAGGTACCGCCCAACCCCTGACGCCAAGCCGGAGTATGTGCATACGCTCAACGGCTCAGGGCTGGCCCTTCCACGCATCATGATTGCCATAATGGAGAATTACCAGCAGGCTGACGGCTCAATTCGTGTGCCAGTCGCCCTGCAGGATTTCATGTATACGGACATAATCTCCTGATAGCGGAGGTCAGCCTTGAAAAAAAGAATTATCACCTTTATCTCAAACTGGCTGGGGGTATTCATCGCCATTATCATCATGCTGGTGTCGGGAGTCTTCGGATGGTTGTATCTGGACGCTCGCAGCCGCCTTGAAAGCACACTCAATACCATTACCCAAATCGTCATCCTCCCGTATAACGAAGGGTTTGTCCAGAGCGGCACCATTAATGACCCTCCCGCTAACATTTTCCATATCACCATCCAGGTCTATAACATCTACCCTGAGACAGTTGGTGTGACGGTTTCTGACATTTCAATTGATATTGACGGCTATTCCTTCAACATGTCGCAGGATGGCCAGTGGAGCAAGGATGTTCCCATCGGCTATGCCATTTTCGAGGGTAACATCACCATTGGCTGGGACATCATGAACGACCTGATAGACCAAAGTCCGGTGGAAATTATCATCCGCGGCAATATTTCAGCTAGCGGAAAGTACCGCTGGGTTCAACGGCATATTGATCGTGAATTCCGCATTAACATCAACGATGCTACTTTCAGCACTATTTCTCGGGATACACCGGAATAAAAGCGAGGCATTGTTCATGAGTTTTGCGCAGATCTTTCTGTTGTACCTGATAAGCATGGCGTTGGCCGCTATGCTGGATTTCTTCTGGACTGGCGCGGTGTCGCGCCGCCTATGTGCGCCGCCGGATGAAACCCCGGTGGATATCAGAACCACATCAGCGTTTATTCTGGTGTTTCACACGGTATATGCCGCTGGCCTGATGATTTTTGTGATTGCGCCGGCATACGACCGCGGCCCCGACTCGATGGGATATGCCGCGGGTACCGGCATATTCTTTGGGCTGCTGGTTTACGGCGCCTGCGCCCTGCGTGGCCTTGTCTTCGGACGCGAATGGTCGTGGCCGGCGGCGCTGTCGGACATTGCCGGAGGCGGACTCATCGGCGGATTGAGCGGTGCCGTGATTTTCTACCTTAGCCAAATCGTAACCTGAACCATCTCCACGTCGTTTTCACACACTGGCGCTCTTCCTGTATAATAGCTTTTGCCGTGTCATGCGGAGGGGTGTCCGAGCGGCCTATGGAGACGGTCTTGAAAACCGTTGTATCTTCGGGTACCGTGGGTTCGAATCCCACCCCCTCCGCCAGATTTTAAAGCTAAAATTCAGGTTTTTATTACTTTACAGTTTGGTTATTTGCTTTACAATAACAAAAACCGCTAATAAATCGCTAATGGATTTTCCACCACGCCTACGGGGCGAATCTGTCAAATTGAGCGGCGGCCTTATCGTGCATTCCTGGTGTAACGTGGGTGTATATCCCTAAAGTTGTCTCAATGCGCGAATGCCGCAAGTGCTCTTGTACCAGCTTGCTATTTACGCCGTTTTTTATCAGCAGTGTTGCGTGTGTGTGCCGTGCATCGTGTAAGCGGATATTCGGCATGCCAATGCGCACAACAAAGCGTTGCCAGTATTTTGTTATGGTGTTTGGCTGCAAAGGGGATCCGTCGATGTGGCAAAATACCAGATCGGATTCTTGCAATTCAACACCGAGCAGTATCCCTTCCGCGGACCGGCGTTGCTTGTAGTCATCCATCAAGGTTATCGTGGAGGGTGTTAGCGATATGGTAGCCTTGCTTTGTGCGGTTTTAGGCTCTCGGAAAATGTATTCTCGATTGATGTAATGCATGGCGCGGCTAACGGCCATCTGACCGGCCTGCAAGTCGATATCTTCCCAGCGCAACGCTAGCAGCTCGGACCGGCGTAACGCCGTAAACAAGCACAAGTAAAACATCTCATAGTATGGCGATCCCCGCAGCTGCTGGAGAAAGTGCGCCAGCTGCTCTTCGGTCATTGGATGGATCTCTTTGTTTACCGGCATCGGCGGCTCGGTGTTGTCGGCGGCGTTATGCGCTAGTAGTCCCTTAGTTATGGCCGACTTCAGCGCACGGTGAAGCACTCGATGGTGACTCCGGACGCTGCGCGCCGAAAGTGTGCCATTGCCGTCCATCCGCGGCGCCTTGAGCTTTTGGGCATAATATTTTTGGATGGCGATACCGTTGAGGTTAGACAAGTATATCTTGCCGATGCCGGGTATAAGGTGTCTGTCTATGATGTATTTATAGCCCTTGTAGGTTGTCGGGGAGATTTGCATACTGGCGGTATTCTCTAGCCAATCAATTAAATATTCAGCCACAGTGATTTTATGCGGCTTGACATATATGCCCTTGAAAATATCGTTCTGCAGCTCTGCAAGCCGGCGTTCTGCGTCTGCCTTAGTGCCTTTGACGTTTTCCCAATGCTGTTTATACTTACCGGTCACTGGATCGCGACCCAGCAACGATAGTATAACTGGACTTATAGAGCTTTTTTATGGGACCACGCATAAATTGTCCATTTTGCCGACGTCGGCAAAATGGACAATTTATTAAGAAACGCGAAGATACTCCTTTAATCCTTCTTGTAAAATCTGGGAAAAAGGTGCGTTTGCTTTTTCTGCTTGCGCGTTCAGCCAGGATGGAACAGATAATGTCTTCTTGACAGAGCGGGTATCGTGCGCCCGTCTCCACTCATCTGTATCGGCGGCTACCAGCGTTAGAGTTTGCCCGTCATGAATATCGAGTGATTCTGATGCTCGTGGTATATCCTCATCTTGGTTTTCCGCGCTCCAAAGCCACATTTCAATCGCGTCCTTTGCCGCCAACAACGCATCAGCTTTGTCATCTCCGTAAGTGTGACAGCCGGGAAGGTCAGGTACGGTGACACCTATTTTGTCATCATCTGGGTACAGTATGACTGGATAAACATATTTCATGATCAACCTCCGTCAATCTGGCTTACTTTAACCCCGTGTCCTTAAGGATTTTGCTAAGGGTTCCGGTGGGGATGTCGCCTGTGTGTCGGGGAATTGAAATTTTAAGGCCGGGCTTGTCGTGATGTGTTGCTTGTTCATGTCTACCGCCCTGTGTGATTTTCCAGCCTTCGGCGATTAGCCTCCGTTTTAGTTCCTTTGCTGTCATTGCCCCACTTCCTTAACCCATTATACCACGTAATACCACGTAGTGCCACGTAATACCACGTAGTATCAAGCGTTATTTTACCTACCTCACTTCGCTTTCTTTAGAAAGGCTTTTTGCCTGAATTTCCAACAGACGGTCAATTTGCTGGAGGACGTAGTCTTGAAACTCCGGTTGTAGAGTGGGCTTTAGCTTACTGTCGGCAAAGCACGACCGACTTCTTTCATGCATCGGCTGGTGGCGGCGCGGTGTTCTTATCTGGTCAGGCGCTCTGTCTGAACCGCTCCACTATCCCTTTGTCACGCATCAGCGCCTTGCCGATGCCGTAGTCGTTTTTCAGCCTCAGCGGCACGCAGCAGCAGCGGCAGCAGTTACAAATGGCGTAAAAATCACCTCGGCATTTGATGACGGCGTGAATCAGCCCGCGCTCGTGGCAGTCTTGCAGGATTTTTTTAGCCTCGTCCCTGTTCACCTCGCGGAACTCTTTGCCGCGTTTGGCGGCGAATTCGTGGTCTATTGCCAGCAGTAGTTCTGCGGACAGCGGCGCGTCGCAGTTATGGAAGGTTTCGCGGCAGGTGCATGGTCCCAGCGCCAGCCCATGCGCGGCGTCCACGATGGCGCCCGCCTCCTCCAGTGTCAGCGCGTAGGCGGAGGTCATGTTCCCACCCCACTTGTTGCCAAACCATTTGACGACGCGCCCGATTAGCGGTATGCGCGTCCATTTGCCGAAGAAGATATAGGCGCGCAGCACCAACGGGCGGTTGCGGCTGTAGAGCTTGAGCGTATGGTGCATCAGAGCACAGTCGGAATATCTTTGCCGGCGTCGTCAATGGCCTGTAGTTTGGCGCGCACTTCTTCCTGCCGCATTTTCATCACCGGTACCAGACTGGCGGAGCGGGTGTAGTAATTGCGCACGATTTCGGCGTCCGCCAGCTCGGAGAGAATCAGCGTTACGTCCAGCGTCTTGCCAGTCGGGTAGTCGCCATTGCGCACCACGGCGTTGGGGGCGATTTCCTTGATCCAGCCGCCGATTTCCTTGACCAAATCCACGTTAATCTCGTTGGCTGGGGCTGAAATCAGGAACATGGCGCGTCCGGCGTCTCTGGCGGATATCTTACTGGAAAGTTCGGAGACGGCGGTGTCCATAGCCCTGATGCCCTTGTGCGTCTCGGTACTCTTTTGGCGGAAGTCGTTGCCTACGGATAATCTCAGGCCGCCATCGAGTTTGATAGAGCCGTGTCCGATGACGCTCCATCCGGACAGCGTCTGGATGATGTCCCCGGCGTCAACCGTCTTGGAGCCGACGTTGGCGGCGCGTTTTTCCTCGCCTGCGCACAGCAGGTCGTAGAACGGTTCGACAATCAAGGCGTTGATATGGTCGAGGTTTGACTGCATGGACTGGCCCTTTTTTACATAACGCTGATTGTCAACTAGGAAAACGGCGTCAGCTACCGTGTAAACGCTTTTCAGGCAGACGGCGGTGTTGTAGATGGCGCGTTCCTCGTTTTCCTGTTCGTGTTCGAATGGGAGTACGGCCATGGCGTAGACCGGCTTGTCGGCGTAGCGGTCTTTTATATGCTGGGTGATGATGGCCAGCCCGCCGCTGCCGGTGCCGCCACCGGTGGAGGCAGCTACCAGGAAGGCATCGGTTTCATAGAACTTTTTGGACGAGCGCAGGGCGTCCACTATCTTGTCCGCGTCTTCGCGTGCCACCTCGGCGCCAACATCGTTCATCTTGCCTACGCCGTGCCCTCCAGTACGGTTGGTGCCGATAAGAATGCGGTGCTGGAAGTCCGATTTGATGGTTCGCAGTCCGGAAAGGTCGGTGGAGTCGGTGTTTACGGCGAACGCGCCAGGACAGATTTCAATGCCGCGCTCCGATATGGCCTTCCGGTTGATGCGGGCGAACTCGTCGGCGATGCGCGATCCGCACTGGCCGATGCCTATTACCACAATCTTCATCTTTTACCTCCAGAGATTCGGGAGAAACTGGCTAATTCTAGCTGTTTGAGCAGGTGTTTGTCTATTATCTGCCGCCTTTACAAACCTTTTCTGGCGATGAAGGCTGCCAGATCGCCTAGCCGGCAGCAGTAGCTCCATTCGTTGTCGTACCAAGCGAGCACCTTGACCAGATTGCCGCCCATGACCAGTGTGGATTTGGCATCAAAGCTGGAAGAGTAGACCGAGCCGGCAAAGTCGGAGGAAACCAGCTCATCCTCCACGTATTCCAGAATCCCGTGCAGCGGGCCGGTCGCCGCGGCTTCCCTGAAGGCGGTGTTGATCTGCTCTGCCGTCACATCTTTTTCGGTGACAGCCACCAGGTCGATGAGAGAGACGGTGGCGGTGGGTACGCGGAAAGCGATGCCGTGCATTTTGCCCGCTAGCTCAGGTAGCACGCGGCTGATGGCGGTGGCGGCGCCGGTGGCGGTGGGCACGATGTTTTCGCAGGCGGCGCGCGCTCTCCTCAAATCCTTGTGAGCTGTATCCTGCAATCGCTGGTCGTTGGTATAGGCGTGGATGGTACTCATGAAGGCCTTCTGGATGCCGAAATTGTCATTCAGCACCTTGGCCACGGGTGCCAGCCCGTTGGTGGTGCATGAGGCGTTGGAGATGATATGGTGTTTTGCAGGGTCGTATTGGTCCTGATTTACGCCCAGCACGATGGTAACATCATCCTTCTTGGCTGGAGCGGAGATAATAACTTTTTTGGCTCCGCTCCTGAGGTGAGCGGCGGCTCTCTCGGCGTCGGTGAACAGCCCTGTTGACTCGATTACAATCTCGGCGCCGACGGAGTCCCAGGGGATGGCGGCGGGGTCTCGCTCAGCGAAGACCTTGATATGTTCACCGTTCACGCTGATGATGTCGTTTGCCGCCTTCACCTCTCCGTTATAGCGGCCGTAGGTGGAGTCATACTTGAACAAGTGGGCGTTGGTTTTGGTATCCGTAAGGTCATTTACCGCCACCACCTCCAGTTCGCCGCCGTAGCGTTGGTGAATGGTCCTGAGAGTGAGCCGCCCGATGCGTCCGAATCCGTTGATGCCTACTTTGACTGTCATATTTCTCCTCCCCAATATTTTATTTGACGATGATAGATGATTGCGCAACTAACTTGAAGAGAGATTCTTTATCAATAACTTTACCCTTCTCTCACTTTCCCCGCAAGTGGGGAGATGCTGGCATCTCTCCATTGACTGGAGCGTCCCCGCTTGAATCCTGCCTGGCTCTTTGCTTGAGCTGCGCCAGCATGTCCACGAATGCCTCTAGACGTGTTTTCAGGTGCTGGGTGAGGCCGAATTCGGCGTTGCCCTCGATGGTGAGGACAGGTACGCCCAGCCGTTGTCGCAGCACGATGTCGCCGATGGCGCGATGGCAGAAGGCCTGCACGTAGTGGATAATGCCATCAATACTCCGCTTTTCAATTTCGCTTTTGATGTCACGAATACGTCCCACGATGTCATATGGATAGGTATAGCGTGTGTACTGCTCCGCCAGCGGTCTGCCGTGCTCCGGCATGGCGAACTGGCGCTGGATTTCATTATATACCACCCGCGCCCCGTTTTGTTCAAGGAAGGGATACAATTCCCTGCCGTAAACCGAAGGCACGCCGATGTAGCCCAGTCTTAGTTCGCTGGCGGGATAGGCCGGCCTCTTTTTCGCTTCGGCGATAAGCGTCTCAATGTCTGATTGATATTTTTCCGTGTCCCTGTTGAAGTCAGAGCCAGATACCAGCCAGTAGTGGTTCTCGAACCCTGAGATGGTGTTTTCCTGCCAGGTCAGTCGGTCGAGTTCGTGAACTGCATTGCGTGCCGGACTCAGAGCTTCCTTTACCCTCTCCGCTTCTGCTGTCGTTGTTCCCATGTCGTCTGCCAGCCGCTCCAGCGCGGCCTGCATCAGCGCGGTGTCGGGGTGGTCGGGATATGGGAAGGGGATGGTCTTCACCCCACGCGTCCCCAGCACCTCCATCAGCATGGCGGTGTTGGAGCAGTCGCCGGTGGTGACGCCCAGCACGGCGTCGATGCCCCGCTCCAGCACCACCGCATAAATCCCCTTAATCCATGCGCAGGTGTTGAGCGGGAATCCGGCGCGCTCTGCGGTGCGCACCAGCCGTTCTGGGTGTTCGTCGGAAATGAAGATATTGTTGAGGTCTATCGGTGTGTAGCCCGCAGCTATCATGACCTCGACTGGGACGGTGGTGGTGATGCCGACTGACTTATTTACGTTTTGCATTCCGGCTTATATTTTAGGCGGTTGTGTGGCGGTTGGCAAAGTAGCGGCTCTATGGTCTATTCAGAAGAGGCATGCTATGCCAATAGATGGTTATCTCACACCATGGATTAACCTTGTCACAAGTCAGGGGGCTTTACATGATATGGTAAACTTGGTTAGTAATGTTTCTCTCCAGGAGTTACGACATATTTCGCTGTATGTAGGGCTAACCCAGATGCATTGCTAAAAGTTTTTCTCAACATCAGTTAAAATAACGGATAATAACCCCCAAAAGGTGGAGAATTTTTTACCGGCGGTCTATCATATAACAGTCAGATATGGGAGAGAGATATGAAAGTTTTGCTGGTTAACGGTTCACTCCATGCCAACGGTTGCACCTATACGGCGCTGGAGGAGGTGGCGAACACACTGCTTGTGGAAGGCATCGAAACAGAGATTTTCCAGATAGGCGCCCGGCCGCTGTCTGGCTGCGTTGCCTGCAGGAGGTGTGCCGAACTTGGGCGCTGTGTTTTCGAGGACAGGGTCAACGAGTTTCTGGATGTTGCCAGTGATGCCGATGGCTTCGTTTTCGGTTCGCCGGTGCATTACGCGGCGCTGGGCGGGGCCATGACCTGCTTCATGGATCGCGTGTTTTACGCGGACGCGCAGTCCGGGCGGCGCTCGTTCTATCTCAAGCCGGCGGCAGGCGTGGTTTCGGCGCGACGGGCTGGAACTACTGCTGCCTTCGACCAGCTGAACAAATATTTCACCATTTCCGAGATGCCGGTCATTTCGTCCCGCTACTGGAACATGGTGCATGGGCATACGCCTGAAGATGTGCGTCGGGATATTGAAGGATTGCAGATCATGCGCGTGCTGGCGCGCAACATGGCGTGGTTCCTGAAGTGCAAAGAGGCTGGTTTTGCGGCCGGCGTGCCACTGCCGGAGCGAGAGGCGCTGGTCAGGACGAATTTCATCCGTTAGCGAGGCGTTTTATCAGGTGATAATCAGCCGGTGTGCCGGTTGAACGTATTTTGGGGAGTGAGCCAGAGTGTTTTACTGCAATAGCTGCGGCGGTATCGTTTCGGCTGGTGCCATGTTCTGTTCCCGATGCGGCAGACCATGCAACCTGCCGCCTGGCAGCACGGCATTATTGTCTGATTTCGCCGTTCATCATGCTCCCGTCAGCCGCCACAACAGATTCAAGTTCTCCATAATTCCGGTGCTGCTACTGCTGGCTCTGATTATGATCTGGAGATTCTTCATTCCGCTGGCAAACGAGATGTCTGCGGCAAATGCCATGAAGGCCTTCGTTACCCCTGATGACCCATTTATTGTAGCGCAAGTGCAGTCGCTGGTGTCCGGTTACGATGCTTCGGATGCCTCTAAAACACGGCGCGATTTGACCACGTTGTATTCATGGGTTTATCGCAATATTGACTATGTTGACGATGTGTCGGAGCCGCTGCCGTCGGTCGCGCGGAATTATGGGGAGTGGTTGGAGCAGGCAGGTTGGCAGCGGCCAGTCGAAACTCTGAACATCCGGACAGGTGACTGCGAGGATATGGCGTTGCTGCTGCTCAGCATGATTCGGGCTTATTCTGCTTCTGATATAGATGCTTATGTGGTCATAGTGTTCTTCGATGATGGGTCTGGACACGCGGCGGTGATCATACCGGTGAGCGGCGGCGGGTTATCCATACTGGATCCGGCCGGGAGTTTCCTTAATAATCCCCGCAGCAATCGCAGCGCTCCTGCTGCGGAAGTGTTGGGTGACTGGTCCGATTGGTGGTCACGATCTGGTGATCAGCTCGGTCTGACGGTGAGCGTCTGCTTCAACGACAAGAATCTGCACTGGTTCTCATCCAACGAGGACTTTTTGAGGTGGCTTGAGGGGTAGGTGGGGGTGCTGACAGAGGCGCAAATCGTTTGGCTGAGTTGCAAGCGGATAGAATAGATATTTACGGAGAATATATAGCGAATGCTTGACAACCCTGCTTTGAATTGCTAGAGTCAAGTCATAAGCAGGAACATGAAAAACTCCTGATTCAAGAGACCCGATGAATATCAGGTGCTTCGTGATAAGGGAATTTACCGCATGGTAATAATAGTGCTGAAAAGGTTGTTATCGGCCGTTCTGGCAATAATGATTCTGACACTATCATTCGGGTGTATGCCGAAAAATAGGGTTGAGGATATGCCGGAGGATATGCCGAATAATTTCTACATCATTTACGAAATGGCAGTAGCCGGGTTTCCTCAGTCCGGTTTCATGACTCTGCTGGATACACGCAATAACATCGTGGGTAAATACCTGGGTGGCGGCCAATATGCCTCCGTTTACTACCAGATGCCGCATGAGCATTTACAGGCTATATATGACGGCATTGCCAAGTATAGGATTACAGCGTATAGGGGTTCGTTAATCAAAAGCAATAAATGGGTTAGCATATCTGACAATCGCACTTATCGAATAACCTTTTGGTTATACGGCACGGTGTATCCCATACTTTGGGATGGGTCAACTTCCAGTGGGGGAGGCAATCGCGATTTATTTACATTTGTGTCCAGCGTTTTAGTGAAGTACTACGCAGATAACGATGCATATCAGTCACTTCCGGAAGCCTCATGGCCTTGATAAAGTGCATTGCCGCAGCGCATTAGCCGTGTGAGTGGTTAAAGTGCGTGTGAAATCACAGCTATGACAAGGGTTTGACTATGAGGAAGTTGTTATTGCCATGGTTGTTGTTTTGGGTATGCTCCCTGCCTGCCGAAACGTGGATACCACGAAACTGACCACTACTGCAGCGCCCGCACCAACTGTTATGCCCAGTGACTTTTATATCATCTATGAAAACGACTGGCGTTCCGGCCCATTCAGGACAATGCTTGATACTAAAAGAAAAATTATAGGTAAGACTTTTAGTCCAAGCGTTGGAGACTATATTTATACAACGTATGTTATACCAAGCGATGATTTAAAGCTCATTTACAATGCCCTCGTTGAGCATGATATAAAATCACTCAGCGGGCTTGGTGATACGTTGACAGAAGGGCCTATAATATCTCCATGGGTGGATTATAGAATCACATTCCGCTTAAACGGTGAGTTGCATACCATTATTTATAACAATTCGGCGTATGCATCATATCCAAACCTGTGGGCATTTAGCAATATGCTATATGATTACTGCGCGAACACTGAGGAATATCAATCCTTTCCGCCTACGCAGAATCCGATGTAAAATCTTCAACACTCTATTTATCTTGCTGTCCAACCCGCTGAAGAATTGAGCGTTCTCCTGTAGGGAGAACGCTCAATTTGCCATCAATGATTCTACGAACCAACCAGAACGGAATTAGCGAAGCCTATCACACTGGCCGGCCTTCATCTTCGCAGGTTGTAAAACGCTCCCATCCCTGCGTATCTGGCTTTGTCTCCCAGTTCGCTCTCGATGCGCAGCAGGCGGTTGTACTTGGCGGTGCGCTCGGAGCGGCAGGGGGCGCCGGTTTTGATCTGTCCGGTAGAGAGTCCGGCGCACAGGTCGGCGATAGTGACGTCCTCGGTCTCGCCGGAACGGTGTGAAACGACCGCCGTCCAGTTGGCCTGACGTGCCATTTCGATGGCGGCGATGGTCTCAGTAAGCGTGCCAATCTGATTGAGCTTTATCAGAATCGAGTTGGAAGCCTTCTGTGTGACTCCCTGTACCAGGCGTTTGATGTTAGTGACGTACAGGTCGTCGCCGACTAGCTGCACGCGATGGCCAACGGCGGCGGTGAGCATCTTCCACCCCTCCCAGTCGTCCTCGGCCATGCCGTCCTCGATGCTGATGATGGGGTAGTCGGCCACCCACTCCGCGTAATAGTCCACCATCTGCTTGCTGGTGAGCCGGGCGCCTTCGCGGGCGAGATGATACACGCCGTCTTCGTAAAGCTCGGATGATGCCGGGTCAAGGGCGATGAAGCAGTCCTCGCCGGGTTGGTAGCCGGCCTTTTCAATGGCGGCCACAATCAGCTCCAGAGGTTCCCTGTTGGTCGCCAAACTGGGTGCAAAGCCGCCCTCGTCTCCAACATTGGTGTTGAATCCGCGGCTCTTGATGATGCCTTTGAGCGCCTGACAGACCTCGGCGGCCATGCGCATGGCTTCAGCGAAGTTCGCCGCGCCCGCCGGGGCTATCATGAACTCTTGGAAATCGGTGGAGTCTGAGGCGTGTTTGCCGCCGTTGAGGATGTTTAATAGCGGCACAGGCAGAACGTACCCGCCATCAGTATTTAGATGCCGGTACAGCGGTTTTCCGGAGGAAGCGGCGGCAGCGTGGGCGGCCGCCAGTGAAACGCCGAGAATGGCGTTCGCTCCCAGCTGGCTTTTGTTCTCCGTGCCATCAAGCTCGATCATCGTCCGGTCCAGTTGCTCCTGCGCCGCCGGGTCCATGCCGGTGAGGGCGGGGGCGATTATGCCGTTGATGTTATCCACCGCTTTCAGCACGCCCAGCCCGTTGAAGCGTTTTTTATCGCCGTCGCGCAGCTCCACCGCTTCGTGTTTGCCGGTGGAGGCGCCGGAGGGCACAGCGGCTTCGCCGCACGCTCCCGATTCTAGTTCCACCCGCGCCGTCACCGTGGGATTGCCGCGTGAATCCAAGATTTCCCATGCCTGAATGTGTTTAATTCTGTCCATCAGTCAATCATCTCCAGCGCCATTTTGACCGCTTCTGCTGGGGTCGTGGCGCTTATAATAGGACATTTGCCCCGACCCTTGCGGGAGATTGTCCAGCTTTCCAGTCCGATGACCGGCAGCCCTGCGTTCAGGGCGTAGCCGATTTCTGTTAGGGTTCCGTAGCTACCGCCAACGGCGATTACCGCCTGTCCGGTTTTGACCACAGCGACGTTGCGGGCGTGTCCGACTCCGCTTGCGATAGGGAAATCCAGATAGGGATTACCCTCTCCGCGGTGGTTGCCGGGGAGGATGCCGATGGTTGTGCCGCCGACGCTTTTGGCGCCCCTGCAGGCGGCTTCCATCACCCCGCCCATGCCGCCGCATACCAATACGGCGCCGGCGTGGGCAATTTCTTTTCCCGCGGCTTCGGCCAGCGCAAGCTCTGATGCCGACGCTTGTGAAGCGCCGATGACGGAGATGAATTTGCGGTTATTCATTATCAATTCCTAAGGGGTACGGGGGATTATAACACCGGCGCCGGCGGCTGACAAGCAGCCATGCTTGTCCAGGTGTTTGGGGACACAAGGCCGAAAGTAATCAGTTTTCAGTGGTCAGTTATGAGTTTCGCACAAGTCCATCCTGGTGGTGAGGTGCCAATTACTACTCCCGCCTCCTCCGGATGCTTCGTCACTCGCAGGCTCGCTTCTCCGGCATGGATTTACGAGCATTCTGGATTGCGGGGCAATCCTGCAATGACGCGGGAAAGAGAATGTCATTCCGGTCTGCATGGGTGGACGCCGGAATCCGCACGGTGATGATTGCCGGAGATCACAAGGCCACCGCCATCGCTATCGTCAGGGAACTGTGCCTGTTAAAGGATGGGCTGTCAAAGCCGAAAAACCTCTTGAGGAAGCGCAAAGCCCGTGTTTCGTTATTCTGATTCTGGTGCAGTTTTTCAAGGCCTTCAATTGCCGTTTACTGGAGCGTTCCATATTCCGTGTGGGGATTTTCAAGAATAGCTGGCCATTGCATGGGAAATTGTGCTTCTGGTGCTTATCGTGCATCTGCCTGCTATGCATGGTTTTTTCAATAACCCACTCGCTTGATATGGGGGAGTGGCTGATGGCTTTGGGGCTGACATCCACGATATTCGTAAAGCTGGAGCTGTTCAAGCTTCTCAAAAAGATCTTCAGGCTGAAGAACGGCGCGTAAGAAGTGTATGGGTATGCCGGAAATAGCCGTCAGCTTTTAACCAGCATAATTGGCGTGCGGGCGCCCAGCATGACGTCTTCTGCGGTATCGCCGTAGGCCCAGCGGCTGATGCCGGAGCGGCCGTGTAGCACCATGGCAATAAGATTGGCGTTGTTGTTCACCGAAGCCTGCAGGATTTCTTCTGCCGGATCTCCGAACGGTATTTCCGACCTGACCCTGAACCCTGCGTCCTTGAAGTGTTTTTCAATATCTGCCAGATATGCTCCGGCCACCAGGCTGCATTTCAGGTTTTCCTGCTCGACCCGCGCCTCCCAGCTCTGCTCCAGGTCGGAAGGATAATCGGAGCATATTTGCGTGGGGGTGCAGGTGCGAATCAGTATTATTTGTACCGAATCCTTGCCCCATTGGGTGGCGATAGCCTCCACTGAGGGCAACACTGCCTCCGCCGATTTTGTGCCGTCCAGCGCCACCAAGATGCGTCGCTCGGGGAGCTTGTCCAAAATGATGGCGTCGTCTATTCCGGCGCGCACCAGCAACACCGGCACTTTAGCCTGGCGCAGTACCTTGTAGGTTACGCTGCCCATGGCCCAGCGGCTGACGCCGGAGCGTCCGTGGGTTGCCATCAGGATGATATCGACGCGGTTTTGCTGGGTATAGCGCAGGATTTCGTCCGCTGGCGTGCCGAACAGCAATTCACCGCGTACGTTGACGTCAGGCCTGCCGGCGGCCTCGCGGATTTTGGCGGCGGAATGCTCAATATAGGTGCGGTGCATGGCGGCGGCTCGATCCTGCGAGACATGCAGAAGGATAACCTCAAGCCCGTCAAAACGCTCCGCCAGTTCTCTGGCGTAATTGAACGTGACTTCAGAGATTTCAGAACCATCCAGCGGAACCAGCATTTTTTTGAACATAAGCCCGACCCCAGTTCGTTTATGATACATGAATGCAGGACTAAACTCAACGCGCCCACACGGCTGGGTTTTTGAGTAATGCTGTTGACTGGCGTTGCGCCCGTTTGCCTGTCTGGCTATAATACCTTAGTCCTCACGGGATATTTCCGCAGGAGATTGATATGGGATACGAAGATCACAAGGATATATCGCCTCAGGTTGTCGACTGCGCCGTAGTCATTATTTCCGACTCGCGCACCGAAAAGACCGATGAGTCCGGCAAACTGCTGGTTGACGGGCTGACAGCGGCCGGGCACAAGGTAAGTTCCTTTGCAATGCTCAAGAATGATGCAGAATCCATCCGTGAAAAATTGGGAGACCTGTTGCATTCTGCCGGTACGCAGGTGATTATCATTAGCGGCGGTACCGGCGCATCTAAGAAAGATATTACCATTGAAACGGTGCTGCCGATGCTGGAAAAACGGCTGGATGGTTTCGGGGAGCTGTTCCGATTCCTTACCTATCAGGAAATCGGTACGGGTAGTATTCTCAGTCGGGCTACCGCAGGGGTCGCTCTCGGCAAGATTGCGATTTGCCTGCCAGGATCGCCCAAGGCGGTCAGGCTGGCGCTGGAGAAGATAATCCTGCCGGAGATTGGTCATCTGCTTCGCGAGGCTTCCCGATGAAGCCACTTGCAAAGCTGGTGGAGTTTGACCAGGCGCTTACCGCGGTGCAGAGCGCGATGAACTTCGTGGAGCGTGTCGAGGCCGTGCCGCTTGACATGGCGCCCGGGCGCGTTTTGGCCGAGGATATTGTCGCCGCTGATTCAACGCCCCCATTCGACCGTGCCTCCATGGATGGCTACGCCGTGCAGGCTGCCGATATAGCCTCTGTTCCGGCAACTCTGGAGGTGACGGGTGAGTTATACGCCGGCAGTGTGGCGAAAAAACCGCTTATGGCGGGGCAGGCTGTTTACATAACAACTGGTGCGCGTCTGCCGCAGGGCGCCGATACCGTAGTGATGGTTGAGGATACCAGCCGTATCGGCGATAGCGTCAATATCACCCATGGCTGGTCGAAAGGCTCTAACATTCTGCTCAGGGGATCGGACATCGTGGCTGGTGAGGTTGTGTTGAAATCCGGTACTCTGCTTGCTCCTGCGCGCATTGGCGTGCTGGCTGCGCAGGGGTTTGGGGAGGTAAAGGTATTTGCCTCTCCGGTGGTGGCTATCCTCACGACCGGTTCGGAAATTGTTGCTCCTGGTGGGAAGCTGAACGACGCCCAGGTATACGATATCAACTCTCACACGCTGGCGGCTGTCATAGTGCAGAACGGGGGCATTCCGCGCCTGCTGGCGATAGCTGCCGATGATAGGGACGGGCTCAAGGCCGCGTTGGAGCAGGCGCTGGCGTCCGCCGACATGGTGGTGACATCCGGCGGCTCATCGGTTGGGGAAAAGGATTACATGCCTGAACTACTGGAAGAGATGGGTGAGGTAAAGTTTCACGGAGTGCGGCTTAAACCTGGCAAACCATCGGCTTTTGCTGTGGTAAACGGCAAACCTGTTCTTGGTATGCCTGGGTATCCCACTTCTTGTCTGATGAATGCCTATTTGCTGCTGGCGCCCGCTGTGCGCCGTATGGCACGCCTGCCGGAAGCCAAATCGCACGAGGTCTCTGCGGTGACTGGGGAGGATTTGAAAGGCGTTCCCGGAAGGCCGTTGTTTCTGCCGGTGCGGCTGGAAGCCGGCCAGGTCTTCAATGTGTTCAAAAACGCCGGCGCCATCACCAGCATGGCGCGCGCAGAAGGCTACACCGTCATTCCGGCGGATGCCGATCTGCCTGCCGGCTCCGCCGTGCGCGTTATCCTGTTTTAGGCTGGAGCGTTTCTTGCATCGCCAATCGTGGGAAGATTATAAAACTTTGTACAGGTGAACCAGACAATCAAACTGGAAAGGTTCTGTTCTAGACCAATACTACATCATCGCCGGTCTTTACCTCTCCGCCTTTGATGACGCGAGTGAAAATACCCTCGTGAGGCATGACGCACTTGCCGACCTGTTTGAAAATCTCGCAGTGTGAGTGACATTCTTTGCCGATTTGTGTGACTTCCAGCAGGATGTCGCTTCCTACTTTGATGCGCTGCCCGATGGGCAGCTCGTAAAGCACCAACTCCGGTCCATCCACGGTAAGGTTCTCCGCGAAATCGCCTGGTCCTACCTCGATGCCCAGTTTGCGCATTTTCTCGATGCTGGACGTCGAAAGTAGTGACAGCTGGCGATGCCAGCCCGCCTTGGAGTGGGCGTCGCCTTCCAGCCCGAAGTCCTCTTTCAGCAGGCCGCAGCCGATGTCATGCTTTTTCTCTCCCGCTTTTTCGCTTGTGCAAACCGCTACGATTTTAGCCATTGCCTTCCTTTCCCCTATTGTATGTGCCGCTTTTGCCGCCGCTCTTGTGTTCCAGTCTGATGGATTCTATGGTCATGCTGCGGTCTACGGCCTTGCACATGTCGTAAATGGTGAGGCAGGCGGCAGCGACCGCTGTTAGCGCCTCCATTTCCACGCCGGTCATGCCGGTGCATTTGGCGGTTGCGGTTACTTTGACATAATCATCTTCGCTGTATTCGAAATCCACTGCCACTCCGGTAATCAGTAGCGTGTGGCACAATGGTATCAGTTCTGGGGTTTTTTTGGCGGCCATGATGCCCGCGATGCGCGCCACGGCCAACACGTCACCCTTCTTAAGCTGATTCTGTTTGATTTTAAGCAATGTTTCCGTTCGCATGCGCACCCCGCCGGAGGCAACAGCTATGCGCTCGGTGTCGGGCTTACCTCCCACATTGACCATGTGAGCTTCGCCGGCGGCATTGACGTGAGTCAGATCTGCCATTTTAATTTCTCCTCTTTCCATTGGCAAGAGTGAGCCGTGAGGAATTTTCGCAGTCGTGGTGTGCAGATTTAAAAACTGATAACTGGTAACCCACAGCTATCCCCCGATCTGTCTCATGTTGCGGCCGCTTGGCGCGATGCTCTCCGCCAGTTGATGTCGCTCGTATTTGAGGGTAGCGGTGTCCAGCAGCAGTTTTTGCAGTTCGCTGTCGCTGGCTCCGCCGCGCAGCGCCGGCTTTAGGTCTACTTCATCGTCGCGCAGCAGGCACGGGCGTAGCTTGCCGTCGGCGGTCAGTCGGAAGCGGTTGCATTCTTTGCAAAAGCAATCGGTTACCGGCGCGATGAAACCGATGGTGCCTTCCGCGCCAGCTATCCTGAAATAGCGGGCAGGGCCGTGTCCGTTGGCGGTCCTGCTGGGAAGCAGTTCGCCGAATTCGCGCTCAATGCGCTCTTTGATTTCGCTGATGGATACCATTTTGTGTCCGTCATCGTCCTTAACCAGTGGCATTTCCTCTATGAAGCGCACGTGCCAGTTGTCGGTGAGCGTCCTGCGGGCGAAATCGTTGATTTCGTCCTCATTGATCCCGCGTAGGACTACGGTGTTGGTCTTGACCGGATTGAGGCCGGCCTGTCTGGCCGCCTCAATGCCTGCCAGCACGTCCGGTAGCGCCGGCACGCCGCACATCCGTTCAAAACGCTCCGGCTTAAAGGTGTCGAGAGAGATATTCACCCGGGACAGTCCGGCTTCCTTTAATTCTTTTGCCATCTGCGTCAGGCGGATGGCGTTGGTGGTCATCGAAATTTCCTCAATGCCGGGCACAGCCTTGAGTATACGTATCAAATCGGTCACGCCGGGTCTAACCGTAGGCTCGCCACCGGTGAGTCGGATATTACTTATGCCGAGTGCCGCCGCAGAGCGCACCACGCGCTCAATTTCTTCGTAGCGCAGGATGTCTTCGTGGGAGAGGTGTTCAAACTCTGAAGAGCTGCAATAAACGCAGCGCAGGTTGCACAGGTCGGTGACCGATATGCGCATGTAGTCTATCTGACGATGATATGTATCCAGCAGGCTGCGGGTCATAACAGGCGTAATTATACCATAAACCGATAGCGCTGTATTACCGGTAATAGAAGCTTTATTCGGTGGGCTGTTTACGCTGAGTTAGACAATCCAGAGCGGTGACACCCCCCTGTAAAGACCTGTCTCCGCTCCTTTTTGCAGAAAGAGAGACCTTGCCCACAGGCAAGCAGAGGGTTTTTTAGCTGGATTGTCTGGGAAAAATTTTCCTGTAGCACCTTTTGGGAAAAGTGGGCGAAAACTGAAGACTAAAAACCAATTGCTGCCCGCTTCCATACCAAATGCCACTAATCACATGAACAAATACTGGTACTTTACAGCCTGCCGTCTTTGCTTTAGAATTGTGGATGCGCGGGTGTAATTCAGCGGTAGAATGTCTGCTTCCCAAGCAGAAAGTCGTGGGTTCGAATCCCATCACCCGCTCCAATTTTTCAAAAACAGCAAAATAACTAGATAGTGTGGACATGATATTAAGCCAATATCTTCAACCACAGTGCAATACACTGAATTTGCACAGCGGCAATGAACGAAGTCGTGTTCTTGGCATATCGTGTAGCAATACCTCTCCATCGTTTGAGCATAAGGAATGCATTTTCAATCAAATGACGCAGCTTGTATAAATCTTTGTCATACTCTCTTTGCTCCACATGGTTTCTTTTGGGCGGAATCACGATTTCCATTTCCATTGATTTTGCAAGTTGAAACAACTTATTTACGTCATAACCTTTATCTGCCAAGAAAGCCATGGCCTTTATCCGCAACTCATAATTCAAAACTGACGCTCACCGGCTGTTTTGGTGTAGAATTGCGGCGTGATGAAGGATATTTTCGGGAGTGCCGGAATCAATGATTTCGAGATGAAGCAGCCATGGAAAACGATACAGGTGACGTACCAGGTGTTTTTGACTGAAACAAGAATGTGCTACAATGTCTTACGCTGAAAAAATGCTTGGAGATGATATGGCGAGTACGACAATGACAATCAGGCTCAACGCTGATGACAAAGACCTCATCAGTGCCTACGCAAAGGCCTTCGGACAGTCCGTATCGGATTTCATGCGGGAATCGGCCTTGGAACGCATTGAAGACGAGCTTGACATGAAGGCCTGGGACGCAGCAAAGCGTGAATACGACAGGAACCCGATCAGCTATTCCTCATCTGAGGTAGCTGAGAAGTATTTATGAAGTGGAGCCTGAGGTATGCCGCGAAGGCTGAAAAACAGCTCTCCAAGCTCGACGGGGGACAGAGCAGAATTATTGTTGCCTGGCTTTTGAAAAATATTGAAGGCTGTGATAATCCGCGTGTTTTCGGATCTCCGTTGTCCGTCGACCATAAAGGAAAGTGGCGATACAGGATTGGCAGTTATCGGGTGCTTATTGAAATACAGGATAATGTGCTGATTGTTTTGGCTCTTCAGGTCGGGCACCGAAAAGGCGTCTACTCAAAGTAGGAAAGAGAATTATCTTTAACGGCGTGAGCAACCAGAATCTTTCACAGCGCGTTGCCATGCGCCAGCGCGAAATGCGGCGTATAGAGCGCATTTTTATCTATCATCGTTGGCTGTATATGGCCGCCATTGGCCTGATGGCACTGGTATATCCGGAGTTGCCAATAACGGTGATTATCGTGTTGGCGGGTGTGCTGGGCGTCACCAACCTGGCGGTGGCCTTTCTGTACCGTCGGCTATCTACACTTCAGGCACAGCGGGCGCTCAGTCTGGCGGCTTTTGCCGTGGACGGCCTTTCGCTGTGGGGATTGATGCTGCTGTTTATAGATGAGCCGGTGGCGCTGGTGTATGCTGTTTTCACCCTGATAGTAATTGAAGGGGCGGTGCGCTTCAGCCTTGTCGGAAGTCTTCTGACCGGAGCATTTTTTGTGGTGGGGCTATCTGTTGCCTGGGGATACCGCGTGCTAGTGTTGGGCATGGACTTTGATCTTTCATCATATGTTTTTTGGGTTGGGCTGATTGTGCTTGAGGCTATCATGGTTGGCATGGCGGTGCGCGAAGGGCGCAAACAGCGTTTCTATGCTGAGGCGTTGGCTGCTGAAAGTACGCGCGAGACAGAGCGCCGCCGTATTGCCAGCGAACTGCATGACACCGTGCTCAAAAGTTTGCAGGGGCTGGCATTCGAAGCCCACGCAATGGAGCGCTCCGCGCAGGATAGCTTGAAGGTGACGGAACAGGCGCGCTATATCGCCGGCGTTTGTCGCGAGATGAGCGAAGAGATTCGCGGCGTAGCGCTGGAGATGCGTGATGATGCGGACAGCGTTCACGACTTTGCCGTTGGGTTGAAAACCATTGTGGATGGCTGGAGTCGGGCTTCCGGCATCAGCGCGGAACTCAGCGTTTACGGCGATATTCCCGATTTGCCTGTAAAGCGCGCCCATAATCTGCGCCGAGTTGCCGGCGAAGCGTTGTCCAACGTGGCGAACCATTCTGGAGCCACGGGTGTCAGTGTCCGCCTCGGTGTTCACGACGGTTATTTGAAGCTTGAGGTGGCTGACGATGGCCATGGCTTTGACGCTTCCGGCGGCCTCGACCGTTTTGTCAGCGCGGGACGTTTGGGGCTGGTGTCCATGAAAGAGCGGGTGGATGCGGTGTGTGGCGCTTTTGCTATCGACAGCCGCCCTGAGGGCACTACGGTTTCTGCCAGCATCCCGCTGTCCGAGGGGGCGGCATGAGAATCTTTATCGTGGACGACAATTTCGTGGCGCGGCGCGGATTGCGCGGCGTTTTCGAATCGGAGCCGGATATCGTCGTTGCCGGCGAGGCCGCCAGTGGGCGGGAAGCCATCGAAAAATTGATAAGAACCCCCGCCGACGTGGTGCTGATGGATGTGCGTATGCCGGACGTCGACGGGATTGCCGCTACTGCCGAAATCGCGCGAATTATCCCCGGAATCCGGATACTGATGGCTACCGTAAGCGAAGATCCCGCTGTGCATATGCAGGCCATGTTGGCCGGTGCCGCGGGGTATCTGGTTTACGGACATTTCAGCGTTGGGGAGCTGTTGATGGCGGTGCGCGCCGTGGCACAGGGGGAGCGTGTAGGCATTCCACCGCTACCCCAGACGCCTGACTCTCCGGATGTTTCCTCGTGGCAGTTGACCAGGCGCGAGAGTGAAATCCTGAAGCTGATTGCCGCTGGCATGGATAATCGTGAAATCGCCGCTTCATTCGCCATCGAAGAGAAAACGGTCAAAAATCACATCAACAGTATCTATTCCAAGATTGGCGTCACCAGCCGCCGCGAGGCGATTTACTACATGCTGGGCAGGGAGATGAACGGATAGCGTGCAACCTGCATCTCTCGGTAATCAGTTTTCAGACGATACATCCACCTGTACCTTACCTGTTAACCGATGTGTAGAGATGTGTGAAGTTGACAAGCGTGGATTCTTGCGCGTTACGGCAATTATTGCTATCCTAATGTGTTGGCGGGCCGCTAGCTCATTCGGTAGAGCAACTGACTTTTAATCAGTAGGTGCTGGGTTCGAGCCCCAGGCGGCTCATTTTTCCAATCATTTCTCCCATTCCTGCCCTAATTCCAAAGACAGGATGGATATAATTTCGTTTATCGGTGTGCAGTATGCTATGTTCTGCATCGGGCCTACGTAGTCGTAGGCCTCTCACGCCATGCCGGTGCCATTCCCTTTATGTTTAGCAGCGGGCCACCGGAGTTGACGTCGGTGTCTGTCTGGCGGTAATGCCTGCCGTTAAGTGTTCGGTTGGCTGTTAACATGCCGAAAGACCACGATGGCGGGGCGTATCCAAGCGCGACGCCCCAAGCTACCACGAAGCCGTCCACCTGTGCTTGTGCGGATGAATTGAGAACGACTTGCCGCAGTCCCGAAGGCGTATTAGCCAGTTGCCTTGTGCATTGTGGTTGCTGCCTCAGGGCTGGCGCGATGTATCGCCGCGCATGGAGGCGTCATCTCGCTGCCGGATGACATTGCGCTGTATCTTGCCGCTGGATGTCTTTGGCAACTCCGTGACGAATTCCACAATCCGCGGATATTTGTACGGGGCAGTAACGTGCTTGACGTGGTTTTGCAGTTCCTTTTTCAGGGTGTCCGATGCCTCAAATCCGCGGGATAGTACGACAGTGGCTTTGACCACCTGCCCGCGTACCGGGTCGGAGGCTGCCGTCACTGCGCATTCCAGCACCGAAGGGTGTTCCATAAGCGCGCTTTCCACTTCAAAAGGTCCGATGCGGTATCCGGAGCATTTGATGACGTCGTCGTTGCGCCCGACAAACCAGTAATAGCCGTCGGCGTCGTGCCAAGCCATATCGCCGGTGCGGTAGCAGCCGCTGTGCCAGCTTTTCTGCGTGGCGTCCGGCTCCTTCCAGTAGCCTCTGAATAACCCCGGCAGGTTGCTGTTTTCGCCGGGAAACGGCACGCCGCTTCCGGTTGTTTCCTGTTCAATCTCGTACATATTGGTGCCGGCGGCGGTTATGCTGATGTTACCCACTATACCGTCATCGCAGGGAACGTCGTTATCATCGAGAATGTTGAGGCCGAAGAGCGGGCTGGGTTTTCCCATCGAGCCGGGCTTGACCGGCAGCCATTTGAAAACGGCGGCCAGCACCGAGGTTTCGGACTGTCCGAAGCCCTCGCGGATTTCCATTCCCGTTTTCTCTTTCAGTTGATGAAAAACCTCAGGGCTGAGCGGTTCGCCAGCTACCGAGCTGTGGGCAATGAAGCTGAAGTCGTAACCGGAAAGATTTTCCTTGATGAGATAGCGGTAAATCGTGGCCGGCGCGCAGAAGGAGTATGGGCGAATGCGCTGGATGGCCGTCAGCATCCCTTGTGGGGTGAATTTTTCCGTATCGTACACACCGATGGCGGCGCCGCAGATCCACTGCCCATAGATTTTGCCCCAGGCGAATTTAGCCCAGCCGGAATCGGTTTGGGTCATGTGTACCCGATCGTCTTCCACTTCGTGCCAGTATTTGGCGGTGACGATATGTCCCAGTGGCAGAATGAAATTATGCAGCACCATCTTGGGCATTCCAGTGGTGCCGGAAGAAAAATAAATCAGCATAGGATCGCCGTTTCGTGTGGCGCCAGCGCCGGTCGGTCGCACAAAATCTTCGGAGCCGGCTTCAATAAGCTCCCGCAGGTCGAGAAAGTCTGGGAGGCGCGCCTCGCCCAGTACGACTTTATGCTCAATGGTTGTGCAGTCCGGCAGAGCCTGCTCGATGCTTTCCAGCAGTTCTGCATCGTCAACCGTGATCAGCATTTTGACTTCGGCCATATTGCAGCGGTAGACCACATCCTTGCGCGTAAGCTGGAACGAGGCTGGCAGGCACACCGCCCCGATTTTCATCAGCGCCGTCATAATCACCCAGACCTCCGGGCGCTGTTTGAGTATCAGCATCACCACGTCGCCTTTTTTGATGCCGAGACCGGTGAGCGCGCTGGCGGCCTTGTCCGAAAGGCGTTTCATGTCGGCGAAGGTAAAGGATTTCATCGCCTCCGTATCGTCGGTCCAGACTAGTGCCAGTTTTTCTGGCTGAACTCTGGCCCATTCATCTACTACGTCGTAGGCGAAGTTGAAGTTCTCCGGTACGATGCAGCGATAATTTGCATAGAAATCCTCGTAGCTGTCAAAGTCAATTCTGGGGCAGTATCTGGAAAGAATTTCGTTCATGCTAATTCCTGTATGATGGTAATGAATTTGGCCGGTGCCTCAACAGCCGACTGGGCGTGCGGCAGCTCGGCGTTAAAGTAAATCGAGTCTCCGGCATCAAGAATGTACTCTCGTTTTCCCACGGTCACCCTGACACGACCTTCCGTGACATAATTGAATTCCTGACCATTGTGGCTCACCGGTAGCGCAGGCTCTTTGGCGGGGTCAAGGCTGACCATCAGCGGCTCAATTTTACGGGACTTGAAGTTGTAGGCCAGCGATTGATATTCGTAGCCGGGATAGCGCTCGACCTCCAGACCCTTGCCTGCCCGGCAGACCGCTGCTGTATCCATTCGCGGACTGTCACCAGTTAGCAGTATGGTCGCGTCCACCTCAAGGTGGCCGGCGATTTTATACAGCGCGCTGATGGGGATGTCCAGCTCTCCGGCTTCATATTTTTCGTAGGTCTCCAAGGGAATGCCAACTTCCCTGGCGATATCGTAAGCGGAGATTTCCATAATCTCCCTCAGTTCTCTGATTCTTTTGGGTATCTGCGCGACGTTATCCATAATCACCTCTCTGCTAGTTTGCCTTGTTTAAGAAAAAAATTCAAGCTGGTGTATAAACCCAATACACATTGGACGTGTCAACGGGACATGTATCTAAAAAGTCTTGTTGAAAATGTCAGAGCCTACGGCGATACAACCAATATAACAGAGATATTATTCCACGAACAATACGAGTGTGCGTATGAATTGGGTAAGCAGATGATGGTGAGGTCGGGGCAAGTGTAATAGTCCCTCCACGCGACACCTTTTTCGAAGTCGTTGTATAAGATGACCCCGCAGGCAAAAGCTCCATAGCCAATACTTGTT
>Ga0123353_10000390_pt1 | contig 53778 bp, 47 predicted proteins | sample TergutLab28metaG_3_FD_92763 | JGI IMG/M metagenome (GOLD analysis project Ga0123353, IMG submission 92763) | Labiotermes labralis P3 segment gut microbial communities from Petit-Saut dam, French Guiana - Lab288 P3 | ecosystem: Host-associated > Arthropoda: Insects > Digestive system > Gut ... | reverse complement strand
GCGCCCCGGCATCCCCATCCTCTGCGGGGGCCTGACGGCTTCGTTGATCCCGGAGCTGATTCTTCAGGAGGGCCTAGTGGACTACATCGGCATCGGCGAGGGGGAGTACACCCTCATGGAGCTGCTCGAGGTCGTCAGCGGCCGGCGGGACCCCTCCACGGTGCAGTCGCTGGTATACCTCGACCCAAACGGGCAGCCGGTCCATACGCCGCTGCGCCCCTTTGCGAATCTCGCGGATTTTCCAGACACGGATTTTTCACTTCTGCCCATGGACAAATACTTCTCCTACTTCCCCAAGGCGCCGCATACGTTGGGGGTGTATGCATCGAAGGGCTGCCCCTGCCAATGCACGTTTTGCTTCAATGCGGCCTACCACCGCTGCCAATACCGCGCGCGGGTAAGAGCTTCCGTCATGCGTGAAATCGAATCGCTGGTTTCGGATTGCGATGCGGACGGCATACTGTTTTTTGATGAACTGTGGGGCGTCGATAAAGAGGAATTGCGGGCGTACTGCAACGATATAGCCTCGTTGAGTGAAAGGCTCAGAAAACCGATCCGTTGGGGCTGCCAAACGAGCATTGGTGTGCTGCGCTTAGAGGATATGAAGTGCATGGCGGATTCGGGCTGCTGGTTTATCTCCTTCGGGCTGGAAAGCGGGTCGCCGGAGGTGCTCAAACGCGTCAAGAAAGGATATGCGCTGACGAAGGTCGAAACCGATGCCAATAACTGCAAAGCGGCCGGCATGTGCGTTATGTTGAACGCCATTTTCGGCTTCCCCGATGAGACGCCGGCGCAGATCAAACAGACGGTGCACACCATCTTCCGGCTCAACCCCACCATTTACGCAACAGGGCTGTTTTATGTGTCGCCGGGCACTGAGGAGTACAACAAACTCGTTTCATCCGGCAGGCTGAAACCGCCCGGGGATCTTGCGGGCTGGTCGGAAGTGGAGGAAAGACGATTCATGGAGACAAACTATTCCGCCATCCCGGATCGGGAGTTGAAAGTGATCCATTACTTTTTCTACTGGAGAACACTATTCCAGGACCGAAAGGACCAAAAAGCCAGCCGTCTGGACTTCATAAAAATTGGCCTTCGGCGGGTTGTAGACCAAATCGGCCGGAAAGGTTTTTTCTACTTTATCTTCAAACACTTTCGCTTGGCCCTCTATAGCGCGTGGTACTACTATGCCTTCCCTGGGATCCGGAAGAAGTATGACCTGTACCCCCGCAATTTTGGCAGGAAGGACTGGGACGACTTGGGGCATCTCGAGGTGGAGTGATCATGAAAAACGTTTATTTTATGCAGGCCAGTTACGCAATGGGCAGCAACGCATACCTTCCCTACACGTGCGGTTGCCTGGCGGCTTACGCTTGGAAAAATCCTGAGATTGCTTCCTTCTATCGCTACAGCGGTTGTTTTTTCCTGCGTGATCCAGTTGGCACCGTGCTTGATAGGATGGAGGACCCAAAAGTCGTCGCCTTTTCCTGCTATGCGTGGAATTTTGAATACCATAAAGCCCTTGCGACGGCGATCAAGGCCCGTTGGCCGGAGTGCTCCACGATTTTTGGGGGACACCAGATCCTGCGGTGCAGCTCGGAACAGATGGAGGCCTGCGGCGCGATCGATTATCTTGTGCATGGAGCCGGCGAGGTCCCGTTGGAGCAGTTGCTGCTCGTGCTTTCAAAAGGCGGCGATGTTTCATCTGTCCCCTCTGTCTCCTATCGCCTGGCGGACGGCAAGCTTTTCCGGACCCTGTCCCCTGCCCCGCAATGCCCCGCGGAGGATCTGCCCTCGCCCTACCTGGAGGGCTGCTTTGATACGCTTTTTGAACAATACAGCCAACTAACGTTTTCCGCAACACTTGAAACAAGCCGGGGCTGCCCTCACCATTGCGCATTCTGTGACTGGGGCGGCGAATCCCATAGGCTGCGCGATATGCCCATGGAGCGTATTCTAGCTGAGATCGAATGGTTTGCAAAGCGGAAAATCGAGGTCGTTTTCTGCGCCGATTCCAACTTCGGCATCTCGCCGCGGGATGAGGCGATTGCCGACGCGGTGATATCGGCAAAGAAAAAAGTCGGATACCCAAAAAAACTGATCGCCTCCTACGACAAAGGAAACGGCGATATCCCCTTCCGGATGAATGAAAAGCTGCAGCGGGCGGGGCTGAGCGCGGGCGCAACCCTCGCGTTTCAGTCCGTCGATCCGCTTACTCTGGAAAATATCGGGCGCAAAAACTTGACATTTGACCAATATCGCGACATCATGCTCCGCTACAACGAAGAAGGTATCCCCGCATATGCGGAGTTCATCGTGGGATTGCCCGGCGAGACCTATGACAGCTTTGCGTCGGGGATCGACCGGGTCCTGGGCGGGGGCCTGTGCGCATCCATCGAGGCCTTTCCGTGCGAGGTCCTTCCCAACGCGCCTATGTCGGAACCGGCCTATATCGAGCAACATCAATTGCAATTGGCACGGCTACGCCGTACCCAGCGCCACCAGAGCCTACCGCCCGCAGAGGACATTCCGGAGTATGCGACCATCGTTGTCGGCACCGCGACCATGCCGCGAGAGGACTGGGTGCGCACGCTGCTTTTTTCAGATGTCGTGCAGGCCTTCCACGGCTGCCAACTGCTCACTTTAGTGGCGATTTTCCTCAATTTCAGCCGTCACGTCGTTTTTTCTGATTTCTATACAGGCATGATCCGTTTTGCGCAGGAGCACCCACAGACCTTGCTAGGTGAACTGTTGCCGCGCTTCAGCACCCGTTTGTCAGCTTTTTCGCAGGGGGACGGCGAGCAGATCCTGCTTTGCGAGCCCCTGTTCGGGGACATCATGTATCCTTTGGGGGAGGCGCTGTTCCTCCATTGCGCCACGCAATCCGGGCGTTTTTTTTCTGAGCTGCCCCTGTTCTTGCAGCACTACGGTTTGAATGCTGAAATGCAGGCCGAGCTGATTGCCTATCAGCATCTCATGACGGCGTTGCCGGACAACATACCAGAGAAGGGCTGCTTTCAGTATGATTGGAGCGCTTTTTTCACGGGATACTATGCAGGCACGCCAAAAGCTCTCCAAATCAGGCCGAATTCTATTGTTTTCCGCCAACCGACGGTAAACTGCGCCTGGCCGGACTTCGCCAGGGAATTTGTCTGGTACGGAAGAAAAAAAGGCGCTCTCATCAGAAAAGGATACGAGGTAATCTATGCATAAGGAAAATTTGTTTGATGGCGTGACGATCCTCGTGCTCGCGGTCAACGAGACGGAATCGTTGCGCCGAACTGTTTCCGTCCTCGAGCAGGCCCTGTCGCCGGATGACGTGAGGAAAATCCTCATCTTTTACCCACCCCGGGTTACGGCGGATTGCGAGGCTGTGATCAACGAGTTGGCCGCCGAACGGTTTCCCATCCCTGTTCTGCCGGAAAAGCAGGTTTCAGCGGGCTTCGGGGAAAGCTTTATGCATGTCTTCCGCAAAGAAAAAGACGTCACGCACACCATACTTTGGGCGTCGGACGGCGAGGTAGTTCCGGAAATGGCCGCGCTTCTGGTCAACGCCGCGAAAGAGGATCCGCGAGCGTTCGTGAAATTATCGCGCATGATGAAAGGCGGGAGCCAACCCGCCGGAAAAAGCCTGTTCCTAAAACTGAGGGACAGGACGTTTTGCCTGCTGGCGCGCGTATGGCTGAGGACAAATATTACGGACGTGCTGTTTTTTTGCCATGTACTGTTCCCCTTGGCTCCTTTTGATTCCTACTGCCTTACCGAAGCCGGACCGAGCATATTGATCGAAGTCTTCCATCTTTTTTCACGGCTGGGTACCCGGTTCATTGAGTTTCCCGTGCAGGCAATGCAGCGTGCCGAAGCCAAAAGCACAATTAAGCTGAAACAAAAATTTCAGGTTCTTTTCTACCTGCTGCGTTTAGGCAGAGTTGCGCGCACGCCGAGAGGAAAACAAGCATGAAAAAAAGGAACATCTATTTTATCCAGCCGGATGCTTATCGCGTCCGCCTGCGCTTCAAAAGCGCCTACCTGCCCTACGCGGCCGGGCAGCTTTGGGCATATGCCAGCTTGGACGAGACCATCGCGCAGGGATATGAGATGCGGGATTTCGTATTTCTTTTCGAGTCCATACCCGCTGTCGTAGGAAGGATGGAAGATCCTTTTCTGGCGGCGTTTTCCTGCTATATATGGAATACAGAGTACAATAAGGCGCTGGCCCGGGCGATCAAAACAAAATTCCCTGCATGTGTCATCCTGTTCGGCGGCCACAATACGCCGCCCAACAATGCCTTCCTGGAGCAGTTCCCCTATATCGACTGCCTGGTCCAGGGCGAAGGCGAGATCCCTTTCCGGCGGCTGCTGCTTGAATTGCTAAAAGAGACACCGAACCTGATGAATGTCCCAGGCCTGCGCTATCGCCTGCCGGACGGCCGGCTGGCGCAAAATGAGCCGGAGGCCATAATGGACTTATGGGATCTGCCATCTCCCTATGCTACCGGGGTATTCGATGGGATTATCATACAGTATCCCGAAATTCAATGGTCATGTTCTGTGGAAACAAACCGCGGATGCCCCTATCATTGCGGCTATTGCAGTTGGGGCTTGAAGGACAAAACGCTGCGCTGTCTTTCGGACGAGAGAGTGATGGCTGATTTTCAGTGGATCGGGGCGCATAAAATTGAGTTCATCATGTTCGTGGATTCCAATTTTGGGGTATTTGAACGTGACGAATACTTCATAGACGCCCTGATCGAACAGAAAAAGAAAAGTGGCTATCCCTATTTTTGCGGGTATAGCTATGCGAAACAGAGCACCGACCGTGTCCGCCGCATCGTCTGCAAGCTTTGGGAGAACAAAATGGTGCAAAACGGAGCAACCATCTCCTTCCAGACCTTGTCACCGCAGGCGCTTGCCACCGTCGGCAGGGAGAACCTTGACCTGCCTTATTTCAAACGGTTGATGCATCAGTACAACGAGGCCAAAATACCGACATACAGCGAGTTGATATTGGGGTTGCCCGGAGAGACGTTCGAGAGCTTCTGCGCCGGCATTGGGACGCTGCTTGAACTGGGTCAGCATGATGGGCTGAGCATATATCCCTGGTTCCTGCTGCCGAATTCTGAATTGGCCTCCCCCGAGATGCGCAAGCTGTACGGCATTGATGCGGAACGTTTTGTGCTCAGCTTATACGGCAATGAAAAGATTCCGCCTGCGGTAGAGGATATCACCGAATACTGCGACCTGGTTACCGCGACAAGCACCATGTCCCAAGCGGAGCTGACCAAGGCATTTCTGTTTGGCGTGCTGCTGCAGAGCCTGCACGTGTTCGCGCTGACCCGCTGGATCGCGATTTATCTGTACCATGCCTGCGGTATACGCTACGAACATTTCTATCTGCGTATGCTCGATTTTGCCCTTGACAATCCGGCTTCCGTTTTGGGGCAGCTCATTGCGGATGTTGCACGGTTCCGCGAGGAAAGTAAAAAAGAGCACATCGATCACACCCTCGACCTGCCCTATGAGGCCGGCAAGAATGTGCAGGAGATTCTCTACCTTTTCGGCGGGGCCTCTTTTCGCCTGCACCAATTTTACGAGGAGATTGAACCGTTCGTCAAGGCACTGGCGCATGACAAAACGCTTGCGGCTGAGCTTGTTCGCTATCAGCGAGAAACGATTCGGCAGCCCGGCGCGCCGCTGAAGCTTCTGGAGTTCCGGTATGACTTTCTCCGCTACTTCAAGGATGTTTTGGAGGGTCAGGCCACCCAACTTGCGGAAAGACTTGTCCTCCTGCGCTTCGAAGACAACCAAAATCCGCCTGATTGGCCCACCTACGGCTTTGAAGTTGTTTTTCGGAGCATGCGCAGCTGCAAAGGCCTTTATACAATTACGCATGCCGAGATCAATTCAGATGGCACAGAAAGAACGTAACCGATAAACGCGGAAAAAGGCTATTATAAATTATGCTCGCAATCTCCTATGACTCAAGGGGTTCAAGAGCTTATCAAGGAGGCAAAATACTATGAAAATTTTAGTTGCGGGTGCGGGCCACGGCGGCCTCGTCGCCGCGGGCCTGCTAGCCAAGCAGGGGCACGGCGTCACGGTATTCGAGCGAAATCCGGAGAAAGACCTCGGCCACGACTGGACAGACATCTTCAGCCTGAAGAACTGCTTCAACGAAGTCGGCATCCCCCTGCCCGAACCGCACGAGTACGAGTGCGCCAACGAGATGACCTTCATCAACCCCTCGACCAGCGCGCCTATCACGGCCCGCACGCCCCCGGAGAGGAGCACGGAATCGAAGATGGAGCGCCGGGCCATCCTGCGGCACCTGATCAAGTTCGCGAGGGACAACGGCGCACAGTTTGTCTTCGAAGCGGCGGTGGAGCGTCCGCTGACCGAGGGCAAGCGGGTCACGGGGCTTGTTGTGGCCGGCAAGGAGATCCGTGGCGACCTGGTCGTCGACTCGGCGGGCATGCACTCCCCCGTGCGCACGCAATTACCGGCGGAATTCGGCATCGTGAAGGAATTCGGGCGCATGCAGTATTTCACGGTCTACCGGGCGTTCCACAATGACACCGGCGCGCCGGCGTCGGAAAACTATTTCAACGTGTATTTCCTGCCCCTGGGCCGCACGGGTGTGGCCTGGGCGGCCAATGAAAAGGGCTACGTGGACTTTGTGTGCGGGTCGTTCACGAACACGGACCGCGCCTACGCGGAGGAGATCCGGCAGTACTTCATTCCGCGCCACCCGAACCTGGGGGACGAGATCCTGCGGGGCGGGTATGCGGTCGATATCCCCGTGCGCAGGCCGATCGGGCTCATGGTGGCCGACGGCTACGCCGCCGTGGGCGATTGCGCGGCCATGACGGTGCCCCTGAATGGCAACGGGATGACCAACGCCATCCGGGCGGGCCGGGTGCTGGCCGAGACTGTCGCGGCGGCAAAGGACGCCACGGCGGCGGCGCTGTGGCCCTACCAGGTGCAGTACATGCGCAACTGGGGCGCGACAGCCGCCTCGCTGGACGTGTTCAAGACTTTCATGATGACGGTGAAGCCAGAGGTGGTCGACTTCCTGTTCGACAAGCACCTGCTCTCGCCGCAGGACATGGAGAACGCGCGCGTGGGGAACGCGATCACGTTCACGCTACCGGACCTGGTATCGCGGGGCGTGCGCGGGGCGGCGCAACTGCCGTCGATGATCAAGCTGGCTGGCGCGTTTGGGGGCAGCCAGAAGCTCATGAAGTTTGCGAAGAAAATCCCCGACAAGTACGACGAGGCCGCGGTGAAGGCCTGGGCGACGAAGTACGAGGCCATGTAATAGCCCCACTTGCACGGGTATATTCCGGACACGATTATGCGACCTTCACCATGACGATGGAAGCGCCCGTCACAGGGGTACCCCCGGCAATCTGGTTGAAAATCGTCTGCGTATCCAGGGTATCGATGCGGTTCAGCGTGAGCACGCCGCCCGCCGTCAGGGGCGCAACCGCCTGCCCCCGGTAGGTCTCGTCGTGCGCCATCGCGCCGTAATTGCTGCCAGGCACCATCGCAGCGCCCGCGCCCGCGTCAAAGAAGAGGGCAAAGGCCGAATCGTAGCCCCATTTGTAGACCTCCCAACTGATGCTGTAATAGCCGGGCTCCAGCACGTTGATCTCCGCCGGGCCTGTGAACTTCAGTGCGGAACCCGCAATCACAGCGTCCGTGAACACAACTGCATCTCCCTGCTCCCCCGCCGCCGGCGAGGGGGCAAGGGGTTGTTCATCCGTGGTCCAGACGAACAGGCAGGCCTGCGACGCTGGGCCTGTTGGACTCTGCCCGCAGCAGCTGCAACCGCTGCCGGCGTATTGGAACGCGCCGTCACTAGTCATCCTCTGCTCCTTTCATTCTCACTCGGCGGCCGTATCCGGGCCGGCCACGGCAAAGACTGCCAAGGCAGCCTTCGTGTTCACGGCCTGGGACAGGGTCAGGCCGCTGTCGGACGTGTTGATCAGGCTGGCCACCGTGTTGGGCAATGTCACCTCGATGATGGCGAAGCCGACCGTCGGGGACACCCGCACATGGCTGCTGCCCGTCAGAACGGCGCCGTCGGAGGTGACAATCGCAAAGTTGCTGCCGTCGGTGGGCAGCCCGAATTGCGGGGCGACAAACCAATCAATATAGTAGTGGCCCGCCTCATTGAAGCTGAGCTCGCCCGTGGCAGTGTTGTAGGCGATCTGCGTCCCGCCGCTTGACAGCACGGCGTCAAACACAACGGGTTCCTGGACCTCGATTGTGCCGCCGGCTGTTCTCTCCAGCTGCAAATAGGAAACCATTCTCATTCTCCCCCTTCGTCTGTGGCGATATCGCCTATTTTCATCACGAGCAGCCCTGCTGCGGCTTGCGTAAAATCGGACAGGTCGATTTCACCGTCGGATGTGTTGAGCAGCTGCGCGGTGTACGGCACGGCATCGACCTCCAATATGGCAAATCCGCTCGTGGGCGAGACCTTCACATGGCCGCTGCCCTGCGGGCCCTGCGTGACACCCACAATGGCGAGATTGTCCCCGTCCGTGGTCAGGCCCAGTTGCGGCACGACGAACCACCGGAACAAAAACACGCCGCAGAAATAGATCTCAATCTGCCCGTCCAGGGGATCGCAGTTGATGCTGCCGTTGCTCTGCAGCACGTTGTCGAACACAACGGGTGTCTGGGCAGGGATGACGCCCCCATAGGTCCTCTCCGCCTGTACATGGGGGTACACCTCCCCGGGGATGGAAAAATACTGCACCAGCGGATCGGCCGCGTTGCCGCTGTAGGTGTAGATGATCACCAGCTCGTAGTCACCGGGCTGGGTGAAGGTGTAGCCGGCCAGCAGCTGCGGGAGCGACACCGGATAGGCGACGCCGTCCAGTGTCACCGTCGCCTGCGATATGACGACGTTGGCCGGCGTGGCCAGCGTGACCTTCACCTGCTGCATGGCGCTGCAGGGCCCCTCGCCCTGCGTCTCTATCGTCACGATGGGCTCAAAGGGGTTGAAGGTCGGCGGCGGATGCGCGGGATCCCGCTCGTTTGGGGGGAAATCTTCGAATATGGGTACGACCTCGCCGAAGATAATTTGGTTTGGAAGGGCGGGCCCCGTGCCCGGGTTGTTGATGGTATACGAGCCTGGGCCCCACACCTGGAGTTCATATACATACCAGTTGTTGCCGAAGTTGACGTATATCTTGAACTTTTTTCCGGTCATCTCCTCCGTGCACTCAATCGTCCAGCGCGCGCTTCCGCCGCTCCCGCTGAGCCGGATGTAAATACCGGCAAACATCGGGTCATTGTAATAAGAGTTGGCGCCCAGCAGTGCGCCGCTGGCCGGGATCGCGGAAAGGGCGCGGCTGGTGGGGAAAGGAAGCTGAGCGGAGGTGATCTGGTACCAGAACACCTCGAACATCATGTTGAAAGGCATGGAACGCCTCCTTTCTGCATAATCGTGTACTACATGGTATGCAAAAGCATCCCTCTCTGCCCCGCTGGCAGAGGGGATGGTGAAATTTATTCTATCCGTTACAGACTGACCGTCACGGTCGTCCCCCTGCCAAGCGCACTCTTGAGCTTCACCGTGCCGCCGTGCACGGCTGCGATGTGCTTGACGATGGACAGGCCCAGCCCTGTGCCCCCCGTCTTCTTGGAACGGGATTTGTCCACGCGGTAGAAGCGCTCCAGCACACGGTCCCGGTGCTCGGGCGCGATTCCGATGCCGGTATCCGCAACCTCGATGACCGTGCGGCCCTCTGCCTGTGATACGGTAATCCCGGCGCGCCCGCCAGGCCGGTTGTATTTGATAGCGTTGTCCGCCAGGTTGTACAGCATCTCATAGAGCAGCGAGCGGTTGCCCTGAACCCAGGCCTCAGATACACTGCAAGCAAGCTCTACGCCGTGCTCCCGCGCCTTGGCCACCAGGGCCTCCGTCACCGCGGCGGCCACCTCGCCCAGATCCACGGGCTCCGGGTTGGGCAGCGCCTCGGCCTCATCGAGCTGGGAGAGCAGGATGATGTCCTCGATCAAGCGGATGAGCTGTCCAGCCTCGTTTTGGATTTTGCCCGCGAATTCACGGGTATCTTCCTGCCGGGCCATGCCGTTGGAGAGCATCTCGGCGTAACCCAGAATGCCCGTCAGCGGCGTTTTGAGCTCGTGGGACACGTTGGCGGAAAACTGCCGCCGCATCCGCTCGGCCCGGGCTTTCTCCGTGACGTCCAGAAACAGCACCATCGCGTCCCCCTCGGCCGGGCTGAACAGCGCCTGGTAGGTCCGCCCGTCGCGGACATGCTGCGCCTCGGCCTGCCGCCCCGCCAGGGCGCTGTGCAGCAGCGCGGTCAACTCCATGTCGCGGAACAGTTCGAGCACGTTTTTGCCCTCCAGGGGGCCCTGCGCACCGAAAATCACCAGCGCGCTCCTGTTGATGAGCAGAATCGTGCCCTGCCGGTTCACCAGCACAATGCCCTCCCGCAGGTGGTCCAGCAGGGCGCGGATCGAATCGTTGTCGTTTTGCAGCGCGGCCAGCCGGGCCTGCAGCGCGGCGTTGTCGCCCCGCAGCGCGGTCAGTTGCGCCTGCAGCATCTTTCGCTTCATGCCGGTTCAGCCTCCATCTTGTAGCCGACACTGCGCACCGTTCTGATCTGGCCGCCCGCGGCGCCCAGCTTTTGCCGCAACGCCTTGATGTGCATGTCCACCGCGCGGCTCTCCAGGTCTGCGTCGGTGCCCCAGATCTGCTCCAGCAGACGGTCACGCGTCAGGACAATGCCCGCGTTGCGCATCAGCGCATGCAGCAGCTCGAACTCGGTGTAGGTCAGCGCGACATCCCGGTCCTCCGCCGTCACCCGCCGCCGCGGCACATCGAGCACAATGCCACCCACGATGAACGCGCGCTCCCCTGCCCCGCCGCTGCGCCGCAGCACAGCCTTGACGCGGGAAATGAGCTCCATGACGGAGAAGGGCTTGGTCACGTAGTCATCCGCACCCATATCCAGCCCACGCACCCTGTCGAGCTCCGCGCCCCTGGCAGTGAGCAGGATCACCGGCAGCCCGGCGGTCCTGTCTGCGCCCTTGAGCCTCTTGAGGATGGCCAGGCCGTCCTCCCCGGGGAGCATGATGTCCAGTAGAAGGAGGTCCGGCGGCGGGGCCTCCATGGCGCGCCGGAACGCGCCCGGCTCCGCGAAGCCCCGGGCCTCAAAGCCCGCGGTGCCCAACGCGTAGCAGACCAACTCGCGGATGCTGTCGTCATCCTCCACGATGTAAATTGTCTTCATAAGATGCGCGTATCCTTGTGTATTCCCGTAATCGAAAAAATCACCCATTCGGCGACGTTCACCGCGTGGTCGCCGATGCGCTCGAAATATTTCGCGATCTGCATCAGGTCAAAGGCCTGCTCGCCGCAGCCGGCATCCTCGTGCACCAGGGCAATCATGTCCTTTTTCATCGCACTGAACAGCCTGTCGACCTCGTCGTCCCGGGCGATCACGGACTTCGCCAAGTCGAGGTCCTTGCGGACATAGGCGTCGATGCTGCCGGTGACCATCTGTATCGTCTCCGCGGCCATCTGCGCGATGGTGTCCGTGTGCCCGATGTGGTTCTGTGCGGGCAAAAAGGCGCACAGGTCCGCAATGTCCGCAGCCTGGTCGCCGATGCGCTCCATGTCGGTGATCATCTTCAGCGCCGTGGAGATCATGCGCAAGTCGCCCGCCACCGGCTGCTGATGGAGCAGCAGCTTCAGGCACAGGCTCTCGATCTCCTTCTCCTTGCCGTTGATCACGCGGTCGCCCTTCGCGATCTTCCTCGCGGCCTCCACATCGCGCTCCCGCAGGGCAGCCGCCGTCTTTGCGATGGCGTCCTCGATGAGCGCGCCCATCTCGATCAGGCTGTTGTTGAGTGCCTTAAGCTGCTCGTCAAAGTGAGTGCGCATCATCCAAACCTCCCCGTGATGTAGTCCTCGGTGCGTTTGTCCTGCGGCATGGAGAACATCTCCGCCGTTTCGCCGTATTCCACCACCTCACCCAGCAGGAAGAAGGCGGTGTTGTCGCTGATACGGGTCGCCTGCTGCATGTTGTGCGTCACTATAATAATACTATAGTTTGCCCGCAATTGCAAGAGAAGCTCCTCAATTTTCCCTGTGGAAATCGGGTCTAGGGCGCTAGTGGGCTCGTCCATCAGCAACGCCTCCGGCTCCACCGCGAGGGCGCGGGCGATGCAAAGCCGCTGCTGCTGCCCGCCCGAGAGGGACAGCGCCGACTTCTTCAGGCGGTCCTTCGCCTCGTCCCAGATGGCCGCGCCCCGCAGGGACCTCTCGACGAGCTCGTCGAGCTCGCCGCGTTTGCGCACGCCATGGGTACGCGGGCCGAAGGCGATGTTGTCATAGACGCTCATAGGGAAGGGATTGGGCTTCTGGAACACCATGCCCACCCGCTTGCGCAACAGGTTGACATCCATGGCGCCGGCGTAGATGTCCTCACCCCACAGCTTCACCTCCCCGGTGATTTTGCAGCCCTCCACCAGGTCGTTCATGCGGTTGAGCGTCTTGAGCAGCGTGGATTTCCCGCAGCCGGAGGGGCCGATGAGCGCCGTAATCTGCCTGGCCGCGACGTCCATCGTGACGTCCTTCAGGGCCTGAAAGCTGCCATAATATAGATTAAGATGGTTGATTTCAAACACGTTCACTTGTGTTCCTCCCAATCCGCTTTGCTATGGACCCAGAGAGAGCGTTGATGCCCGCCACCAACACCAGTAGCACCACCGCCGTGGCGTAGCTCTCCTTCATGTAAAGCCCCTCGTTGGAGAGCGCGTACATGTGCACCGAGAGCGTGCGCGCCGAGGCCATGGCGTTCGGCGGAATCTGCGCCACGGTGCCCGCGGTATAGATCAGCGCGGCGGTCTCCCCCACGATGCGCCCCACCGCCAGGATCACCCCGGCCAGGATCCCCGGCGTCGCACCGGGCAGCACCACCCGGAACACCGTGCGCAGCCTTCCCGCCCCGATGCCGAAGGATGCCTCGCGGTAGGTATCCGGCACAGCCTTGAGGGCCTCCTCGCTGGCGCGCAGGACCAACGGCAGGATCATGATGGACAGCGTGAAGGTCCCCGCCAGCACGGAATAACCCCAATGCAGCGCCGTGACGAAAAACAGCCACCCAAACAGCCCGTAGACGATCGACGGGATACCCGAGAGGGTCTCGGCCGTCACGCGGATGAGCCGCACCACCCTGCTGCCCCGTTTGGCGTACTCCGCCAGGTAGATCGCCGAGAACACGCCGAGCGGCACGGCGATCAGCAGCGCGTACAGCGTGATCTGCGCCGTGGCGATCAGCGGTGGAAGAAGCGAGACGTTCTCGCTGTTGTATTCCAGCGCAAACAGCGAGGTCTTCAGATTGGGGATACCGCGTATCAAGATAAAGAGGATCAAAAACGCGAGGGTGCCCAAAGTTGTGAAGGCCGCGGCCCAGGTGGCTGCCCGCAGGCTCCATTCGGAGCCTCGAAACTTCTCCGAATGCTTTCTCATGCCCTGTTCTCACGCCCTTTCAGAGCCGAAAAGCTCAAATTGATGATCAGGATGAACACGAACAGCACCACACCCGTGGCAAACAGCGCGCGGCGGTGCAGGCCCTCGGCGTAGCCCATCTCCAGCACGATGTTGGCCGTGAGGGTACGCGCCCCCTTCAGCAGCGACACTGGCATGCGCGCCTGGTTGCCCGCCACCATGATCACCGCCATGGTCTCTCCGATGGCGCGGCCGACGCCCAGCACCACCGCCGCGAGGACGCCCGAGCGCGCGGCGGGCAGCACCACCCGGAATACGCTGCGGTAATGCCCCGCCCCCAGGGCGAGGGCACCCTCGTAGTAGGCCCCGGGCACGGCGCGCAGGGCGCTCTCCGCCAGGCCGACGACCGTGGGCAGGATCATGACGCCCAGCAGCAGGCTGGCGGAGAGGATGCTGCTGCCCATCGCGGGCATGATGACCATCATGCCGAAGAATCCGTAGACCACCGAGGGGATCCCCGCCAGGAGGTCCACGCCTGGCTTGACGGCCCTGTAGAGCTTTGCCGGGCAGGCGCGCGCGAGGAAGACGGCGGTCAAAACCCCCACCGGCACGCCGATGAGGACCGCCCCCGCCGTGACGGTCAGGCTCCCCACGATCATCGGCAGGAGGCCGAAGGAGGGCGGCACGTCCGTGGGCGACCAATCGGTGCCCAGCAGAAAGCGGAACACGCCGATCTCCCCCATGGCGGGAATGCCATTGGCGAAGAGGAACACGCAGATGAACAGCACCGCCAAAACGGAGGTGAGGGCCGCTGCAAAAAACACGGTCCTCATCGCGATTTCTGTGAAGCGGCGAACCCTCATGCGATCACACCGTCCCATACCAGGGTTTCGCCGGTGAAGATGGATTTCACCTGCTCCTTGGTGAGGTTATCCAGGGGATTCTCCAGGTTGACAATCACCGCGATGCCGTCCAGCGCGATCTGCACGGGGATAAGGGCCGCCAGCTCGCTGTCCTTCAGGTCCCGGCTGGACATGGCAATGTCGCAGTTGCCCTCCTGGGCGTCAAGCAGGCCCCCGGAGGAATCGCTCTGCTGGACCTCGATGGTGGCCGCGGGGTTGAGGGCCAGGTAGGCCTCACGCAGCTTTTCCATCACCGGTGTGACGGACGAGCTGCCCGTGATCCTCAGCTTGCCCTCTGGCTTGTCCCCCGCATAGGCCGGGGCGCTGCCGTCAACGGGGATGTGCTGCTTTGCCGTCACCACGGCCTGCCCCTCGGCAGAGAGGATGAAGCCGATGAAATCCTTCGCCAGGCCTTCCGTCTCGCCCTTCGTGGCCACATAGAAGGGACGCCAGATCTCATAGCTGCCGTCCTTGACGTTCCCAACCGTGGCCCGCACGCCTCCGATGTCCAGGGCCTTCACACTGTCGTTCATGGAACCCAGTGAGATGTAGCCGATGGCGTATTGGTTACGGGTTACGTTTGTGATCATGATGTCGGTCTGCTTGGCGGTGATGGCCTCCTTGGTGGTGTGGTCCTTCTTGCTGCCGTCGGCGAGTTTTTCCTCGATGCCGAAAAGCTCAATGAACGCACTGCGGGTTCCCGAGCCGTCCTCGCGCGTGATGACGGTGATCTCCTTGGCCTTATCGAAGCCGGCGCCGCCGCAGGCGCCCAGCAGGCCCAGCAACAGCATGGCGGCCAGCGCGATAGCAAGCATTTTCCTCATGGTCGGTCCTCCCTTGTTGTTTTTACTGTACAGGCTTAGCATACCAGCCGCAGGTATAGATTGCGGAGGTTATTCTGTAAAGACTGTGTAAAGAAAATTTTCGCTTTCGAAAAATTTCCCCTTGACAAGCGGGCCCGACTGTGTTATGATATCAAACACAACCATCCAGGAGGCGCAGAACCATGCCGACAGCCAACGCCATCATTATCATCCGCATCGCCATTATCGGCGGTGCCGCTGTGCGTTGCGCTGGATGAGGGTAGGCAAAAATTCAAACCCCTTGCAGCACACGCTGCGGGGGGTTTTTTAATATAATACAAAAATATAGCATTGGAGGAACCACTATGACAGAGCAACTGCTGGAAATCGGCGGCAGGCTCGCGGGCCTGCGGGACATTATGGACATCCCGGTGGAGACGATGGCGCGGGCCATGCAGCTGAGCACGGACGAATACCTCGCGTATGAGCATGGGGAGAGGGACTTCTCCTTCAGCTTCCTCAGCAACGCGGCGGGCATCCTGGGCGTGGACGTGGTGGAGCTCATCAGCGGAGAGACGCCGAAGCTGACCACCTGCGCGCTTGTCCGGAAGGGCGAGGGCTTCGACATCTCGCGCCGGGAGGCCTACGACTACAAGCATCTGGCCTTCACCTTCAGCAACAAGAAGGCCGAGCCCTTCATGGTGACGGTGGAGCCCGGCGGCGCCGCGCCCGTGCTGCATGCGCACGAGGGGCAGGAGTTCAACTACATGGTGTCCGGGCGCATGGAGTTCCACCTGGACGACATGGTGTACGACCTCAACGAGGGCGACAGCGTGTACTTCGATTCCGGCGCACCCCACGCGATGAAGGCCCTGGGCGACCAGCCGGCGCAATTCCTCGCCGTGGTGATGAAGTAGATAAATGAGAGAGGAGCAACTGAAATGCCGCTTTACGAGAAATTCACGGGCCGCCACCGCGACGACTACGCCACGCTGGAGGACCTGCAGAGGAACTACAGGCTCAGCATCCCCGGTGATTTCAACTTCGCCTTTGACTGCCTTGACGTGATGGCCGCCGAAACCCCGGACGCCCTCGCGCTGTTGTGGGTCTCCAACGAGGACACCGCCACTGGCGTATCGGAGGAGAAGCGATTCACCTTCGAGGACATCCGCCGCCTTTCGGTCAAGGCCGCGAACTTCTTCCTCGCCCAGGGGATCAAAAAGGGCGACATGGTGATGCTGACAATGTCGCGGGACTGGCGCTACTGGCCGGTCCTGATGGGCCTGCACCGCATGGGCGCCGTGGCCGTTCCGGCAACATACCTGCTGACGAAAAAGGATCTGGAGTACCGCATGAACGCAGCCTCCATCAAGATGCTGCTGACCACCCCGCGCTTCGGCGTGGTGAAAGCCATGGAGGAGGCCCTGCCGGAATGCCCGACAGTAGAAAAGCTGGCGGTGTTCGGCGGAAATGTGCCCAATGATAAATGGATCGACTTTGACGCCGGGCTGGAAGAAGCCCCCGAGACCCCCATCCAGCGCAACAACCTGAAGTCCGAGATGATGCTCATGGCCTTCTCCTCCGGCACCACAGGCTACCCCAAGATGGTGTGGCACGACTACACCTACCCGCTGGGGCACATCATGACGGGCTGCTTCTGGCACCGCTGCGAAGAGGGCGGCCTGCACTTCACGATCTCCGACACCGGGTGGCTGAAGAGCCTGTGGGGCAAGATGTACAGCCAATGGCTGGCGGGCAGCGCCGTGTTCGCCTACGACTTCGACAAGTTTTCCGCGCCGGACATCCTGGAAAAGATGGAGAAATACAAAATCACCACCTTCTGCGCGCCGCCCACGATGTACCGCTACCTCATCAAGGAGGACCTGAAGAGCTACGATTTTTCCAGCCTGAAGCACTGCGCTGCCGCGGGCGAGGCCCTCAACCCAGAGGTCTACAGGGTCTGGCTGGAGGGCACGGGGCACAAGATCTTCGAGGGCTTCGGCCAGACGGAGACCACCATCAGCTGCTGGACGGGCTACCCGTGGATGCAGCCCAGGCTGGGCTCCATGGGGCTGCCCGTGCCCAGCTACCGCATGATCATCGCCGACGAAAACGGCAGGGAGGTTGCCCCCGGCGTCACGGGCGAGATCTGCATCCGCACGGACGAGGCGGGCGGCGGCAAGCCCTACGGCATGTTCTCTGGCTACTACCGCGACGAGGAGATGACAAAAAGCATCTGGCACGACGACCTCTACCACACCGGCGACACGGCCTACAAGGACGAGATCGGCTTCCTGTGGTACGTGGGCCGCACCGACGACGTCATCAAGTCCTCCGGCTACCGCATCGGCCCCTTTGAGGTGGAGAGCGTGCTGCTGGAGCACCCTGCCGTCACCGAGTGCGCCGTCACCGGCGTGCCCGACCCCCAGCGCGGCTTTGCAGTGAAGGCCACCATCGTGCTCAGCCAGGGCTATGAAGCCTCAGAGGCGCTCACACGCGAGCTGCAGGACCACGTGAAGCGCAACACCGCGCCCTACAAATACCCCCGCATCGTGGAGTACGTCGACGCCCTGCCCAAGACCGTCAACGGCAAGATCCGCCGCGCGGAGATCAGGGAGAGGGACAACGTAAAATAATGGAACGGGGGCCGCAATCCTCTTGCGGCCCCTGCGTGTATTGCTCCCCTGCCCTCTCAGGCCGGCCTGGGCACGCTGCTGTCCTCCTGCTGGGGGATGAGATGCTCCGGTGGCACGGCGGGCACATAGAAGTCATAGTAACTGCGCACGCCAAGCGCAACGGCGCGTGGGTATTCCGCCATGTCCTCCGGCGCGAAAAGGACGGTGAAGCGGTAGACCGGCAGCCAGGTGCTCAGCCAGGGGGAATCGCTGTAGACCAGCTCCACATCCTCTATCGTGGCGCGGGCAAGCATCCCGTCCGTGACCTCGGAGAAGGCCTCATAGCGCCCGGCCAGCAGCTCGCGTTTGGCGCTTTCCAGGTCCATCACGGGGTAGTAGCCCAGCAGCTCCCCTTCGCCGGGACAGGCAAGGGTGAAGCCCAGGTAGAACTCGGCGTCCTGGTGGCTGATTGACTCGACAGTATTGCCCTCACTGTCGTAGCCGGCATCGATATAGTCCCTCTCTTCCAGCACAGACACGCGCAGGCGCTTGAGGGCATAGTCCTCCGCCTGTTTGGCGCGGGAATCGCTGGGGTTGTTGACGTAAAGGAAGGTTTCGAAGCCCTTCTCGCCGTAAATGTTGTAGCCGGCCAGGGCGGTGGAGGCCCTGTTGAAGCGCAGGCCGGTCAGGGCCTCGATGGCCGCCGCGTAGGGCTCGGCCACCTGTTGGCACATGGCCTCATAGCGGGCGGCCGTGCCGTCACCTTTGGGCAAGGAGGCGGGCAGGGGCGCGTGCAGCGAAACCCGGACGCCGTAGTGGCTGGTCACGTTCAGGGTTTCGTCGCCGCATTGGAATTGCCACTCGTTCTGCCGGTTCGCCTCCAGCATCTCCTCCAGCCCCTCGGGCGGCGTGGTCTCCCTGATCTTTTCCGCCATCCTCTCCCAAATATCTGTTTGCACATAGGCGAAGGTTTTGCCCATGGCTTTGCCGAATTTTTCGGCGATCTCCATGGCGCCGGCTTCGTCCAGCCGCAGCGCTTGGCCGTAACTGGGATTGCGGTAAACCGGCATGGTTCCCAGTTCCCCCTCGCGGCCGTAGGCCGGGGAATCCCTGTGCAGCTCGCCGGCGTTTGTGCTCCACACCCCGCCCATACCGCCGCCCATGCCGCCGCCCATGCCGCCGCTGTCGCCGAGAATACCCCCATAGGGAATCAGCGGCAGCACAGGCGGGTTTGCTGTGCCAAGATTCAAAATTGCGAGGCCCGCCAGGACAACAGCAGTCATAGCCGCCGCCAGGGGCAGCAGCCTCCGGACAGTAGAGCGGCGCGAGGGGGCAGGCCTTTGCCTCTCCTCCGGCAGATGCAGCAGCCTGGCCTTCAGATAGACATCGGCGGGGGGTAGGGCGGCAAATGCCGCCGTGATTTTCTGATCCAGCAAAGTATTATCCATCAAAATCATCCTTTCTAGGCGGATTCGCCCAGGAGTTCTCTCAGCCTGTTGCGTGCGCGTAGAAGCCGCTGCTTGATGGCGGATTCCCGCAGGCGCAGCAGGGCGCAGATCTCACGCACGGCATAGCCCTCGTAATAGTGCAGGTAGAGCACCTCACGGTCGTTCGCGGACAGCGTAAGCACCAGCGCCAGCAGCTCCTCATCGTCTCCTTGCGGGTCGGGCGGGGCCTCGGCCTCAAGGGCGTCGCCACGCCTGCACACTTCCCTGCGCAGCCGGTCGCGGCACGCGTTTTTGGTGACGGCCAGCAGCCAGGCCCTCCGATGCTCCTCATTTTCGAAGCCGCGCCCGCGCTCCATGAGCTTGACAAACACATCCTGACAGCAGTCCTGGGCGTCCTGGGGGTTGCGGAGATACACCATTGCCAGGCGGTAGACGCAGTCGCTGTGGCGCTCCACAGCCTGGGCATAGGCATTGCGTTGGGTGTCGGTCATAGGGGTCACTCCTTTCGCCGGCGAGTGCACTCATAGTGTATACGTTTGAGGGGCCCGTTTGGTCACAGGAGGAAATAAAAAACGGCCAAGCCCTGAATGGCCTGGCCGCGACCTGTTTTTTCAATCCATCCATATCCCATGGCGTTCCAGCAGGGCAGCCATCTCATTCAGCAGCAGCTTTTGCCCCAAAAGCTCCCTGTAACGTACGGTTTTTTCTTTGCCCGCCGCTTTGAGCCGCGCCAACTCTGCCGGGATGCCCGTTTGGCGGGCCGCAAGCTCCTCCAGCATGTCCTCAAGCGCCGCCAGACGCCGCAGGGCCTGCGGCAGGTCGGCTGCGGGCACGGTATGACCATCGCTTTTCGCAGTGAAACGGGTCATGCCATATCCCCCATCCGTAGGAGCCCGCAGTGGTACGAAACCACGCCCTGGCAGCTATATGCCCTCAACCGCTCAAATGACCGCATCCCCTGCGCCATATCATAGGTGTGCTGCGGGTTTGGGCCGGCCAGTTGGCCCTCCGCGATATTCGCGGCGTCGCCTGCGACCATGATGCGGCTGCGTCGCAGGAACAGCGCGATATGCCCCGGCGTGTGCCCAGGGGTGTGCACCACCTCAATGCCGCCGGCCAGGGGCAGGGTCTCGCCGTCCTCCACCGTTTGGCCGACAGCGACGCGCCTGTTGGCAAACCCCGCCTGCAGCTGATCGCAGAACCCCTTCATCTGCTTCGAAAGGCGGTCATAGTTCTCCAGCAGCGCCGCCAGCTTGATCGGCGTTTTGCGCCCGTCGATATAGGGGGCCTCCTGCGCGTGGGCGACCACCTGCGCGGACGGGGCCAGCCGCAGCAGCTCCGGCAGGCAGCCGATGTGGTCGATGTCTTGATGGGTCAGAATGATATGCGTGATGTCCTCGGCCCGGAAACCCTCCGCCGTAATGGCGCCGACGAGCGCCTCCGCTTGGCCGGGAAACCCCGTGTCGATCAGCACAAGGCTGCTTTCATCCCAGGCCAGCGTGGGGTATATCGCGCCATTGGGCCTGGCGAGTTCCAGCATGGCGGCCTGTTCAGTGATTCTCATTGGGCAGTCTCCTTTCCCCTATTCAGCCAAGCTTGAGCCCCATCACCACGCTGCGTGAGATCCGCAGTACCTGCGTGAAGCCATATTTGCGATAAAAATTCATGCCCTTCTCGTTTCTCGCGCTCACCACGAGCATCACGCCCGGAATATTTTTTGCGCGCAGATGGGCGGTGAGGGCGTCCATCAGCCGGCTGCCCAGGCCCTGGCGCTGGTAGGCCTCCAGGACGTCGATATGCAGATGCGCGGGGTACTTCTTGGCGAGGAACCGGGGCGTCCAGGCCGCGCCCCAGTAACCTATCCGCCTGCCTCGGGGCGCGTCCTTCATGCCGGGCAGGTACTCCTTCACAAAGCGCCGGTAGTAGCGCCAGTAGTCCTGCGCGCACCAGATGCAGCCCACCGCCTCGTCATTGTCATCCGCGACGACGAAGCAATTTTGCGGCTCGCACTCGATGTAGTAGTCGCAGAAGGTCGCCAGTGACGCGGCGCGCGCGGGGTTCATCTCAACGACCTCCCCCGGTTTCGCGTGCAGGCAGACTCTGCGCACGTTTTCCTTGTCCTCAAGTCGATAGGGCCTGATGGTCAGCATGTGATTTCCTCCTCGGTATATTTCTCCATGAATGCTTTATTGCAACCGAATGGCGATATGCGTCGCGAATTCCCTGTAGCCACATTTTTGGCGCCGCTCTCATCGCGGCAGCGTTTGAACACAGCGTCCAGTATTGCGGGATCATGTGCTCAACCTTTTCTCCTCCAAGATCGCTTCCAGCGCCCGTTCAAACGCCCGGTTCTCCTCCTCGCCGCGCTTGGGCGGGCCCTTCAGCCGCCCGCCGCCCCTACGAATTCTCTGCGCGGCATGGCGCTGGTGCAGAAGGGCATCGATATTGCCGTCCGTATACACCATGCCGTTCTGGTTTAGCGGCACGGCACCCCGCGCCAGGCACATGGCGGCCAGGCCGTAGTCCTGCGTGACCACTGTGTCGCCCTTTTTCACGAGGTTCACCAGCGCGAAATCCACGCTGTCGGCCCCCTTGGAAACCGTGATGGTAGCCGCGCCGTCTTTGAGGAACTCATGCGCGGTATCGCAGAGGATCAGGCATTCCACGCCGTATTTTTTCGCCAGATGTACCGCGATGTCCACCACCGGGCAGCCGTCGGCGTCAATGAGAAGCTTCATGGGCAGCCCTCACCTTCTTTATCACAAACATCACCCCGGCCCCGGCCAGACCCGCCCCCGCCGCCGCCAGCAGCAGCCATGGTGGGAAGAACCGCCGCGCGGCCTCTCCGAACACGGTGAACAGCGCCACCCGGGGGAACAGCCCCAGTACGGAGGCCGCCAGATGCTTCCAGAAGGGCACGCGGGAGGAGCCAAAGTAGAGCCCCGCGAAATCGATGGGGAAGACCGGCAGCAGCCGCACAGTGAAGAGCATCGCGAAGCCGCGCCTGTCCTGCATTTCGAGGAGCTTGCGGCCGCCCTTGCTCCCTACGAGCATCCCCTGGACATACGCCCCGCCCAGAAAGGCCCCCAGGCCGTAGGTCAGCGACAACTCGAGGGCGATCCCGGCGAGGTTGACCGCCAGCGCCAGCCAAAGCGGGAACACCGCCCCCACCGAGACGTATAGCAGCATGGCCGGAATGACGAACAGCAGGGCCTTGACGCAGTACAGCCCCAGCACGGCGGCGACTGCGACAGCAAGGCTCGAGGCCCCCTGCGCCAGCGCGGCGATGTCGGCCTCGCTCAAATGGCGCAGGCGTCCCCAGTTCAGCGCGACGACGGCCAGCAGCGCCAGCACGATGGCAATGCGCAGAATATTTAAAACGCGCTGGCGGGGAGCGGTTTCGCGCATGGCGGGCCTCCTATCGCTGTTTTATAGACTGGTCTTATTATACCACAGCGCTACCCAAAAAGAAAGACATTTCTCTGGAACTCTGACCAATTCTGTGATATACTGTTCTCGAAGGAGTTGATCTTATGTCCATCCTGCGCGCCTACGCCCTCCCGCACCCGCCGCTTGCCGTGCCCTCCGTTGGCCGTGGCGAGGAACAAAAAATCCAGGCGACCCTGTCGGCCTCCGACGAGGTTGCCCGAGAGATCGCCGCGCTCGCCCCTGAGACGATTGTCTTCATCACGCCGCACAACGTGCTCTACGCAGATTATTTTCACATCTCGCCGGGAAAGAGCGCGAAGGGCAGCTTTGCCCGCTTTGGCGCGCCTGAGGCGAGCTTTGCGGTGGAATACGACACGGAACTGGCCGGAAAAATTGCGAATCTTGCCCAACAAAACGGCCTGCCTGCCGGGCCGCTAGGCGAGAAGGACGCGAAACTGGACCACGGGGTCATGGTGCCCATGTGGTTCATCAACCAGCATTACCGGGACTACCGGGCGGTGCGGATTTCGCAGTCGGGCATGGACGCGGCGGCGCACTACCGTCTCGGGCGGTGCATCGCGCAGGCTATAGGGGAACGCGGGGTCGTGCTCATCGCCAGCGGGGACCTGTCCCACAAGCTGCCGGGAAGCTCCTACGGCACCGTCCCGGAGGGCGCGGCGTTCGACCAGGCGGTGACCGACGCCTTGGCCCATGGGGATTTCCCCGCGCTGCTCAACATCCCCGAAGACCTGCGGGAGCGCGCCGCCGAATGTGGGTACAACTCATTTATGGTGCTCGCGGGGTACTTTGATCAATGCAGAGTGGAGGCGAGGCTGCTATCCTACGAAGGGCCCTTCGGAGTGGGCTATGCCGTGGCAAGCTTTGCACCGGGGGAACTGGACGAGGATCGCTTCCGCGCGCTGGCGAGGCAGTCCCTGGAATACGCGGTACGCAATGGGCACAGGCTGCCAATGCCGAAAGACCTGCCGGACGAGATGCTGAATCATCAGGCGGGCGTGTTTGTCTCCCTGCACAAAAACGGACACCTGCGCGGCTGCATCGGCACCATCGCGCCGACGACGGACAGCATCGCCTTGGAGATCATACAGAACGCCGTTTCAGCGGGCCTGCACGACAGCCGCTTCGAGCCCGTGGATGCCGCAGAACTGCCGCTGCTGACATACAAGGTGGACGTATTGTCGCCGCCGGAGGCAATCGCCGGGCCGGAGGCGCTGGACGTGAAGCGCTACGGAGTGATCGTCACGAGGGGGCGCAGGCGCGGGCTGCTGCTGCCCAACCTGGAGGGCATCGACACGGTGGAGGAGCAGGTCGCCATCGCGCGGCAGAAGGGCGGCATCCCGGCTGACGCCCCCGTACAGCTGGAGCGCTTCGAGGTGGTCCGCCATGAATGAGGCGATGCACTGGGCCTCAGGGGAGAACGGCGCGGTCAACTGCGCGCTGTGCCCTCACAATTGCAAAATCCCGGAGATCTCCGCAGGATTGTGCGGTGTGCGCCGGAACGTCGGCGGGAAATTGTATGCCGAAAGTTATGGGAAGATCTCGGCTGTTGCCCTGGACCCGATCGAGAAGAAGCCGCTGTATATGTTCCACCCGGGCAAGCGTGTGCTCTCAATCGGCGGCTTTGGATGCAACCTGCGCTGCCCCTTCTGCCAAAACAGCGATATCTCCATGGAGTATGAAAGGACGTGGCGGGATGCAGAAACGCTTACACCTGAAGACGTTGCAGCGCTCGCCATGAGGACTGTTCCCGACGGCAACATCGGCGTGGCTTACACCTATAACGAACCGCTGATCGGCTACGAGTTCGTGCATAGCTGCGCCCGGCTCGTGCGCGAAGCGGGATTATGCAACGTGCTCGTCACCAACGGCTATGTGAACCGGGAGCCTTTTCATGCGCTTCTGCCGCTGATCGACGCCATGAACATCGACCTGAAGGGCTTTACGCAGGGGCTGTATAAAAAGCTCGGCGGTGATCTGGAGGCGGTCAAGGGGACCATCGCGCTGGCACATCAGCGCTGCCACGTGGAGATTACCACCTTGGTCATACCCGGCGAAAACGACTCAGAGGACGAGATTTCGGAGCTGGCCCGGTGGATTGCCTTTCTTGACCCAGAAATTCCTCTGCACCTGACTCGGTTTTTCCCACGATACCGGTATGTGGGCAGGAGGGCAACGCCAAGGGAGACGATTCATAGGCTCTGCGAGGTTGCGGGTAAGCATCTGAGGAATGTTTTTGCGGGGAATATGAGGTAGGCTCTGTTTGAACTCCCCACGGCGGCGTGTCCGGCAATTCTCATTGGGCCGCCCCCTTCAAATTACTTCCATTAGCTTGCGATTCAACCGCAACCAGTCTTGTGCCTCTTTGTAATTAGGCATAACTGTAGCAACCCTCGCCCAGAACTTAACGCTGTGATCTTTACAGGCGATATGAGCGAGTTCGTAGACCACTATATAATCAATAACCGACTGAGGGCACATAATAAGTCTCCATGCAAAATTCAACGAGTTGCTCACACCGCAGGACCCCCACCGCCGTTTCGCTTCTGACACATTCATGGAAGTGTATTTTACGCCCATCAGGTTAGCATAATAGTCCACCCTCTCATGGATGATATACTTTCCCTGTAACTTCATCCAGTTGGCAAATTCTTGAAGGTCCATAATTTCTGGTATCTTTATGTAAGTGCCCTCGATGGTGACCTCAGAAACCCGATCGCGCAACACAGCATACGACATACCCAAGTAGAGCACATTTTCGCCATCCTCCAATAGGAATGCGCTCTGCTTTGTCCCGAAATCGGATATCTGGTGTTGTTTGTCGGTAATCCAGCGAACTTTCTTGTGAATAAAGCCACGGATGATATCCTCTTCCAGCTTCATAGGGGCGCGAACCACGAGCCGTGCCTCGCTGTCGACCGTCAGTGTAAGTGTCTTACGGTTGGAACGCACTACTTCATAGGGGATTTCGTTCATCCGTAGTGCTCCCTCCCCAATTCGATTATTTTCTGGACAATGTCATTTATCTTACTGCCGATATTAGGAGTGGTTGTTTCCATATCCAGAAGTCTTGAGCGGATTTCTGCCCTCGTCTGCCGGATCTGCATATCGTGTTCCCAAAAGTCCCGCTTGACGGTATTCGTCCTCAACAGTGACAAGCAATCGTCCGCCAGCGATTTCAATGCGCTAAACTCATCCGGAGTCAGGTCCACAAACGTCCTGTCGTCGAAGATCTCTTTCCGCAGCAATGAGAAAAAGGGCATCTCTTTTTTTGCATCATACCCGTATGTGTTTTCGGCGTTACGGGCATTCAGCAGGTCGTGCTCAATGAACTTTTTAAGGGCTCTACGCAGTTCCTTCCAGTTGCCTCTCAGCATCCTCAATATCTCATTCAGATGCTCGCTGAACCGCCCGAACAATTCAGGGTCCCGCGGTGTGTTCTCGATCATGTACTCGTGGATTGCGTATACCAGTTCGTCGACGACAGCACGGTCGGTTTTGTCTGGCTTCTCCACGCCGGCGATAAAGCCGGGGGATAGAATGTCGATGGGCGGCACTTCCACGCCCACGCCGGAAACGGCAAGATGCTCCTCGATCATCGCCCGGACCTTGGCGCTTGCGTCCTTCATGGAATAACGAGGGTCACGGGTGCGGTTTGCCACCGATTCACGAATGAAAGCCAGTTGCTTGTAGTCGTCACGGTATTGGAGCGCGCCGGGGTTCGGTAGAACGCGGTCATAATACTTCGACAGCTTTTTGAAAAGGTCATTGTACTTGTCCCGCAGTTCCTCAACCGCCACAAGTTCCTCTATGACGGATTCGGTCTGCGTGAAAGCGTCGTAGCAAACCTCTTCACGGATAAATGACAAGATTTCATTATAGGCGGCGTTCAGGCGGTCTATGTCCTGAGATACATCCGCCATTTGGCCGTCTGCGCCCTCCTCGGCGTCGGCATATTCGGCCAGAGCTTCTTTCAGGTGGCGCGTGATTCCGACATAATCCACCACATAGCTGCACTTCTTATCCGCGCCGCACACGCGGTTGACGCGGGCAATCGCCTGCAAAAGATTGTGGTTCACCAGTTTCTTGTCGAGGTAAAGCACCTGCTCAACGGGTGCGTCAAAGCCCGTAAGCAACATATCCGACACGATGACGATGCCCGTATAGCCACCTTTGACAAACGGCGTTTTGTAACTGCCTTCCTCGCCGACAATCTCATCTTTGTCGGTGCTCTCCACGAGAGTCTTTAAATGTGGGTGGCGGTTGGCGTCGTCCGTGCCAGCCGAAATGATGCACTCAACTTTCAGCTTTTCCAACAGGGCGATATCAATATTGTCCGGGTTGCTCTCTTTCAGCGCGGCAATCTTGGCGGCAAGCAATTCTTCGAAAGCGCGTTTATAGCGATATGCCGCTTCACGGCCGAACGCCGCAACCTGCGCCTTGAAGCCATTCGGAAAGACCGTGCCGACGTAATGCTCCAACATATCGGCCGCTTTGGCGCGAATAACGGCGCCGGCTTCCATATATCCTTTGAGCGTATACCGACGTATAATGTCCTGCTTATCCTCATCTTCCATATAGCCGAAGACATCCACAAATCTGCCATTCATGGCTTCTTCGTCGATCACCGTGCTGTTTTCAGCCCTGCCTTCGTAGCGGATTTCCACTACAACGCCGTCCTCCACGGCTTGGCGCATATTGTACTTGTCGATCACACCGCCGAACGTGTCGGTTGTCCTCGTTATCGGCGTGCCCGAAAAAGCCACCTTGACAGCATTCGGCATCGCCTGAACCATGCTGGCGGCAAGCTCGCCATACTCGCTTCGGTGTGCTTCGTCTATCATTACCAGGATTTTGTCCGAGGTGTTCAGTTCTCCGAATACCTCGCCTGTCTTTGTGCCGAACTTATGCAGCATGGCGATGGTGATGTCGCTCGCGTCGCTTCGGATGAGGCTCTTACAATTCTCAATGCTTTGTGCCACGTTGACGTGATAGCCGACAACGCCACTGGTCTTGCGGAGCTGCTTCTCCAGGTCGTCACGGTCAACAATGAGGACAATTTTCCAACCCTTCAGGTCAGCGGAGTGATGCATCTGGCGAATGACATACATCATTGTTAAACTCTTGCCGGAGCCTTGCGTATGCCAAACAGTTCCCCCGCGCTTCCCGGAGCGGAGCTTCTCCACGAGTTTCCGCGCACCGCGATACTGCATATAGCGGGGCACTTTCTTCATCGCGCCGTCCCAAACGATATAGTTTTGGAGGATGTCGAGGAAGTTGCCGCGTGAGAGCATACCCCATACGAGTTTCTCCTGGCTCGGCACGATGCCGCCAGCCGGGTCGATGTCCGACAGCGGGAATGGGTACGGCTCTTTCCATTCGAGGTAGTTTTCCACGCCGCCTGTGATGGTCGTGTACTTCGCCGTTTGGCGGCAAGTGGAGATAACGAATTGGTTATAGCTAAACAACTCGGGGAAGTCCCGCTTGTATCGCTCAATTTGCGCCACGCCGTCAAAGAACGGCTCTTTCAGCGATGGCGATTTGCACTCGATAACCACAAGCGGCAGCCCGTTCACGAACAGCACGATGTCAGGGATGATTTCCTTTTCAAATCGCTGAAGCCGGAACTGCGACACGGCGAGCAAACGGTTGTTTTCCGGTTTGTCGTAGTCAATCAGCAAGACAGGCCTATTTTCCTCGCCCGTCTCCTCGTCATACGCAGACAAACCAGACGCCAAGCGCTCGTCGCCTTCACGGTTGCGGCCGCATGGAGATGTATCCTCGAAAGCATGCAATTCCGTTACCAGATCATCCGCCTGGCCGTCGGTCAGCCATGGGTTGAGCGCGAGGAGGGCGGCTTTTGCTTCCTTGTCCAGAATGATATCGCTGAAATCGGCGCGGCAGCCTTTGCCTCCGTTCCATCGGGCGATTGTCCAGCCGAGCCGTTCAAGATGCAAAAGCAACGGCTCTTCGACATAGGTTTTCTCATTGCTCACTGTACGCTCTGACATCTCAGGCCCCTCTCTGCAGCTTATCGGTGCTGACCCTATTGGTCAGCAGATCGTCCATCAGCCCACGCTTGATATTTTCCAATTTTCTGAGCCGCTCCCGCTCGGCGGTCAATCGCGCATCTGCAGCAAGGAGAATTTCGGCGATTCGCTGTTGTTCGTCCAAATCAGGGCAGTGCACTTCAAACCTCTCAAGCTCCCGCCTGGGCAACTCTAAAAAGGTAGTCCCTGAGGAAAAATTTTCAAGCTGTTCTTTTGCCCCGCTCAATTGGTAATAAAGGAATATAGGGTGTATTGCGTGGCAGACCAATGCTTTGCACCCTTGATTGAATGAGAAAGGCACAGTGACAACAGCACAATATCCGACCGGTGCGCGGCATGAGATGATCACCGAGTTTTCCGGCAGAAGTCTTCCGGTTGCCCGTCGCAGCCCTTCATCTGAGAGATGCCGCTGTGAGCCGTCAATTGTCACGGATTCTAAGACGCTCAGATCGGTAGGGGTTATCCAGACGTGCTTGCCGTTCCAGTATTTTCCTTCACTTGTCGTGGGTGTACTGCCGCCAACTACAGAGCAGACATTACCCAACCGTATTGGTTTCCCCTTGCCAAGCAAGTCCTGCATAAGCCCCTGCTTCACGGCGGCATATCTCTCCACCAGAGCACGGCTAGCGGCAACGGCTTCGTCGGCGGAGGCGAGGACGGCGGCAATGCGGAATTGCTCTTTGATGTCGATGGGGTAGGACAATATAAACTTTTCAATATCTCGTGGGTAAACATGTGGCTGCGCAAGCCCGCTCTGCATTGCGGTAAACTCTTTTTGACGATGGGCAAGTGCATAATAGAGAAATACTTGCGAACCGTCCCACTCTACTGTTGAGCAATCCGTGGCAAATATTTTACTTTTGTGAAATAAAATCGCTCCCGCGTTCGCCCCCGATGCGCTAACAGTAATGCTGTTTTCGTTGCGGTTGAAAGAATTGTGCGTACCACAATACGACAGACCCCCCGCAACAACAGGATATTCTCCCTCTTTCATCTGTCTGGAAGTGAGCCCATCACCCTTACGAACGCGAACATTGGCCGCTTTCAGCGCAGATGTTTTCCACTCACTCATCGTCGCACCTACCTCCATAGTATCCCAACCCCCTTAAAAAGCCATTCAGCTTATCCTCGGCGGCGACGCCGGTATCGGTGAGTTGCTTTGCTGATACAGCATACTTCTCCCAGAGGCGCTGCATGGCTTTGACGGGCCTGTCAAGCTCGGCTTTCAGGTATTTATTCAGCTCGGCGGCAAAGCCTTCAAACAGCAACTGCATTACGAGAACCTCACATTGATCATTCGTGAGCGTCTCACGTATTGCGTCGATTTTTTTCTGCAGTTCGGTCTGCGCCTTTTTTAGCGCCCTGTTTGCTTTGCTCTTCGCGGATTTCAGCTCCTTCATCTTCTTGAGGGAAGCTTTCGCCGTTTCGGTTTTCAGGGCCTTGAGGTACTTTTCCACATCCGAAACCTTGACTTCCCTGACTTCGTCGGCTTCCTCGCCCTCGGGGGCGTCGCCGCCCTCGCCCATATCGATACTCTCGGCATAGCTTTGCAGTTCGGCGGCGGTGTTCTCTGCATCGCGCTCCAAGCCTTCCAGGGCGATGAGTTCGGCGGCAAAGTGTTCCCTCGCTATCTTCTCATCGGAGACAAGCGCAGCAACAAAACCTTCCGCACTGATGGTCTTGAACACGTTCTTGATGGAGATGATCTCCTTAACCGTAACCCTGGTGCTGCTGTCGCCGTCCGATTCGATCTCGGTGGACTCCCTTACGGTGTAGCTGTGTTCCCACCAGTTGGCGAATACGCCAATGCACTGGAATCTGTCCAACACGCCAAGCGGCTCCAATTTCTCGCGCAGGAGCTCGGTAAATTCCCGTTTAAACTCGTAGACCTTCATCGTCCTGCCGATTTGCGAGATTTTCACAGCGGCCACCGCCCACCAGCCATTTGCAGCGTCTGTGACCCGGGCGTTGGCGGCGGTTACGCCAGCGTTTGTCTGGATGGCTTCTCTAATCGCGGTTTTGTTGCTGTGAGCAAAGTCAGCGTAGCCATTCCCGCGGTCAATAAACAGGTCGCTTTTTGCAATGCCGTACTTGGCAATCCATTCATTCAGAACAGCTATTTCAGCACAGGGAACGCCGCCGAAAAGATGTGCCTTCACATCATGCGGCTCGGCGGGCGGCGTGTTATCCACATAGCGGCGAATGTTCATATTGCAGTCGTTGCCGTTCTCGTCTGTGATCTCGGAAACAGGTACAATCCTTGAGTATCCCGGCACTTCCAGGAAATGGTCAAAGACATATACAATTTTTTCGATGTCCTCCGGCCGCAGAAAGTTTTGGTTGCGGCCCTCACCGTACTCTGCATCGGCATTGATGATGAGGACCTTTCCTTTCAGCTGTTTTGGCTTCTTTTTATTTATGATAAGCAGGCAGGCGGGAATGCTCGTGCCATAGAAGAGATTCGGCGGCAGGCCGATAACCGCCTGCATGATATCCAGCCTGTCGGTGAGGATACCCTTGCGGATATTTCGCTCCGCGCCGCCACGGAAGAGCACGCCATGTGGCATAACGGTTATCATAATGCCGTCATCCTTGGTGGACGCTATCATGTGTTCCACGAACATCAAATCGGCTTTCTTGCCCGTCTCAGGCGCGAACCCATATTGGAAGCGATTCTCCAGTTTCATACCCGCTTTAGAGTAATTCTGCGAAAACGGCGGATTGGCGATGACGCGGTCGAACTGGCGCGTCAAGGCCGGATCCTTCTCGTCTGTCCATTGCGGCTCGCCGATGGTGTCGCCGTGCCGGATGTCAGCGTCCTTGATGTCATGCATTATCATATTCATCTTGCAAATAGACCACACAGAAGCGGCGTCGTCTTGCCCGAATAGAGAGAGATCGTCGGCTCTTCCGCCGTTCTCCTCTACATACTGCTTGCTGTGTATCAGCATACCGCCGCTGCCGACGGTCGGGTCGTAGACACGATTGCCCGCTTCCGGCTTTATTAAGCGTACCATCAACTGCACCACCGGCGACGGGGTGTAAAATTCTCCGCCTTTTTTGCCTGCGCTATCGGCGAAGTTTTTAATCATATATTCGTATGCCGCGCCCAGCAGGTCGGGGAAAACAAAGTCATCGTTTGTCAGGCGGTATCTGTTGAAGTGCTGGATCAACTTGATCAGCTTCGTATCATTGATGATCTGCTTCGACTTCACTTTTTTGCCAAAGTCGATATTGGAAAGTACACCTTCAAGGGCAGGATTGCTCCTTTCAATTTTGGTGAGGGCGCGCTTCAGTTTGGAGGCGACCTCCTTTTTCAGGTGCAGGATACCCGTCCATTTTTCGGGTCTTGCCGCGGTTCCGAGGTCGTGTTCTTCACAAGTCCAACGCGCCTCCCAAGGTACGAAAAACACATTGCCATAGACATTCGGGTCTTCCAGTTCCGCTGCTATACGCCCTGCCGGCCACCCCCGTGCGGACCGTTCCCTCGCGATTTCAGCCCGCTTGACGGCAAAATTGTCAGACAAGCGTTTTAGGAACAGCATACCGAAGATGTATTCCTTGAACTCAGATGCGTCCATCTTTCCGCGTAGAATATCTGCCGCTTTCAGCAGATGATTCTCCAGTTGTGAGATCGTCAGTTTGGACACAGCAAATACCTCTACAATTTTTTCTTGAACTCATTATAGCACACTTCATAAAAAGAGGCAAGAATTAAAAGGCGGAATAGGCCGCTATGTGATCATCGGGGTTATTCCCTTACCTGCAATATGACCTGCACCGTATCGCCCGGCCGCTTGCCGATTTTCGCGCGGATGTCCTTGCGCACACCGATGATCCAACATACCGAGCCGTCGGGATTTTTCACGCCCATATTGACGATGCTGCCGTCGTAGGGTTCGCCGTCAAACGTGACGTGTACCTTCAGCCGGCCTCTGCCGGTCTCCGCGCGCAGGTCGAAGGGCATGGCGATGTACGCGCCGTCCTGGCCGGGGACCTGCTGGATGACGGCGTCGAACTCGCAGAGGCTGAGGCTCATGAAATCCTCCCCTTTATGACGCCTCATCGTCATCTGAAAATATAGTGTTTGCGCCGTTATCGCATTGCGGCGATCCGCCCGAGAATCCCTTCCACGCCCTCCAGAACCCCGTCCAGGGTTTCCGAGCTGTGGCCCTCCAAAACGAACACGGGAACCCGGCTGAAGGCCGCCTCGAAGCCCTTGAGCGTCTGGCCGCCTTCATAGACCTTTCCGTCGAAGAGGTTGCGCCACTGTCCCCGGGGCAGATAGATATCCCGCCGCGCCGTATCCTTCAAAACAGGCGCGACCAGCAGGGCGCAACCCAGCAGGTATTCGTCCTCGATCCCCCACGTGTTCGCGTCGCTCGGATCATAGAGCCAGAGGTGCCGCATGAGCGGCATGCCCGTTTCGCAGGAGACCGCGGCCTGCTCCAACAAATAGGGGCGCAATGCCTGGTGGAGCTTCGCGTATTCGCGGTAGATATCCTTGATGGGCTCCTCGAAGTCATAGGGCCGCAGCACCTTACCGTGCGTCTGCATGTTGGAACTGAAGCAGGCCATCTGCGCGCCGCGGATGAAGACGCGCTCCTCCGCATTGCTCCTGGGGTTGTTTGCCGGCCTGTAGCCCGCCATGTCATAGCTCATGAAGGGGATCCCCGACAGGCCGCTGCTGAGCACCCCCGTCAGCGTCGTGCGCAAAAACTTCCATTCCCGCAGCTGGTCGCCCGCCCAGAGGAAGGGATAGCGCTGCGCGCCGATACCGCCGCCCCGCGAGAAGCACATGCCGCCCTCAGGCCGGTGTTCCTGGTAATACCGGTACATCAGCGCGTTATACAGTGTGGGGTACCAGTGGTGCGCGCCGGAGACATCCCGCCCGTCGTGGAACTCCAGGGGCATGTGGTCGGGGAACTGCTCGCAGAAATCGATCTTGCAGCCGTCCACGCCGATGTCCTTCACCAGGGCTCCCCACACGGAATCGTACCACCATTCCATGGCTTCTGGATTCGTAAGGTCCAGGAACCGGCATCTGCGCGGGTCTGGGTTATCCGCCGGGTTGTAGGAGGCGGTTTCCGGCAGGAGGGTATTGCCGTCCGGCTCCCTGACCAAATAGTCTGATTGGAAGCCCTCGAGGGATTCGGATACGCGGGCACAGCCCTCGTAGAGGAGTATTTTTTTGCCCATGGCGTGCAGAGCGTCGGCGACAGCCTTCAGGTCCTCATAGGTGTCCGTGTTGTAGGCATCCCAGCCCTCGGCGATCACCGCGTCCCAGGGGAAGCCGCTGCGCTCCATCTCTTCAGCCATGGCCAGGATGCCCTCCGCCGTGCTGAAGTCGGGCCAGTAGCGGCAGACCTGGATGCCAAACAGCCAGGGCGCGGGCATGGGCGCGAAGCCGGTCAGCTCAGAGTAGCTTTGGAGCGTCCGGGCGGGGTCGGCGTTCGCGAACACATAGAGGTCCAGGGGCGCGTCTGTAAGCTGCAATTCCCATGCGCCGCCGGCCGTCGCGCCCAAATCGAATACGGAATGCTCGTAGCGGTTGAGAAAAAGGGCGTAGCCGTCCGTGCTGTGGACAAACGGAATGGGGACATAGCTGTTGCCGTCCGTCTGCAGGAACTTATCGATGGCCATGATTTCGACCCGCTTGCCGCGCTGGTTGGCCGCGTTGAACTGCTGCCCGCAGCCGAACAGCCCCTCGTCCTTCGAAAGCACGCCGTGCACGGCGAGATTGCCGTCTCTGGTATAGACGCTGTCGATGCGCGCGTTGCCTATGGTCAGCGAAAAGGGGGACAAATTGATCCCCACCCGGCTCGCCTCGAAGGGAAGCCTTACGCTGTCATAGGGCTCGCCCAAATCCCTGGCGAGCGTCTGCGCCGCGCCTATATCGGTGAATTCGCCGTTCACCGCGCTCTGCAGCCGCCACATGTTTTCCCCCGCGAGGGTCAGGCGCAGCTTCAGCGGCGGCTGTTTCTCTCCTTGCAGGGTGAAAGCGATCTCGTTTTCGCCGTAGACGATGTCTGTGATGGTCATCGCCGCCGACCTTGCGGCATACCTGCCCGCAAGGGCCACCGCGCCCCAGGCGGCGCCGCCCGTACACAGCAGGGCCGCCGCGGAAATCGCGAAGACACGCCTTTCCCTGCGGGAAAGCGACAGGAAGGGTTTGACCAGCAACAGGGCTGCCAGCAGCGCCAGCGACGGCAGCACCGCCCGCATGGCAATCGAAGCTCCGGGAGTCCGGGCGCCATAAATGACGTTGTTGATCCAGTACGACAGGCCCTGCTCCGCCGCCACAAATGCCGCCAGCCAGCCCAGGATATACAGCACTTTGACGCCGGGCCGTGCCTTGCCGGGCCAGACGGACGAGAACGCCAGGGCCAGGAATACCAGCGGGGAAATCACCGATGTAAGGATGAAGGCGCTCATGTTCCAATGGACATAGACGCTGTAGTGCCAGAACGTCACGCCGGCCAGCAGCATTGCCAGCAGGAATGGCAGCGTTTTTTGCAGCTTTGAGTATCGTTTCATTGCGTGTCCTCCGTAACTGTGTATCACGAGACAAAGCATATCATGAAAAATCAGGTATCTTGCGCGGCCCTCACCATGGCCTCCACAAGCTCTGGGAACCCCCATCGCATTTCCCTGCGGTCCAGCAGGCCATAGTAATAGCCGTTTTCCTCTTCGCCGTCCAATTTTCCGCCATCCCACCAGCAGCAGGCCATGCCGAATTTCCGGGCCGTGCGCACGTAGAAATCCGTATAGGCAAGGCGGTCGTCCAGGTTATGCTTGTTGACCGCGCCAAATTCCCCCAGCAGCACAGGAATGCCCCTGCGGACAAAATCCCGATAAATTCCGTAGAGCATTCGCTCCATGTTCCGGTAGTCGGATTGTTTCGCGCCCCAGGTTCTTGCCTCGAAATTGGTCCCGGAGAAGCCCCGCGGGTAATAGGCGTGGATCGATACGATCACGTGATCGTCATCCGGCACCTTCATGCCTTTGCGCACGATCCAGTCCCGGGCGGCCGCGTGGGTGGGAATCACCAAATAGCGGCTGGCGTTGTTGCCGCCCGAGGCGCGCACCAGCCGCACAAATTCGTCATTGAGCCGGTTGAGGATCCTCCGGCTGGAGAAGGTGCCACCCGCCCATTCCAGCAGGCTGCCCGGCACGCGGGGCTCGTTCATGGATTCAAACAGCAGCCGCTCGTCGTAGTTTTTGAAGCGCTCGGCGACCTGCATCCACAGCGCCCCCATTTGCGCGCTGACGGCCTCGGCATGCTTCCGGTCGGGGAAGAGCCAATAGCGGTCCTCGTTGTGCGTGTTCAGGATGACGTACAGGCCGATATCATAGGCGTAGCCCACGACCTCCTGCACGCGGTCCATCCATTCCGGTTCGATGGCATAGTCCGGCCCCGGGCCCATGTGGTTTCCCCAAGTGACAGGAATGCGTACCGTTGGATAGCCCGCCTCTTTGACAAGCCGGAGCATCTCGGGCGTCGTGCGTGGCTCTTCCCAGCACGTTTCCGTATCAAGGCCATGCACATCCGGCAGGCAGGCGTCCAGAGCCCCACCCAGGTTCCAACCGATCTTCAAATCCCGGACGAATTGGATCGCCTCTGTCTGCGGGATATCCACGGCTTCCGGGACGCTATACCGCAGACACAGCGGCAGGATCGCCAGCCCGGCGCTCAGCAGGAGCAGCAAAGACCCGATCCACCATTTTTTCATCAATCGCTTCAGCATCAACCCTCCCCGCGCCGCAGCGCACCGATCTCGCGGAAGCGCGCCGCAACATTCTCTTCAATCCGCCCCTCCCTGTTGGGGGACACGTTGAGCAAAAAAGTGACCCCCCGCCGGTTCATGGGCTTGAGTTTCCGTTCCACGGCCCAGGCGGCGGATTTTAGCCTAGTAGTGGGGTGGCTTTCCTTCCAGAACCAGGTGCGCGTCAGGATGTTGCCCGCGGCCCCATACCCGCTGAAACGCTTCGGAACGGCTTGCCCCGCCGCATTCTCAAAAAATATGACGTCCGTGTGTTCATAGCTGCATTCGCAGCTGTGGTTCATGATCAGCGTGCCCGGCTGCAGGGATTTGATGTGCCCCGCGATCTCCCGGTAATCCAGTTGGGAGAAGCGCGGCCCACCCCAGAGGGAATTCCAGCCGTCGATCACCAGATAGGGCACCTCGCCGTAACCGGTGAGCAGCTCCGTCAACTGCTGTTTGACCATTTCCTTCTGCGAAGGAGAAACGCCCGCCTCCGTGATATTGTGGTGCAAGTCCAGCATGGAGAAATACAGGCCGGGGACCAGCCCACGCCCACGCATGGCCTCCATATACTCCGCCACCAGGTCGCCCGAATAGGGGGAGGCAGCAATGGAATGGCCGGTCGCCCGCGTTGGCCACAGCGCGAATCCTTCGTGGTGCTTTGCGGTCAGCACCGTGAATTTGCAGCCTGCGGAAAGCGCGACGTCCGCCCACTGGTCAAAATCGACGGAGGTCACTTTGAAATCAGCGGGAGAGAAAAAGCGATAGCTTGGGTCCCTGTTGTCGGTGACGCCGTAAGCCCAGTCCTGTTCCTCGTTGCGGCAGAACTGAAACGTCGCGCTGTTGAAATGAATGAACATCCCAAAGCGCTTTTCACGGAAGTTCTGATAGCGTGCGATCTGTTCAGGCGGGATCGCCGGGGTACCGCAACCCACGATCCCAGCGCCCTCCAGCGTGAATTTCAGCCGCCCGCCCAGCATGCGGGCATCGGTTTTTACACGGTTGGACATGGCTCCTCCTGCGCGGTGCGCTTATCCCTTGAGAAACGCAAGCGACCTCTCGAACGCCTCCTGCGCAAACTGCTCCGTGAACATGTGCCCCCCGCGCATCGTCTGCGCCTGGGCGCCCGGCAGCGCGGCGGTCAGGCTGTCCGCCATCTCCCCGGATACGACGTAGTCCTTTTCCGCCCACAGCAGCAGGATCGGTATCTCCAGCTTGGCGGCGGCCTCCAGGTCGACGGGGTTCGAGCGCTGCGACATGTAGAACAGGCTCTTGACCGTGCCCGGCAGCTTCAGCGGGTCCACGATTTTACTTATGTCGTATTGCATACCGTAGCAAAAATCAGCGTTGGCTGCAGCGGCCAGCAGGTGCACCGCGAGGGGCATAAACAACAGCGGCCGGAGCAGCGGGGTCATCAGGCAGCCCATGAGCTCCGGATCGAGGCCCGGCATCCCGCCCGGAGGGCCGCCGCCCGCCGCGGCCGCGTACAGCAGCAGCGCCGACACCTTCTCCGGGTATCGCAGCGCTATGTTCAACGCGACCCCGCCGCCCATGGAATGCCCCGCGACGATCCACGCCTCGCCGGGCGCGATCTCCTCCATCAGCTCTGCGGCAATTTCTTCACGGTCCTTCGGCGTCACGCCCTTGGACTCCCTGGTGCTGTAGCCGAAGCCGGGAAAATCCATCATGGCGCACAGATAACCCGCCTGGCTAAACAGGCGCGCCAGCTCCTCCCAATACACTGTGGAGCTGACCATGCCGTGGAGGAAGAAGATCCGGCCCACCTGTTCCCCCTTGGCCGGGATGACCTGATAGCAGATGCTGTAATCGCCCGACTGGAAGAACGTTTTTTCCTCACAGCCGCGGGAGGGTTTCGCGGAGGCCGTCACGGCCAGTGCGGCGGCCAGCGCGAACGCGAGAACCAGTGAGAGCGACTTTTTACAGAAATTTCGCATGACAACCATCCTTTCAAGATTGGCATAAACGCCTTCTTATAATAATTATTATCTTAATAAATTGTAACACAGGCTCCCATGATTTGCAATCATTTTCGCGCCAAACGCGAAGAGCTCATCATCCATCCGAAATAGGAAAGCCCTGATGATCCACTGCCACCAGATACTGCCCTGCTTGCGGCCCAGTGAAGTGTCGGCCCAGGCCATCCAGGCCCGGTCGTCGGCCAGGGCGAAGCCAACGTCCACGGCGCTCATCGACAAATCAGTGAGTTTGAAGCTCTCCTCCAGTATGGTGAGTTCCTGGGCCTCCGCCTCCTGCGGCGGCTCCTCCCCGCCGGCAAGCTCCCCGCCAAAGCTTCCGAACAGGTCACCGCCCAGGCCGAGCCCGCTGCCGCCGTTTTTCGCCCTTTCGCTGATGGGCACCGCCTCCACCACGACTTTGACCGTGGCCTCCGGGTATTCAGTCCCGGGCACGCCGCCATCTGCGCTGTTGAGGTAGGCGTAGCCCTCCAGGGTTTTGAGCTCCTTCATGAACGGGACAACCATCACCTGCCCCGTGCCTCCGGCGTCCCTGTAGAACAGCGCGGGCCGGCAGCCCATGTCGGAGAAGGGCAGCTTCTTGTCCCCCTCCTCAGGCGGCTCATACTTGATGTAGTCCCGCAGTGCCTGCCGCCCCTCCTCGGTGAGGACGGCCCAGGTCCGCTGCGGGCTGAACCCGCCCCGGGCGAGGAGCTGCTCGGCCACGATGGCAAGGTCAAACTCGCTGCCCCAGCCCTGGGTCAGCACGGCCTCGGGGGAGTAACGGGTGACCCAGTTGCTCGGATTGTTCAGGTAGGATGGCCGCCAAGCCAGGTTCCGCAGCTGGCTGAGCAATTCGTCCTGCGCCTGGGCCGCAACGAGCTTCTGTGCGCCATACAGAGCGGAGGAGGGCGGCGTCAGTTCTGTTGTGCCGGGCGCAAAGGACAATTTGAACGGCGAGGGAACCATGCTCTGCGACGTGGCGCCTCCTGGGGATGCGCCGCCCGGTAGGCTTCACCACCCGCCTGATCTCGCCGTCCAGGGCGTCGGCGAAGGTACGGTCCGCCTCCTCCGGCCGGGCCTTGGGCCGCATCAGCGCGGTCCCAGCGTAGGCTGCCGTGGGCAGGGGCAGCCGCAGTTCGGAGAAGTAATGGCTGCTCAGGAAGAAGTTTTTGCCATCCAGGTCGAACACCATCAGCCCGCGGCGGCTCTCGCCATCGTGGACGGCAAAGCTGCTGTCTACGCCCAGGGCCAGCTGGTTGGTCAAATCGTCCGGGCTGGTGAGTAAGCTTTGCGATGTGAGGCTGCCGAGGCCTCCCCCCATATTTTCCCTCGGGTCGTATTCTGTTCTGCCTTCGGGCGCCTCCCCGCTGATAAAGCCGATGGAGCTATTGATATTGCTGGTTCCGTAGCCGTCCTTCTTGTCGGTTATGGTGATATCAGCGACTACATAGAGTCCTTCGTGTATCCTGTCCGGACTCTCCCGTAGGCGTTTTGGCCCCCCAGGGGATCGAAGGCAGGCTTGACCTCGCCTCCCATTTGCCGTCTCCCATCAGGGGGAATTTGCTCTTGAAGCCCTTGGGGAAGCGCTCCTTTTGCGCCACGTCGAGCCCCAGGCCCACAGGCTGGGGGCGTGCTGTATTGTAGTTGCCGTAACCGGCCTTGTAGGCGCGCAGGTTCGCCGTAAGCCTCTCGATGGAGGCCGAGCAGCCCGACAGCAGCAGACAGCAGGCCAGCAGGAGCGCAAGTATGCGGATCAACCGCTTTTTCATAGTGGTTTCTCCTTATCCCAATATCCCTGCTGGTTCAAACTGCGCGCCAGCTCCGGCGGCAACAGCCAGAAGGCCTATTGTACCTGTTCCCAGCGGAGATTTCTGCTCTGCCTCTTACTTCCCGATCACGCTGGCCGTAAGCCCTTCAAAAGCCTCCAGCAGGCTTTCGGCAGCCTGTTTGCTGGCCGCGTTGATCTCCTGGGTGCCGAACAGGATGAAGTTCTGGATATCGTTGGGCACCAGGTAGTAGCCCGAGTGGTCGTTCATCACGCCGAACGTGAGAAGCCTGCGTCCGCCGCGCACCATGTCCCGCATGGGGGTGAAGAGGAAGTCCCTGCCGGTGTAGGCCTCCGAGGCGGGCAGCGCGCCGCCCTGGACCAGTACGGGGTCGATCTCACCCGGGGCGAGGATGACCGCCAGGCCGTCGCCCAGCTCCATGTAGCCGATCTCGGTGATAATGTCTATGTCCGGACTTAAGTCACAACGGCGCACGCCCACGGCCTCGAGCATCCCCGTGCGGAACATCGCCAGATGGATAGGGTTGTCCACCGGCATGCGGTATTCGGCCATTTTGATATTCAGCATGGGCTCGACAGCCTCATCGTTGTTGATGCCGACGGCCAGGTCGCCCACCGCGCGGCCGTAGAGCACCATCCGCTCCCGGTCCGTGTACTGCACGCCTTCGGCCTCGAAGGGCCTGTCGTTGCGCCCGATGGCCAAGTTGGCGCCCAGGATCATCTGAACGTTTGCGCCGGCGAGCCTGTTGACCTGCTCCTCGGCATAGTGCGGGTAGTCCGACGTGACCTCGCGGGTGGGGCCCAGGGTCGAGGCGTGGGAGGCGTAGTTGAGCAGCCAGGTCTCGCGGCTCGTCTTATTGTCCGGCACAAAGCGCAGGCGGTGCAGCCGGGTATCCAAGACCGTGGGCGGCCGCTTGTCGCGCAGGTAGTCCGCCGCGTCGGCGCTGCCGTAGTACAGCGTGCCGGGCTCCATGGCCGCCACGGCCGCCTTGATGGCGTCGGCGGTGGTGGTGTGCAGATTCTCCATAAACCGGGCGTTTTTGCCATGGTGGCTGAACCAGCCGAAGCGGGCGTTCCACGGGTTGACGAACAGGGCGCCCAGGATCATGCCGTTCATGCCCAGGGTGTCGATACAGCTGTGTTGGTGGAGTACGCCGATATTGATGCCCACGATGTTGTTCTGCTCGGCGAAGTCCAGCAACATGCCGCGGATGACGCGCACGTCGTACAGGGTCAGGGCATAGGCGTCCAGGCTGGCGAACACCACCGTGCCACGGCCCTTATGGCCTTTTGGGCCGTTGCCGCTGCCATCGCTGATGGCGGTCACGCGAACGCACATGTCGTCCAGGAGCCTTGTCGGGGTCTTCCGGTCGATGAGCGCCCGCTGCCCCTCGCCCACCAGCTCGCCCCCCACGAAGATATCGTCCGGGCCGATGTACGCCCCGGTCTCCGGGTCGAACAGCCCGGGCGGGATCAGGGAGGCGCGGGCGTAGCCGAGGCTCCACTTCGCGCCCCCGGCCGGGGCGTCCAGGAACGTGTCCATGCCGGGAAAGAAGTCCGGGCCCGTGGTGTATTGCCTGGGGAGGTCCGTCGGATAGAGCATGCTCAAGCCCCGCAGCAGGGCGTTCAGGGCCGCGTCGGCCACATCGTAGAGCACCTGCGTGAGGAACGGCGGCTTTGGGGCCACCGCCGCCGAAACCGGCAGGGCGAGGGCCCCGGCGAGCATCGCGGCGCACAGCGGGACCGCCAGCAAGCGGATGAAAGGATTGCGTTTCATGGGGTGCCTCCCTGATGGTTTTCTCTAAAATAGAATTCCAAAGAACGCCTGCCAGAAGTTGTCGAACTTGCCCTCGTTCTCCCTGCCCAGGGCGCGCCAGTTCCAATACCGTGGGGTGAGGATATCCAGCTGAAGCTTCTCGAAATCCTCGGCCGAGACATATTTCGCGTCCTCGTTGTGCCAGACGACGCCCAAATCCAAAATATCGCGGAAGAGCTCGCTGTTGCTTTTCCGGTGGGTTCCGGGGATGTTGAAGAACCAGAATTCGCCACGGAACGCATCGGCCTTCCACACCCGCCAGGACAGCTCGGCCAGCCTGATGCTGCGCAGTTGCGCGTCCTTTCGGGGATCCGATGAGGCGGCGGTGAGCTCCTTCGCCTTTTCCCACAGCCGGTTGACGTACTTCATCTCGTTGTTCGTGCAGCGCACGTTGCCGCCGGCCGTCCCGCCGCCCAGGCAATCGGTGTGCTGCTGCACGCCGCCGACGGTCCGGCCGCTGAGCTCCTCGCTGACGAAGCGAATATACTCCCGGACATACTGCCAGCCCGCGCCGTAGTAGTCGGGGAGGAAGGAATTGTAGATGTCATCCATATCCATGTCGGGGTTCCACAGCAGCTTGGCGTAGATATATCCGATCAGCTGGTGGAAGGCCAGGTCCTGCGAGGAGGAGGAGCAGTTCAGCAGGCCGATCACGCCGTCATCGCGGTACATCTGCAGGTAGGATTGGATGTTGTCCCAAACGGGATAGACGGCAGGCCAGTGGTTATAGGAGAGCGGATATTCGAAAATCGCGACGTTGTCGCATTTCTCAATCCAAGTTTTGTAGTTGACATCGAAGGTTTTGCGGGTGCCCTCCTGATCGCACTCCCCTTCTTTGTGGACATAACACATGAAGATGGGGCAGAAGTAGATCATCGCGTTGGGGTGCAGCCTCGTCTTCACGGGCGTTTCGGTGTTGTAGTAGGCGAAGGTGGTGATCAGCAGGTCCGGATAATCCGGCGCTATCCGCCCGCACAGCGCGTTGAGGAAGCGGAAGTGGGTGCCGGAGCAGTCCCTGCGCACTTCGTCCATCGGGATACCGCATTCCTCAAAATAAGCCAGCTTGCAGTCTTTGCACTGGCAGGTGTCGTTCGTATCGTTGAGGGCGATGGAGATGCAGGTCGTGTTCGGGTTCTCCGCCATTTTTTCGTGGACGTAGTTCACGTAGATATCCAGTACCTCGGGGCGGGAGAAGCAGGGGTTCGTGTAACCGCCGACGGGGTTCCCGTTGACATCCTTGCCGAACAACTCCTTGTGCCTCTCGAAATATTGAGGGGATGACATGGGATACCGCACGCCGTCGATGACCTCCGACATGATCCACTCGCCGGCGTGGCCCGTCATGACGTATTTGGAGATTCCGCCGTATTCCGGCGCGCCCAGCAGCTGCGTAGCGTGCCAGCCCGCGTTGACCCTGTTGGCCAAGGCGCTGTCGATGTCAAAGCCGCCCTGCACAATGGTGAATTCCCTGTAGGGGAAGGCGGGGATCTCCAGTTCGTCGATGTCTTTGGGCACCTCCACTGTGCTGAGCGTGGGGATGACCTTCCTATCCTTGCTGTACCAATGGCAGCCCAGGAATTTTTCGAGGAAATCGAAGACGCCGTAGAGGGTGCCCCTCGTTTTGCCGCCCGCGATGACAATCCTCTCGCCCTCTGTCTTCAGAAGGAAGCCCTCCTCACCCAAAAGCGCGTCATCCACGGCGAAGCGGTTTGTATCGCCTATCACGATTTCTTTCTCCTGCCGGGCTGTGTCGTCGGTGACAATGGGCAGCACGGCGCCGCCGATCTCCTCCAGGAAGCCCTGCAGCTTTTCCGCCGCGGTGATCTCGGCGGGGATGGCGTTTTGCCCCCTGACAATCACGTAGTCGCTGCGCCTGTCTTCGATGACAATCATTGTCTCGCCTTCATACACGGGGAGATTGACTTCACCCAAGGCGAAGGGCGTTACATTGGGGTTGTAAAGCCCGGTGAACATGCCGGCGACGATGAGAAAAGACCAAATTGCTGAGAAAAACTTGGCGATCATATATATGTTCCTCCCTAGAACTTGATGGCAAATCCATTATACTCTTCTTGGCTTGAAATGCAAGATTTTTTCGTTGGCATATGCGATTATGGATTCTCCGCGGGCCCTCACCCAGTCCCTGACGCAGTAATAAATACCCTGAAAAAACGCGGCGACCCGCTCGAAGAAAGTCAGGGACGGCTCCGCGATCGGGCGCAAAGTGATCTCTGCGCGGGTTTCATAGACCAGGGTTTCGCCCTTCTTGGTGAACTCCTTGATGGCGCGCAGCTCTATCCCGTTTTCGCCGAACACCGCCATGACGCCGCCGTTGTCCGTCGTCACATATTGAACGGCTCCAACGCTTTTCAGGTTGTTGTAGCCGCTCAAGCCTTTTTTCACGCCGAGGGTCACGTCGTGCGAATCGGCCTCCCAGCTGCTGCCGTTTGTATAGACGGCGGCCTTGGGACGTATATTTCCCGCGAACGCCCTGCCTGTGGAATCGCCCATGCCGTGATGGCCGACCTTCAGAAAATCGACGGCGCCGTCGATTTGGTCGTACACGCCGAGCTCTTTGGCGTCGCTGACCATATCCGCCGCAAGGAGCGCTTTCAGGCCGCCGGCCTCCACCAGCTGGCACAGGGATTCGGGGTTCGTCGCACCGCCCTCCAGGGGCGCGCCATTCAAAAGGGTGACCGTCATATTGCCCAGCGGGAGCGCCAGCATATCCAGATTGTCCTGTACAACCGCGACCCCCTTGCCTTCGCAGCCCGCGATAAACTCCTGGTAGTACCTGCTCCCGGGCGTGGCTTCGCGCTTCACATACGCCTTGCCCACCGTGATGCCGGGCTGCTCCAAAATATATTTGAAGCCGCCCATGTGGTCGATGTGCGAGTGGGTACCTATGATGAAATCCAGATGGACAGCGTCGGCGCCCGCCAGGCGCTGTAGATAATCCACGATGTAGGGGCCGCGCCCGGGCTCCCCCGCGTCAATCAAAGCGTAATGGCCGGCGCTTTCCAGGATGATGGCGTCCTCCCACCCCGTGTTCAATATATGGATGGAAGTCTCGCCCGCCGCGCCCACCGGTAGGAGGGCCGCCGAGCCGAGCAGCAGGCCTGCCAGCATAAAAGTTAAAACCCTTTTCGTCCGTTTTTTCATGGATGTCGTCCGCCTTTCCCTTTAAAAGATATCCTTCACCCAATACGCGACCCGCGCGCCAGGCCACAGCAGATAGTACAGCAGGGTATACCCATAGCGCAGATAGTTATTCGGGTGATACAGCCCCGCGTCCATCCAGGCCCTGGCGTTTGAGCCGAGGAAAATGTCGTAGCCGAGGCGCCTGTGCGTCTGCAGGAACCCTTCGGGATCAATGACGGCATAGTAGCCCGGCTTCGCGTTCAGATCGGCGCCGAACAGCAGCGGGTCGGCGCCCGGCCCGCCAAACTGCGGCAGGTTCAGCCAGCTGGTGCCGTCGTCCAGGCCCCAGAAGGAGACACGCTCGATCACGCCGCTGTTGTCTTTGAACACCTTGAACAGTGCGGCGTACACCGCCGCCTGCTTCAAAATTTCACCGGGCATGGCGGGCTTGGCCTTGACATCGAGCTCGGATATGCTGACCTTGACGCCCAGACCCGCAAACAGCTGAATTGATTTTTCCACGTCCTTCGCCTTCGTCGAGAGGTCGTAATGCCCCTGCATGCCGATCCCCTCGATGAGCAAACGGGTGTTGCCTTGCGCGAGCCAGGCGCCGTTGACCTCCCTGACCATGGCGGCCACAGTATTCGCCTTGCGGGCGTTGTCCAGGCCAAAATCGTTGTAGTAGAGTATGGCGCCTGGGTCCGCCGCCCGCGCCTGCCGGAACGCAAAATCAATGTAATCGTATCCCGCCTCGCCGGGGTCCCCGTTGTCAAAGGCCCTGTACCATTCATTTTTACGCAGCGAGCCCCTCCAGTCGCACGGGTCGGGAGCTCCGCTGAGCGCCTCGTTGATGACGTCCCAGGAATAGACCTTCCCGGCAAAATGGCCGGCAACGCCGCCGATATGGCTCGCCATGTTCCGCTCTGCCTCCTGGCGCGTGACCGGGCTGCCGTCCCCGTTCTGGTTCAGCCAGGCCGGGGATTGTTCATGCCACACCAGCGTATGCCCATGTAAGACGTTGCCGTAGCCGGAGACCGCCGCCAGCATCGCGTCGATGGCGCGGAAATCCAGTTCCCTGTCCTGGTCATAAAGACTGCTCGGCTTCATGGCGTTTTCGGCGGTCATCGCGTTGTAGTGACGGAAGAAGAGCTCCTCCCGCCCGCCGGACCATTTGTCCGCGCCGAAGCAGCCGCCGATCATAAAGTGGTCCTTGTAGACCTCCGCAAGGCTCGGCAGGCCCAGGCCGGGCGCCGCGCCCGCGGACACCGAAAAAACGCCCAGCAGCAGGGCAGCCGCCAGCAGGATGGGCAACAGTTTTCTTTTCATAGTATCCTCCTTCATATAACTCGCATGTTTCCTGTGTTTATTGTAGCAATATAACTATATCACACATTCGTAGGCACATCAAGAAGAAGGAAATCTTTTTTAATTTCTTTTGCCAAGCGGGCCCGGGTGTGATATAATGCAAGAGCAAAACATGAAAGCGGGTGATATTCTGTGCCGCAATTGGAAGTCTTCTTCGACTATACCTGCCCCTTCTGCGTGACGGGGCACGAAAACCTGCTGGCGCTGCTGCCGGAATTCCCGGATACCGAGCCGCTTTGGCGGCCCTGTGAGGCGCATCCCCGGCCCGAGACCCACGGCCCGCACAGCGACCTGTGCATCCAGGGGATGTTCTTCGCCGCAGACCAAGGCGCGGACCTGTGGGCCTACCATGAACGGATGTACCGGCTGTGCCGGCGCGGCGGGATCGATATCGAGGACACCGACGCGCTCGCGGCCCATGTGGGCGGTCTGCTGGATGCCGATGCCTTCCGCGGGGCGCTACGAAATGGGCTCTATCGCGAGGCTGGCGAGCAGGCAAATATATATGCCTATGAAACCTCCGGCGTGTGGGCGGTGCCGTCCTACCGCATGGGCGGGCGGAAACTGGACGCCGTGGAGGGCGTGGGCGTGACAAGAGCGCAGTTGAAAGCCTTCCTGGAGGGGTCGCGATGACCATACAGGACCGCAAGGCGAGCTTCGAGCGCTGGCGCGCCTCTTTTGTGGAGCCCACCGTCCACCGCGGCTACCTCGACGCCTACCTGGAGCACATCGACGCGCCGGTGATGCTGCGGGAGGCCCACGCCGTGCGGGCCTGGTGGGCTGAAATGCCCCTCGTCGGCTGGCCGGGGGAGGAGCTGGCGGGCCTGCTGTGCTACAACGAGGCGGTATTCTTCCACTACGGCGGCGGCACCACCGTCAGCGAGGCGCGGGTAGCGGCGCTCGAACGGCAGGGGGACGCCACCGTCGCCGCGGATGCCGCCAGGGTGCGCGAACGCCACTATATCCGGGGCGACTCTGCGGTCTATACCCCCGAGGAGCAGGCCGCCATCGCGTCGGGCGCGGCCACCTCCACCTGGTTCGGCGGGCACATGGTCCTCGATATGGAACGCGTATTGGAGATCGGCCTGGACGGCTATGCCCGCGAGATCGACCATTATCGCGGGCTTCATCGGGACAAAGAGGATTTTTACGAGGCGCTTGCAATCCTGCTGCAAGCGATACAGCACTTGATCCTCCGCTATGCCGACACGGCGGAAGATGCTGCAATGGCCGGCCGGCTGCGGCAGATCGCCCACGGCAGGCCGCGCAGCTTCCACGAGGCGCTGCAGCTGGCCTGGATGCTGCACGCGCTCAACGGCGCGGACTCCTACGGCAGGCTGGACTGGTGCCTGCATCCCTTCTATGAAGCCGATATTGCGGCCGGAAGGCTGACGCCCGAACGCGCGGCGGCGCTGGTCTGCGAGTTGGTCCTGAAAAATGAGGCGGCGCAGCAGATCCAAAACATGACCCTGGGCGGTGTGGACGGCGCGGGGCGTGATTTTTATCCGCCGCTGACGAAAATTATCATCGACGTGACCCGCATGGTCGGCTACAAGGGGCCGAACCTCTGCCTGCGCGTCACGCCGACGATGCCGCGGGGCATCTGGGACGCCGCGATGGAGAGCATCGCCAGCGGCATCGGCCTGCCCGCGCTGTATAACGACGCGGTGTACATCAACGCCCTCGCGCGGCGCGGCGTGCCCCCGGAGACAGCCCGAGGCTACTGCCTGGCGGGCTGCAGCCAGGTGATGCTGCCCGGCATGTGCAATTTCTACAACGATATCGGGCTGTTCAACGCCGCCAAGGTGGCGGAGCTGGCGATGTACAGCGGCTTTGACCCGCGCTGCAATAAACAAATCGGGCCCCTGACGAAGCCCGCCGCCGACTGCGCGAGTTTCGAAGAGCTGATGGACGCCTTCTGGGCGCAACTGGACTATTTCATCGGCATCGAGACTGCCATACACAACCGCGAAGCGGTCTACCGCCGTTCCCGCGAGGGCTATGTCATGCGCACGCTGTTCACGCGGGACTGCATAGAAACCGGGCGGAACGTCTTTGACGGCGGCGCGCGCCACAACAATATCGAGCTGGAGATCATCGGCATCACCAACGCCGCCGACCACCTTTTCGCCGTCAAGCGCGCCGTGTTCGAGGAAGGCGTCTGCACGATGGCCGAACTGCTGGAGGCCCTCCAAAATGACTGGGCCGGTCGGGAGGACCTACGGCAATACTGCGCTGAAAGGATACCGAAGTTCGGCAACGACGAGCCGGAGGCCGACGCGCTCCGGGGCGAAATTGCCCGGCATCTCTACCGCCGGTTCAACGGGACGCCCGGCGTATTCGGCGGCGTGTTTGTGCCGGGGGAGGCCATCTTTGTCGCCCACGAGGGCTGCGGCGCGGCGACCGGGGCGACGGCGGACGGCCGCCGGGCGTATAGCGTGCTGGCCGATTCCGCCGGGGCCTCCCAGGGCCGGGACCGCAGCGGCCCCACCGCGCTGATGAACTCCGTGCTGCGCATCCCCGTGGGCGATTACCTGCTGACCACCGCCGTGACCAACATCAAATTTGTGCCCCACACCTTTGACAGCGCCCGCGAAAAGGTCCGGGAGCTGTTCCGGACGTTTTTCGCGCAGGGAGGCATGCAGCTGCAGGTCAACGTCTGTGACGCCGCGACCCTGCGCGAGGCCCAGCGGAACCCCGAGGCCTGGCGGGGCCTAGTGGTGCGCGTGGGCGGCTACAGCGACTATTTCACGAGCCTCTCGCGCAAGCTGCAGGAGGAGATCATTCTGCGTACGTCGCATGGGTTGTAAAAAGCCCCGACCCTCACAGGTCAAGGCTTTTGGCAAGGGAGAGCACGCTCTCCCAACCCCAGGGGGTTCAGATGTCGACTACAATTCAATCACCAACCGACCGTGTCCGGGTCGTTCGTCGTGCCGCAGCTGCCGCGCAGCCACGCGATGGTTTCGATGTCCCGCGGTTCGATCGCAAAGTCGAACACCTGCGCATTTTCCGCGATGCGCGCGGGCGTGACCGATTTGGGCAGCGGCAGCCAGCCGCATTGCAGGCTGTAGCGCACGCATAGCTGCGCGACGCTCCGGCCGTAACGCGCCGCCATCTCCCGCATCGTCGGGTCGCCAAAGATTTTCCCTGTACCCATCGGGCTGTAGGCCTGCAAAAGAATGTTCCGCTGCGTGCAATACGCCACGGTTTCGGCCTGGGTCTCGCCGGGGCAAAGGCGGATCTGGTTGACCTGGGGCACGACCTGAGCGGTTTGCAGCAGCGCGTCCAGATGGTGCGGCCTAAAATTGCTCACGCCGATGGCGCGCAGCACGCCCTCCCGATACAGCTTTTCCATGGCGCGGTAGCTTTCCGCGTTTTTTTGCGCCCACTGCGCGCGGTACATCGCCGGGTTCGGCCAGTGGATCAGGTATAGGTCCAGATACTCCGTGCCGAGCTTCTCCAGGCTCTCCCCCACGGCGGCAAGGGTCTCGTCATAGCCGCGCACCGCATTCCAGAGCTTGGTGGTCAAAAAGACATCCTCCCGTTTGACCCCGCTCTCGCGCATCCCGGCGCCCACGCTCTCCTCGTTGCCATAGATCGCCGCCGTGTCGATGTGCCGGTATCCGCAGACAAGGGCGGCCTTCACCGCGCCGACCCCGCTTTGGTCGTCCGGCGTCTGCCAGGTCCCGAAGCCCACGCAGGGGATGGATACGCCGTTGGCCAGGGTGAAGCTGTCGGTCAGTTTCTCGAATTGCATTGTATCTCCTCCTCCGTCAAGGCGACAGCCGCCCGAAGACGCCGAAGAGCTTCCAGAACTCCAGGTAGCTGCCGTCGCCCCAGAGCAGCCAGGCCCCACGTTCAAGAGCGCCCAGGGCATCCCCCAGGAAGCGCTCGAACCCCTCTTCCTCGTGCTCGGGGGGCTTGTTTTCGCCGTATGGCATGTCGTACTTTTTGAGCAGCCCGACAAGCGTCTTCTGAACGGCGTCGGCGCGTTTCGCATCGCCGATGGTGAGCGCGCGCACCGCGACGGCCTCATCTATGGCCGCTTTCAGCGCTTTTTTGTCCGCCGCGCTCAAGGTTTTCGCGGGGTCGGCCAGCAGAGCCTGCGCGTTCCTGATATTTCCCCGGCGCAGGCTTTCGGTGTCCATGGCGTAGTTATACTGCGGATACTTCTTGGGGTTGGTCTTGACGTTCATGCCGGGGTTTGCGAAAAGCGCTGTCATCAGGTTGATCAGGGCGTCGTTGCGGCCCACCTCGTGCGGCTGCCCAAGGAACACCCAGGTATTATCCGGCAGCAGAGCGGTGGAGCAGTCGATGCTGCCGTCCGGCGAGAGATAGCCCTTCTTTTTCGGCACATAGTCCGCCGGGAGCTTTTCACCGGGCAGAGCGCAGGTGGCGCCCATGGTGGCGCCCTCCAAATGGATGACGCCGTCGCTGTTCATCTTTGTCTCAAACAGTTGCATATAGGTATAGTCGCCCCTGGTGTCCCCCTCGCCCGCGTCGAAGCCGGCCCCCGCGATGTTGTTCACACGCACGCCGTCCGCCACGGCAGCCAGCACATTCTTATACAAGTTGCACTGCGCCTGGTAGAAGCTGTCGGTCTCCTTGCGCATCGCGTCGTTCAGCGGGCCCTTCAGCAGCGCTTCCCTGGCGGCGGGATAGCGCTCCCTGGGAACCATGGCCCAGAAAAACTGTGTGCCGCCAACAAATTGTGTCAGGAGGTAGATCAAGCTCGGCCAAATCATCTTGAGGGTCAATGCGGTTACAGGCGCCGGCAAAAGGCGCATGATCAGCTCCAGGAGATAGCCCAGGGTGCGTGCATAGTCGGGGCGGTCCTTCATGGTGTCCAGCAGCTCCGTCAGGCCGCCGCTCCGCCAGAACTCCGCGTCCGTCCTCAGGTTGCCGGTGGTAAGGTCGCCCAGCACTTGAGAGCCGTCGACGGTGGCGACGATATTCACGATTTGGTCCAGCTTTTTGTGCCCGTAGCGGTCAAGGTAACCTGTGAGGAGCGTCCCGCCCAGGCTGACGGCAGCCAGGTTCACCTTGCTGTGCCCGGTTTGCTCTCTCACCATATCGATGAATTCGGCGAGAAGATCCACGTTTTCCCATACATTCCCCATCTGGGCGTAGTTGAAAAGGTACAGATGATCCTCGCCGATGATGTCCAATATGCCCTGAGCGGGCACATGGACGTCCAGGAAGCCCCGCTTGCCATCTTCGGGCATATCGGAAAATCTGGCGACTGTCTCGCCATTCGCGTCTCTTACCCTTGCCTCCGCCTGGCCGATGCCGGGCAGGATAATGACGGGCGAGTGCCGGCACAGGCGCTTCGGCGTGCAGCCGTTGGGGTTTTTGTACGCGGCGGAGGCGGGCAGTGCCAGGGCGGTCAGGAGCATGGCTGCACACAGCAGCAGAGCAAGCAGCTTTTTCATGGTGTTCTCTCCCTTGCAATCGTATATATTTTCTGAAAATGTTATTTTCTGGCGCACAAACAAAACGGATGCCCTTCCGTGTCAATCAACGTAACAAAATGCTCACCGCCGTACTGCTCGGCGGCTTTCGTCGCTCCAAGACGGACAGCCTCCTCCACGGCAGATTGTAAATCATCCACCTGAAAATTGAAGTGCATCTGCTTTTGCTGTTTTCCGGGCTCCTCCGGCCATACGGGCGAAATATACTCATCCATGGTTGCGTCTGCATCACATCCCTGAAAACAAACAATCATCCCATTGTCGAGCACTAACGCTCCCACCCCGTACAAATTTCGATCCCAGCTTGTCAATTGCGCGTAAAATTCACCAAGCTTCTTTTGCACTTGACAATCAACATTAATACAATCAAGCTTAGCGGACTTAGCGGTTTTTCTATCTCCCTGACACAGACAGAACGGATGCCCTTCTGTATCCAGCAAAGTAACCCAGTCGCCATACTGCTTCTTGGACTTGGTTGCGCCCAGACGGATCGCTTTCCTCTCGGCGGCGCGCTGATTGCGCACCCTAAAATCCAAGTGTATTTGTTTCTGCTGTTCGCCCGGCTCCTCCGGCCAAACCGGCGGCACATGCGGAATGTCGGGCTGCGCAAAGAGAATCGTCATGCCGTTGTCAGCCTTGACCGCAGGGCAGTCATATGCGACTGTTTTCTTATAACCAAAAAGGTTAGCATAGAAGTCCCGGGCGCGTTCGGCGTCCGCGCAGTCGATCATAAGATCGCCGATCGTTAAATCCGGTATCATACCAATTTCTCGCTTTCAAAATAAATCCAAATAGCGCGATCAATGCTGTTTTCTGTTTGTAATTGTATCACACATCAGGTCAAGGTGTCAATATCCATTTGTCCTACAAATCGGATGATTTTCAGCTCAAACCCGCGCAGTTCAATCATTTCGCTTGCCGGAGCGATGGTCTCTTCCATCACGCCCGTAATTGCGCAGCAAAAATTCGCACTTGCGGTTATATTTCTTGTTGCGGGCCTGGGTGGTGTAGGTCCCCCTCCTGGTGTTTTTCCAGGTAGAGCTCGCCCCGGTGTGGGAGGGCCTGCGGGCCGATTTCATTATGCCGCCGCGTCCTATGGTCCCATTTTGCAACTCGCAGGGATTCCCTGCAACCCTTGGATAGCGCAAACCCCGGCAGCTATGTACCTGCTGTCGGGGCTGGGCTAGCCCTAGACCGAATGACAAATCCGAACGCATCCCCAATCGCAAAAATCGGTGGATGGTTCGGATTTGAATAGACTGGTGGGAGAGAGTGGATTCGAACCACTGAAGTCACTGACGGCAGATTTACAGTCTGCTCCCTTTGGCCACTCGGGAACTCTCCCATATTCTTTTCTCTGATTTTTTGCCGAAGCCTTATTATTGTAGCATAAAAATAAAATTTGTCAAGCCCTTTTTACGGATTTTTCATTGAAAGAGGCTTCAAAAAAATGCTTGACAGCGCGGGAGCTTGTTGGTATAATAGTAGCGTTGCGAGAGTGGCGGAAGTGGCAGACGCGCACGTTTGAGGGGCGTGTGGGACCTCCCATACGGGTTCAAGTCCCGTCTCTCGCACCACACGCACCAAATCCGAACCATCCGACAATCGTTTTGATTGGGGATGCGTTCGGATTTGTCGTTCGGTTCTAAAGCAAAGAGGCCCCGGCAGCGAGTGTTTCGCCGCCGGGCCTCCGT
>Ga0123353_10000389_pt1 | contig 53874 bp, 41 predicted proteins | sample TergutLab28metaG_3_FD_92763 | JGI IMG/M metagenome (GOLD analysis project Ga0123353, IMG submission 92763) | Labiotermes labralis P3 segment gut microbial communities from Petit-Saut dam, French Guiana - Lab288 P3 | ecosystem: Host-associated > Arthropoda: Insects > Digestive system > Gut ... | reverse complement strand
TCATGGACGAGGCCTATCAGCTTCAGCAGAAGGGCAACAAGAAGAGCGGCTGGGCCTGCGGTGATTTCAACTACGACGGCAAAATCGACGCGAAGGATTACGCCTTGATCGACGCGGCCCTGGTGCGTCAGAGCGGATTAGAGGCGGCCCAAAAGTACATCGATGCTCACACGGCGATGTTCGGTGAAGCGTACACGACGGCGTTGAAGGGATTGATAGGCAGCAACGAGCCAGAGCCGACACCGGAGCCGGCACGTTGACGCTGTCGGCGTTGGGCGGAGCGGCGCTGTTGCGACGACGGAAATAGCCTCTCGGCTGACCGCCTTGAGTCGCAGGGAAGGTAAAGATTTTGACGGCGACGATGACAGTGAGCGGGCGTGATGCGACTTGGCAAAAACTCTCCAAGCGATGCGACGGTGGAGGGGCGATGGCGAATGAACTGGTTCCGGTTTCCCCTGCGGGGCAGATTCTCATCTACACGGACGGGAGCCTGCATCTTCAGGTCAGGCTTGACGGCCAAACCGTCTGGTTGTCGCAACGGCGATCGCCGAGTTGTTTCAGGTGGCAATCCCAACCGTAAACGAGCACCTGAACAACATTTACGATGAGAAGGAACTCGACCCTGTGGCAACTATTCGGAATTTCCGAATAGTTCAACGCGAAGGTTCGCGGGAGGTGGGCAGGAACGTTGAACATTACAACCTTGACGTCATCTTCGCCGTTGGCTATCGCGTGCGGTCTGCCTGCGGCACGGCCTTTCGACAGTGGGCGACCACGCGGCTGATCGAGATGATTGGGCATTTCTGGAATGGTGTACCGCCGCGGGATAGTTGTTGCTTTTCTCACAAACGTCGCGTATACTTAATTTGCACAGGTGGACACATTTTGTCCGTTTGTGCAAACGTTATTGAGGTATCCCATGTACGGAATATTCGAACGTTGGATCGACGGCCTTCAGTCGCGGGGAAGGTATACGTTTCTTCGCTCCGAGGCCTTGGCTGACAGCGGGCTTTCGGAGCAGGCGGTGAATAAGGCCCTTCAGCGGGCGGTCAAGAGTGGGCGGCTTATTCGGCCAAAGGTGTATTTTTACGTGATTGTTCCGGTGGAATACCGAATCCCCGGTGCGCCGCCTGTGTCCTGGTACATCCACGACCTGATGGCGGCGATGAAATTGCCGTATTACGTCGGCCTGCTTAGTGCGGCGGCGATTCATGGCTCGGCACACCATCATCCGCAGGTGTTCCAGGTGATTACCGACCGGCCGGTGCGTCCAATTTTGACTGGTCGGGCGAAGATCGAGTTCTTTGTCAGCAAATCCATCGGCCAGGCGGCGACGGTGGACATGAAGACTTCGACCGGGATCATGAAGGTGTCATCGCCGGAAACAACCGTGGTGGATTTGGTGCGATTTTCCAAGGCGGCTGGGTATTTGGAGCACGTCGCCTTCGTGATCTCCGAATTGGCCTCCATCATCAAGCCGGATCGGCTCGTCGCCGCGTTGCGGGTGGTGAACGACGTGCCCAACGCCCAGCGGCTGGGGTACATCCTCGATTTCCCGCGACGGCGCAAGGTGTCCGAGCCGGTCCACGAGTGGGTCGAGCGTCGCGTGAAACGGCCTCAACCGCTTCGGCCGGACAGGCCGGTCAAGGACGCCCGCGAGAATCGTAGATGGCATTTGTTAATTAACCATCCACTGGAGATTGTGGCATGATTATACAAGCCCACATCGCGGCATGGCAGGCGGTTGATGTTACAATGGTTGCTCGGCTGTTAGACGAGGTGCCACCCAGCCGTTTTTCGCCGGTGAGGCATGAGTTCACCCGCGAATTGCTGGCGGAGAACCGGCGTCGCCTGCTTGAGGAAGTGCTATGAACGATCAATCCATTTTTGTTGCCTGTCGCGGCGGTAGCGATAGCCAAGGCCAATGGAGCCCCGTTGGACGGCTGGACCGCGTGCCGGACGGCTACCGTTTTGTTTACACCCGTGGCGCGAGAACACTGCCAGGCTTCTCGCCCTTTCCGGGCATGGACAATCTGGACACGGAGTATTTGTCTGACAACCTGTTTCCGCTTTTCGCCAACCGGCTGCTGGCCAAGTCCCGCCCGGAATATGAAGCCTTTCTGACGTGGGGCGGTTTCGATCCCAACGATCCGCCCGACCCCATTGCCTTGCTAGGCGTAACCGGAGGCCGTCGTGCCACCGACACTCTGGAGCTTTTCATTTGCCCGCAGCCCGACGCCAACGGGTGCTTCATCAGCAAATTTTTCCTGCACGGGGTCCGCTGGACGCCCCCGGAGGCGATTGAACGGCTGAACGCGTTGAAAAGCGGCGATCCGCTGAGCCTGACGGTCGACACGCAGAACGCCTACGACCCCAACGCGGTAAAGGTGCAAACCTGCGAGGGCGTCAGGATCGGCTACGTGCCGCGTTACCTTGCCCGCGATGTCAAGTTTCTGATCAGTAACTGTTCTCCGAGATTCGTCCGCCTGGCGGTCGATCGTGTCAACAAAGACGCCCCAACGCAACAGCGGCTGCTCTGCCGGATGAACGCCTGCTGGCCACCGGAATATCGACCCTGCGCGGGCGAGGAATTTGAGCCGTTATGCGCTTCTGCCAACGTGAGTTTATAGATCGTCGTGCGCGGCGTTTTCTCATTTTGGCAATGTAGCTTGGGGTGGCGTTGCTTTGGCGATTGAGGCGATGCCGGTCCTAACGGGGGCGGGTAGGGTTGTCCATGCTGACAGTACAATGGCGAGGTCGGAGTCCATTGGGGCGAGCCTTTCGGCCAGTGCGATAAGCACCTTGCCAATCGCTCCGCCAAGGGCTGCGTCGAGCGTTTTGTTGAGTGTTTTGTCGAGTGCACCGAGTGCTGTATTGAGCGATGCGCCAAGTGGGTGGCCAAGACGTTGTCGTGAAATATCGTAAGTGGTGTCGTTGCTGGGGTTATCGCTATCGGCCCCGTCATTCGTAAAGCCGAGGTTTTGGGTTCGACTCCCAAGGTCGAGCTGGGATCACAACTATCTGCTCAAAATCCTAACCAGCTAAAAACCTACATGCGTTTGCCCTGGATGATCCCCGCCTCTGCTAGCGATTTGTCGCGTCGTACGGTACACTAGGCGTTATGATTCGCAAGATTTTATTGATGCTCCTGACCTTCGCGGTGCTGATGGGTGTTTTCATCCTGTACCGTGAGTACGTGCAGTTGCCGCCGAGACACCGCGAGACCACCACGATGCCGACCGGCCTCCACGTGCTGCCGCCGATGACCCCGTCGACGACCACCGGGCCGGCCTCGATGCCGGCAGGACAGATCGACCCCGGTTCCGGCATCGACCTGCTCTACACGCATCGCAACGTCGCCACCGGCGCGATGGAGTACATCTTCCGCGCCGAACGCTACGACCGCCTCCCCGACGGCAGCCTGTCCCTGTACAAACCGAGCATCCAGTTTTTCCAGGAACAAGGCCAACTCTACCTCACCGGCGAACGAGGCCAGGTGCGGTACGAACAGATTCAGGGCAAGCTCAAGCCCAACTCCGGGCACTTCACGGGCAACGTGCGGCTGTTGATGGACCGCCTGCCGGGGGGCACGTACTCGACGATGAAGGACAGGCCCGAGGACGTGATCGACGTGGCGATGCAGGATGTGAAATTCGACAACACGCAGTTGCTGATTTCCACGGCCGGTCGCGTGGAGGTCCGCAGCCACGAAATGGATATCCTCGGCCACGGGCTGTTGATGCGGCTGGAGCAGGCGCCGTCGGAGTTGCGGGAGCTTCGGATTGAGCGGGGCGAATTGATGGTCATCAAGACGCACATGGACGGCTTCGGCGAGATGATGCCCGGCGCGGACGCGGAGGCGACCGTCACGCCGATGCGGCTGAATCCGGCGCGGCTGCCGACGTCGCCTCCGTCGATCGACGATCCCGAGATGGCCGCCTTCGACGCGATTCTCCGCCAGGGGCTGTCGCTGGACGAGGCCGGGGCGACTCCGCCCGTCAAACCGGGCAAGACGACCGTCATGCGGAAAAACACCTTCTTCGCCGAACTCGTCGACGACGCCAACGCGCTGTCCGTCGAGTCGCCAAGCGGACAGCTTCACGACGTCGGCAGGCTGGCGATGATCTTCGACTGGGACAGCAAAAGCCGCATCCGCAGCGCGGCCGCCGCCACCCCCGCCTCGCAGCCGACCGAGGAGCCGTCCCCCACCACCATCCGCTGGAACGGGCCTCTGGTCCTCCGCCCATTCGACTACACCGACTCGCCCAGCCACCGCAGCTATAAACTCTACGCGCGCGGCGAGCGGATGAAAATGGTCAACACCAACACCACCGCCCTCCTGGGCGAACTGTACTACTACCGCGTCCCCGCGCAAGGCGACGCGCCCGCCATCGACCGAGGCCGATTCCTCGGCACCGACGACAACAAAGTCCTCCTGACCAATACCGATGGCTATCGCATCGAGAGCGTGGTCGTGAAACTCGACCGCCCCACCGGCCGCGTGGATCTGATCGGCGGCAGCCGCATCGAAATGCCTCCCCAAGCCGCTTCACGTGACGAGGAAGCAGACTTGGCGTCTTCCGGTGTCCAGGCCAACGGCACGCATAACGCGGGCGAACTTGCCCTGCGTAACCCGGAGGGCGAAGCAGGGCCCGACGTTACCACTTCCGACACGTGGATCCTGGCGGTTCTGTCCCAGGCCCGCGGCGACGACGGCAAGCCCCGCTGGCAGATTCGCCAGGCCCTGTGCCTGGGCACCACGACGTTCCATCGCCCCTCGACGGGCGAACGGATGTCCTGCGACCGGCTGGCCTACATGGAAATGGACACGCCGCCGACAGGCCCCGCCGAACTGAAATTCCTGCGCGGGCAGGGCAACGTGAACGCCGAATTCGTCATGGACAAAAATCACTGGCACGTCCGCGCCGACGAAACGCAGGTGCATTTCGCCAGCGCGCCCGACCCCAACAAGCCAGGCCGCGTCCGCACCCAGCCGACCGTCATGCAGGCCAACAAAGACGTGCGGATCGCCGTCACGTCGCCCGACGGCGAGCCGCTGGTGATGACCGGCGACCGCGCCGAAGGCAAATGGGACGAAGGCCGATACGAACTCTTCGGCACGCCCAAGTCGCCGGCCACGATCCGCCAGGCCGTCAAAGGGCAGGACGGTTTCAACGGCGTCAGCGGGCCCCAGATCGTGCTGAACAACAAGGACGAGCGGCAATTGATGCAGGTGATAGGCCCGGGGCGACTGGACATGCTCTCCGATCGCGGGCCCAACAACGAAAAACTGGACAAGCCGGTGCCGACCGTCATCACGTGGACTCGCGGGATGAATTTCTTCGGCCGCGACAACCGGGCGGAGTTCCGAGGCAACGTCGAGATGGATCGCGGCGGCGGGCAGGACAACTTCGTCGCCCAGCGAATGGACGTGCTGTTCGACCGCGCCGTCTTACGTGACGCGGGCATCTTGCCCGCGTCGGGCGGGGAAGAAGGTTTGGCGTCTTCCAACAGCCGGATCAATGGAACGCACAACGCGGGCGAGACGCCCGCGTCACGTGAAACGCCCGCCAGCGCCATGCCCGGAAACATGGATTTGCGTGGCTTTCGCGACATGCGGATCGCGAACGTCAACGCGATGGACAACGTCTGCGTGCTGAGCAGGCAGTTGGACGACGACGGCCATTTGATCTCCCGGCTGAAACTGACGTCCAACGAACTGAAGTTCGACGCGACGACAAAAACGATCACCGTTCCCGTCCGCGGCACGCTGCTGGTGGAAGACTACAACAAACCGCGCGAACGGCCCGCCGACGCGAAGCCGACCGGCGAACCGTTCGGCGAGACGATGATCGAAAGCCCCTCGCGGACGCTGTTCGCGTGGAACAACCGGGCGCAGCTCACGCAGACCGCCGACGGCGGCGCCGCCGCCATGATGGACGGCCAGGTGCTTATGAATCACCGCAGCGGAAAACAGTTGAACATGTCGAGCAAGGATAAGGCCGAATTCAACGTGCCCGACTGGGGCGACCTGCCCACGGGCAGACACTCCATCCTCGCCTGCGAAAAAATGGACGTGGAATTCGACGCGCCACAACAGGCCGCCAAACCGGACGCGACAAGCCAGCCCGCCAACGAGGTCGCCCAACTCGGCACGCGGGTCGGCAAACTGAAAAACTTCCGCGCGCTGGACAAGGTGACCGTCCAGGACGGCCCATATCAACTGCTCGGAAACCGGCTGCTCTTCGATGGCGCGTCGCAACGCATGACCATGTACGGCAACCTCGAAGGCCAACCCAAACGCATGGCCGCGGTGGTGCACACCGACCCGTCCCGAGGCACCCAGACCCGGCAGGAAGGCGAAGTCATCCGCTGGAACGTGCGAACCAACGAGATGAAAATCGAAGGCGGCAAAACCACCGGCGGACGGTGACGGCGGGAAATCACAGATCGAACGTGTTCACCGCCGTTTCGACGACGCGCGCGGGCGGGATGCTTTGCATGCAGGCAACGTGAGGGCAGCGCCGGCGGAGACAGCCTTGGCACGGGAGTGAGGCGGTGATGTTGACGGCCCGCACGTGGGGACCTGGCGTGTAAACGCCGGTGTGTTCGACGCGCGTCGGGCCCAGCAGGGCGACGGCGGGCGTGCCGACAGCGGGGGCGATGAACTTGGCGGCCGAGTCGCTGCACACCACGCCGCGCGAGGCCTCGATCACGGCCACCATCTGCGACACGCTCGTTTGGCCGGCAAGGTTGTGTACATGCGAAACATCGTTGCCAGCCTGGGCGTTCTCGCACGCCTGCGTGCACAGCGCGACGTCGCCGGGGCCGCCGACAACCAGCACCGGGCACCGCCGGGCGATTTCGCCAATGACGGCCCGCCAGTGCCGCGCGGGATATACCTTCGTCGCCCAACGCGTCGGCGGCACACAGACGACGAACGACTTCGCCGTCACGCCAAGCCGGGCCAGCAGCGAGGCCGCGAACTCCCGCGCGGGCGCCGCGACCTGCAACGTGAAATCCGCCGCCCCCGCGTCCACCCCCAGCGACCGCGCCAACTCGATATTGCGATCCACCGTGTGCGCCGAGGCCGGCGCGAATTTGTGCGTGTAAAAAAACGACGCCCCCTCGCGGGCGTCGACAAACCCCGCGCGAAGCGGCGAACCCGCCGCCCTCGTCATCAGCCCGCTACGGAGCAGGCCCTGCAAATCAATCACCCAATCGAACCGCCCGCCCTTGAGTTGTCCGCGAAGCCGTGACAGCGTGCGAAATCCCGCGACACCCAACCGCCCCGCCGCTTTGCGGTCGAACAAAATCACCTCGTTCAAATCGCCGTCGTGGCGGATGAGATCGACGCAACTCGTCGCCACCAGCCACGCGATGTGACTGTTCGGAAACCGCCGCCGCAGCCCGCGCAGCACCGGCGCCGCCGTCACCACGTCGCCCAGGGCGGAAGGCTTGATCAGCAGAATGCGTTGCGGGTTGTCGGGCGGTATGGTCATGGGGTCAACACACCGCCTCGCATGCGACGTTGGCGTTTGGCGAACTGCCGCCGGCTGTGCGAACGGGCGTGACGCTCGATCGGCATCTGCCAGTCCCGCCGCGTGCCTTCGCCGCCCATCGCGTCGAGATAATGGACCAGAAAACGGACACGGTCGGCGCGGGTGGCGGAGTCAAGACAGTCGTGAAACAGATAGGCCAGATCATTCATCATCGCCCGGCGGCGCCACACGGGACGGACCTTCATGCGGTGCAGGTCCAGCAGAAAAAGCTCGATCGCGCCATGCCCCCCCGCGGCCGGGGTCGAGGCGTCGGCCCACTCGCGGATGAGTACGTTGTTCATGTGCAGATCGCGATGTACGTTGCCCGCGCGGTGCAGGGCGCCGACCAGCCGGGCCAACACCGCCGTCGCCTGCCGCACACGGGCATGACACGCGAGCCCCTGCGCGAGCTGCCGCGCGTACCAGACATCCAGCGGCTCGGCGTCCGGCACGCCCAACGTGCACACCCATTGACGACGCCCGCGGTGGCACCAGGCCAGCAATCGCGGAACAGGAAATCCCGCCGCCGACAGCGACCGCAAACACTTGGCCTCGTGCCGAACCTGCGACACGCCAAGCCCATGCAGCAAACGATGCCCAAACGCCCGCTTGTGATACTGCTTGACGTACACGTCCTGCCCATCCAGCGATACCCGCCAGACCGTCCGGCTGACGCTTCGCTTGACCAGCGCCGCCCCGTGGGCCGGCGGATCGTCAACCGCCGCCAACCGCGCACGCAACAACGCCCGCGCAAACGCGTCGGCAAAACAAACGCCGTCGTCCCTCCGCAACGCACCGGCGGGCGAATTGTCGCTGCCTGTCGCCATACTACGCCGAATTATAACGACTCACAAAACATCGGCACAAGGGCCGAAGATAGACTTTCCGTTCTCATGGCGCACGGGAAAGAGTCGTTCGAAGGCAACAAAGCCAGTAGCCAATAGCCAGTAGCCATCAGGTATGGAACGACAGGGCGCAATGGCAATGAAAGCGGGAACGAGCACATGTGTAGTAAGGGTTTATGGATCGTGTGATTTGCAGCAAGCCTTTCCATACCTGCTGGCTGCTGGCTATTGGCTACTGGCTTGTTTCCCTCGAACAAATCGTTCGCCCTCGCTTCGGGTTTTGCATTTCCATCACAAATCCAGGACCACGCGACCGCCCCACCGCCCCGCCTCCCGCGCGACCTTGAGTAAGTGATATGTGACGGCCTTGACTTCAGTATGAATCTCGTGTCGCGTGGGATCGTACGGCTCGCCGACCAGTTCGGCCACGATGCGATGCTCGTCCGCCTCGCGGGCCCGCACGGCGGCGATCATAAACCGATCCGCCTGGATGACGTTCAGCACCGCCGACAGAAAATCCACCGCCAGCGCCTCACCGTCCTCGGCCTCCACCGCCACCTCGCGAACCGCCGCCGTCGCGACGGCCGCCCGCGGACAAATAAACTCCGCCAACCCCTCCGCCAACCCCTCGTAAAGCTCCCCGATGGAATCCCCCAACGCGGCAATGCCGATATCGGCCGTATGCTCGAAATGTTCAAAATGTTTCATCGCCTGCCGTCACTCCGCCAACTGCGACGCCCGCTCGCGCATCTCCAAGCCTTGCGTAACGAGGTCCGCGTCATCCGGAAGCACGAGCTGTTCCATGGTAAAGTGAACGTACCGATGATCCACGTGCCGAACCGGACTGATCGCCGCGAGGAAATCCAGGACCGGCAACTGGTACCAGTGAGGCCGCAAGTTCGCGTGGTCCACCTTCGTCTGATACCCAGGCCGAATGAGAATGAACTCGTAATCGCCCGGATGCACCCAGGCGATCGTCACCGGTGTCGTGCCGACCTCCTCATCGCTGACCCGCACCAACGCCCCCGGCGGATCGGACGTGATGGTCATCTTCTGCTCCACGCAGCCGGCCGAAACCATAAGCGAAAGAACGGCCAGCCCCAACAGACTCCGTAGTGTTTTCGTCATGAAACCGTTGTACCCCCGCCGGCGGCGCGGAACAAGGAAAAACTGCCAGTGGCGAACGCAAGTGCGTGACGCGGGCATCTTGCCCGCGTGTCTCGCGGGCGTCCCGCCCGCGTCCGGCAACGAAAAACCTGGATTTCTCATTGCACAAGCCGTGCGGAACGGTCCGCGAGGGCAAGATGCCCTCGCCACACGCGGGCGGGACGCCCGCGTCACGTACCATGCGTTCGCCCCTGAAAAACTGTCAGGGCGAACGCAAGTGCGAGGTGCGGAACGACGATACACCCATGAGGGACCGTACGGGCCCTTTAACGAGAAACGCATTATGCCAATTCCACATGAATGCAGTTGCGGGCGAAAGCTGAATATTCCCGACTACCACGCGGGGCGCAAGATGGAGTGTCCCAGTTGCGGCGGCGTGGTGGATGTGCCGGCCCTGGGGGCGTGCAGGTACGTCCCGCCGTCCGCGGCAGCAGCCAGGCCTTTGTATAAGCGCGCCATGATCCCGACCGTGATCGCGGTGGTGATCGTGGCGAGCGCGGTGCTGACGGTGGGGTACTTCAATCCGCCGGACCACGCGACCGCGGCAGGCCGTGGCGACGTGGAGAAAACACTGGCCAAACAGAACGCCGAGGCCATAGGGCAAACCCATGACGCACTGTCGTCTTCGCGCGACGGCGCCACGAACGGGAACGTCCAGGGACAAACCAAGACGCAACCGTTCGAGGATTGGGCCAGGTCGAAGGGACTGCGCATCAACGAAAAGAACGACAACGGTATGACGCTGGTGCACATGGCCGCCGCGGCGGACCGGGCGGATATTCTGGAGTGGTTGAAGTCGCTCAACGCGGACCTCAATGCCCGCAACAATAACGGCCAGACGCCGATGTTCGTGGCGGCCGTCAGCGGGCAACTCGAGGCCATGAAGTGGCTCAAGGACCAGGGCGCCGATGTCAACGCCAAGGGCAATAACGGCCTGACGCCGCTGTTTGCGGCGGCCATGTTTGGCCAAATCAATGCCATGCAATGGCTTGGGGACCAGGGCGCCGATGTCAATGCCCGTGACAACATGGGCGGGACGCCGATGCTCGTGGCGGCCTCGGAAGGCCGCGTCAATGCGATGGCATGGCTGAAGGAGCGCGGCGCGGATCTCCATGCCAACGACCGCGCGGGCATCACGCCGATACTGTCGGCGGCTTCGCTCGGTCAACTCGATGCCGTGAAATGGCTGGCGGCGCAGGGTGTGGATATCCACGGCAAGCGTCACAGCAATCTGACGCCGATGTTCGCCGCCGCCTCGCAAGGCCGCGTCGAGGTCATGGTGTGGTTGAAGTCCCAGGGCGCCAGCGTCAACGCCCAGGCGGAAAACGGCTGGACGCCGATGTACGTAGCCGCCACGGGAGGCCACCTCGACGCCATGAAGTGGCTGCAATCGCAGGGCGTGAACGTCCACATCAAGGACGACACGGGCGCGACGCTGCTGTTCTGGGCCGCCGCGAAAAACCAGATCGATGTCATGGCGTGGCTGAAAGAACAAGGCGCCAATATCCACGCCAAAGACGGCACCGGATGGACGCCGATGTTCTGGGCCGCCGCCAACGGACAACTCGAGGCCATGAAGTGGCTCAAATCCCAAGGCGCCGACTCCAACGCCAAAAGCTACAGCGGCGAGACCCCGCTGTTCATCGCGGCCATGCAAGGCCACATCGAAACCATGAAATGGCTCAAGTCCCAAGGCGCCAATCTCACCGCCAAAGACGGCGCGGGCCGAACCCCCGTGACCGCGACGAAAAACGACGAAGCCAAAAAATGGCTCCGCGCCAACGGCGGACGGTAACGAGACCTCGCGCCGTAGTTACAGCGGCGTGAACTGGATCGTCAGTTCGTTGTCGGCCAGGCGGAGAGCGGTGATACGGACGTTTCGCTTGTTGCCAGGCCAGACGAAGACGGGGTCGACGGTTTCGCCGTCGAGGGCGCCGAGCACCTGGTACAGGACCCGCGCGAAATCTTCAGGGGAGATCATCTGGCCTGTCGGTTCGGGCGAGGCGGTGTCGTCGGCGAGAGTTTGTTTGAGCGTCGCCAGTTCGTCGCGCACGAGGGAGGCGGGGATCGCCAGCCGGCCCACGCGGGCACCGTCCAAACTCGCGCGAAATTTCCCGCCCTCGTCCAGCGACAGGGCGATGTCCACCGACAGCACACGGCGGTACGCGTCTGAAAAAATCATCAGCGTGATTCGCCCGTTCTGAAAACTGACGGCCGGGGCGGAAATCCCCTGCTCCCGCATGGCCAGCTCAATGGGTCGTTCGCGTTCGCCTCGGCCATCGAGCTGGTAGGCGATCTCGTCCAGCGACGCGAGAATGTCGTTGCACGCCTCCGCGCGGATGGACCACGAAAACGGCTGCCCCTCCTCGACGCGGTTGCCGATGCCGTCGACCACGCGGTGCGAGATGAACTCCTGGGCCACCTGAACCTGTCGCGACGCGTCCAGCGAGACGGGCTTGTACTCCGCCGGTTCGCGCGTGGAAAGAACGTACCCGGCCGCGCCAGCGACAACCGCCGCACACAGCAGCACAACCCCCATCCACGCCATCGCCCGGCCTGCTCGCATAGGAAACTCGTTGAGACTGTTAGGCTGTTAGACGATTAGACTGTTAGGCACCGGCGTATGAATCGTCAGGCCCAATGATTCATACGCCGGTGCCTAATCGCTGGCAGATACGATGCTTTGCCGTCGGATCAGTTGCCCGACAGGTCACCACCTCGTGCCGTTCCCTGAAAGCGGTCCGCTTCGGCTTTGAGTTGGCGGACGTATTCGAGGTACGGTGATTTTTCTCGGCCGCTGATGGCCCTTTGGATGAGGCTTTCGGCGTTTTCTTTTTTATTGATGTCGTTGGTCAGCAGGGCCAGTTGCAGTTGCGACATGGCGCCGTTTGCCTGGAAAGCCCAGGCCTGATGGGCGCGGTTTTCGCGGGTGAGGGCGTCCGCGGCGGCGGTGAAGGCCCGGGTGGACTCGTCGAGTTTTTCGACGGCCGACGTGATCATGTCCTTCTGCCGGGCCGGGCCGTCCGCGGCGTCGAGGGCGCCCTTGATGCCCGCGGCGGGGACGTTGGCGTCGGTCTGCAACACGGTGGCGAGCATATCGCCCTGCTGGGCGCGAACGGTGGCGTACTCGCGGGCGGCGGCCCCTTCCAGCGCCTTCACGGCGGCGTCGGGACGCAACGTATACGCCGCCCGGGCGGCCTGCATGGCCTGCTCGAACTGTTTCACCGCGCGATCGTCGGCCAGCACCCAGGCCTTTCGGTACTGCTCGCCGACGGCCGCGCCGGCGGCCTTGTACAGCCGCTCGTAATCGTCCATCCGCTTCTGGGCTTCCTCACGAATCGCCTTCGCGCGGGCCTGCATGTCTTTGAAGTTCTTGTCGGCGGCCTCGGCGTCCTTCACGCGTCCGGCGAAGGCGACCGTCGTGGCGGCCTTGGGCGTGTCGTCGTCCTCGTCATCGTCCGCCGCCACCGCAACCACGCCGCCCGCGAACACGGCCAGCTTCGCCTGCGCGACGGCCAGGTCGAACTGCGCGTCGGCCAACTCGATATCCTTATCGTTCATCTCGCGCGTTTTGGCGACGGCCTGGTTGTCCAGCGCGACGCTCTCGTCGAACAGGGCTTCGCTCTGGTCATAATCCTCGAGGGCGATGGCCTGACTGTCGAGCAGCCGGTCGCTGGCGTCCTGCGACAGCGTCGTGATCTGGCTTTGGAGCGCCGCCCGCGCTTCGTTGAGCGATTTGATGTTGGCGGCGAGTCGATCGACGTCGGCCTGGGCGGCGTCCATGGCCACCTTGGCCTCCCGCAGCGCCTGCTCGTACGTGACGACGCTGGGATCCAGCTTGGGCGTCACCAACGCGTCAAAGGTCGCCACCAGGAGTTTCTCCCGCTGCGCCTGACGGGCACAGTACTCCACCACCGCCACCTGCACGGCCAATTGCGACCGCGCGACGTCGAACTCCCGGCGGTGCACCAGGCCGATATCGTTTTGAATGGAAGCGAGCTTGGCCTGCGCGATGGCCTTGGCCTCCTCGGCGCCTTCGGCTGGGCCGGCTTCGTTGATCGCCTGCTGCAACAGATCCCGCGCCTGCGTCAGCGACGTCAGGACCTCGGGGTGAATCTGCTCCACCGGCACGAACGTGAGTTTCTCCCGGACCGTCTCGGCCAGGGCAATCACTTCGCGATCCGCCGGCGAACGCTTCTCGCGAAGCATCGTCTCAATGGCCTTGGACGACACGAGCGGCTGGGCCAGCGGGCTGTACTGCCCGCCGGACAGGAACGTCGGATTCGCCATCAACGCCTGCGACCGCTGCGTCAGCCGATTGGCCTTCTGCGTCGCGTCGTTCAAATTCCGGGCCGTGCGGCGGGAATTGGACTCCGAGCACCCAACCAGCGCCCCAACCGTCACCACCAAGGACGCCACCACGAAAAACCGTTTGATCTGCACTGTTCATTCTCCTAAAGAGGAGCCGTCTCACACGATACAACACTGCGCGGCCACGCTCTTTGTACCATCCTGCCCGAAGCAATGCAAACGCTTTTACGAAAAACGAGAGGCTTTCCATTTTCGTGGCGCGAGCGAACCACCCGTTCGAGGAAAACAAGCCAATAGCCAGTAGCCATCAGGTATGGCAAAATTTTCTGCTCCTCACACGATCAACATTCTTCGCCATGGGTACGGCCGCTCCCGCCATCGTTGCCTTTTCGCCCTCGTCCTTCCATACCTACTGGCTATTGGCTACTGGCTATTGGCTGGAACGGCCCCTCGAACGGAATGCTCTCCCCGCCACGAGAATGGAAAAGCGGGCATCATTTCTCAAGGATTTCCTCGCCACACGCCGATCCATAGGCATCAGGAGATTTTGTCGTGTTTTGCAAAGAAAGAAAAAGGAGAAGCGATGTCGATTTTGTCATGGACGACAGGCACACGGGATGCGGTTTGCGCGGACGTTCCGGTTGTGGAGGGGCTTGAGACGCGGTTGCTGCTGGATGCGTTTCCGCTGGTGGGCGGGAAATTTTCGTACACCGACAACAACGGCTGTGTTGTCACGGTGTCGCTTTCGGGCGGCGGCAGCGGCGAGGTGAATTTCCCGGGCGCCGTCGCCTCCGGCACGCCGGACTCGATTTTCATCACGCCAGCCAACGCCAAAAGCACGCTGACCATCGAGATCAAGGGCGTCAACGGCATCAAGACCACGACGATCGGCGACCTGATCATCGACGACGACGGCGGGTTCGGCCTGAAAACCATCAAGGCCCCCAACGTCACGCTGGCCGGCACGTTGACGATGAACGCCTCCGACGGCGCGACCATCACGCTGGGCGACCTCGCCAACGACGCCACGCTCACCCTCACGGGATTCTCGTCGTCCGTCACGAACCTCACCCTCGGCCACGTGGGCGCCGGCAGCGACATCCAGGCGGCAAACCTCCCCCTGGCCGTCACGGCGCAGAGTTTCCGCCAGGACGCTGGCACGGGCGTTTCGCTGGCGGCGTTCTACTTCACGAAAATCGACGTCCGCGGCGACATGGAATCCTGTACCATCACGGCCGCTGGCATGGACGCCAAGGGCGTTTCCATCGACAAAATGACCGTCAAGGGCATCTTCGACGGCGTGCTCACCGTGGCCGGCCGAGTCAACAACATCACCGCGAACGAGGCGCGGGGCGCGATCGCGGCGGGATCCTTCGGCACGCTGACCATCAAGGGCGACCTGTCCGCCAACGTCACGGCCGGCATGGACGCCAAGGGCCTGTCCATCGACCACCTGAACGTGGAAGGCCTGCTGCGAGGCAACGTCACCGCGGCGGGACGCATCAACAAGCTCACCGCCGCCTCCGCGGAAGGATCCGCCGTCGCGGCCTTCACCTTCGGCGAAATCAAAATCAAGAAGGACGCCGACCTCTGCGACTTCATGGCGGCCGGCATGGACGCCAAGGGCGTCTCCATCGATCACCTGAACGTGGGTGGTAAACTTCGCGCCAACGTCGGCGCGGCGGGACGCATCAACAAAATCACCGCCGACGCTATGGAAAATTGCGTCGTCTCCGCGCTCACCTTCGGCGAAATCAAGGTCAAGAAAAACGTCGAACTCTGCGTCTTCACGGCCGCCGGCATGGACACCAAGGGCGTCTCCCTCGACAAAATGACCGTCGACGGCGTGTACGACGCCGCCCTCGCCGTGCCAGGCCGGGTCAATAATATCACCATGGCCGTGGCGCGGGGCGCGATCGGCGCGGGATCCTTCGGCACGATCCACACCAAGGGCGAGATGAACGCCGCCGTTACGGTCGCCGCCGTCAACGGCATGTCCATCGACCACCTGAACGTCAACGGCGTGCTCCGCGGAAACGTCACCGCGACGGGGCGGATCAACAAACTCACCACCGCCTACCTCGAAGGCAGCACCGTCTCGGCCCTCACTTTCGGCACGATCCACGTCAAGAAGGACGCCGAACTCTGCACCGTCACAGCCACCGGAATCGACGCCCAGGGCGTCTCCATCCACGAGGTGTCGGTCAACGGCGAGTTCAACGGCTCGCTCACCGCGGCCGGGCGAGTCAACAAACTCACCACCACCGAGGCCCGCGGCACGATCCGGGCGGGCTCCTTCAACAATATCACGATCAAGCGAGGCCTGTTCGCCAACATCACCGTAACCGGCGCGGACGCCAGGGGCGTCTCCATCGACCACCTGAACGTGGGCGGCATCTTCGCGTTTAACATCGTCACCGCGTCGGGACGGATCAACAAACTCACCGCCGCCGCCATGGAGGGATGCACCGTGACGGCGTTCACCTTCGGCACGATCGAAGTCAAACGCGACATGGGCTTCTACAACCAGACCAACATCAACGCCACCGGCAAGGATGCCAACGGCGTGGCCATCGACACGATCAAGGTGAACCGTTCGTCCTACTCGTACGCCTACATCACCGCGTCAGGGCGAATCAATACCATCTCCGTGGGCGAAATGTGGGGCGGAGTTTCGGCGACTTCCCTCGGCACGCTGACAGCCCACAAGGCCGCGTACATCGACATGTCGCTCACCGGCACCGACGCCAAGGGCGTCTCCCTCGGCGCCCTGAAAGTGAGCGAGTACTACGTCGGCGCCATCAACGTCGCCGGCCGAATCAACGAAATCGCCGCCGGCTCCATCGACGCGGGCTCCATCCGGGCCTCCTCCATCGGCACGCTGACCGTCAAGGGCTACTGGGGCAGCCGAGGCAACCTCTACACAACCCTAAACGTCACCGGCACCGTCGACACCATCAAAATCCCCGGCACGGCAAGCCTCTCGCCTGCCAGCAGCAAAGGCAGCCTGCGAATCGCCGGCGGCGGAAAAATCATCGCCAAAAACGGCACCTTCCTCATCAGCGGCGCGGAGGTGTTGTACATCCTTTAACCGCGGCGACCAGTGACGAACGTTTCCGGTAATCGACGTTGCGCAGCGTGTGGGTGAAAAACACCCGTTTGTTACAAGGAGCCGTTTCGTTGACTCGTTGACTCGTTAACTCGCCGATTGTCTGACGAGTCAACGAGTTAACGAATCAACGAATTATCGAAACGGCCCCCTCGGCCCCACGGCACGCGTTCACCACTTGGCAAGCGAAAAACCAAATACCTGCCCTGGCGTCACTTTTTCAAAAAATCTCATTGACATCCGCTTTCGGCATGTCATAATGCTGTGCTCTTTCGATTTTGATGCTGGAGTTTTCCGTGAATACAACAAAAACGTACATGGCCAAGAAGGGCGAGGTCGACCAGAAGTGGTATCTCGTTGACGTGGCGGGCATTGTCATGGGTCGGGCGGCCACCGAGGTGGCGACGATTCTGATGGGCAAACATCGCCCCACGTACACCCCGCACGTCGACACCGGCGAGTTTGTCGTCGTCATCAACGCCGACAAGGTGAAAGTCACCGGCAACAACAAGGCAAAGCAGCGGCAGTTCGAGCACTTTACCTACTACCCCGGCGGCCATCGCCAGGCCAGCCTTGAGCAGATGCTCAAGACCAAGCCCGAACTGGCGTTCAGCGAAGTCGTCCGCTGCATGCTGCCCAAGACCAAGCTCGGGGCGGTCATGCTCAGCAAACTCAAGGTGTACAAGGGTTCAACGCATCCACACCAGGCCCAGATGCCTGAAAAATACGAGTTGTAAGAGGAAAGCATGGCAGAAGATACGACCACGACGGCCCCGGCATTGACGCTGGGACAGGATTCCGCAACCGCCACCGCCAAGCCGGCCAGCGCGCCATCGGCCCGCGTCGCCCCGCCGCTGCCCGACGGAAAAAAGTACATCTGGGGAACGGGACGACGCAAAAAATCCATCGCCCGCGTCCGCATTCGCCCCGGCAGCGGGAAAATCGCCGTCAACGAACGCGAACTGACGAACTTCTTCCCCAACGAAAACGACCGCCGTAGCGTCTTGGCCCCGCTGACGACCATCAGCATGATCGCCGGCTGGGACGTCTTCGCACGCGTCAACGGCGGCGGCATGACCGGACAGGCCGGCGCCATCAGCCTCGGCTTGGCCCGCGCCCTGTGCATCGCCATGCCGGAAATCGAGTCCGCCCTGCGAGGCCAAGGCCTCCTCACCCGCGACGCCCGCATGAAAGAACGCAAAAAATACGGCCAGAAGGGCGCCCGCAAACGTTTCCAGTTCTCCAAGCGATAATCGAACACCTGTTGACCTGTTCACACCCCGGTGCCACACGGCACCGGGGTGTTTTTTTGAAATTGGCGAGAACGAGGCGATGGCTTGCCTCTTTGCGCTGCAGGGCGATCCGGTCGCCATGTATACGTTGATACGACTTCGCGAAATGCCTCCCGAAGGCCATGTGACCCCTCTGTTTTCTCCGTGTTTCTGTGGTAAAAAACGCCTCATTTCGCGGAGAAACTGAAAAAACACGGAAAAAACCGGTTTGTTGTTGCGGCGAGCACGGGGCAACGGTATAGTCGCGAAGGTATGGTACATGTTGGGTACACGGGGCCTGTGGTTTGTTGCCGCGTGACGCATGTCGCGTAACCGTTTTGAACAAAGGATACCGATGAACGGGAAGAGCGTGTATTCGAAGTTCGCCGTGCTGGCAATGGCCGTCGGCGTGTGCGTTTTGACGCTGAACTCCACGGGCTGCCAGACGGGCGCCGCCCCAGCCGTGTCGTCACAGGAGAGTCCGAACGTGGCGAAACCGCCGGCCACGGGCGGACAGGACGCCAATCTGCCTTCGCAGTTCCTCATCGCGCCGAAGGACACCATCGCGGCCTTCCACGGCGAACAATGGCCCTTCAGCAATGTCGAACCCGCCATCTATGGCGCGCTGGGACTTTTCTATGGAAAAACCGAGCAACGCAACGAGGCCGGCGCGCTGGTAAACAGCGAGATGGAATACTCCGTGCATAATGTGCTGACCGGGCACGCGTTCGCGTTGTTTTACGGCAACCCCGACGATTCCCTGAGCATGGTGATGTATGGATTCACCCCCCGCCGCCTGGACATGACCGGCCTGTCGAACGATGACATCATCACGGAAATAAAACAACAGATTTGTCTCGGAAATGTGGTCCACATTAACGAAGGCGAAGGCCCGTTCGATTATATAGTTTGGGGATACAAAAACAACGGGATTACGCTGCTGGGATATCAGTTCTCGCACGGGAACGACATGCAGAATTGCGGATATGATTTCGACAACTATTCTGTATATCATTCCCTGGCAAAAGACATTTGCAGCGACGCGTTCCGGGAAAAAGGTGGAAGCATCACATTTATTCGTCCCGACAGCCAGCAGCAGCGTACTCTCGAGGCGATCTATCGCCGTGCCCTTGCGGAAGGCTACCGCATGCTGACGAACACGGAGCCGTTGTCGCCCAGGCAGCCCGGCAATGTGGAAGGGTACGGCCAGTCGCTGTATGCGGAATGGATCCGGCAGATCGAACAGGCTGACGCCGAAAACCGCGAAGAGTTTTACGACACCAGCCCCATCATGCCGCATTTCATTGCACTGTTCGAAAACCGGCTGCACATCTGGCGGTTTTTGACACACTACAATAAACAAGCCAACGACGCCCACCTGCAAAAGGCCATTGAACTGAGCGAACAACTGAAGAACATGGCCTTTGAAAATTTCTTTGTGACGATAGATTTCCCTCACAACCCCATGCAGGGGGCCTCGCATCACGACAAACGCGTTTTTCTTGTGGACGCGTTAAAGAAGTATTCCGCGCTGGAATTGGAGATCGCGGAACAGATTAAACTCTACCTGGATTCGAAGGCAGCCGCGAAAGACAACTGATTGTGAGAAAAAACGAACTATGAAAAAGATCAACGTCGTTCTGGTTGGCGGCAGTGGGTATACGGGATTTGAGATCATTCGAATTCTGTTGCGGCATCCGCACGCACAGTTGGTGGCCAGTTGCGGCGAAAGTCAATTCGGGCCGCTGGAGACTATTCACCCACACTTCGCCAAGTGCGTGGATCTGGTGCAGGAAGCGTTCGACGCCGATCGCATCGCCGCGCACAAGCCCGACGTGGCCATTCTCTGTGCCCCGCACAAGGTGGCCATGCAATACGTGCCGCAACTGCGAGCCAAGGGCATCCGGTGCGTCGACCTGTCGGCGGATTATCGGCTGAAGGACCAGGCCCTGTACGAAAAATGGTACTGTCCGCACACCGACGGAGCCGGGCTCGCCGAGGCCGTCTACGGCCTGCCGGAGTTTTATGCCGACGCGATCCGCACCGCGGGTCTGGTGGCAAATCCCGGCTGTTACCCGACCAGCGCCACGTTGCCGCTGGCCCCCCTGCTCCGGACCGGACTGATCGAACCGACAGGCATCATCGTCAACGCCGCCAGCGGCGTCAGCGGGGCCGGCAAGTCGCCCTCGCAAAAAAACCACTACCCCGAACGCAACGAAAACTACGAAGCCTACGGCGTCGGCAACCATCGCCACACGCCCGAAATCGAAGCCAACCTCACCGCCCTGCTGGCCGGCACGGCAATGGCCGGCATGAAGGTTGACCTGATCTTCCAGCCGCACCTGGTGCCGATGGACCGGGGCATCCTCTCGACGATCTACGCCACACCCGCCAAGCCCGCGAACGTCGAAGAACTGACGCAGTGCCTCCAGGCCGCCTACGCCGACAAACCGTTCGTCCGCGTCCGCACCGGCGACACGCTGCCGGCAACAAAATACGTAGCCAATACGAATTTTTGCGACATCGCCGCCCGCGTGGTCAAAGGCAACGTCGTGCTCTTCGGCGCGCTGGACAACATGCTCAAAGGCGCCTCCAGCCAGGCGATTCAGAACATGAACCTCATGTTCGGTTTCGACGAAACGGCGGGGTTGTTCTGAGAGGGCGGAGACGTTTTTACCGCAGAGACACCCTGTTTCGCTCTCCGAGCTACGCGGGGCAAGCAGAGGGCTCAGAGAGTGGGTGTTGGTGATCGAGAAACTGTTTTCACCAGCTCGCCTTTTTGCGCTGTAGAACGTTCCTGTTAATGAAACACACATATGCCGACAGGAACGTCCTACAGCGCAAAAAGGCGAGCTGGTGAACGTGCCGGTCATTCTTCCCACGAAAAACCGAGGTCACACAAGGCGTCTTGTAAAAATTCTCGTTCCGCGACGTCGGGGCTGACGATTTCGCCGTTCCAGACCAGCACGTCCAGATCAATCGTTCGCGGGGCGTAGCGGTCGGCGGTGCGGTGTCGGCCAAGGGTTTGTTCTACCTCATGCAGCCAGCGTTGGAGGGCTGGTTGGTCCATGTCGGTGGCCAATAGTACACAGGTGTTGAGGTAGTCGTCTTGTTCGGGCCTGCCGATGGGCTTGGTTCGTACGGTGGGCGATTGGGCCAGCAGCGTGGTTCGCGAGGCGAGAATTTCTACCGCGGCGGCGACGTAGTGGCACGGGTCGATGTTGGAGCCGATACCGATGATGACGCGGTTGGACATGTCAATTTTTCCGGGACGATCGTATTTTCGTGGCGCGGCGGGGTGGCTTGCCGTTTTGCACTGTTTCAACAGCGTAAGGCAAGCCAACCCGCTGCGCGTTTGCCACCCGCGGACGAGACGCCCGCGTCACGAGGAGATTCACGACAATTCTCCTTGACCGGCGTGGCTTGGCGTAGGACAATAACGTTCTTTGTTTGTGGTGTCGTTGTGGTAGAATAGCGGACGTGTTTCATTCTATGCGGCCGTGTGGGCGCATGGTTTGTATTCGGAATACAGGATAACAATGAGCGGAAAGAATTTGCCTTTCAAGTTCGCGGCGCTGGCCCTGGCGGTTGGCGTGTGCATTCTGGCGTTGACCACCAAGGGCTGCAAGGAAGGCATCGACCTTCGCGGCGGGTATACCATCACGTTGGGCATCCAGACGCCCCAGGTGGAGCTGGCCAAAGCCAACGAGGCGATGGATCAGTTGCGGGCGGATCTGGCGGCGGCGACGTCGGCGGATGCCAGGGCGACGATCGAGCAGCGGATCAAGGATCAAGAGACCAAGATCGACAGCCTGAAACGGGCCAGCGAAAACCGAAACGTCGCCCAGGAAGTGATCACGACGCTGAAGGAGCGCGTCGACCCGACGGGTCTGACCGGCCTGGAGTGGCGTGCGCTGAGCGACAACCGCATCGAAGTCCGCATGCCCGCCGGCACGGAAGAGTCCCGCCGCGCGCAGGCGGAGTATCAGCGCCGGCTTGAGGAACTCACCGCCAACCCGGTCCTGGGCAGCCGCATCGACGAAATCCTCAAGCAGGACGCGGCCGGTCGGGCACAGAGCGTCGCGGAAGTCGCCCGCCACAACGCCAATCAGGCGAAGTGGCTGGAAGAGTTGTTCGTTCTCAAAGCCGACATGGACCGGAAGCAGCAGGCGCTGGCCGACCTCAAGGCGAAGTCTCCCGCGGCGCCTCCGGCCACGCAGGAAGGCCAGCCCGGCTGGGATATCGTGTTGGCGCAACGGGCCGCCGAAGAGGCGGGATTCGCGTACGAGGAGATGCGGCAGCAGATCGAGGCCAACAATTTGACGGCCAAGTATCTCACGAGGGTTTTCGAGAACTTCGTCTCGCACAACGAGGCCAGCGCGTTGAAAAAGGCGGGCAAATCGGAGGACATCCTCGTCCGCCGCGCGCAGTACGACGATCTGCTGGCCCGACTGAAAAGAGACCACGCCGACCGCGCGACGGAGATCGACGAACTGCGGAAGGCGTTTGAACACTGGGTGGAAAACCGCCGTCCGCTCGACGACCCGCAGGACCTGATGCGCGTCATCCGGCGCAGCGGCGTGCTGGAATTCCGCATGGCCCCGGTCGTCGGCGGCGAACACAACATCGACCACGCACTGGCCCAGCAGTACATCACCAAGCTCGAAACCGAAGGCCCCGACCCCGGCCACGAGCGAAACGACGCGTTCCTGTGGTTCCCGATCCGAGGCCGCGCCAACAGCCTCGCCGACACCCTGGTCAAACATCCTTACGGCGGCAGGGTGTACGTATTGCTGGACAACCGCACCGGCAACATCATGCTCAATCCGCCGGGCGCGCGGAACTGGGAACTGACCCACGCCGCCCCCAACATGGACGGCGCGAGGCATATCGTGTCGTTCGAATTCGACACGCGCGGCGCGAGGCTGTTCAGGAATTTGACCGCGTCGCACATCCGGCACAACATGGCCGTGCTGCTGGACGACGAGGTGTACACGGCGCCCGTGATCAACGACGTGATTTCCAACCGCGGGCAGATCAGCGGCGACTTCACCGCCCAGGACGCCGCCGATCTCGCCAAGACGCTCCGAAGCGGCTCGCTGCCCGCCAAGGTCAACTCCGAACCGCTGGCCATCAGCACTTTCGGCTCGGCCCTGGGGCAGGTCTACAAAGAGAAAAGCATCTACGCGGGCATCATCAGCCTGATCGCCATCTCCGTGCTGATGCTCACGTATTACTTCTTCAACGGTTCCCTGGCCGTCTTCGCCCTCGTGCTGAACCTGCTGTTCACCGTCGGCGCGATGAGCCTGCTCGACGCCTCATTCACCCTGCCGGGCATCGCGGGCATCATCCTGATGATCGGCATGGCCGTCGACGCCAACGTGCTCATCAACGAACGTCTGCGCGAGGAAACGCAACGAAACATCCCGCCGAAAATGGCGGTGAAAAACGCCTACGACCGCGCGTTCACCGCCATCTTTGACTCGCACGTCACCGTGCTCGTCACGTCCATCATTCTCGGCTGGGTGGGCACGGAGGAAGTCCGCGGCTTCGCCATCGCGCTGGGGTTGGGCATCGTGTTCAACCTCTTCACCGCCGTGTTCGTGACGCGGTGGTGCCTCCAGGTCTGGCTGAGTTTCCCGTTCGCGGGCAAGACGCACTTCCGCATGATGCCCTGGATTCGCGTGCCGAAAATCAACTGGGTCGGCATGCGAAATTACTTCTGGACGTTCTCGGGCATCTGTCTGGCGGTGAGCATCGTCGCCGTGGCCTTGCAGGGCAGCACGCTGCTGGGCGTGGAGTTCACCAAGGGCACGCGGGCGACGCTGGTCTTCAGGCCCGACGCCATGCTCAACGGACAACTGCTCGACGACAAGATCGTCCGCGAGAAATTCCATGCCGCCGCGTCGGCCCTGGCTGCCAGGGACGATCAGTTCGCGACGCTCGCCAGAGAACCCCGCATGGAGACCGTGCTGGACGACAACCGCGTGCGGGAGTTCCTCGACCGCTACGATACCAACCGCGACAACCGAGTCACGCGGGAGGAGTTCGAGGTCCCCACGCTACAGCACGAGGCGGGCAACCCGGAGTTCTTCACGCGGATGGATCCCAAGGGCGCCGGCGTGCTCACGCGGGACGATCTGACGGCAAGGCTGCCGAATAACTCGTTCCGCCTGACGACCACCGAGACGAGGGTCGAGTTGATCAAGGAAGCGGCCAAGGAGGCCTTCGGCGACCAACTCGTCAACCGCCAGCGCGTGACGTTCGACCTGGCGCGATCGGAAGGCCCGTGGACAGAGGAGATTGGCATCACGCTGTCCTCCGAAGGGCTGACGCCCCTGCACGCGGGGTCGGATCTGGAGGCCCTCAAGGCCAAGCTGGGCAACAACGTGGGCAACTTCGAAAACGGCGTGCTGCTGGTGCTGACCAACGCGTCGCCGCGAATTTCGGCCCAAGAGTTCACGCAGCGCATCAAGGAAATGCAGGTCATGCAGAACGACGCCGACCTCTCCTCGGCGGCGATGAACATGCATTACATCGTGGGGCTGGGCGAGTCCGACAACGGCAAGTACGCGTCGTTCGCGGTGTTCGCCCGCCAGCCGGACATGGCCCCGGGCGCCTGGGACGCCTTCAGCCGAAATGAGTTCCGGCTCATCCATGCCGTGCTGGATCGCGACGATGCCATCATCGCCATCAACTTCGACGCGCAGATCGCCGGCGAAACCGCACAACTCGCCATCGTCGCCGTCGTCCTGAGCTGGCTGGCCATCATCGCCTACCTGTGGTTCCGATTCGGCTCGGTCAGTTGGGGCCTGGCGGCCGTCGTCTGCCTTGTCCAGAACGCCATCGTGGCCATTGGCTTCATCGCGATGTCCCACTGGGTCGCGCCGACCGGCTTCGGAAAACTCATCAACCTCGGCGCGTACCAGATCGACCTGATGATGGTGGCCGCGGTCCTGACGATCATCGGCTACTCGGTCAACGACACGATCGTGATCTTCGACCGTATCCGCGAAAACCGCGGCAAGCTCACCCACGTCACGCCGGCGATCATCAACCTGGCGATCAACCAGACGATGGGCCGAACCATCCTCACGACGGCCACCGCGCTGATCGTGCTGGTCATCATGTACATTTTCGGCGGCGAGGGCATGCGAGGCTTCACCTACGCCCTGCTGATCGGCATCGCGTTCGGCTGCTACTCGACCGTCGCCATCGCGTCGCCGCTGCTGCTGGTCTTCCGCTCGATGTCAGGCCGACGCGCCGCCGCGGAGGCCACCACGGCCACGAGCACGGATAACGAGTAGTCAGTAACGAGTGACGAGTAATGAGTAACGAGGACTTCGTGCGTCGGCTGTCATGCCGACATACGAAGTCCTCGTTCGTTTTATTGTGAAGTTTGTCAGGACTGCAGCTTCGCAGGTGCGTGATTTCGTGCTTTGGATTTCGGTTTTCGAACGCTCCTACCGCACTCGCCCGATCGGTTTTCCGGTGACGTACTCGCGTGGGTCGGTGATTTTTCCTGTCAGCGCCGACGCGGCCGCGGTCAGCGGGCTGGCGAGGTAAACGCGGCTGTCTTTGTGGCCCATTCGGCCTGGGAAATTCCGGTTGGTCGTCGAGATGACGGTGATCGGGTCGTTCGCCCGGCCGAAGGTGTCCACGGGGCCTCCAAGGCAGGCGGCGCAGCTCGCGGGGCCGACGCGGCAGCCGGCGGCGGTGAAGATGTCCCGCAGGCTCTGTCCGCCGAGTTGGATGCGGTCGAGATCGCTGTCGACCTCGACGGTCGCCGGCACGATGTAGGTGTCGACGACGACCTTCCTGCCCGCAAGCACGGTGGCGGCGGCGATGAAATCCGTCGTCTTGCCGCCCGTGCACGAGCCGATGTAGGAACGGTGAATCGCAACGTCCTTCAGTTGGCCCGCGGTGGCGCGGAGATCGGGGCTGTGCGGCTGCGCGACGGTCGGTTCGAGCTTGGCCGCGTCGAACTCGATCACGCGCGCGTAGGCCGCGTCGGCGTCGCCCAAGAGCGGCTCGAACGGTTTGTTCGTCCGGCTGCGGACGTACTCCAGCGTCAGCGCGTCGGGCGCGATGATGCCGCTCTTTCCGCCGGCCTCGATCGCCATGTTGCAGATCGTCATGCGTTCGTCAATGTTGAGCGCGAAGATGGCCTCGCCGGCGAACTCCATCGCCGCGTAGGTCGCGCCGTCCACGCCGATCTCGCCGATCACGTGCAGGATCATGTCCTTGGCCATCACGTGCGCGGGCAGTTCGCCGTTGAAGACGAACTTCATCGACTCGGGCACCTTCAGCCACAGCTTGCCGGTGCCCATGACGAACCCCGCCTCCGTGTTGCCGATGCCCGTGGCGAACTCGCCAAACGCGCCGTGCGTGCAGGTATGGCTGTCGGTGCCGAGCAGAATTTCGCCGGGCCTGGTGTGGCCGTTCTGCGGCAAGGCCGCGTGGCAGACGCCGCGGTAGCTCGTCGCGTTGGGGTCGCGATACGGCACGGGCATGCCTTGGCCAGCGCGGACAAAATCGGCGTCATAGAAATACTTGATGCCCTGCCGCCTGGCGAAATCGCGGAGAATGTCCAGATTTCGATGACTTTTCGTGTCGGCGGTGAAGATGTAGTGGTCGGGAATGATCACGACCTTTTCGTTATCGAAGACCTTGGCGTCTTTACCGAACTCGTGCTCAAACACGCCGATCGTGCCAGGCCCGCAGATGTCGTGCGTCATCAGGATGTCGATATCGCACCAGACGTTCTCGCCCGGCGTCACACTTGCCCTGCCCGCATGCCGGGCCAATATTTTTTCCGTAATCGTCGCGCCCATGTCGTTACTCCGCTAAGGTACAAACGCACATTCTACGCTCTGCGGGCGGGGGACACAAGCAACGATCGATTCCTCCAGAGTCTTTCCGTTCTCGTGGTGTACGGGGGGTATCCGTTCGAGGGAACCGTTCAGCCAGTAGCCAATAGCCAGTAGCCATCAGGTATGGCAACGCGTGTTGTTGCTCACACGATCCGAATTTTTTACGGCGTGCCAATCGTTGCCGCTCTCATGGTCTTTTCGCCCTTGTCCTTCCATACCTATTGGCTACTGGCTGAACGGTTCCCTCGAACGAGCGGTTCTTTTATGCCACGAGAACGGAAAGACCCTAGGTTTTCCTCCCATTTTGCGGCTATGGCGATTCCGACGGTCGGGGTATACTAACCTTTTCGATGGAGAGGTGTCTGCATGGGTAGCGGCACCAAACAAACAAAACGCCGCAGAAACAGGAGTATGACATGAACGCTCGCATGAACACTCGAACGCTGATCACGCTCGCCGCCGGATTGATCGCCGCCGCGGGATTTTGCCAGCAGGCTGCCGCCCAGGTCACGGTGAAAATCGCCGGCCCCGCGCCCGTCAAGTACGTCTCCGTGGTCCATCGCCCGATCCCGGTCGCCTGGCACAACGACGCCAAGATGTCCATGCGGGACGCCCACCGCGAAATCAACGAATTGCAACGGGAAAACGACGCCCTGCGTCGCCAGATGGCGGCCATGGAACGCGAGATCCTGGCCCTTCGCAAAGACAACCGTGAGAAGGACCGCCAGATCCGCGACCTCGAATCCCGTTTGAATCGCAACACCCGCGTGGTCCAGCCGCTCGCCAAGCCCGCGCCGGCCCCCTTGTTCAAGCCCGCCCAGCAGCCGACCGTGCAGGGCAAGCCCGGCACCCCCGCACAGCCCATGAAACGGTAGGGACGGACAACAACATCGCGACAGACAAACGATTTCAGGCGCGGCACCATGTGTCGCGCCTGAACTGTTTATCGAATCCATCTATTTCCCACCGGATTTTTCCGTCAACGCGTCAATGTTCCAGACGCGGGCGGTTTTTCCCCAGATGGAGAATGTGACGACGCGCTGGCCGTCGGGGCTGATGACGGGGATGTTGTCCTGGCTGGCGGGGATTCGTAAGACGGCCCGTTCCTTGCCGTCGGCGATGCTCCAGATGCGGACGGTGCTATCGTGCGAGAACGCGACGATCTGTTTGCCGTCGGGGCTGAGCGTGGTTTTGACGATGTGGGGCGGGCGTTCGGGCTTGCCGGGGACGCGAAGGACCGTGATTTCCTTGCCGTCGGCGGCGTTCCAGATGCGGATGTCGTTGTCCCACCACATTCCAGCCGTGACGACACGTTTGCCGTCGGGCGTGAACGCGGCATAGCCAGCCCCGCGTGTGAACGCAGCATAGCCAGCCTCACGTTCATGGCCATCGAGGGCCAGGATTTCTTTGCCGTCCTCGGTATTCCAGACGCGGGCAACGCCGTCGCCGTACCCGGCGATGATGAGACGTTTGCCGTCGGGACTGAACGAGGCGTGGAGAAAATCCTCCCCGGCGCGGCGGCTTTTTTCGCTGTACAGCAACGGGATTTCTTTTCCGGTCTCGGCATTGTAGAGGGTGGCGAAGTTGCCGTGCGCGGTCGAGCGCGAGGCGATGCCGTACCCGCAGATCGTGACAATGTGTTTGCCCGTCGGACTGAACACGGCCGAGTCGAACATGCCCCATCGCCTGTCCGGCCTGTCCGCCCGGTCCTCCCGACTGAACGGATCCGGCGGCGGGCCTAACACGAGAAGTTCCTTGCCGGTGGCGACGTCCCAGACGCGGGCGGTCAGGTCGTCGACTTTCGCGAGGGCGCGTTTGCCGTCGGGGCTGAATGTGACGGAGCTGACGGCAGCTTCGGGGGCCTGGAGGGCGGCGAGTTCTTTGTCGTTGTCGACGTCGCGAACGCGGATGACGTTGGCGGCCTCGTCGCGCGTGGAGATCATCAAATGGCCTTTGAGGCCAAACACGACGCCCGCGTCCTCACGCCACGAGGCCTGCTTGTCCTTGCGCCACACGGCCTGCTCGTGCCGCACGATCATCAATTCGTTGCCGGTGGCGACATCCCAGAGGCGGGTGGTGTCGTCGCCCGAGCGGGTGAGGATGCGTTTGGAGTCGGGGCTGAACACGACAGAGTGGATCGACCGCTCATGGCCTCGCAGGGCGATGGATTTTTCGTTTAGCCTGGCCTCTTCGAGATCGTCCGGGTCGGTTTTCGGGTCGGCGAAAACGACGTCCAGGACGCGGTTGGCGCGATCGGCATTGTCGCCGGGACGGACAAGGACGCGTTTCCAGTCGGCGCTGACCGCGACGAGATGGCCGATTTTTTCCCCGCCTGGCATGACGGCTACTTTTTTTCCGGTGTCGGCGTCCCAGACGCGAAGGATATCGTTCGCCGTCGTAAGGACGCGCTTGGAGTCGGCACAGAACGCGCCTCGCACGACGGGGCCGATCGGATGGTCCATCACGGCAAGTTCCTTGCCGGTGGCGGCATCCCAGACGCGGGCGGTGTAGTCGTCGGCCGTGGTGAGGATGCGTTTGCCGTCGGGGCTGAACACGGCGGTGTTGGCGAGATATTTGTCGTGGCCTTTCAGCGTGAACAGTTCCTCGCCCGTGTCGGCGTTCCAGACGCGGACGTTGCGGCCAAGCAGCCCGAGGCTGCGTACAACGGTGGCGACGCGTTTGCCGTCGGGGCTGAACGCGGCGGCATCGGCCGGCCCGGTGTGTTCGTGCAACGTGGCCACGTCGTCGCCGGTCTCGGCGTTCAGGACACGGGCGGGATCCGCGAGGATCCGTTTGGAGTCGGGGCTGAACATGGCGTTTCCGATCCGAAGGCTGCTCTTTCGCAGGATGGCCAATTCTTTGCCGGTGTCGACGTCGCAGAGGCGGGCGTCGTTGTAATCCAACGCGGTGACGATGCGTTTGCCGTCCGGGCTGAACGCGACGCCCGACCACTGGAGTTGGTGCCCGGAAAACTCGGCGATCAGTGTGCCGTCGGCTCCGTTCCAGACGCGGGCGTTATTCTGGACTACCGTGACGAGCCTGGCGGAATCCGCGCTGAACGCCAGGACGCGGACGTCGTATTCCTCGTGGCCGTCATGTCGCAAAACGGCCAATTCCTTACCGGTGGCCGCGTCCCAGAGGCGGGCGGTTTTGAGCCCAGCCCCCGCCGCGACGCGCCGGCCGTCGGGACTGAACACCGCGTACGCGATGGAGTGCTTTCCCTCCAGCCCCACCGGCGCCGCGCCCGGCTGCGTCGTGGGCTGGGCTGGCTGGGTTTGCGTCCGCGCCGGCTGCGTTTCCCCACGCTGGGCGCCGGCAGAAAACGCCATCAGACAGGCGGCCATCGTAATCCATTGGCACACCACGCCGTTCGTCGAGAGTCGCTTCCGCATAAATCACCATGTCCCTTTCCGCGCGTGCGGCAGGGTAATCGCATCTACATTCCACGTTTTTTCGCGAAAAGGCTGTAGGCTGTAGCCGCGGCAGTTTTTGCGACATATTTTTCGGCACGGTATGTCGCGCCTACAGTCTACAGCCTGAACATAAGCCTTTTTCGTTGCGATCGCCCTGGCGCAGGCGGTCCCTTATATAGACGCGGCGGACGGGAAAAAGATCCAGAAAAACACACGTTTTTTCTCGGCGTCTTCGGGACAACCAAACGGGGACAACGTGCGATTGACTCATGGTCAAAGTCCAGCCAATATTTGACTTCGGATTTTCGCTCCTTATAATCCTCCGATATGAAGACGACATCACGGATGCTTGCGTTGACATTGGCGACGGCGATGACTCCGTTTCTTGGCAGTTGCGTTTCGCCGGGGAATTTCGATGGCGGCCAAATTATTGATTATGACCGCGCGATTCTGAACGCCTCGCCCCAGCCGCGGGCGGGCGGGCGGACCGGGCCTCTCCAGCCCGCACCGGGAACCACCGGGCCTGCCCTGCGCGTCGAGACCGACCCGGCCGGCCAATCCTACATCTACCTCAGCCTCGACGAAGCGGTGCAGCGCGCCCTGGCCAACAGCGTCGATATCCAGGTCGTCGCCTACGAACCCGCCATCGCGCGCGAGCAGGCCATCCAGGCCGCCGCCGCGTTCGACGTCATTCTCTTCGGCTCCGCGCAATATCAAAAGCAGTTGCCGCCCTCCCTGTACGGCCTGGACACAACCACCCGCACCACCACGTACCAACTGGGCGTCCAGCAGACCGTCGTCACTGGCGCGACCTGGCAGTTGGCGGCATCGTGGACGCGCGTCCTGGACAACTCCCTCGCGTCGGCGTTCCGAAGTTTCTATCAGCCGGCCCTGTCGCTCCAGGTGCAGCAGCCGCTGCTCCGCAACGCCTGGCCTGAGGTGAACCTCGCCCAGTTGCGCATCGCGCAGTTGAATTACCAGAACTCGACGGCGCAGTTCCGCCAGCGCGTCGAGACCGTCGTCAACAGCGTCGTCGACGGCTACTGGGCGTTGATCCAGGCCCGCGCCAACGTGGACATTCAGGAGGATCTCCTCAAGGCCACCGAGGTGACGCGCGACAAGATCCGCCAGCGCCTCGAAATCGACGCCACAGTGGTGGAACTCAAGCAGGCCGAGGCCTACGTCGAAAGCCGACGCGCCGCACTCTACCGCGCGCAGAAAACCGTCTTCGACGTCCAGGACCAACTCGCCCGCCTGATTGCCGACGCGCAGATCAACACCATCACCCAGTGCGAAATCATCCCCACCACGCCGCCGGCGAAAATTCCCGTCGAGATCGACCCGACCGATCAGTTGGCGTTGGCGCTGGTGTACAATCCGCAACTGGAGCAGGCCCGCCTGGGCATCTCGGCCGCCCAGATCCAGGTCCGCGTCGCGAAGAACCAGACGCTGCCGAGTCTGAATCTCCAAGCCGGCATGAGCGTCGCCGACATCGACACCAGGGCGGGCGGGGCCGTCGAAAATATGTTCACCTTCGACAACCTCGGCTACAACCTCGGCCTGGTGCTGGAGTACCCCATCGGCAATCGCTACGCGCAGGCCCTGTGGCGGCAGCGGCAGTATGAAGTCGGGCGGTCCATCTCCACGTTGCAGAACGTCTCCGACAACATCGCCGTCTTGATCCGCGAACGCATCCGGCAAATCCGCACGTCCTACCTCGAAATGCAGGCGACGCGATTGGCCGTCGACGCGGCCGCGGAGCAGTTGGAGGCCCTCAACACCGTCGAACGCGTCCGAGGCCGACTGACGCCCGAATTCCTCCAGGTCAAACTGAGCGCCCAGGGTTCGCTTGCCCAGGCCCGCCTCGAGGAATTGGCCGCCATCGTAAGCTACAACCAGGCCCTGGCGGACCTGGCCATGGTGACGGGCACGATTCTCCAACAGTACGGCATCGCGATGGAGAAAATGCCCAACGTCATCGAACGTCGAGGCTGGGCCGTCATGCAAGGCGATACCCCCGCCAGACCCATCGACCTGACCACGCCAGGTATGCTGGAAGAGTAACCCGCCGGGCCACGGTATTTTTACCACAGCGACACAGAGAACTCAGAGAGTTGCACAGGGAAACTCCGCGACGTGTTCACTGGCTCGCCTTTTTGCGCTGTAGAACGTTGTGAGCGAACGAACGTTTTGTAGTACACAACATCCCGCAGCGCAAAAAGGCGAGCCAGTGAACGTGTGTTGCGAACCCACAACGTTCACTTCTGTATCTTCTGTACTCTGCGATAAAGTAAACATGTCCTTCACCAGGGCCATCGCATCTAAATTCCCCGTTTTTCGCGAAAAGGCTGTAGGCTGTAGACTGTAGGCTGTAGTCGCGGCAGTTTTTTCGACAAATTTTTCGACACGGCATGTCGCGCCTACAGCCTACAGTCTACAGTCTAAAAACGGGACTTTTTCGATGCGATTGCCCTGTGTCCTTCACCACACCACATACCGAATCCCCTCGAATCAGTATCGTATAGAATTTTGCGTTAATTTTCACTTTTTCACATACTTGGTGCCATAGGGTTGTCACTGCCCTGCTATACTCTGTGTGAGACATGGATTCCAGCCGTATATACCGACTGCTGAAACTGCTCACTCAACTTCAAAGCGGACGTGCCCCCAACGCAGACCGATTGGCCTCGGAGTTGTCGATCAGCCGGCGAACGCTGTTTCGCGATCTGAATATGTTGGAGATGGCGAACGTTCCTTATTATTTCGACGAGGTGCGCGGCGGATACTGCATCAGTCCGCATTTTTTCCTCCCGTCGGTGAATTTCACGGTCAGCGAAGCCTTGGCGATCCTCACCATCTCGCGGCAGATTCGCGACGAAACCAGTCTGCCCCTGCTCTCCGAATGCTCCAAGGCGGCCTTGAAACTCGAAAGCTCCCTGCCCCCGCCCCTCCGCGAGCACGTGGGCAGCATCGTCGACAACGTCACGTTCCACCTGGGCCCCACGGCCAATCACGACAACAAAAACGGCCTCTTCGACCGCCTTGCCAACGCCCTGGGCCAGCGGCAGGCCTGCCGGATCACCTACAACAGTTTTTACGAACAAACGATCCTCCACCTGGAAATCGAGCCCGTCCGTCTGCTCTTCATCGGGCGGGCGTGGTATCTATTGGCCTACTCCTGCGAACATCGCCAGGTCCGCACGTTCAAGGTGCCCCGCATCGAGGAACTGGCCGTGCTGGACCGCACCTACGAGACGCACTACGCGGGCGACAAACCCTTCGGCAACGCCTGGAGCATGATCCCCGAAGGCATCGAATACGACGTCCATCTGCGGTTCTCCGCCAAGGTGGCCGGCAACGTAGCCGAGGTGCGGTGGCACGCCACGCAACGGACGAGCGTGAACGACGACGGCACGATGGATTTTTTCGTCCGCGTCGATGGACTGGGCGAGATCCTCTGGTGGATCCTGGGATACGGCGATCAGGTGGAGGCGATCGCCCCGCAGCCGCTGCGCGAGCGGATCGGCGCCGTCGTGGGCTCCATGGCCCAGATGTACGCGCAGGGAGTGCGACTATGAGAGCGCTTGTCCAGCGCGTGCACTGGGCTGAAGTGGAAGTGGCCTCCGTCGTGGTCGGTCAGGTTCGCCAAGGCCTGCTGGTGTACGCGGGCGTGGCCCCCGCCGACACCGTGGCCGACGCCCAGACGCTGGCGCAGAAGATCGTCAACCTCCGCATCTTCTCCGACGACGACGGCAAGTTGAATCGAACGCTCCAGGACGTGCGCGGGGGCGTGCTGGCGATTTCGAATTTCACGCTGCTGGCCGACGCACGCAAAGGACGCCGCCCCGCGTTCACCGCCGCCGCGACCGCCACGCTCGCCAAACCGCTGCACGAAGCCTTCGTCCATGCCCTGCGGGCCCAAGGCGCCACCGTCGCCTGCGGCGTCTTCGGAGCCGACATGATCATCCGCTCCGCCGCCGACGGGCCGGTCAACATCCTGCTCGACGTGCCCGCGCCCGAACCAGCCGAGGATGCCAGACCGGCTGCGATCACGAAAAAATAACGAGACCTCACGACGTCAGGCGTCCAACCAGGCCGCCGTCGCCGTCGTCGAGGATGTGGAATTGTCGCACTTGTCCAGTTAATTCTTCCGGCCCGACGGGGGGCGGGTCGAAGAATATTGTCACGTGGCGGTCTGTCATAGCCCGACGCCGCACCGTGTCACGTGAGGGGATTTCCACGACGCCTTCGAGCGTCTGGCCGAGGAACTGCCGGCGGTATTTTTGCGATAGCGACTCGCCCAGCACGGTCAGCTCGCGCACGCGGCGTTGCACGACGGCCTCGTTCGGGCCGCGGCGACGCATCGCCCACGCCGCCGTGCCGGGGATCGCGCTGAACGGAAAAATGTGCATCGCCGCGAAGCCCGCCTCGCCCGCCACGCGGAGCGTCCGCTCGAACTCCGCGTCGGTTTCGCCGGGGAACCCCACGATCACGTCGGCGGTCAGCGCGGGACGGTCCATCGCCTGTCGAAGCCGCTCGACGACACGCAAAAAACCGGCCGAGTCGTACTGGCGGTTCATCCTCGCGAGCACGGTGTCGGCGCCCGACTGAAGCGGCAGATGAAAATGTGGCGCGAAGTTCGGGCACCGTTTCGCGACGTCGAGCAACTCCGCGGTGAGATCGCCCGGTTCGAGGCTCGACAGCCGCACACGCCACAGCCCCGCGATGGACGCGACGGCTTCGATCAGCGGCCCCAGCGGCGAGGGCGTGTCGTCCCAGCGGCGGCGGCAGCACGTCGAGCGGCCATACGCGCCGAGGAACACGCCCGACAGCACGATCTCCCGGTGCCCGCCCTTGACGAGCCGGCGGCACTCCGCCAGCACGGCCTCCGCAGGCCTCGACCAGACCACGCTCCGCGTGAACGGCACGACGCAATACGAACAGAACGCGTCGCAGCCGTCCTGGATTTTGACAAAGGCACGCTGATGGTCGTCAAAATGCTCGATGGCCGGCAAGCGGGCGTCGGCCGGCGCGTTCCGTGCGACCACGGCAAGCCGGCGCGATTTGAGATTGTGTGGCGCAGGCGAAGCGCAACGTGACGCGGGCGTCTCGCCCGCGTTGTGTATTCCATTGGGCTGGTCAGCGGAAGGCGTAGAATCGGTTCCACAATCCGGCGCGGGCAAGATGCCCGCGAGACACGCGGGCGAGACACCCGCGTCACGTTGCGCCTCGCCACAAAGCATTTCCACGATGTCCGCGATGGCCTGCGGCAGGTCGTCGCCATGGCCGGCGATGAAGACACGACAGCCGGGCGGGACGAGTTCCGTCGCCAACTCGCGGCAGGCCGGGGCATCGAAGTCGCCGTAGCAACCGCAAATCAACACCGCCCTATCCGCTCGCCGAAACGCCCGCCGGATGGCTTGGCGACTCTTGTACATCGCCGGCGCCGTCACGCAGCACGTGTTGACCACGGCCACGTCACACGCCGCCCCGCGCGGAGCCGCCACAAGTCCCGCCTGGCGCAACGACTGCCCGACGGCCGCCCCGTCGTACTGGTTGACCTTGCATCCCAACGTCGTGATGACAAATGTGCCGTTCACAGTCTGCATATAGATACGGCTTGCCTCTTTGTGTTGTCGATCGTTATGAGAAGCGAACGGTTCGCTTTACACAACGCCCGACAACGCAAAGAGGCAAGCCATCGCGAGACGCTACTCGTCACTTAGCTTCGGTTACTTTGCCTCGGCCGGCTTGTAGTTGCGGCGGGCGGGCTTGGTGATCAGGCCCATCTTGATCGCCTTGGCGGAGACGTTGATGCGGACCACCTGCCCGTCGACGACCGCGCGGACGCGCTGGATGTTCGCCCGGAAGGTCCGCTTGGTGATGCTGGTCGTCTTCACGCCGACGCCGCCAAGGTACTTGGCCTTGCCGCGTTTGGAATACTGTCGGCCCGCAACCGTTTTCTTACCCGTTAAAGGACATACGCGAGGCATTGCAAACTCCTGACTCACCGTTCAAAATTCCACATTCCGAGCCAAGCAGTGTATCCACGAATGGCGGACTCCGCAAGGGGTTTCGGAGGTTGGGGCGGAAATTTTTGTCGTCCGATTACACTCATTCGGACTTGGCGATCGCGTTACCTGCACACGTGACGTGCATCCACGGCGCTTGGATTGGAATTTGGTATTTGAAATTTTGGGATTTGTTTCGTATTTCGTATTTTGGATTTCGTGCTTTGAATACTACGAATATGCCAACCGTCATGGACAAAACGGAGCGGCCCGCCGTCGCGAGGCCTGTCGCGGCGCCTCGGATCTTCGGGGTGCCCGCGATGTGGGTGCGTCGCGGGCTGATCGCCGCTGCCCTCGGATATGGCGGGTGGGGGCTGGCGTGGTCGCTGGTCCGGCCCCAGGTCTGGCAGACGACGATCACGCCCGACGGCACGACGTACCGCAAATATCTTGGCAAGATGTGGCTGTGGGATTGGTGGGCGTCGAACGAAACGCCGCCGGTCACGTGGGATTGGCACCAGATGCCGCTGGAAATCGCCTGGAGCATCGCCCTGACCGTCTGCCTCGTCAGCGTGATCTGCGGGTTTCTGCCGAAACGGTTGGTGTATCCGAAGCGTGGATGAAATCGGACCGAGAGTTCGAGGGAACAAAGCCAGTAGCCAGTAGCCACAAGCCACCAGAGCTTTCGCGTGCGTATTGGTGAAATCGCACCTCGCCGTGGCGAGAGTGGTCTCGATGCTTCGCGGACACGAAGGGTAATCCGCCAGTCTGAACCTTCGAGTCTGCGAAGCCTTGAGACCACCCTCTCGAATGGGATGCTCCCATTTACGATCGTGCACGCGAAAACCCTGGTGGCTAGTGGCTGGTGGCTAGTGGCTGTCGCTATGTAGAATGGAACAGATGTCCTCCGACGGAGCAACAATTCGGCGGCAGTTTCGTGTGATCGGCCTGGTGCAGGGCGTTGGGTTTCGGCCTTTTGTGCATCGGCTGGCGGAGGCGTTGTGCCTGGTGGGTTTTGTGCGGAACGATTCGCGCGGCGTGACGATCGAGGCGCAGGGGTCGGGCGATCGGGTGGCGGAGTTTGTCCGGCGGCTGCGGGCGGAGTTGCCTGCGGCGGCAACGATTTCGCGGCTGGACGAGCACGACATACCGCCGCGGGCGGACGAGGCGGCGTTTGTGATCGCCCCTTCGGCGGACGGCGAGTTGGCCGACGCGCAGGTGGCCGCCGACTCGGCGGTGTGCGACGATTGCCTCCGCGAGCTTCGCGATCCCGCCGACCGGCGGTTTCGCTATCCGTTCCTCAACTGCACGCGCTGCGGACCTCGATACACCATCGTGCGGCGGATTCCGTACGACCGCCCGAACACGACCATGAGTGACTTCGCGATGTGTCCGCCCTGCCGCCGCGAATACGACGACCCCGCCGACCGGCGGTTTCACGCCCAGCCAATCGCGTGCCCAGCCTGCGGGCCGAAACTCTGGCTCGCCGACTCGCGCGGGCAGGCCATCGAATGCGACGACGCCGTCGCGCAGGCGGCGAAGTGGCTGCTCGACGGCAACGTGCTGGCCGTCAAGGGGCTCGGCGGATTTCACCTGTGCTGCCGGGCGGACGCCGACACCGTCGTTCGCGCGTTGCGGCGGCGGAAACGTCGCGATGCCAAGCCGCTGGCGGTCATGCTCGCCGACCTCGATGTGGCAAAAACATACTGCGACGTGAACGACGAAGCCGCGGCGATGCTGACCTCGCCCGCCAGGCCGATCGTCATCCTGCCGACGCGCGGCCCCGCGGCCGTCGCGCCGTCGGTGACGAACGGCCTGGGTACGCTGGGCGTCATGCTCCCCCACACGCCGCTGCATCACCTGCTCTTCGACTCGCCAGGCCTGCACGACATCCCGCTCGTCATGACCAGTGGCAACCTCAGCGACGAGCCGCTCGCCAAAGACAACGACGAAGCCGTCACGCAACTGGGCAACATCGCCGATTTTCTGCTCCTGCACGACCGCCCCATCGAACGCCGCCTCGACGACAGCGTCGTGCAACTCCACCTCGACGGCGCCACCACTCCGCTCCGCCGGGCACGCGGATACGCACCCCAGCCGATCGAACTGTCCGGCGACGCGGAGACGTCCGCGCCACGTAGCACGGGCGTCCCGCCCGTGAGTCGCATGGGCGTCTCGCCCATGCAACGCCAGCCAGTGGATCAGACGTCTATATCACAGCCAAATACAAACGAAACGGCTACGCCATGCGACCAACACGGGCGAGACGCCCGTGGGACTCACGGGCAGGATGCCCGTGCTACGGACTCCGCCCCCGCGTCAGTCTTAGCATTCGGTCCTGAATTGAAGAACACCATCTGCCTGCTTCGCGGGCCGCGGGCGGTGATGAGCGAGCATATTGGCGATCTCAAGGATGGGCGGGTATATCGACATTACCTCGACACAATCGGCCATCTGCTGGCGTTGCATGACGCAACACCGACACGGCTGGCAGCGGATTTGCACCCGCAGTACCTTTCGACGCAATACGCGGCGCGGTGGGCTCGCGGGGAGTTGGCCGGTCGCGAGGCCGTGCCGCTGGTTCGCGTGCAGCATCATCACGCACACATCGCGTCGTGCCTGGCGGAGCATGGGCTTCGCGGTCCGGTGATCGGCCTGGCGTGCGACGGCGCGGGCTGGGGCGACGACGGGGCCGTCTGGGGCTGCGAGGTGCTGCGGGCGGATGTGGCCTCATATCGGCGGCTTGGGCATCTGCGGTACGTGCCGCTTCCTGGCGGCGACGCGGCCTCCCGCGAGCCGGCCCGCCCCGCGCTGGCGGCGCTGTGGGACACCTTCGGCACGGAAATTTACGACATGCCGACGGCGCTCCGCCTTGCCGGCGGCGAGAGCGACCTGGAGCGGTTCGTGCAGATTCTATCGGCCGGGGCGAATTGCCCGCCGGCGGGGTCGCTGGGACGGTGGTTCGACGCGGTGGCCGCGTTGACGGGGCTGGCCCGCGAAAACGCGTTCGAAGGCCAGGCGGCGATGATGCTGGAAGCCGCCGCCGTCGCGGGCGTCGAGAACGCCTACGCGTTCCGTCTCCTGCCGCCGACGAGCGGTGAGTATCTTTACCTCAGCCAGGTGGGCACGTTGTTGAATCGAGATGCCCATGTGACGTTTGAGATCGACCTTCGGCCGATGGTGGCGGAGTTGTGCAACGACGTATCGGCGGGCTTCAACGCGGGCGTGGTTTCGGCGCGGTTTCACAACACGGTGGCGGCATTTTTGCTGGCCTCGGCGAAACGGGCGCGGGAACAAACGGGCCTTGGCGTGGTGGCGCTCTCGGGCGGATGCTTCGCCAATCGCTACCTCACGCGCCGCCTGACGGCGTTGCTGGAAAAGGCCCGTTTCACGGTGCTGCGACATCGCACGGTGCCCTGCAACGACGGCGGCGTGTCGCTGGGCCAGGCGGTCGTGGCGGCGGCCGGTGGCGGATAACGTGACGCGGGCGTCTCGCCCGCGTTGTGCGATCCACTGGGCTGGTCAACAGAGGACAACAAAACTGTTCCACGAAACAACGCGGGCGAGACGCCCGCGTCACGTTATCACTTCCCCACGCAGAATCGACTGAAGATTCGGCCCAGGACGTCTTCGGTGACGGCTTGGCCTGAGACCTGGCCGAGGCTGGCGAGGGCGTGGCGGAGGTCGACGGCGACGAGTTCGGCTTTATCGGCGAGGGTGTGGCAGGAGGCGAGCAGACTCGCGGCGGCGGCAATCGCCTCGACGGCGGCGAGAAAACTTTGGCGCTGCCTCGCGTGCAATCCGAGGGCCTGCCCACTCCGTGCGGCGGCGGTGGCCAATAGATTCGCCAGCGCCCGTCGCAACGCATCCACCCCTTCGCCCGTGACGGCGGATGTGCGGATGGCGGACGACTCGTTGCTTCCTCGCGGCGCGAGCGTCTCACGTGACGCGGGCGCCTCGCCCACGTTGTGCGTTCCATTGGGCTGGCTGCAGGAAGACGCACAACCGCCGTCGCTTCGCGGCGCAAGGTCGATTTTATTTTCGACCCACAGCACGCGGGCGCGTGGGTTGGCATGTTGCACGCGTTGCCGCAAGGCATCACGTGACGCGGGCGTCTCATCCGGCGCGGCCAGGTCGGTCACGAGCAGGACGACGTCGGCGGCGCGGACGGCGGCGTGGGCGGCCTCGTTGGCGGCGTGCGAGATCGCGTCGCCGGCGGCGGCGAACCCGGCGGCATCCTGGAGCGTCACGCAGCCGGTGCCCGGCAGCACGATCTCCGCCGACAGCACGTCGCGCGTCGTGCCCGCCAGCGGCGAGACGATCGCCCGGTCGCACCCCGCCAACGCGTTGAGCAGCGAACTTTTCCCCGCGTTGGGATAACCGCACATCACCACACGCGGCGCGGCAAACGTTTCGGGCATATCAGCCGCCGCCCGCGCCAACTCATCCACGCGATGCGCCGTCGCCTCCAAGGCCGCCGACACCGACTCTGGCGACGCCAACTCGATCCCCTCCTCCGCGAAATCGATCGACGCCTCCACCAACGCCAACGCGTCGGCCGTCTCCCCCGCCGCCGCCGCACACAGCCTCGCGACGCGCCCGCCCAACGCTGACGTCGCGCATCGCAACTGCGCGTCGTCCGCCGCGTCGATCACATCCGCCACCGCCTCCGCCGCCGACAAATCCAGCCGCCCGCTGAAAAACGCCCGCGCCGTGAACTCCCCCGCCGCCGCCAGCCTCGCGCCGGCCAACACCAACGCCCCCTGCAAACCAACCGCCACCACCGACGACCCCGGAACATGCAACTCCACCACGTCCTGCCGTGTAAAACTTCGAGGCCCGCGAAACACATACGCCGCCGCCGGAAACGCCATCGAATCCCACGCGACAATCCCTTCCACGCGGCGAAATCCGCCCAAGGCCTCCAACGGCCCACAACGTGACGCGGGCGTCTCGCCCGCGTTGTGCATTCCATTTCCATGGCCGCTGGATGACGCACAATCGCCTTCGCCGGACGCGGGCAAGATGCCCGCGAGACACGAGGGCGAGACGCCCTCGTCACGTGAAAACACCCGCGACGCCAACGCCACCGCCGCAGGCCCGGAAAGCCGCACAATCGCCCGCGCCGCGTCACCCGCGGCGGTGGATATCGCAACGATGGTGTCGTCGGTGTTTATCATTTGTCGCTGGCCGCTCGAATGCTCAGCGGCGCCCAGGCGGCGGTTTCGCCTCGGAGGATGCCGATTCGCACGCTCGCGTCGGCGGGCAGGTCTTCCAGCAGCGTGCCGAGGGTTTCGGCGTTTTTCACGTAAAACTGGGCAACCTGGAACAGCACGTCGCGCGAGCGGACGCCGATTTTTTCCGCCGGGCCGTCCTTCTCGACCTCCACGACCAGCAGCCCGCTCTCGACGGGCAGGCGAAGGTCGCGCGCCAACTCGGCGTCGATCTCACGCACCGTCAGCCCGAGTTTCGCCTGCGCCAGCGCCAGGCCGTCGGGTTTGTTCCGCTCGGCCAACTGCACCTCGACCGCCTGCTCCACGCCCTCGCGCAAGACGGTGATGGTCAGCGCGGCGTCGTTCTTCAGGCCGAGCATGAGACACGTGAAGTCGCTGATCTGCGGCACGGGCGTGTTGTCGATCGCCCGCAGCACGTCACCCTTGGCGAGTTTATCCGCCGCCGGCGTGCCCTCGCGAACCTCCGTCACCACGAGTTCATCACCCGCCTCGCCGTGACGAGGCGCCACCACCGCGCCGAACGTCACGCGGTTGATCCGTTCGAAGTCCAGCAGCCTGGCCAACTGGCCGGCCACCATGTCCACCGGAATCGCAAAACCGATGTTCCGCGCGTCGGCCCGGATGGCGGTGTTGATGCCGATCCACTCACCGTGGATGTTCAGCAAAGGCCCGCCGCTGTTTCCGGAATTGATCGGCGCGTCGGTCTGCACGAGGTTTTCGAACGTCACGCCGCTGGCGAAATCCAGCGTGCGGTTGACCGCGCTGATCACGCCCGTCGTGACGCTGTTGGCATACCCCAGCGGGTTGCCGATCGCGATGACCGTCTCGCCCACCATCAGATCGTCGCTTCGGCCCAGCGGCAGGAAGGGCAGGCGTTGACCCTCGGGAGGCTGAATTTTCAGCACGGCCAGGTCGCACGCGGGGTCGGCGGAGATCAGTTTCGCCTCGAGCTGGCTGGCGTCGTGGAGCGTGACGGTGATGGTCTGCGCCTGCCGGATCACGTGCGCGTTGGTGACGATATAGCCCTGCGCGTTGATCAGCACGCCGCTGCCGAGGCTCTGCACCGCCCGCCGCGGGCGAAGCGGCGAGGGAAAGATATTGTCCAGCGGCTCGCCACCGAACAACTCGCCGCCGAACACGCCGCCGCTGACGGTCTTCTGCGCGGAGATGCTCACCACGGCAGGGCGGGCCTTGCGATACGCCAACACCACCGGCGTGACGCGCGACTGCTGCGCCTCGGTCAGTTCCGGCTCCTCGGCGGTCGCCGGCGCGGAAAATACAACGCACAACGCCAATGCAACGCACGCGGGGAATTTTCGCGAACTCCGTTCGTCCATGATGCCACCTTGTTTCCGAGCGGATAGTGTACCAGCACGGGAAGAATGGGAGGAACGGAAAACGGAGGGAACACGAAGCAAACGGATCAAAATTTGTCCGATTGGGTATCCCCCTGCAAGCTGGCCGTGGTGCCGATCAACGAACCCTCGAGCGCCGACGTGCCTCCGGTGTACGTGTTCGCGCCGGTCAACGTGACCGCGCCCGTGCCCGTCGCCGTGCCGCCGGCATATACGTGCTGTATTCCGCTGTCGTTGACGGTCGTCCCCGTCGCCGCGCCGTTACTGGAAACGTGTTGCGTGCCCCCGCTACGGAGGGTCGTGCCCGACGCCACGCCGCCGGGGAAGACGTGCTGCTGCCCGGCGAGATGGACGGTCGCGCTGACCGCCGATGCCCTGTAACAAAAGATACTTCTTCACCAACACACTTCGAAAAATCAACACAACTGTTTCTTCCGTTCCTTCGGCGCGACCAGGCTGTGGTCCTTCCTCAGCCGCTCCACCGCGTTAATCACCTGCCGACCCGTGATCAGGCGGCTGCATTCGTACTGACGCTCCGTGCCCTTGTGACGCGGGCACCAGAAGAAATCCCGATGATCGAACTGCACCGTGATGTCGTCCCAGCACCCCATGCAGCCGTGCGTGCTGTGGACGCGGTATGGCGTTTTGAACTCGCAAATCGGCAGCGTGAAGCCGCTGATCATCACCACCGGCACGCGGCAACCCCAGGCCAGCCAGCTCAGGCCGCTCGAGAGGCCGATGAAAAAATCGGCGTCCTTGATGACGTCGATGCGTTCCTGCAACGGCCTGTCGCCAGTGAAATCCTCCACGCCGTGCGGGATGTGATTCCACGTGAAATTCATGCCCACGGTGCGGCTCTTGTCGATGCACAGCACGCGATAGCCCAGGCCCTTGAGATACTCGACCACCTGCGGCCAGCCATGGCCGTTGTTCCAATATTTCGCCTGGCACGACGACTGCGTGGCCATCACCACGTACGGCTCGGCAATCAGCCGCTTGGCCTTCAGGTTCAGCCGTGGCGGCAGTTCTTCGGGGTCCACGCCGAGGATGTACCCGGCTGTGCGATGCAGGCCGACCATGCGGAAATCGATGGGCTGGCAGTCGCGGTTTCCGCCGAAAAACAGCCCGATGCGGTACGACGCGTACGGCGACTGTATCTTCACCGCCCGCGCGTGCGAGAACATGATACCCGGATACTGATCCCGGAAAATGTCGATGAGATTCTCCGCCATCACGCACTCGAGCATGCACCCGTGCTGCTCGCGGAACCGCTCGGAATACGGGAACCAGCCAAGAATGTCGCCCAGCGTGCCGACGGGAAATTTCAGCAGCACCTCGCGGCCTTTGAGGTCGAGGGTGTGATCCAGCACCGGCTGATTTTGCCCTCGCACCCAGACCTTGATGCCGAAACGGACGTAGTATTTTCGCGCGCTGACGACCCAGCCTTCGTCGGCGTCGCAGGCGAAGAGAATCAGGCCTGACTCTTCGTCGGTGATCTGCACGTGCCACTGCCCGCGAGGCAGGAGGACTCGCGCGCCGTCGTTGAAGTCGAATCGGATGCCCAGAGGCCCTTCCTGCGTGGGCACGGCGGGGGGCGGCGCGTGGAAGACGTCGGCGGGTTGCGGCGCCCCGGCCCCGGCGGCCGGCGCGGCGTCGGCGGGAGGCTTGGCGTCGTACTCGCGTTTGGCGCCGTCCACCGCGTCAGCAGAGACGGTCGGCGACGACGCGCCCGTCAACTCGGTGGTGTCCGGAGATGCCCAGAACTCATTCGATGTCTTCGCTTCCGAAGCGGTGTTGTCAGCCATGATTCCCTTCGTGTCCTTACGGGTAAAATGTGTGTCCTTGCGTGGCGCGTCGCGCCGGCATGTCTGCCATCGAGGTAACCGTTCGGCGTAAACTTGGCGATGCAGAAGCCAAACCGCTCCGACGGCTCCTTGAGAATCTGAAATCGCGGATCACGCCGCGGAAACAGCAAACTCTCGTAGTGCTTCACGTGCAACGTGTCGTCCAACGCGAAGAAACATGAGCCTCGCAGCTTGGTGAGCACGTATTGAAACTCGACGAAGCCCAGATGGCCGGCCGAGTCCAGCAGCAGAATGTCAGGCCTGCCGCCGCAACTGTCGAGACACAGGCCCAGCAGATTGTCCGGGCAGTCGGCGTGGTTGGTCTCCTGCCCGTTTCGATAATCGTCAACGGCCTGACCAACGCGATCAACTGCTCGAGCGTCCGATAGAACTCCGTCTCCTCGCCCACGCTGATCGCCTCAGGATGCACCTCGTCGCTCCGCGTGATCTTCAGCCGCTTTTTCATCGCCGTCGTTACCAAAAACCTTCCTTGACTGGCAACCTGCAACATGTCCGCCATGGCGAACACCGTTCCATAGAATAAAATCGGCACATTCCGCCGAAATCTTCACCTCCGTTCACACGAGACCGACGAGACAGGAATCGAAAGACGAAACGCTGGCAAGGTCCGCGGCACTTCGGTATACTGCTCCCACCGCGGGCGCATAGCTCAGTTGGCTAGAGCGCATCCCTTACAAGGATGAAGTCACAGGTTCGAGTCCTGTTGCGCCCAGTGCAAAAAAATTGAAAACCTGTTAGGTTTTTGATTGCATATTCCAAACAAAGGCCATACCGTAGACACTGTCATGGATTGGCTTCCCGGCCATCGGCCGTGACCGACGCCGGGACCTCCGACAGGATCAGGAGATTTCAATGTCCAAAAGCACCGCGAAAGAAAAAGAAAAAGCCAGAGAAAAAGAGCAAGCCGATGCCGTCGACAAACGCCGCGACCACGCCCTCGACGCCGCGCTGAAGCAGATCGAGAAAAATTTCGGCGCCGGCGCCATCATGAAAATGGCCGAGGACCAGATCCAGGCCGTGCCCGGAATCCCCACCGGCTCGCTCAGCCTCGACCTCGCCCTCGGCGGACGCGGCATGCCGAAAGGACGCATCTGCGAATTCTTCGGCCCGGAAAGCTCAGGCAAAACCACGCTCGCCCTCCACGTGATCGCCGGGGCGCAAAAATCCGGCGGCGTGGCCGCCTTCATCGACGCCGAACACGCCCTCGACCCCACCTGGGCACGGAAACTCGGCGTGAATCTCGAAAACCTGCTCATCTCCCAGCCTTCCAACGGCGAGGAGGCCCTGGAAATCTGCGAACTGCTCGTCCGATCCAACGCCGTCGACGTCATCGTGATCGACTCGGTGGCCGCCCTCATCCCCAAGGCGGAAATCGAAGGCGAAATGGGCGATTCGCACATGGGCCTCCACGCCCGCCTGATGAGCCAGGCCATGCGGAAACTCGTCGGCGTCGTCGCCAAAAGCAACACCTGCGTGATTTTCATCAACCAGATCCGCATGAAAATCGGCGTGATGTTCGGCAATCCCGAGACCACCACGGGCGGCAACGCGCTGAAGTTTTACAGCTCCGTCCGGCTGGACATCCGCCGCGTCAGCACGATCAAGGACGGCGAAACCGCCATCGGCAACCGCGTCCGTGCCCGCGTGGTGAAAAATAAACTCGCCGCCCCCTTCAAAGCCGCCGAATTCGACATCATGTTCGACGGAGGCATCAGCTACATCGGCGACCTCGTGGACTTAGCCGTCGAACACGGCGTGATCGCCAAGCAAGGCGCCTGGTTCAGCTACGGCGACGTCCGCCTCGGCCAGGGCAGGGAAAACTGCAAAAACTTCCTCACCGGCAATCCAGACCTCAGCGACGAAATCCGCGCCACCGTCCTCGAACGAGGCCTGCCCGAATCCGCCAACACAAAAAAGGAACCCGGCGACGAGTAACAACAACGCGAGAATATGACGTCGTCCTTTTCGCCGCGAATGCCGCGAATGACGCGAATCCTGTTGAGAAATTGGCGTCATTCGCGTAATTCGCGGCGAAAAGGAGTTCACTCCACCCGGTCCAGTTTGCCGGTCGCGGGGTCGATGATGAGGCCGTGGACGCGGATGTCGGCGGGCATCAGCGGATGGCTGCGGATGAGGTTGACCGTTTCGCGAACGGAATCCTCGGCGCTGTCGAAGCCTTTGAGCCATTTGTTGATGTCGATGCCGCAACAGCCGATGAAATCCAGCTTTTCCGTCTTGATGCCCCTCTCGGCCATCTTGCGGATCAGCCGCGGCGCCTCCATGTTCTGCATGCCGCAGTCGTGATGGCCGATGACAAGGACGTCCTCCACGCCCAGTTCGTAGACGGCGACGATGAGGCTTCGCATCACGCTACCGAAAGGATGCGTAACGACCGCGCCGGCGTTTTTGATAATTTTGACGTCGCCGTTTTTCACGTTCATGGCGGCCGGAAGAATCTCCGTCAGCCGCGTGTCCATGCAGGAAATCACGGCGATTTTCTTGTTGGGAAACTTCGTCGTCTGATAATCATACTTTTCGTACTGCTTGTTCTCGACAAACGCCCGATTGAATTCAAGAATCTCGTCAATGCGTGTCATGGCGAATCACCTCGTATGTATAGGAGTATCGCGGCCCAGGACGTTCCGTCGCCCCTGTGACCGCGGCGTGGAGTTTACCTGAAAAGGCTCGCGAATTCCATAGTTTTCGAACGCCGGCTGTGCAATGAAACGACTCTGCCGGTTTGCGCTGTAGGGGTTTCGGACGGCGCATGCACACCTATCCGAACTTCGCGAAGACCGAGCGGGATTACACGGACTAAAGGATTAAAAGATTGTATGAACAAAACGATTGTTCCGTACGGTAATCCTTCAATCCGTTAATCCGCGTAATCTCGCTCGGTCTTCGCGAAGTCAGATAACCGAACGCTTGCCGACGGGATCATCCTACAGCGCAAACCGGCAAGCCATATCGGCGTCGTAGTAGTCTAACCTCAATCGCCCATGTTTTCCATGAAGCCTTTGTTCCAGAAGATCGACAGGCCGTCTTTGCCGGGGGCGACGATGTCCAGCCAGCCGTCGCCGTCGAGGTCCACCACCTGGAACGCGATGCCGCAGCCCTTGGTCTTACGAATCTCGCCAAACACGATCGGCATCTTCGTGAAGCTCTCGCCGTTCCACTTGAAGTAATAAATACCGTACGGATCGTAGTCGCCCGCGTCGTGCCCGCAGTGCGCGCGGTACCGCTTGCCGGTGACCAGTTCCATTTCGCCGTCGTTGTCGATGTCCACCCACCACATGTCGTGATACGTCGCGTTGAACGGGTCGATCGGATGCTTCACCCACGACCGCTTGCCGCCGGTCATCTTCTGTTCGTACCACCACAGGCCGTAGCCGTGGGCACAGCCGACGATGAGGTCATTCAACCCGTCGCCGTTGACGTCGGCAACAATGATCGGCACACTGGCGGAACCCAGGTCGAACTCGGGATGGAAAATCCATTGGCCGTTTTCGCGATCCTCGGGCGCCTCAAGCCAGCCGTGACGCAGCACAATGTCGCCGCGCCCGTCGCCGTTGATGTCGCCGAATCCCAGCCCGTGATCGGTGCCTTTGCCCTCGCCCGGATCGTAAATCGTGACGGTCTTGAACTGCCCCGTCCCCTTGCCGGCCGCGTCGCGAAGGAGCTTGTAATACCGCTGCGCCGTACCGGGCGTGTTGGGGACGATCTCCAATTCGCCGTCGCCGTCGATGTCCCACAGCCGCGTCGTCTCGACGTTGCCCGTCTCGGCGATGACGTGTTCGGCCCAGGGCTTCGTCGGGTCGCCCTTGGGATTCTGCCGCCAGCGAAGCGTGTTGCCCCACCAGCCGCCGGTGATGTAATCCATGTATCCGTCGCCATCGACGTCCATCGGCAGGTCCGAGAAATCGTCGAAATATTCGCCGATCGGCTGAAGATCGCCGATCTTGTGTTTGCGATCGAATTTCGGCCCCGGATACCAGTACGCGCCGCTGACGATATCGAGAATCCCGTCATTATTCACGTCAAACACACCGCACGACTCAAACCGCTCATCACTGACGTGCTGCTCGACGAACTTGAGAATTGGCATCGTTTTTCCTTTTTCCTGGATGTTGGCAAACCAATAACCGCCGTAGATCAGCCACAAGCCACTAGCCACAAGCCACCAGGTATGGTTAAGTTTTCCGCCAACAAGACCATACTGATGGTGCGGCAAAACCGCCACCGGCGATTTCGCTATTCACGTCACACGCACAGAAGTCACATCCACGCTTTCACCTTCGCCGTCGTCGTTCCTTACCTTGTGGCTTGTGGCTAGTGGCTTGTGGCTGCCGTTTATTTCCCGTACCTCACCTTAATAAACTGCCTCGCCACGAGCAGGTCCTCATAGGCTTCTGCCGCGTCGCAGAGGGGATTCATTTTGCCCTGGCAGACCTTGACGAAATTGATGGCCTGCTGGCGCATTGCGTGGATCCATGGCAGCGTTGGGCTGACGCGTTCGGGCGTGCCTTTGCCGTTGTCCTTGTAGATCTCGACGGTGCCCGCGCGGTTGACCGCCAGCGGGGCCGGCAGGTCGAGTTTGACGTAGCCCTTCTCGAACGCGATCAGGGCGGACTCTTCCCATGCGGTGCTGGTCTGGTAGGGCGTCATTTCGATCACGCCGGCCGTCCCGCTGGCGCCGCGGACCGCGAGCATCACGTTGGTCTCCTCGGCGTAGGCGACCTCGTAGCTTTCGCCCAGCAGGTGACGCATCAGGTTGACCTGGTGAATGTAGTAGTTCACGAAGCCGATGAACTGCCTGGCCATCTCGTCCGACATGCCGGCCACCTTCGGGGCGTGCCAGACGTTGTCGCCGACTTCGCCGGGCGTGGCGGGGATTTGCTCGGCCGTCCTGAGCAGCCCGGTGAACCCGTTGGCCACCCAATCGCCGGCGGGCATCGAGATGCGGACATACTTCATCTTGCCGAACTCGCCGCTGGCCTTCCACTTGTCGATGACGCTTTTGGCGTACATCGTCGCGGGGTCGGAGCGCTTGTGATAGCCCACCATGTGCGTCGTGCCGGTTTTGGCGGCCAGGTCGGCGAGCATCTTGCCCGCCTTGGGCGTCACCGCGATGGGCTTTTCGCTGAAAAGAAATTTCGCCTTGCCGTACAACTCGGGAAACAGCAGCGCGTGGCGGTCGAACATCTGGCTGGCAACGATCGCGTCAAGCTTCTCCACGGCCAGCATCTCCTTGTGATCCTTATACACTCTGGCGATGCCAAACCGCTGGGCCACCAGTTTGCCCAGTTCCGGCTTGATCTCCGCCAGGGCCACCACTTCGCACTCGTCAACATTGACGTAATTTCGCAGATGGGCCGCCTGTCCCATGCCGCCCACGCCCACAAACCCGATCCGTACCTTCGCCTTCGCTTTCGCCATCGGTGTCTCCATGAAATGGTTTTATCGCACAGCCGACAAGACTTGTACCACGGAACCGCGGGAATGTCCATCGGCGCATTTGTTGGTGTCGACCACTCGTTTTCATGGTTGGCTGTTTTGCGCTGCTGGAGCTCCAAACATCGCAAAACAGCCAACCATGAAAACGAGTGGTCATTCATCGTGTCCCGCAGCGATTACGCCACCTGCAAACGTGACATCCCTGCTCTCGCGGATACGAATTCGCAAAAAAACCACTTGACCTTTTGGCCTGTGGTTGCTACAAAACATAACTCGCACAAGGTTGTGCCGTGTGGAAAGTCTGGGGCTGTGGCGCAGTTGGGAGCGCGCTTGCATGGCATGCAAGAGGTCAAGGGTTCAACTCCCTTCAGCTCCATGTGGATGATAAAACCCTCGGGAAACCGAGGGTTTTTTTGAGGAAGATGAGTGGGTCGGTCACGCACTGGAGTATCCCGGAGGCCGTCGGAATCGGAAAGACCATTCAGGAATGCATGACGCAAACGCGGGAATTATTGATTTCCGGCATAGGAACCATGCTGGAAATGGGCGAAACGCCGCCGGCGTCGGCCCGGCAGAATATTCGCTCGGAACAGGTGAATTTACGGTTGACTCCGGAGGAGAAGGCCCTGCTGGAATCCCGAAGCCGGGCCAAAGGGTTCCGCGGCGTGGCGGATTATCTTCGCACGACGGCGTTGGCGGACAAGTGAGTTTTTTCCCGGCGCCGGAACCATGGCTGCCGCGTTTTGACAGGCTTCCTACAGGACACGTTCACGATGAGCACAAAGCCCAACACGATGCATTTTCGCGTCCGATACAGTGAGACGGACCAACTGGGGACATTTTATAACAGCCGGGCGCTGGAATGGTTCGAGTGCGGTCGAACAGAGCTGCTGCGGGAACTGGGGCTGCCCTACACGGAGATGGAGTCGCGCGGGGCGATGTTGCCGCTCGTGGAGGCGCACGTGGAATTCCTTGGCCGGGCGCGGTACGACGATCTGTTGGAGCAGACGACGACGGCGACGATGGCCGGCCGGGCGCGCGTGCGGTTCGACATGGCCATTCGTCACGCCGCCAGCGGCAGCCCCGTCGCCAGCGGCTACACGATCCACGCCGTCCTCTCGCCCGACGGCAAACCCATCCGCCCGCCCGCCTGGCTGGTGGCGATGCTGACGGAAAACGATCCGGCGTGACGCGGGCGTCTCGCCCGCGTGTGGCGAGGGCATCTTGCCCTCGCGGGCCGTTCCGCGCAGTTCGCGCCATGAAAAACAAAACATGTTGCCGCCGGACGCGGGCGCTCGCGTCCGCGAGACACGCGGGCAAGATGCCCGCGTCACGTACATGCGTTCGCCCCGCCGCTTTCACTATTTCCCTGTGGTTCTCCGCGCCTCTGTGGTAAAAATAGAGACGCCCTGCAATTGGAATCCGTAGTAAGAGAATTGGTTATGACCTCACACAACAACGGCGGGCGCCATCCGGCCTCCGCGAGCGATTATGTTTCGGTGGATGAACTTCGCGACGTGCAGCTTCGCCGCCTGCGGGCGATTGTCGAGCTGGCGTACGACGAGGTGGAGCTGTTTCGTCAGCGGATGACCAATCGTGGCATGGCGCCCGGCGACGTTCGCGGCCTGGCGGACCTGGCCGCCCTGCCCTTCACCACCAAGAGCGACCTGCGGGACACGTACCCGTTCGGCCTGTTCGCCAAACCGATGAGCGACATCGTTCGGCTGCACGCCTCCAGCGGCACGACGGGCAAGCCGATCGTCGTCGCGTACACACAACAAGACGTCGAGGTCTGGTCGAGCGTGATGGTTCGGGCCTTCGCCGGCTGCGGACTGCACGCCGGCGACATCATCCACAACGCGTACGGCTACGGGCTGTTCACCGGCGGACTGGGCGCCCACTACGGCGGCGAAGCCCTCGGCGCGACGGTGATTCCGGTTTCCGGCGGCAACACGGAACGGCAATTGATGCTGCTCAAGGACTTCAACGTGACGGCCATCTGCTGCACGCCGAGCTACTTCCTGCACCTGATCGAGCGGGCCGGCGAGATCGGAATGGACTTCAAATCGCTTCCGTTGCAGGCGGGCGTCTTCGGCGCCGAGCCGTGGACCGACGGCATGCGGCAGTATATTCAGACGCACGCGGACATCCGCGCGTACGACATCTACGGACTGACCGAGATCATCGGCCCCGGCGTGGCCTGCGAGTGCCGCCAGCAGACGGGACTGCATATTTTCGAGGACCATTTTTACCCCGAAATCATCGACCCCGACACCGGCGAGGTCCTCCCCGACGGCCACGAGGGCGAACTTGTCCTCACCACGCTCAGCAAGCAGGCCATGCCGATGATCCGCTATCGCACGCGCGACATCACGACGCTCACCGCCGGGCCGTGCGAATGCGGCCGAACCCTGCGGCGGATGCAACGCATGGGCCGGCGCAGCGACGACATGTTCATCATCCGCGGCGTGAACGTTTTCCCGTCGCAGGTGGAGACGGCCCTGTTGACCGTCGAGGGCACGCTGCCGCACTACCAGATTGTCCTGACGCGACAGGCCGGCCTGGACAACATCGAGGTGCAGGTCGAAGTCACGCCCGAAACGTTCAGCGACAAGGTTCGCACGATGACCGACCTGCACGCCCGGCTGAGCAAGGCCATCGAGCAGGTCCTCAACATCCGCGCCGCCGTCCGCTTCGTCGAACCGCACACGATCCCACGCAGCGAAGGCAAAGCCAAACGCGTCGTGGATAAACGACATGACAGCTAAAAAGGGAGCCGCCATGAAAATCATGCAGATCTCGCTGTTCCTGGAAAACAAGCCCGGCCGGTTAAGCGTGCCCTGCAAGGTGCTCTCCGAGGCGGGCGTGAACATCGTAACGCTGTCGCTGGCCGACACGCAGCAGTTCGGCATCCTGCGACTGATCGTGAAGGAACCCCTCCGCGCCAAGGCCGCCCTCGAACAGGCCGGCTGCGTCGTGAACCTCACCGAAGTGGTCGCCATCGAAGTCCCCGACGAACCCGGAGGCCTCGCGCGCGTGCTCGAGGCGATGGACCAGCGGAAAATCAACGTCGAGTACATGTACGCGTTCACGTTCCGAGGCCAGCAGGACCGCGCGGTGCTGGTCTTCCGCTTCGAGGACCCCGACCACGCGATCACCCAACTACAGGCCGCCGGCATCGCCAACGTCATCGCGCCAGTGGAACTGTACGAACGGATGCGGAAATAAACCAGCCGCGGATATGCCCCAGGGTCTTTCCGTTCTCGTGGCGTAGAAGAACCGCTCGTTCGAGGGAACCGTTCAGCCAATAGCCAGTAGCCAATAGGTATGGAAGGACAAGGGCGAAAAGACCATGAGAGCGGCAACGATGGGTACGTCGTAAACCATTCGGATCGTGTGAGCAACAACACGCGTTGCCATACCTG
>Ga0123353_10000388_pt1 | contig 53959 bp, 38 predicted proteins | sample TergutLab28metaG_3_FD_92763 | JGI IMG/M metagenome (GOLD analysis project Ga0123353, IMG submission 92763) | Labiotermes labralis P3 segment gut microbial communities from Petit-Saut dam, French Guiana - Lab288 P3 | ecosystem: Host-associated > Arthropoda: Insects > Digestive system > Gut ... | reverse complement strand
CAACGCCGTGGCAACGTTCTGCCACCAACGAACGACACGAAAACGAATCGCCCGACGAGGCATCGACTTACGGAAAATTCATCAGTGTAAATGGACTTAGACATTGCGCTGTAGTATTAACGGGTCAATGATTAATGGATCAATGGTTAGCGGGTCGATGGTTTCAGAAAGACGGGAAATCCCTGTAACATCCGGGGATTGTCGAAAAGTTCCATCGTGTCGTTGGAACGAACGCGACCGATTCGTATTAACTCGAATTTTTTCTCTTCAGACTCTTGCATTCCATCCTTTTGCCTTGCAATAAAAAGTTCTCCTTCGCTGTTTTCCTTCAATTGATGCTCGCATATCCAGCCGGAAGCGGTTTTGTTCAAAAAACCGATCCAGAGGTATTGATCAAGTTGCCGTTTGCCGTTGTCGGTTAATGTTTTGAGGTCGTTTTCAATCTGTTTACGGTCCGGTATTTTGAGTTTCTGTAAAATAGACACGGCGATGGCACGGTGCAATTGCGTGATTGATGATTCCGGGTCCATCCAGTTTGTGTCGTCGTCCAGGTCTTTGTTGTTGAGTGAATAGAGCATCGGTTGAAAATATTTGGCAAAAACGGAGTCGTCGTTTGAAAATTCGGTAATCATCGCTTTCAAAAGATTGTATTTGAGAATCGGATCGATACCGTCTGCTTCGATCAGTTCGCAAACGGTGTTCATACATGTTGATGTCCAGTTTTCCTGAGTGATTTCATCAAGTTCCGTCAGCTTTTGTCGGGCAAATTCATAAGGCGTGACCTTGGGAAGATTCCGGAAGTAGGACCGGTTGAAGTATTTCTGTTGCGGGGTCGCATAAATACTTGTGATGTAACGATAATTTCCGGGCGACTCGGGTTTTTCAAGAAGATAATACCATGCTTCCGTCGGTGATTCATAGATCGGCCAAGCCGGCTTGATTGTGATGTCGGTCAGGAGTTTTTTTGTATTTGCGAAAAGTTCCGCCTCCTCAGCAGGAGTTTGGGGACGTAATGCAACCGACTGAATCCAGGAAAAAAAATCGGGGGACACCTTGTCGAAAGTGTTGGCGTCAAACCTGGCGACCGATTCGTTGAAAGCCAGAGCCAATGCCGCCGCTTGTTTGGGGGCATCCGTATTCTTGGCCGAGAAAGACGATACTTGTTGACGAAGAAAGTCGTATTTTAAGAGGGCTTCAGTGGCCGGAAACTCGCGCAAGGCCGATTCAAAATGTCCGGCGGCGTCTTTCTTCTGGAATTTTTGAACGATTTCATCCAGACGTTGCTTGAAAAGACTCGGATTTCCGATCAAGGTTTTTAACGTGGCAATACTTCCTTGTATACTGATTTCGGAATTGAGTCTGGCGATTTGTTCCTTGAGTCCGTCGATCATCTTCCGACATTTTTCCTTGGGAATCTCACCGACGTCATTGGCCCCATTTTGAATCGCGGCAAGTTCGAGAGCCAATTCCTTATATTGGTTCATGGATCCCTGGGAAGAAAGCGATTCATTCCGAGCGACCTCCTGAATCTTTTTCTGCACGGCGGAAAGTTTTTCCAGAAAAGCGGTGTCGGACTGGTTTTGGCGAAGAATTTCAATTTTTTGAAACTCTCCCCGAGCAAAGGCGGCGGCCAGTTTTTCCTGTTGTGTGACGGCCAGTTGATCAAGTTGTTCCAGCGGCAGTTTGTTCGACGTGTTTTGATTTCTGACAAGTTCATGAACTTGTTCCAATATTTTCTCAAACGACCGGTGTCTCTGTTCATCTTTTTGAATGATGTTTTTGAGATTCGAGATTCGTGAATCAATGGCCTCGTTTTTCATGGCGTGAAGATCGTTTTCCTTCTTGCCGAGGTAGTCGCGAATGGCATTTGGTTCCCTTTTTTCCTGCATTACGTCCAGTGTGGCGATAACGTCGCTGACACGTTTGTTCCGGGCATACACAACGACCGACAATGCCGCAATTCCTGTCACCACGAAACAGCCGAAAAGAATCACGGTCACCGTCAATCGGGTTCGACGCTTTTGCTTAAGTTTGATTCGGTCAACTTCGTGATCGACCGCCCGGGCGACCTCTTCCGGTATGGAAATCATGGCGTCTTTTGCGGCGATTTCCAGTATATGATACTGCCTGGAAAGTTCTTCCTGCGAGGCGTCGGTTGGAAGGAGGTCTTGTATCTCCTGCAACGCTTGTTCGTATTTTTGGCGGGACTGTTCTTTCCGTCTTTCCTCTTGCAACCATTGAAGAGCCTCGCGAGTCATCTCGACAATGGGAGTCGGGACGGGAAAATCGTTCTTTTCCTGAAGAATTCGAATATTTTCGCCGGCGGTGAATCCTTGACCGGCATTGAGTTCATGATGGGCCTGGACGAGTTGTTCGGCATGATACTGCATCTCCTTGGCAACGATTGCCAGGTGATTTTTCCTGACGGCCTTGTTGATTTTGGCAATGATTGCCGTGGGGACCGGCGTTATCCACTTCTGGCTGCATTCGACTTTCAGGGCGAGGAGTTTGTCCTGATTGTTGGTTTTGACTGCATTTTTAACTTCAGCATCCAGTTCGGCAAGCCTTGTTTTTTCGAGAAGTTCTTGATCCCTGGCCCAATTGGTGTTTTGTGGTTCCAGCTGGGCAATTTGGCGGAGAATGGCAAGTCGTTTCGCCAACGGAACTCGCGCCAATGCCGCCAAACGATACTTTTTCAGATACGGCTCCAATGTCTGCTGGGAATTGTAGGTGTCGTTGAGTTCCTGCGCGATGTCGGCCAAGAGAGGCGGCGGCACGGTATAAGCAAGGGTCGAAACAACGTCAATCCATTCCGCGCGTCCCGGAAAATCAAGCGTGTTGTAGAGATCAAGCAGATTCGGCTCCGTTTCGGCCAGCCGGATGGCTTCGGAAGTGTTGCCCTGATGGAGAATGTTGCCGCAAAACCGCATTCGCTTGTTGAATTCTTCACATATTTCGGCATACTGCCGGGCAAGCATCCGAATGGACTCCGGCGAAGTTGTTTCGGAAAACGCCAAAGCGGTTTTCATCGCGTCGACAATAGCCTGATAATCTGTCATGATAGTCAATGGATAGGATGATAAGTGATTTTGTGTATCAAACAAGTTCGACCGCTAATTCTACAACGCAACTTGTTTTTTTGCATCTGTTGCTTCTACTGTATCTACTTCATCTGTTGCTTCTGTTATCCTGAAATAGGATTGCTCCAATATTTTTAACATTTTTAACAAAACTGGCGGTAGGTTTTGAAAATATGGTGTCAGTTGAACGGATTGGTCCGCCGGTTCAACTTGGTGATCGTCGATCTCAACCAGAAATTTGAGTGTTTCAGAAAATTCCGGAAGCATTTCGTTGATGACGTTGGGTGTCGGTGTTTCTGATTGTTGGTACTCCGTGTTTTGCCCCGTCGATTCATCTGAGGAAGTGGCCTCAGTTTTTTTCTCAGGTGTGGAGACTCTGTTTTGGGCGACCTCTTCCGTCTGTTTGGAAGGGCTGATGGTTTTTCCCAAGAGGTCGGAAAATAGGCCGGAAAAATAAAGGACAGGGCCGAAGATCATCGTAACGAGCAAAATGGAGAGGAGCAACCATCGAAGGCCAACCTGTTTTTTGGGTTTGACATCATCCCATTCCGAATGGTATTCGCCGATTTGGTAGAATTTTCGCTTTCCCTTGGGGACGACCGACTTCATGGGGTAGGAAGATGGTTTCACCAAACTCACGGTTGGAGAATCATTGGCGTCCAGTGCCGAGGCGAGTTCGTCGAGATTGGCCGAGACCGCTTGAGGCACTTGTTTTTGTTGTGATGCAACTTCTGGCTGCTCCGGACGTTTGCCGGTTCTTGCGATTTCAACAAACGGACCGTCAGGCGGTGGGGCGACAGATTGGGTCAGATCAAGAAACAGGGTGTCGGGGGCGAGTCGAGCCTGGGCCATTTCCGGTGAGCCCATCACGATACATTTCCACTGACACGAAACATCGGCAGGGAGACCGCAATAATATGTGGTGAACGTTGTTTGCCGGCGTTGTTCCGGCGATAAAATGGCAAGTGTTTCGTCAATGAGCGGGAGAAGATTCATGCCCGGCGGGAAAATCAAACGGATCGGTCGTTTATTGACAACGGCTTCCGCAAGGACGCCACCCCAACCGGCGTCACCGGTGAACTGTTGCCAAGTGCGACAAGGTCGAAGCATCGACGCGACAAGCGGCAGCTTTTTGTCGGAGGGGAGAATCTCCGGTTTCTTGTCCCAGCGGCTGAGAAACAGGTCCGGTTGGGAGAGAATTGTCGTCGGCCCCGACGTTTGAAGTTCCGGGGCATCAAGCACCAAGTGATGGGCAATTTTATTGGTCCGTTTGGTATAATCCAGTCCGGCGTCGGCGGTCCGGGAGAGAACATGCCAAGACGTTCCTCCGAGATTCAGTACGAGATGCGAAAACATTACCGGATTTTTGGCGGCATTGGGGTCGGAAGGCAGAAAAACGTGTCGATAGCCGCTGAGCGACTCAAGACGCATGGTCAGGTTCGGCGGCATTCCGGCGGTGCAGGCGACGGTGCAAAATCCCTGACTTCCCGGCTTCAGCCCTTGAGGGGCCGACGTGTAAATCAATTCCTGGAGCATAACAAACTTAATTTTTATTGGCGGACCAATAATTATCTTTTAACAATAGCCGGGACGATTCCCCGGGTCTGTTTGGACAAAATGTAAAGAAGGGGGACTTCGACCCAAAATGGTCGGATGTTGCCGGAACGAAAACCGAGGGCCCCGGTCGTCGGATCGACAGACGGCGGACCACCGGTTGCACTGACGGGAATATAAGTGATGTCGTCGGTCAATTGTTCTGCTGCGGAAACAATCTCCGGAATCAACCGTACCATCATCTGGCGGGCATGGGCCGATGTTTCTTCAATCGTCGCGGTGTCCAACGCACATGCCGGATAATTGGGAATCTTGTGATTGGGAATCTTGACCCACGGATGAGAAAATTTCATGGGGCCGAGCAAATAGCTCCAGGCGTCCGTTTTTGTCAGCACAATCACCAGTGGCGTTTTTTGTCTCGGTGGTTGTGTTCCCCGGTGATTTCGAATACGGCTGACCAATTCGGCGAGAATGGATTCCTGACGAACGGGGGACCGGCGAATCTGATCGGTTGTATTGATTTTCATTTGCGGATCATCCGTGTGATCTTGACATATTTTGCGAAACCGTGAATCCTGCGTCGGGTCGAAGAGAAAAAAGATGGCGTTCGAGGAAGTCAAGTGCCGTGTCACCGGACGAATGGCACTGTCTTCGCCCGGCAGATAACTTTCTCCGGCGTTGTCGTACAGACACAAAATCCGCGAAATCCCGGCAGCCTTGTCCAGCATCGGATGATCGACTCCCGGTGTCATCGAAAACGTGAACGGTTGAGGAAACGCAACGTTTTGACCCTTGAGGAGCACGGTATTGTAGATGTCGCCGTAAACCTCGGTTTTTTCAATAGCGACCAGCGTGTTGAGTTCCGTTTGAAGGAACTGCTGCGATTCATATTGTTGGAGCCGCAAATTCATGGCCGGGTCGGCGTCGGCATAGGTAAATTGAAAATACTTGGGCATCACCTTTCGAAGTCGCCAGGTCATGGATGCCAGATAATAGGATTTTCCCGCCGCCGGTGCCCCGACAATGGAAATGAAGAACGGCGGCATTTGCAAAAAAGGTCGCGGGATAGGCAGATGACAATTCGGACACGCCAACCGATGACACGAAAAACCGTGGGCATCAATGGCATGGGCATTGGCATCGAATCTGTAGGGCAGGAATCGTTGTTGCGCCACACTTCCCAGTCGGGAGTCGCCGAGCAAATCCGGTGACTCCGAAATCCAGAGGAGTTGATCTGTCGCAAACAGTTGCCAGCAATGCGGACACGTCAATTGCTTACGGAGTTCGTCGATTTGAATAGGACCCGACACGATTGCCACGTTAAGAAGTCTTTCTGGTTTTATCGTTCCGTTCTGTCACAACTTTTTCCCTTTTGAAACGGTTGAAAATTTTTGTTCTTTTGGCATGATACCGTAGCTGGTCATGGTAGTTGTTTGGCCTTTCAAGTTTGAATTCGTGAGGCAAGTGGGGTCCAGCGGCCATCCGCTGGTCGCCGAAGGCATTTTTTAAACGTCCTTTGTTATGTGCGTTCCTGGTTGGTCGATTTGGAAAGTTGTGAAACATTGCACCATAGGACGTTGAAAATGTCTCCGACGGGCAACGTGCCGTTGCATCGCCCAGCGTGCCGCTGGGCCGCAATGTCCAGCTTTGGGGATTTCCAACCGGTTTGAGTATAAGGAAGCTGCAGTGGTGTTTGGAATTGAAAAACTTGAACAAGGGGGCAAACTTTTATGACACAGGCAATAATGATACAGTTTATTGTACATGGACACGGTTTAAAATTCAATCATTTATTCGTGTTTCACTGGTTTGTTTTTATGGAAAATGCTAGAATCATGACATGTCGCCGGCAGGAAAGCAAGAAGCAAGAAAGGAAGACTCATGTCTCGAAACTGCATTTATGAGAGCATCACGCAAACCACCTATAATACGCCGCTCGTGAAACTTGGCCGGATCATTCCGACAGACCACGCGACGGTTCTTTTGAAACTCGAATTTTTCAATCCGCTTTCAAGTGTCAAGGACCGGGTTGGTCGGGCCATGATTGAAGCGGCCGGGGATGCAGGAATTCTCAATCCCAATACGGAAATCATTGAGCCGACAAGCGGCAACACCGGAATTGCTCTCGCTTTTGTTGCCGCGGCAAGCGGATTGAAGCTGACCCTTGTGATGCCGGAAACGATGAGTCTGGAACGTCGTCAGCTTCTTGCGGCGCTTGGGGCCAAGCTGGTGCTTACTCCCGGACCGGAAGGAATGCAAGGGGCCATCAACAAAGCCTCGGAACTTGCGGCTCAAAACAGGAATTCCTGGATTCCTCAACAGTTTGAAAATCCGGTGAATCCGGCGATTCACGAAAAAACCACCGGTCCGGAAATCTGGAGTGATACCCGGGGGAATGTTGACATTTTTCTTGCCGGCGTCGGCACCGGCGGGACCATTACCGGCACGGGCCGTTATTTGCGGGATCAAAAAAGCGATCTTGAGATTTACGCGGTCGAACCGGCGGATTCTCCGGTCCTTTCCGGCGGCAAGCCTGGTCCTCATGCGATTCAGGGAATCGGTGCCGGTTTTGTCCCAAAAAATCTGGACACGTCGCTTCTCACCGGAATTGAAACGGTGACCACGGAAGAAGCGTTCATCTGGGGGCGACGTCTTGCCCGGGAAGAGGGGATTCTCGCCGGAATCAGCAGCGGAGCAAACGTCGCCGTGGCCGCAAGGATTGCCGCAAGACCGGAAAACAGAGGAAAAACCATCGTCACAATCGCAGCAAGTTGTGGTGAGCGTTATCTCTCGACAAAATTGTTTCAGGAATCATGATTTTCATTTTTTTCTAACAATTTTCCAAGAAACTCTTGACAAAAGGGTTGTTTAGTTGTTATAGTGAACCACGTAGATAGAACAGTAGAACTCATTTTGTAAAAAATCAACATAACTCTTTGAATTAAAGGGAGTTGCAATGTTTATTGAGATTGACTTAACCTCGTCGCAAGCGATTTTCGAGCAGGTTGTGCATCAGGTCAAGTTCGCGATTGCCGCCGGAGCGGTGCAGGTGAACGAGATGATTCCTTCGGTGCGTGAATTGTCGAAAGATTTGGCAATCAATCCGAATACTGTCGTCCGGGCTTATCGGACGCTTCAGGAGGAGGGAATCGTTTATGCCCGCCGCGGGATGGGGCTTGCCGTGTCGGAGGACGCCCAGGGACGGTGCTTGATTGAAAGGAAAAGCATTTTTCAGCAACGATTCAAGCAGGTGTTTGGCGACGCCGCGCGAAGCCGGCTCGAATCGCATGAAATCCGCGAAATCGTCGAAAATTTGCTCAATTCGGTACCATGAAAAGGTGGGAAGGCAGGAGGTGAAAGGCAGAGGTCTTTGAAAAGTAGAAAGTCTTTGTCTTTTCTACTCCTCCTATTTTCACTATAACAAACATATTAACCAAACAGACGGAGAACCATCGCATGAATAATAGTTATAACACGAATAATATTGTGCAACTTGATCGGGTATCGAAACGGTTTGGCAGAAACGTGGCGCTTGACAATGTTTCGTATCAGATGCCCTCGGGCACCGTGTTTGCGTTGCTCGGGGAAAACGGGGCGGGGAAAACGACCACGATCCGGATTCTTCTCGGACTGGTCGACGCGGATTCGGGAACCGCAAACGTCATGGGCTACGACAGCAAGAGAGACGATCTGATCATCCGGAAGAAGGTCGGTTATGTGCCGGAACAACCGATGCTTTATGACTGGATGAACGTCGCCGAGATCGGACAGTTCACCGCGTCGTTTCATCCTGAGAGTTTTTGGAAAGAGTATTGCCGACAGATTGAAATGTATGACCTGCCGTTGACGACACCGGTCAAATCGCTCTCGAAAGGGATGCGGGCCAAGGTTTCGTTGTCGCTGGCGTTGGCCCATGATCCGGAACTGCTGATTCTTGATGAACCGACCTCGGGACTTGATCCGATGGTCCGGCGCGAGTTCCTTGAAAGCATGGTTGATCGTGCCGCGACAGGAAAAAGCGTCTTTTTATCGAGTCACCAGATCGGCGAGGTCGAACGGGTGGCCGACATGGTTGCCATCATGAAAAAAAGCAAAATTGTGGTCGTCGAATCCTTGGACGTTTTGAAATCGACGACGAACATGATCACCGCGACACTTGTCGACAGTAACAAGGAGTTCAGCGCCCCGTTCGGGAAGATCGTGGAACAGCGTTTTCAAGGTCGCGAAGTTCAGGTGATTGGGCGAAATCTTGATCCGGCCGCGCAGAATGTCCTGCAAAACGACGCCAACGTGACCCGGTTTGAAATCAAGACGCCGAGTCTCGAAGAAATTTTCATTGCCTACATGGGAAAACAAAAACCGGAGCAGCAGGAAGACACTGTTTTTTGAACAACGATATACCGTAAAACGCCAATAAACTAACATTTTTCCTTGTGTCCTTTGTGAAAATCTTTGTGAACTTTGTGGTTAAAATATTTTACCACAAGGGGCACAAAGAATTACACAAAGAACACAAAGTTTATGATGTTGCATGGTATAGAAAACTATTAGGAGAGCATAATCATGACCGCCAAATCATTACGGGCGTTATTCTGGAAAGAGTTCCGGCAACAATATCTGCTGGCCACGGTACTGTTCGCGTTTTGCGTCATCGTGCAGTTGCTCATACGTATCACCATGATGTTCGACAACGCCAATGTCACCTTGGGGCCGCAATCTTATTTCGGTGTGTCGATCACGATCCTCATGCTTTACGTGGTTGCTGCGACATCCATTCTTTTTTCCAAAGAACATGAAGAGCAGACCTATTCTTTTCTCCGGATGCTCCCGATCACCAAAGGAAGCATCGTGCTGAGCAAGCTCGGTTGGGTCGTCGTGAGTACCGTTTGTCTCGCGCTTGGCATGGGAATTGTCACGATGTTTTTCTACCTGGTCACACCGGAGAGGAGCTGGGAATTCGGTCTTTCAAGGAACAGCCCGACGTTCGAAGAAATTGTGTCTCTTGTTTCGGCGATTTTTGCGTATCTGGTGATCTGTTTCTGCTGGGGACTCTTCTGGACAACGCACAGCAAAAGCCAGATGATGTCGTTCCTGCTGACAGTCGGGTGTATTTTCGGCACGGCAGGGGGACTTGGCTATTTTACGAGCGAGGTGCTCGAAATTCATGAAGGTTCTTCATCCTTCAACACAGTGACGATTGCCCAGTTGATTGTGGCGATTCTGTTCGGTGGTGTCGGGCTTTGGAGTGCTTGGGAATGGATCGCGAGAAAAGAAAACCGGATGGCGTTTGTAGCGATTAAATCGGTCACGAAAGAAGAAAAAGTCAAACTTCTGGCAACCCCGGTGCGGGGCGAGTTCCGCTGGCTTTTGTGGCAAACCTATCGGCAGTCCCGCTGGGTGATCTTGTATACACTCGGATTCGGGCTTTCCATATATCTTGTGTTTTTGCTTGGTCTTTTCGATTTTGGGAGATCTTTCCAAGATGTGTGGAATAGAAGCCCGAAAATCCTTCAAAATGGCAGTGCCTTTGTTGCTGTCGTTTGGTGGATTATGCTTTGCATCACGCCGTTTGCATTTTGTGGAAGCGTTTTCTTTCAGGACCACCAAAAGAACGCGGTGCAGATGCTCGGCTATCGCGGGGTATCGCCGGGGAAAGTCTGGTGGAGTCGAATCTGTGTTTTTGGTGCGACGTACTTCTGGCTCCCGGTCGCTCTGTTGCTGTCATTGATTGTTTATGTCTTTTACCTCGTTATTACGAGAGATTTGGAGAATCCGGTTATCTTGTCGTTCGATACTCGTAACGTCGAACAGTTTCGGCCGATTCTCGCCTATTGGGTTTTTGCCTATTTCGGGCTGTTTGTCGTTGGCCAGTTTGTTTCACTCTATGTGCGGAGCATGATTCTTGCAATTTTCAGCACGGCATTATTTTGCTGGTTGCTTGGTATATGGGCATCGTTTCTCTTCTCACTGCTCAACCTCTCGCCGAGCTGGACACTCTTGCCGATTTTGATCGCGTGCTTGGTTTCATCGCGATTACGTGCCGCCGATTGGCTCCGGGGACGTAATACGTTCAAGGCCCACGTAAAATCGCTGATTCCGGTCATTGCGACCATTGGCGTCATCATTATTGCGGTTCCACTGGTCCGGGTTTATTCCGTGCCGATGGTTTCGTTGGGATTTCCAAGGCTGAAATCTCCGTCCGGCATCACGGAAGAAAAACTCGAACTCAACAACCTTGCCGTTGCCAACCTCATCATAAAAATCGGCGATAATCCCACCAATATCACCGTGATGCGGGAAAACTGGTCGAAACTCCAAAAAAAGCTCAAGTCTTCCGACTTTGTGTCCCATTTCAGTTCGCCGCAAAAGGTCGAGTCGATCATTTACAAGAACATTGAACGTGAAATCCAAAAGGAAACCGTCTCGCCGGAGTATTTGAAAGCGGCCATTGCGTTTCTCGAAGCGATCCCAAGAGAACGGGCTTCCCTGACCGACATCGCGACCCGTTTTTATGAAGCCCTCATGATTGATGTGAATAACAACATCGAACGGGACGCCGTTTCCAACTCCTTCAGGATCACGGATTCCGGTGAAAGACAATGGCAGTTCACCACGACATGCAGTGAAATGCCGATGATCTACCGCGTGGCGTTTCCGTGGGAAAAAGCCCGAATCCGGCGAATGCTGAACAGTCAGTATCAAAGCGAAGCGCTCATACTCCAGATGATGGAACGTTCGTTCGATCAGGATAACCCCCACGTCAGGGAATTCGGAACGATAAAGTGGCCGGAAAGTATCTCAATCGCTGAGGACATTAAGAGACAACAGGAAAGGAAATTTGAGAGATTTCTGTCAAGCGACAGGAGGCAGGGGGAGTCCTTCGGGAACATACCGTATTATGAATATGTCTATCTCAGACAAATGATCTGGTTAAAGAATGAATACGAGAATGGAAACATGGAATTCAGGCTCATGGAAGACAACCGGCGCGCTTTGTTGTTCCTTAGTGCCTTGCATCTTTGGTGGCAGGATCACGACAAAACGTTGCCGGAATCGCTTGACCAACTCAAGGGGGATTATCTCACCGAGCTTCCCAAGAGACGTGGTATAATCCCCACTGCGTTCGAGTTGATTCACAATCCGGAAGACGGCAGCACTCCGGTTTTGAAAATCCACTACTCCCCGCTGTCACCTTTCCCACTGAATTTCGCCGCGCCGAAAGACGAAGAAATTGGGAATGAGGAATTGTGAATTGGGAATTAAAAAAACAAGAAAAACAATCGTCAGGAGAGCATAACCATGACCAAACCCGTTGCGACACTGATTTGGAAAGAATACCGACAACAGCGTCTTCTTGTTGTTGCGCTGTTTGTTTTTTCGTTGTTGATCCAGCTTTCGATGTGCATGATGTCGATACTGGTTCCCAACAACCAGTTCCAAACGGCCTATTTTTCCGTCGCGATGTTCATGACGGCCCTTTACGCGGCGGGGGCGGGGGCGATTCTTTTCGCCAATGAACACGAGGAGCGGACGTTCACGTTCCTGCGGAGCCTCCCGATTTCCGGGGGAACGATCCTGACCGGCAAGCTGTCCTGGCTTTTGGCCAGCACGTTGGTTTTGGGACTGCTCACCGCTTTCGGTTCGCTGATCTGGCTGCCGTTCACCGAGGCGACAGACCAGCCAGGGGTGGTTTTCGGCGTTTGCGGTGTCGGCGTTATCGAGGCGCTTTGCTGGGGACTGTTTTGGTCGCCGCGTTGCAAGAGTCAGCTTCATTCGCTTCTCGCGACGTTCACCTGTGCTTCCGTCACGACCTTTTTGGTGTCGATAGTGCATCGCGAGATCACCGGCGGAGCAGTGGAACCCTGGTCATTGAACGTCTATGCCAATGCCGCGATTTGGCGGCTAGCCGTCATCCTTCCGGTGGGTGCCGCCGGGCTTGTGGCCTGCAAAAACTGGATTCACGCAAAAATGACGGTGCAAATTCCTGTCGACGCGAAGAAAAACTGGACTTACGACAGCCTGAAAGCAATGCGACCGGTCCGCGGCGAGTATCGCTGGCTGTTCTGGCAGGTGTTTCGTCAGTCGCGCGGCGTGATCCTTTACGGAATCATTGCCGGACTGCTGATTCTGGGGTGCATCGCTTATTATTACAAACCGCTTAGTTCAGGTCAGACCAATGTTATGGCGGCCGATGCCATATTGGTGCCCTTCTTCGCGATTCTTGGTCTTTTCACGTTGGTGTTTTACAACGGTTCGGTTTTTGCCGCCGACCAGAAGACGCGAACCGCTACCATGCTCGCCTGGCGGGGCGTTTCTCCCGTGAAAATCTGGTGGAGCCGCATTCTGGTGTTCGGCATTCCCCATTTGGTCTTTGCCGGAATCCTTACCATGATCGTTCTGTTCTATGAAATACGATTCAATTACTGGGGATTTTTTGAGGAAATATTTTCGGTGAGGTTTTTCAAAAATTTCCTCAACATTTTCACGCTCTATGCCTGGTGTTTCTGTGTCGGACAATTGTTGTCCCAGTTTTTCCGCAGTCCGATCATTGCCATGGTCGGCACGGGAGCAACGCTGGTCCCGCTTTATTTATGGGTCATGTTGACTTGGGAAAATTTTGAGTTTTCACCGTTCTGGACGACGCTTCCGGTCATGATCGGCTGTCTTGTCGCCACGCGACTTCATACACACGACTGGCTCCGGGGACGGAAATTGCGTGTTTCCTGGAAACGACTGGTGCTTCCGATCGTGATTCCGGCGGCGGCCATCCTGACATTGATCCCGATTGTCCGGGTTTATGAAATCCCAAAGATTTATCTCGGCTACAATTACAATCCCGCGTGGGATTACCGTCCGATTGGTCTTGGGACACGGGGGAACTTTTCGGGCAAAATCAATTCCTACGTGTATGGCGTGTCACGTGGGAGTGAAAGTTCCCAAGTGGCGATTCCGATATTGATGGACTATTGGATGGAAGTCCAGTGGATGTATCGAAACTCCGACTTTGTCGATACAATAATGTATACAAACATGGAAACTGGCATACTTAATGCGCTCGAAAACCTGGCAACCGCCGAAGGGTCGTCAACCGACGACCTCAAACAGGTGATTGCGTTTTTCGAGTCGATTCCGCAACACCGGGCGTCGCGTCTGGATCAATTGCGTTGGATTTATTACGAAGGTTATGCCCAGACCGTCGGTGGTGTGGATTACGATCCTACTCTCTACCGCAATTCCACTGAGAAAATAGCGTTGTCCTTGCTTCGCAGTTTTTTCTTTTGGGAAAAGTACCGCTCGCTTCGCCGGCTTGATTACGAATTCCAGAAAGGGTCCCGGCTCGCTGAATCTGCGGAAAATTGCGTCTATAACAATGTCGGAAGTTATGAATCGCTCCTGAAACAGCGACGCCGTTTTTGGGACGAAGAAAATCGGACTCCGATTGATTTGATTTCCATCAGTTATCCCTATAGATACAGTTATGGCTACTGGAATCCGGCATCGATCATGCAGAAGGAAATCTACCAACGGATCACGCTTCTAAAGCTGGCACTTTATGGCTGGAAAAAGGAACACGGCGAACTTCCCGAAACGCTTGACGTTCTCAAAGGGACCTGGCTGACGGAGATTCCCGTCGTGCCGTACATCAACGAACCGTTCGGGTATTATCCGCATCCTGACGGGACGGAAGTCGCCAAGCTCAATGCCGAGCCTGAAAACGGGAGGTACCGCTTCGGTCAACCTGAGCAAGACCTGACGGTCCCGTTCCTTTACGTGCCGCTGGATGTGGATCGTCCTTGGGAATGGACCGAGTTCAACCGCCAAATCGACGAGAATGGTAAGACCATACGGATCAACAAGACATGGACCCGCCGCCCCGGGAAATACTATCAGCTTCGTTTCATGATCCCGGAAACCGCTAAAACAGAGTCATCAGGGTAAAACTTGAAGTGCAAAGTGAAAAATATCTTTGTGCTTCTCACTTTGCGCTTTACACTTGTCAATATGGTCCAATCGGCTTATAATGGTGTTTTTACCGGCATTGATTTCACGTTTTTTATCATTTCTCCGATTGCCTCGTGTCCTATATTACCGTCTCCCGATCCTCAGAACTGCAAACACTTCTTCGACATCTGGAAAGCTCGCCCTGGATCGCACTGGATACGGAGTTTATCTCGGAACGCAAATATCGGTCGCAGCTTTGCCTGATTCAGATTGCCGCGGAAGGAATTCTTGCCATCATCGACCCGATGGCCCTGAAAGACACCGCGCCATTTTGGGAATTTCTCTGCGAACATGATCACGAGACGATCGTCCATGCTTTTCGGAGTGAGATGGAATTCTGTTTCCGATACACGAAGCAGACGCCGAAGAATCTTTTTGACGTGCAACTTGCCGCGGGACTGATCGGGACGGACTATCCTTGTTCCTTCGGGGGGCTTCTTGCACAACACATCCAGGTTTCGCTCCAGAAAGAGGAAACACGGACCAATTGGGCAAAACGACCGTTAAGTCAACGACAAGTTGATTATGCTTTGAACGACGTCAGGTACCTTTCGATGCTTTCCAGGAAAATCAAGAAAAAACTCCAAATTCTGGGAAGAATGGATTGGTATCGCGCTGAAATGGACGCCCATTTGCAGAATTTGATTCAGGAATGGGAGGCGCCGCGGTGGCGGCAGATTTCGGGCATTGCCAATCTTGATCCCCGGGAAATGGCGATTGCCGGCGAACTCTGGATTTGGCGTGACCGTCGGGCGGCGCTTGCGGACATTCCCGTCGCTTACATTTTGCGGGATGATCTCATTATCGAACTGGCGCGACGAAAGTCGCCCGACCCGAAACGTATTACCGCGATCCGTGGAATGCAGCGTTCCGACATCGCCAAGCAGATGTCGGAAATTTCCGCAGCAATCACTCGCGGACTTGATTGTCCGGAATCGGAACTCCCGAAACGTCAGGAAAAGCCGCAATTTTCGCAATACACGCAAATGGTGCAACTCATTCATTCCGGTTTGGCGATGCTTTGTCGTCAGCAGCATCTTGCCCCGAGTATTGTTGTCACGCCGCTGGATATTCGCGAGTTGTTGGCCTTTCGACTCGGTTTTGTTTCTGCAAACGGTTCTTCTGTTGCGACACCGCGACTGATCACCGGTTGGAGGGCGGAAGTTGTCGGCGATTTTCTCGAAGATTTTCTCGAAGGACGGACCGCGATTCGTTTCGACAAAACCCACCCTCAAGAGCCGCTACAGTTCGTCCGTTACGAACAAAATGCAGACTTTAGGCTTTAGGCTGACGATCTTCTCGCGGCAGAATGAGTCGCACGGAGCGTTCGGCAAAAAAGTAATCCCAGGCCCAATCAATCAAGACCATGACCCGGTTGTGGAATCCGACAAGGTACGAAAGATGGACGCCAAGCCAAAGAATCCAAGCGACAAATCCGGAAAAATGAAAACGTCCCAGTCGGGCCACCGCCGCATTGCGACCGATGACCGCCAGACTCCCCTTATCACGGTAAACGAAGGGCGACAACGTTTCCTGTCGTATTGATCGCAGAATATTGTCGGCGGCCAAGCGTCCCTGCTGCATGGCATTGGGGGCCACCATCGGCGGGTTTTGGCCTTCCGGAAGACTGAGGTCACCGGCCACGAAAATTTCCGGATATTCCGCCACTTGAAGCGTCGGAAGTACATTCACCCGTCCTCCCCGACCGATAGGCAGTCCCATTTGAGTGGCCACGTCGTTTCCGCGCACACCGGCGGTCCAAACGACCGTGGCGCTGGGAATCACGGTCCCATCGGCAAGTACCACGGCATCATCCCGGATTTCCGTCACTTGGGCTTTTGTTTGCACCGTGACCCCCATCCGCGCCAAACGTTGATGAGCATAGTGACACAAACATGACGGAAACCCCGGCAGAATTTGGTCTGCGGCCTCTAACAATGTCACGCGGATTGTTTCCCCACGTTTCAAGTCAGGAAAATCACGTGCCAAAGAGGTCCGTATCAGTTCCGCAAGTGCCCCGGCGTATTCCACCCCCGTTGGTCCTCCCCCGACAACGACAATATGCGAGAGCATTTTCTGCCGGTCCATTTCCGTTTCTTCCGACAACAACGCCGCTTGCTCGAAACAGTACAGAATATTGTTGCGCAAACGAACGGCGTCTTCCAGGGTCTTGAGGGTGAATGTATTTTTTTCCGCCCCTTGTGTCCCGAAAAAATTGGTCACTCCTCCCGCGGCAAGGATGAGATAATCATAGGGAATACTCGGTCCGTCGGTGTGCAGAACACGTTTTTCCGTGTCCACCCCCAAGACCTCGGCCATCGCAACCGAAATAGGTGACCGGGATCGTTTGCGAAGGAGTCCCCGTAAAGGGTTGGCGACCTCTCCTGATTCAAGTTCTGCCGCCGCCACCTGATACAACAACGGCTGAAACGTGTGATAATTGTTCCGGTCGATGATTTTTACTTCGATATTCTTGTGACGTGCCAGACGTTTGGCGGCGGAAAGACCGGCAAATCCGGCACCGACGATCGTCACACGATGTTTGATTTCTGTATTTTGTTGCATTGTTTTTTCTCAAAAATTTTAACTCATCAATCGTAGCTGGCGGCTTGAGAAATGGGAGAAATTATTTGGAAAAATCTGGCAAAAATTTTCTTGCTGTCGTAAATTTGGAAACCTGCCCGTTGATAGCTGAGAAGTGCGGGCTTGTTTTGAGCGTCCACAGAAACAAGAAGTTGTTTGGCATTTTGTTGGAGCATGGTTGTTTGGGCAAATTGAACAATTTCGTGGGACAATTTCTTGCCACGAAATTCCGGGAACAGTCCGAGGTAAGTCAGTTCCAAAATGTCCTTTTCCAGTTGGGTCAAAAGAAGTGCCCCGATGATTTTTCTATGAATTTTGATGAAAAACCAAAGTTCCGGACGAAAAGGATGGGATTCGATATAACCTCTTAAAATTTCATGGGTTGCGCTTATTCCATTAAAAGACGGAAAATCGAGGGTTCCCATGTATGTTTTTTCCACAGTTTCGACCATTTGCTCCCATGCAGAGTCCTTGTAGGGCGAAAAATGAAGTTTTTTTGTCAGAAAAGATTGTGAAAAATCTTTTTGGTAAGAAACCAAGTAGAGTAAATTGGAAATTTTTCGGAATCCTGCCTCAAAACAGATGGTTCGGTTGATTTCCTGGGTCTTGTCGGCAAGAATCACGACAACCGGACAGCCGTTTTCTTTCGCTAAACTGACCAATTTATCATAAATCAACCGTAAACTTTCATCCGGTTCGTTCGGCTGGATGGCCGGAGGGAGAGCATGAATCGTCCCGTCAGGCCGGATCAAAATGTAAAGAGTCCCGATAATTTTTCCCTTGTGTTTCCAATGAAACAGGCCGGGACAATTGGTCTTTTGAACGTTTTGGGCTTCCGACAAAACAAGTTGCGTCATCATTGCCGTTCGGTTTTGGCGTTGATCTTTTGGGAGATGGGCAAGCAAAACATCCAATGCGGATTCAAGTTCAGAAAGACTTGTGTTACAAAAAACCGGTGATTCGGAAAAAGAAGGAGAATTCATGGCCCTTGATTGGTCTTGACGCTGACAGTCTTTTTTCTGATGATTGTTGCCATTATATACCGGAGCCGGTAGGGGCGGTAGGCTTCGGTTTCGTATAAATCGTTCACCCGAATTGAAAGTCGAAATTTTGCCGGGAAACTGTTATGACAGGAAAAATCGTTTCATTTATCGTTCTCTCTTTATTGCCCCTTTTCTTTGGAGGGGGGTGCGAGTCGATGAAATGGCTGAAAAAGGACGATAAATCGCTCTTTCACCAGAACTCGGCGATGAAAAAAGAGATGGATGAGGAAGCGGCATTTTTGCGACAAGTCCGTGAAAACGAAAAAAATGTTGACAATGAAGGCAAAAAGAAAGAAAAGGATCGCGGCAACTTTTTCCTCAGTGACCGTGGTCAGGAAATCCGTCAGAACCTTGGCGGTGACGGAAAATAAACAACCATTTTTGTATTCCAGACTCAAAAACTCTTGACATTTTGCCTGTATATTTTTACAAAGGTAAGGGTATTGGTTGTTTTTTTTGGTTTTTACTTGAAATTGTTCTTTTATCTTGAAATCCGATCATGTCTTCACAACGCGGTGATTTTTTTTATTTGACGCAATTGACATTCGTTGCTTCGCTGGGCGGTTTTCTTTTTGGATTTGACACCGGGGTGATTTCCGGTTGTACGGATCAATTGACGGCACAGTTTGCGTTGACGGATTGGGGACTTGGGTTTGTCTCTTCCTCGGCGATTCTTGGTTGTATTCTCGGGGCATTGACCGCCGGTTTGGCCGCCGATTATTTTGGCCGCAAACCGGTTCTCGCATTTGCCGCCGTTTTGTTTTCTTATGCCGCGTTTGCTTCGATGCTGCCGGAATATGCTCTCGGTGGTGTTCCGCTCGGTCATGACGTCTCGGAATCGACAGTCCGGCTCCTGATCGTGGCACGGTTTGTCGGGGGCGTCGGAATCGGCATCTCGTCGATGGTTTGTCCGCTTTATCTTGCGGAAATCTCTCCTGCGCGAGTCCGGGGTGCGAAAATCAGCTATTACCAACTGGCCATTGTTACAGGAATGGTGATCACTTATTTCACCAATGCCCTGATTCACCATTATGCGACGGCACGATTGGAATCCTTGACATCGACTCCTTTGGAGAACACGTTTTTCAATTTTATCTTTTTCACGGAGTCTTGGCGGGGCAAATTCGGCGTCGGTCTTTTGCCGGCGTTTCTGTTTTTTATCCTCGTTTTTTTCACCACGGAAAGTCCGCGATGGCTTTGCATGAAAGGAAAAATCGATCAGGCCCGACGGATTTTCACGCGAATCGACGGTGAAAACATGGCCAATGAGGAAATTGTCGCCGTAGAAAAAGTTCTCTCGGAAGAGTCGGGAACTTTTTTCGAGTTGTTCGAGCCTAAGTTCCGGATTGCGTTGATTGTCGGCTTTTTCCTCCCTCTTCTGGGGCAATTCAGCGGAATCAACGCGATCATGTATTATGGTCCTGCCATTTTCGTCAATGCCGGAATGGGAATCGCCAATGCGTTCCAGAGTCAGGTTCTCATCGGAATCATCAATGTCGTTTGCACGTTTATCGCGATTCTTCTGGTGGATCGTTTGGGGAGACGCCCCTTGATTTTCTGGGGGACGATCGGTCTGATGGTGTCTTTGCTTTGGGGTGGAATCAATGCTCTCTGCGGTGTCGGCAGCGGACTTTTGATCGTTGTCCCGTTCCTTCTTTTTGTGGCCTGTTTTGCTTTCTCACTTGGCCCGCTTCCCTGGATCGTGATTGCGGAGATTTTTCCGACACGAATCCGTGGACAGGCTATGTCGATCGGCATTTTTGCGATCTGGTTTGGGTGTTTTCTTGTCACACAATTATTTTTCACGATGCAAAGCACATTCGGCCAGGGATATACGCTTCTCATTTTTATGGGCCTTGTCTCGCTGACGATCCCACTTGTTCTGTTCCTGATTCCCGAGACCAAAGGAAAGACTCTCGAAGAGATTCAGGAACACTGGAACCGCATTTCCAAAAAGTGACCGTGACTATGAATTTTCATTCATGGTCTTTTTTGCGAGGGTGACGAGATTTTCGACGGTGAAACCGAAATGCTTCATCAGTGTTTCGGCGGGAGCCGATGCCCCGAATGTATTCACGCAAAGCACCTTGCCGCCGCAACCGACGTATTTGTGCCACCCTTGTTCGCAAGCGAGTTCGACGGCCACCCGGGCTTTGACATCGCAAGGGAGCACCGTTTTTTTGTAATCGTCGGGCTGCTGCTCGAAAAGTTCCCACGAGGGCATACTCACGACGCGACATTTGATACCCTCGGCGGTCAGTTTTTGATACGCTTCCAAACAAAGTGAAACTTCGCTTCCGGTGCCGATAAGAATCAGTTCCGGCTTGCCGTTTTGCGGGTCGGCGAGGATGTAGGCCCCTTTTTCCAGCCCCGACGCTTTGCCGAATTTTTCACGGTCGATGGTTGGGAGGTTTTGCCGCGTCAGGATCAATGCCGTTGGTGTTTTCGTCGATTTGACAGCGACTTTGTACGCCTCGGCGACCTCGTTGGCATCGGCGGGACGAATCACGTTGAGATTCGGAATCGCCCGGAGCGAGGCAAGATGCTCAATCGGCTGATGAGTCGGCCCGTCTTCCCCGACGCCGATCGAATCATGGGTGAAAATGTAGATGGTCGGCACGTGCATCAGGGCACTCAAGCGGATTGCCGGGCGGAGGTAGTCGGCAAAGACGAAAAACGTCGCACAAAATCCTCGAAGTCCGGAAAGGGTCAGTCCGTTGGCAATGGCCGCCATGGCGTGTTCGCGGATTCCAAAGTGGAAATTGCGACCGGTTGGTGTCTCGATGCTGAAATCGCCGGCTCCTTCGAATTTGAGTTCCGTGTTGTTCGATGGGGCAAGGTCGGCGGAACCACCGAGCATCCACGGGAAATTTTTTGCAATCTGGTTGAGCACTTTCCCCGAGGAAACACGACTGGCGATCCCTTTCGGGTCGGTCGGGAAGACTTCGATCTCCTTATCCCATCTTTCCGGAAGCATTCCTTTGCAGATGGCGAGAAGTTCCTTGCCGAGTTCCGGGTAATCTACGTTTTTATAAGTCTCGAACTTTGCCCGCCAGTCGGCAAACGCATTGGCTCCTTTTGCGACGATGCCATCTTCGAATATTTGATAAACGTCATCGGCGACGACAAATTTTTCGTCCGGATTCATTCCGTAAACAGCTTTCGTCAGCTTGATTTCTTCCTCGCCAAGCGGGGCACCATGGGCTTTGTGCGAACCGGCCTGATTCGGCGCTCCGAACGCAATCACGCTCTTGACAATGATCAACGTCGGGGCGTCGGTTGTTTTTTTGAACGTTTCGAGCGCTTTTCGCAACGCCGGAAGGTCGTTCACGTCATCGACATGCAAAACGTGCCAACCGTAGGCCTCGAACCGTTTGGCGACATCTTCGGAAAACGCCAGATCGGTATCCCCTTCGATCGTGATTTTGTTGTCGTCGTAAATCCAGCAGAGGTTCGACAGTTTCAGATGCCCGGCCAGGGAAGCCGCTTCCGAGGAAATCCCTTCCATCATGTCGCCGTCACCACAGACGGCATAAATCCTGTTGTCGAACAGTTCGTAATTCGGCTTGTTGTATCTTCCGGCGAACCATTTTTCGGCAATGGCCATTCCGACACTTGTCGCCAGTCCCTGTCCGAGCGGGCCGGTTGTCGTTTCGACCCCGGAAACATGTTCATGCTCCGGATGACCGGCACAACGACTGCCGAATTGCCGGAAGTTTTTAATGTCGTCCAATGTCACGGCGAGTTTGTCGGTCACTTCACAATCGTCACCCAGTTGTTTGACTTGAGAAAGATGCAAAAGCGAGTAAATCAGCATCGAAGCATGTCCCGCCGAGAGGACGAACCGGTCACGCCCGAGCCACTGCGGATGCCCGGGGTCGTATTTCATCACGTCATTGAAAAGGAGGTATCCAATCGGTGCCAGGGCCATTGGTGTTCCTGGATGTCCGCTGTTGGCCGCCTGGACCGCGTCCATCGAAAGACACCGAACCGTATCAATTGCTTTTTTCTCTTGTGCCGTCATTGAAAGTGTCATCGTTGTATTATTCCCCTTATGTCAGAATTTTGTATTGCTATTACTATACCGGAGTCGGTTCGGCAACCGGTTTCGGTAATCGGTTTGGCAACCGGTTCGGTAAATCGACGATCAGTTGTCATTTTAAGCGAAAAACCCCAACATGTCAAAAACACGTCAGGGTTTTCAAATATTAGCTGTGTTGAAAATTGCAAGATTAGAAACTTTTGTGCAAAAATCCATCAATATCCGATTGACGGGGGATTCGGATTCAGGAAGTCCCGTGGTCCGCGATAGTAATAATAGGGATAACCTTGCATTCCACTTCCTTTGCCATACATTCCCCCGCCGTGCCCGACAAAACGCCCCTTGGGAATAAACCAACAACTGGGTCCCCAGCAGCCTCCTCCGTACCAATTCATCATCGCGTCGTGGGGTTGAACCAATTTGTCGTTAAACACAGCGCGTCCGCACATGGAATTGCTATAGGAGTTGTTATAGCCGGGGGAATATTCCTGGGCCTTGGCGACATGCACCGTTACAATGACAACAAGAGCGAAACAGAGAGAAATCACAACGTTTTTCATATTTTTTGTCCTTAACGAATAGCTGGTGAACCGATTTCGTCACGAGGACGAAAAAATTTGCGCATGAATCGAAATATAACACCTCATCCAGAGAAATCATCGTCATTCCGACCCGCAAAAGCCATAAAAAACAAGATAAAACTCAAATTTTCCCTATCTATCTTGATTTTTCTTGCTTCTCTTATCTTCTTATTCTGTTTTTTTAAGCAACATGGCTGTTTTTTTCCGGTTCATGCAGTTTTGGGCTATTGGTATCGGTATCAATGTCGTCGGTGTCAATGTTGATTTGAGCCGGGATTGTCATCATCCGACTTCCCTGGAGGTCGGAGATTTGAAACAATTGTTTTTCGGCGAGCCAGTCAATCGAGAATTTTGTGCCCCAAAAACGGCATCCAATAAAGAGGTCATTTTCCATAAGAATCGACTGTTTCAATGGTTCCGTCATTGGATCGCCATGTTTCCGGAAGAGTCGCAGAACTTCCTGAAAGATGGGATCCGTTTTTTCAATGGACGACATGTCCGGTTTCCTCCTGAAGGTTCCCTTCCGATATTGTGAATTGTCGATTCATCCGTGCCGCTAATTGTAAATCATGTGTCGCAAGAATCAAAAGGGAATTGTTTTCGTTTTGGAGTTCGAGAATCAATTGCGCGACGGATTCCGCTGTTTTTCGATCGAGATTTCCTGTTGGTTCATCGGCCAGGACAAGTGCCGGACTATTGATCAAAGCCCGTGCAATCGCGACCCGTTGACGCTCACCTCCGGAAAGTTCGGCGGGTCGATGTTGTGCCCGATCTGTCAGACCGACACGTTCCAACAGCATTTCGCCTCGTTTTCGTCCTTCCGGGGTGACTTTTCCGGATGCAAGCAACGGTAAGAGTACATTTTCCAAAGCTGAGCATTGCGGGAGCAAATGATGATCCTGAAAAATGAAGCCAAGTTTTTCCCGACGAAACTTCGCCAAGATTTCTCCCTGAAATTTGGTCGGATTGAAACCGTCCAGAGAAAACTGTCCGGAACTTGGAAGGTCGATTGTCCCCAGGATATTCAGGAAGGTGCTTTTTCCTGAGCCGCTTGGTCCTGTAATTGCGAGATTTTCTTTTCCTTCCAGCCGAAACGAACAATCTTTCAGAACCACCAAAGGGGTGGTCGGCGTTGGGTATTCTTTACCAAGGTGTTGAATATCGAGAATCGGCATGAAAATTCCTTGAGGTTGCAGCCTTCTTGGATTGTATAAGAAAGATTATATAAGAATCGGGTTCAGGTGGAAATACGCAAAAGTTTAGGGGATTGTTTTTTGTTTGAAAATATTTTATAATCATGTCATTGAAGGTGTTTTTTGTCAATAACATTAAAGATATAAAAGAGATTTTAACATTAAAGAGATTTTGGAAAATCACAATGAAAATCAATCAGGAAATTTTTGGGAAGATGCCCACGGGAGAACAGGTCGACGTTTATACCCTGACCAACGACAAGGGTGTCAGTGTGAAAGTCCTCAATTTGGGAGGAATCATTTTCGAACTCAACCTTCCGGACAGGCACGATCGGTTTGAAAACGTTTCCGCGAATCTGGAAACCGTCGAAGAGTACCTGACGATCAGTCCTCACTTTGGGACGTTGATCGGCCGCGTGACCAACCGAATCGCCGGTGCAAGATTTTCCGTGGACGGCCAGACTTATCAGCTCGTTCCCAACAGCGGAAAGCATTTGCTCCACGGCGGGATCAACGGCTTCAACAAAATCCTTTGGAACGTTGAAACATGGGAAGGAAATGATTTCGTCGGACTGAAACTTTCGCTTGTCAGTGACGAGAAATCGCAAGGTTTTCCGGGAACGGTTGAATGTTTGGTGACTTATAAGTTGTCTAACAGTAACGAGTTTGAGATCGACTATCGGGCAACCGCCGACAAAGCGACGCCTGTCAATTTGACGAATCACTGTTACTTCAGTCTGAACGGTTTCAATCGACCAACGGTTTACGACGAAGAGGTGACAATCAATGCCGATCGTTATCTTTTGACGGATGAGGACTTGATTCCGACCGGAGAAATCGCCTCGGTCGAGGGGACGCCGTTCGATTTTCGGAAACCGGTCAAAATCGGGACATGGATCGAACACGTCGGCGATGATCCGAACGGTTACGATCTCTGTTATGTCCTCAATCAGGAAAATCCCGGTGAATTGACCTTGTGTGCCCGTGTTTCCGACCCGGAATCAGGACGAACGTTGGAGCTTTGGACCGATGTTCCCGGCGTTCAGTTTTACACCGGCAATTTCCTGAAAGGAAACCTCAAGGCATGCGGGCACACCTATGAAAAACATGCCGCCTTTTGTTTGGAAACGCAACATTTCCCTGATGCTCCGAATCATCCGACATTTCCGGACACGATTTTGCGACCCGGAGAAACCTACAAGCACACCGCTCTTTTCAAGTTCGGCGTGACGAAGTAAATGTTACGGAAACTGCAATTCCGCGTCCACCGGGAAGTGGTCCGAAGGGAAATGTCCGTTACGGTTGACACGGATGATCTCCGAATTAAAAACCTTGACACCCGGGGTTGCAAAAATGTAGTCGATCTTGGTTTTTGAGGAGGAGACGCCTTTGAAACCATGAAACGTTCCTTCTTCCGGGCCTTCCGGTTTGAAGAGACGATAGGTGTCCACCAGTTTGATGGCCGGAATTTGTTCCTTTTCGTCGATGGTCACCGTTTTTCCTGACAAAAACCGGATCGGGATGCTTTTTTCACTGCAATTGAAGTCGCCGATCAAGATCGCCGGTTCCTCGGCATGGTTCCGTTTGGTCAGAAAATCGACAATCAACAACGAAGATTTTTGTCGGGCTTCGTCGCTGATATGGTCGTAATGCGTGTTGATCACGTAAAGCGATTTTCCGGTTTTTTTGTCGGTGAATCGTCCCCAGGAAGCGACACGCCTGCACGCGGCATTCCAAGTGTTGGAGCCGACTTCGTCCGGTGTCGCCGAGAGCCAGAACGTTCCGTTTTCGTTCGGGTCAAGTTCCCAACGGTCCTTTTTGTAAAGGACCGGCGTGCTTTCCCCTCTTTTTTCGTTAATCTCACGACTGCGGTAAATGCCGCCATATTCCGGCATGTTTTTGATGATGGACTCCCATTGACACGTTTCCGGGTCGGGCCGCAGCAACACTTCCTGAAGTCCGATGAAGTCGTAATCACCGTCACGCATGACATCAATCGCGAAGTCTTTTCGATGTTCCCAGGCGTCTTCACCATCACCGGGATTGTCAAACCGAATGTTGAATGAAAGAACTTTGACTGTTGGTGTTGGTGATTTCTCATCCGCTGCCGGCAAAACGGAAATGCCCAATAGCATGGCCGCCAGCATGACCGCCACTGTCAACCCTAATATTGCCTGTTTCATGAGTTTTCATCCTTTCCATTTCAAAATCGGCGTTCGGGCGGCTTGGACGTCATCGGGACGGCTGATCTCGGTTTGGTGCGGCGCCTCGTGCAACAGGTCGGCGTCGGACCGGACGATTGAAATCAATGTCTCGGCAAAGTGGTCCAGCGTTTCTTTCGATTCGGTCTCGGTCGGCTCAATCATGAGGGCCTCTTTCACGATGAGCGGAAAGTAGACCGTCGGGGCGTGATAGCCGTGATCAATCAGACGTTTGGCGATGTCCATCGCGGTGATCCCTGTTTCGGATTTCAGCTTCGCGGCGCTGGCGACGAACTCGTGCATGCACCGGTCGCCATAAGGAACGTCAATGACGCCCTTGATTTTGGCCAAAAGATAGTTCGCGTTCAGCACGGCATTTTGCGTCATCCGGACGATTCCTTCGGCACCAAGGGTCAGGAGGTAGCAGTAAACCCGATTCAGGATTCCGACACTTCCGAAAAACGACCGAACCCGACCGATGGATTGCGGACGAAACGTTTCAAGCTGATATTTGTCGTCTTTGCGAATCACCTGAGGTGTCGGGAGGAATGGGGCAAGTTCCTCGGAAACGGCAATCGGGCCGGCACCGGGACCACCGGCACCGTGAGGCGTCGAAAACGTTTTGTGGACATTAAAGTGCATCATGTCGACCCCGAAATCGCCGGGACGGGTCATTCCGGCAATCGCGTTGAAGTTGGCTCCGTCGAGATAAACAAGTCCCCCCGATTGGTGGACCAATTCCCCAATCGTCTTGATGTTTTTCTCGAAAATTCCAAGCGTGTTCGGATTGGTGATCATAAAGACCGCGACACGATCGTTCAGCTTCGATTTCAGGTCGTCCAGGTCGACAAATCCCCCGGCATCGCTTTTGACTTCTACCGTTTTGAATCCGGCAACCGCGGCACTGGCCGGATTGGTTCCGTGGGCACCGTCGGGAATAAGGATGATGTTTCGCAAGGTTTCTCCCTTGGATTTCAGGTAGGCTGCTGCAACAAGCAGGGCCGCCAGTTCCCCGTGAGCCCCGGCGGCAGGTTGCAGCGAAACTCCCGGCAGCCCGCTCACTTCCGCAAGCATTTCCTGGAGTTCGTACAGAATCCGAAGTTGCCCCTGGACCGTTTTTTCCGGCTGATACGGGTGGGAACCTGTCAATTCGGGGGAATTGGCAAGTTTTTCATTCCGTTTCGGATTGTACTTCATGGTACACGACCCGAGCGGGTAAAAATGCGTGTCCACTGACATGTTCAGCATGGCTAGATTCATGAAATGTCGCACAACATCCGGTTCGGTCAGTTCCGGAAGCGGAAGTGGTTGTTCGGCCAGCTGATCTGCCGGAATCATTGTTGCGATGTTTTGGACCGGCACGTCCGACCGGGGAAACTCAACGCCCCGTCGTCCCGGTTTCGATTGTTCAAAAATCAACTCCGTCGCTCGTGTATTTCGCATGATATTCCTCATAAAAAAACGAATCAAAAACAAATCAGCAACATTCCGGAATAATGGAATATTGATTGAAATATTGTAGCGTCTGCAGTCCCTGACCGCAGACGCTTATTAGCCTTTTCCTGAGTTATTATAGTCTTTTCCTGAAGTGAATCAATGGTCTTGTTTTTCCTTGACATAACGGATAAAATCGACAAAAAATTAGGGTGATTTCTCTTAATTCCCACCGGGAGGTTTGGCATGGATCATGTCATTTGTATGAAATGGGGAACAAAATATGGCCCGAATTATGTCAATATCTTGGCCGCAATGGTTCGGAGACATCTAAAGCGTCCTTACCGGTTTATTTGCTTTACGGAGGATGGAGCCGGCTTGAAACCGGGAATTGAGGTTCGACCGCTTCCCGAATTGGATATTCCGAGTCATCTTCCGGAGCGAGGTTGGCGGAAACTGACCGTTTTCGGCGAAAAACTTGCTGATTTGCAAGGAACGGCCCTGTTTCTTGATCTCGACATCGTCCTTCTGGATTCGCTGGACTCGTTTTTCGAGCTTCCGGGGGAGTTCCGAATCATTAAAGACTGGGATTTTCCAAGTGACGTGATCGGTAACTCGTCGGTGTTTCGGTTTGAGATTGGGAAATATCCCGAAATTCTCGAAAATTTCATCGAAAACCGTGAAGAGATTCGTAAAAAACACCGGAACGAACAGGCCTATCTTTCCCATGCGGTTCACGCCAGGGGAATTCTCGAATATTGGCCGGAAGAGTGGTGCCGCAGTTTCAAGCGTTCGTGTCTGAGTCGTTTTCCCAAATGTCACTTTACGGTGCCCCAAAAACCTGACGGGGCAAAGATCGTGATCTTTCACGGCAATCCAAACCCTGATGCCGCCATCAACGGCTGGACCGGAAAATACGGTCTTCGTCGTGTCAAACCAACCCCTTGGGTGGCCGAACACTGGCACGAGTAAATGCCGTAGCCGGCATGGGCGGTAGCCTTCGGCCCTCTGCAAATCCGCGGATTCGTTGATCCGCTTCCCTGTTCTCACGGAAAATTTCAACCGGCTTAAGTCGATTCAGGGTTTCTTTCAAAAAACGGTCATGTCCGTAACTTATTTGCTTTTATTGCGTTGTGGCCAGGCGGTTGACGCCGTTTTTTTGCACGCCGAGGATTTTTTCTTGACGTCTTATGTGATTTTGGTGGTATTTTGGTGATCTGTGTGTATAATTGAGTCGCTGAGATTGGAAACGGGAAGGAAAATGATCATGCAATTGGTCATTTTTTCTTGCTGTGAAGCATCATGGAAGCATCGTGTTTGAATCAACCGTGAGACGAAAGTGGAACCATGGAGTTTGAAAAGGGGAATACTGTCGGGATCGATTTAGGAACGACCTATTCTGCCATTGCGCAAGTCAATGATGACGGGGAACCGATCCCTTTGAAAAATGAAGACGACGATATCGAGACGGCCAGTCTTATTCTTTTGGCCGAGTCGGGACACGTGATTGTCGGGCCAAACCGCAACCGGGCCGCGATGGAAGACCCGGAAAACGTTGTGGAGCGGATCAAGCGTCACATGGGCGTCACGGCTTACAAACGGACGTTCGACGGTCACGAGATCACTCCGGAATTCATTTCCGCGCTCATTCTCAAGAAACTCAAGCAGGACGCCGAGAAAAGAATCGGACACATCGGCAACGCGGTGATCACGGTTCCCTATTATTTCAATGACACCCGTCGCAAGTCGACCCAGGATGCCGGAAAAATCGCCGGTTTCAACGTCATCGACATCATTAACGAGCCGACCGCCGCGACGTTGACCTATGCCTGGCATCGGGGAGAGCTTGGCGTTTCTTCCGTGAGCATGGAAAAACCCCGCCGCATACTCGTCTACGACCTCGGTGGCGGGACGTTCGACTCCACCGTGGTGGAGTACACCTCGAATCATTTTCGTGTCCTTGCGACCGATGGTGATGTCAAACTCGGCGGCGTCGACTGGAATGATCGTTTGCTGGATCACGTTGCCAAAGTGTTCCGGGAAAAACACGGAATCAATCCGCTGGAGTCGCCCAAGGCCATTCAGATGCTCAGGAACGATTGCGATATTGCAAAAGTCGCCCTGACCGACCATCCTGATACGACGATCGCGTTTCGGCATGAAGGAAAATCGGTCTCGGTGCGGGTGACGCGGGAAGAATTTGAAAAAATGACCGCCGATCTTCTTCAGCGAACCGCCGATACCACGGAATTCGTTCTCGAACAAGCCGACCTCACATTCGGGCAAATCGACGCCGTGGTGCTTGTCGGTGGTTCGACGCTCATGCCGCAAGTGCCGAAAATGCTCAAAAAACTGACAGGAATCGAACCGTATGTTGAGCTGGACCCACACACGTCCGTGGCTCGCGGGGCGGCCATCCACGCGGCCATTCTTGAAGCGCAAAACCGGGCCGATGGTTCACTCAACCAACGGGTCAAGCGAATGCTTGAGGGAATTCGACAGGAAGATGTCAATTCGCACGGATTGGGGGTCGTCGCCATGGACCCGAAATCAGGAAAGGCTGTCAACCACATCATGATTCCGCGGAACACGACGCTTCCGTATTCCAAATCGCAGACATTCCAGACAAACAAGGAGAACCAGGAACGGGTCAGTGTTCAGGTGCTTGAAGGGGATGCTCCGGACCCGATCGCGTGTTCACTTCTCGGAAAGTGTCGGATCAAGGACCTCTCGGCCAATCTTCCCAAGGGAACGCCGGTGGAAGTGACCTACGCGTTCGATAAATCGGGACGAATCTCGGTCAGTGCCCGGGAAAAAACATCGGGGAAAGAAGCAGCGATTGAGATTGAACGCCGTGGCACGCTTCAGGATGCCGAAGTCGATTCATTCATCAAACTGGCAACGGACTATACTGTTGAATAAAAGACGATACTGTTGAAGTCGAAGTAAAGGAACAACGCATCATGGCAGGTAAGCAGGGTTTGGACGTTTACAAACAATGGCTCGGAATTGCGGATGAGAATCGCCCTCTCACGTATTATCAACTTCTGAAACTCAAGCCTTTTGAGGACAATTCCGTATTGATCCGGAAACAATACAGAATGCTGAACGCGCATGTTCGCAAATTCGCAAGCGGCGAGTATCTCGAGGAATCGCAACAGCTCCTCAACGAACTCGCCAAGGCGATGCTTTGCCTGACCGATGCCGACCGCAAGGCGGAATACGACGCTTCTCTCGGTCGTCGAGAGGAAAGCACTCGGGTCCGTAAAACCTTCGAAGACATTCTTCTGGCGAACAACATCTGCACGCCCGACCAGATGAAAAAAGCGAAAAACTACGCGGATGCCGTTGGTCTTGAGCTTTATCAGGCGGCCCTCCAACACAAACTCGGCGCTCCGGAAATCATCATGCTTGCCTATGCGGAGTCGATAGGTCTGCCGTTCATCAATCTCGACGACGTTGGGGTCGACGAAGAGTTCGTGCCGCAGATTTCGCCGGTCATGGCCCGTCAGCATTCTTTGATTCCGGTGATGGTCGATCAGGGAAAATTGATTTTCGCTTCTCCCCGTTTGATCAGCCCCGACATTGAGGAAGAGCTTCGGATGCTTTTCGAGATGCCGGTACGACCGGCGCTTTGCGTGCCGAATCAAATCAATGAGGCGGTTGCGAAATACTATCCGAAAGACGCCGTTCAAATGGTCGCCCAAAGAGGCGGCGGCCAAAAAGCCGTGTCTTCCCAAACGTCTTCTAAGCTGACATCCAAGCCGGCAAGGGTTGCAGAACCTCGTGAGCCGGTGTCTCATGAAGAAATGGTCAAAAAACGAACCCAGGGCACGATTATTGGTTTCAATTGCGGCGTCATTGCCGGCGTGCTCGGGGCGACTCAGGTTTTGAAATTCGGCCTTATGATCAGCATTGGCATTGGTGTTGGTGTCGGAGCCGCCGCTGCCGGTATCGCTTTTGTCATGCTTTCAAAACGATAATCAAAATTTCTGCGGTTGACTTTTGCGGCAAATCTTGGTAATTTCTCGATGTTTTGCATCCCTTTGCCGAGTTTTCGAGAAAATGATGAAGTATCTTTTGATCCGTCTTGCGATTCTGGCGGCCATTGTTGTGGTTTGCTGGTTTTCGATCAACAGCGTCATCCGAAAAACGCTGATCCATGCCTGGTACGCCAATACCGGACTGGAGTTGGGAGTCGGCAAAGTCAAATCCTCATGGGACCCGACCGTGGTCGAGCTTCACGACTTGCGGATTGTCATGCCGGATGACCCGACCGCAATCCTGGGAACCGTCGACTCCATCACGGTCCAAATGAATCGCGCGGAACTTCTCCGACGGCGTTTTTGGGTGACGAATACACGTATCCATCAGGTGGGATTGAATCTTTCCCCACAAAATCAAGTGGGAGATGATATTTCACAAGCCTGGAACTCGCTCAACGACCGTTTTACCAATTGGACGAACGGACTGGACGCCTTGCCGCTCAAGGAACTTCTTGCCGGCAATCTCGACGAGGCCGCCAAGGAGTATGCCGGGCAATTTGAGATCGCGAAATTTGCCGCCGGACTTGATCAACGATGGAATCGGGAGACGGAATCCTTCAAAAACCAGGCACAATCACTCAAATCAAGACTGGAACGGGTGAAACAGCTTGCCGGGTTGGCGAATCATACCGCCGATCAACTCCAGACCGTGGTCGGAGTTTTGCAGGAATTGGATGCGATCGACCGGGAATTGGCCCTACTCGGAGAAGAGGCCCAAAAACTCGAACCGATGCTCAAAGCGGACCGGGCTGCTCTCGACAATGCCGTGAAAATCGATACGCAAAAGATACGTTCCATGCAGGGATCAATGGCCGCCCCAAAGATTGACGCGAATCTTTTGTCGAAATACATCCTCGGTGAAGAAATGCGAGATCGGCTCAACGGACTTCTTGCCTGGCTTGATTGGGGACGGGGATATGTCCCTGAAAAGGATGTGACGTGGCTTGACCAGCTCCGTTTCTTTTCGGTCGACCGAAATCCGGGGACAAACGTCATGTTTCCCGGCATGACTGCGAAAACAGAGGTCCATTTCGATCAGATCGTGATCGACGGGCAACTCGATTTCATGCAAAAACCGATTTTTTTTGCCGGAGGACTCCGCGATTTCAGTAATCAGCCCAAGCGGCTTTCCAAACCGATTGTTTTGCGGTTTTGTGTTTCCGGTCGTGCAATTTCGGAAGACGCCCTTGAAGATTCGCTTCAGTTTCTCCGGGACGTTGCTCCGGAACACCTGATTGACCGGGAAAAGGAATGGATGAACAACATCATGGCCGTGTTCCCAAAGCCGACGACAACCGTCTCATCGCGGTCGCTCGATTTTTTTCGGATTCCTGAGAACGTGGGGCGTTCCGGGCAACCACCTCTGGAGATTGAAATTCCGACACTTTACATAACCGCCGTGCTGGACCGGACCGGTGACGTCCGGGATGACCGGTTTCTCGTTTATTGTCCGGATTATCGGTTGCCTGAACGATTGCTGGGGAATCCTGAAAATTTGGCCTTCCATATTTCCCCGGGTGTTTCACAACTCCTGGCGGAACTTCGACTTGAAGGAGACAATCTCAGTGGTTACCTTGCCCTGAAGCAAAGTCCGATTCAGATTCAGGCCGCTCTTCCTCCGGCAATTCGCGACTTGCCGATCGAACGGGTTCTTGCCGTGGCGGTTTCCGGACTCCAGACGATGACTGCCGACATTACGCTTTCCGGAACGAGACAATCGCCGACTTATGCCTTTCGTTCCAATCTTGGAGATCGGTTGACCGCGCAAATGGAGCCGGTCTTGATGCAGGAATGGGGACTCATCCACCAAAAAGCGATGACGCTTCTCAATCAGGAAACACGTTTATCAGCGGAAAAAATCGATTATTACATTACGCAAAAATTTCAACCCCTGCTTGATGACGTTTCCAACGGTCGCATGCAGCTGGAGAACTCCCTGCAGCAGTCGGGGGTCAACCTCAATCAGTTGATTCAGTCGCAAATGAGCCGTCTTTCACCGAAGGATCAACAGGCGGCCAATGCCGTGTTGAACAATCCGTTGTTCCAGTCACTCATTTTGGGAAATTCGCCGTCTGCAAACACGACACGGAATATCGGTACCGCGATCGACCAAAAAGCCGGTGAACTTCTCGACAAACATGTCAAACCCGAGATTCAGGAATCCATCAAAAACATTCTCGGGGGGTTCGGCACGAAAAATTCTTCCGAACAAACACCGCGAACCATCCCGCTTTATGTCGGCGGGGAATAATAGTTCATTATTTCTATTTCTTCTGTTTCAGTAATTCCGGCTCAATGACACGTTTGAATTTCCATTTGCCGCCAATGAAACGGGCGGTGAAAAACATTGCGAAAACGCAAATCCAAACCGTCAGGACGATCCAGCTGCTGTAAATGTCCATGCCGAACCAGACGATGCCGATATAGCAGGCAAGCGGCAGAATCGGAGCCATGATCAGGGTGATGACGAACAGGAAAAAGGTGTCGCCGGCTCCTTTGCAGGTGGAGATAAACGTGATGTTTATGCCGTCAAACAAAAGATAAATCGCGACAAACCGAAGGATCACGACCGTCATGTCATGGATTTCGGCCATCTCCGCCGGGTTGCTGTACATCATGTAAGCATAAAGAAGTGCATCGGGAAAAAAGAGATATAAAAGGACGAAAAAAACGTTCACGACGCCGCCGATGGCGAGTGCGGAAAGGGATGCTTTGGCCGCCAAGTCCGGTCGGTTGCGTCCGAGTTCGTTTCCCACCAGACTCATGACGGCAAGTCCCATCCCGATGATCGGCAGAAACGAAAGCGAGTTCAAGTTGAAAGCAATGGATGTTGCCGCGAGAGGACCTTTGCCCAGTTTTCCGATAAAATTGATGAATAGCGAGAAACTTGCGATTTCCAGGGCGAATTCAAGTCCGCTGGGGGTGCCGAACCGGGTCAGTTGCTTGATGATGGTCCAATCGAATCGAAATCCGCGAAAAACGTGAAACGTGTCGTCTTTTCCGTTGGCAAAAAACATGATGCCGAGGAAACAGAAGAACTTGATCCAAAGTGAAACCGTCGTCGCGAGGGACGCCCCGGCGATTCCCCATTCAGGAAACCCGCATTTGCCGAAAATCCAGCAGTAATCAAGCACGACATTGACCAAAAGCACGAACAGATTGACCACCATGACGGCTTGTGTCTTGCCGCGACCGATGAAAAATGCTTGCAAGGCTTCGTTGGCAATAACGCAACCGGCGGCATAGATTGCCATTTTGAAAAAGCTGCGTTCGGCGGCAATCAGTTCCGGGGTATGACCGAAAACGACGAACAGATGGGCAAAAAGCGGTTCCGCAATCCAGTAAAGCGGCGCAAGTATCAGGGCAAAAAAGACTCCCTGCCAAACAGCAGGACCAATCCGATGGACCTGCCCGGCTCCATAATATTGCGCCACGAATGAAGTGATCAGCGAAACGGCTCCGAACGGGAACGCCGTCAACATGAAAAACAGCATTCCCGCGGAAAATGCGGTTCCGGCGGCTGTTGAACTGTACCAGGTCAAAAAAACCCGATCGATAAAGTTCAGAATCGCCCATGACCCTGAGGAGATGATCATCGGAATTGCCAACCAGAGGACTTCACGTCCTCCACACCGGGAGTTCCACCACCAGGAAAGCCGCGAAATCAAATAAGAAAACATCAAACACCAGACACCCAAACTTTATAGATGCGAGACTAAATTTTGAACCGCGAAGCGGTCACCTGCCATGCCGATATTGTCAATCCGCACAAAATGGCGAGCCTTTTGAATAATCGGCGAGACAGACGATTCACCGAACAAGCTCAAATTTTATTGGCGGCACAATAGACTTAAATCAAGAGGGGAACATTATACCGCAGTTTGAACGGAACGTCCACGGGACTCCCTCTGAAAGGTGAGACGGTGAAAAGAAGGAGATTGAGATCGGTCCGGTATAAAAACATAAAAAAAGCCGGTCGCTATTGCTTCCGGCTGTTGTTTTTCAGAGGCGTTTTAGCCTTTTTTGGCTTTTTGACCTACTATTAGAACTTCCCGAATTCGCTGTCATCAAGTTTGAAGTTGTAATCATTGTCGGCTACGGTCGTAGAGGAACCGCTTTCTCCCCAACCTTTGTCGGGAGATTGTCCCGTCGCTTTTTTGATCGCCATTCCCAATGATCTCTTCTGAACGGAAGCGGGATAAGAACCGACATCTGTGTTTTCCTGATAACGGCCGGTGTTGCTCAAATTCGGACGAGCGACGTTGCTGCGGAGCTTGAGTCGGGCCATGACTTTTTGCAATTCAATGGCATGACTGCTCATTTCATTCGAGACGCTTGCGGTTTCTTCGGCACTTGCCGTATTTTGCTGGGTGACGGCATCAATCTGCTGGAGTGCCTGCGTGACCTGGGAAACTCCTTGCGCCTGTTCATGACTCGCCTTGGCGATTTCGTTGATCAGATTGTTGGTGTGGGTCACCTCTTCGACGATCTGGTTGAGCATATCGTCGGTTTTGTGTGCAATTTCCGCCCCGTCCGTGATCTGACGGTTGTTGTTCTCAATCATTTGCGTTGTTTCACCGGCGGCTTTTGCACAACGAGCCGCCAAATTGCGGACCTCTTCGGCAACCACGGCGAAGCCTTTTCCATGAACCCCCGCCCTGGCGGCTTCCACGGCGGCGTTCAAGGCAAGCAAATTCGTTTGGAACGCAATGTCGTCGATGACCTTGACGACTTTCTGCACGTCTTGGGAATTGCTCGTGATTTTTTCCATCGAGGCGATCATTTCCTTCATCATTTTCTGACCGTTGATTGCCGCATCGCTTGCCGTCTTGGCCAATTGACTTGCTTCCTGAGCATTCTGGGCGTTCTGGTGAGTTTGCGTTCCCATCTCGGTCATGGAACTGGTGATTTCTTCAAGGCTGGCGGCCGTTTCCGTTGCTCCTTGTGAGAGAGTTTCGCTGGTGGCCGCGACCTGGCTGGCTCCGGTAGTCACCTGTTGTGTGGCGGTGCTGACTTGGTTGAGCACGTCATTGACCTGGTCGAGCATCGCCGCAAGATTCTTGTTCATGGTGTCCTTTTCGCTCTTGACTCTGAGCTGATAGGTCCAGTCACCGCGAATGACCGATTCTCCCATGTTGCTGACCGCGTGATAATCACTGATCATGACCTTGGCTTCACGGGCCAAATCACCCACCTCGTCCTTACGTTCGACAAGGTCCTGGGTCACTTCGACGTCGAGATTCCCTTCCGAACTGATCCGGTTGATCAACCGCGTCACTTTCTGAAGTCCGGAGACGATCGAACGGGTCACGATCATTGCCATGAAACAGGCGATGATTGCGGAAAGTACCGTAATCGTGATGCTTATGTAACGAGCCCAGATGATTGTGTTTGCTTGAGATATGTTGGCTTCCTTGGTCACCTGGTAGACACCATCAAGAATTTTATAGGAGGTATTGAGGATATTTTCCACTGTCGCAGTCAGCTGTGCTTCAGCGATGATCATTTGATCCTTCAGGTCAAGATATATCTCAATCTTATTTTTCCATGTGCTAAAAAAGGCGGATAATTCATCAACGCGTTTGGCGTTTTCTTCAGGAAGATCGTCACGGACTCTTTTGAAAAGATTGATGGCACTGTCGTATTCATTAAGAAACTCGGTTCGATAACGTTTATTGTCATCCTTAGTGAGGGCAAGTGCTGCGTTACGATAGGCAATACGGGCACGTGAGTAGGCATTGTAAGATTCTTTAAAATCGCGGTATAAATTGATTTTGTCGACACCGATTCCTTCTGACGACGTTTTTTTGATCAAATCTATGATTTCCTGGTCGAGATCCGCGAATTTTTCTTTGAATGTGGCAGCCATCTGTTCACGTTGACTATCAGCGTCATGGAATTGGGTTCCAATTTTTTCGAAATCTTTGAATTGTAAGTCAAAATCATTGCATAATCCATGTATGATTGCTGCATTCTTTTTGTTTTCTTCACTTTGCATCATTTGTGACACTTCATCGGCGCTGGCCAGGCTTGCAGAGACGGCCTCGGAAAGGGCCTTTTTCATCTCTGGATCACGTGTTATCACATAACGTGAAAGTTCGTCCTTGGCAAGGTTGGCATTGTCGACGATCGCATTGACAATTTTTGAGATCTCAAATTCATGAGAAATGACGGAGGATGTTTTCTCAATACTGTTAAAACTGTAGATCATTGTCACGAGAATCACGATCATGAGAAGAACAATGGTGCTGAACCCCAAGAACAGTTTTGTTCCAATTCGTAAGTTATTGAACATAGTCACTTTACCCCATTTGTCTTTTTGTTGAATACAAGAGTTCACTTATTTTTTTTCGAATACTTTTTCAAATTTTGAAAGTTTTTTGAAAATTTATTGTCGCCAACAATTATGAGTCCGCAAATAAAAATTGAGCTTGTTCGGTGAATCGCCTGCATCGCCGGCAATAAAAAATATTTGCTATTTTGTGCAGATTTGCAATGTCGGCGCAGCAGGCAGTGCTGAAAGCGGCTCAAATTTTAGTCTCGCATCTATAACAATTGTGGTCAACAGAACATTTACATTTCACAAAGGTAATTTAGATTATGGAGTAGAAAATATTCATAAAAGGAGTAGAAAACAGCAAGTATCATTCTGTTTCGGGATAAATATTGCCGGTCGTATTGATTGTGCCAAATGGGCGGAAAAAATTTGTAGTGTTATTAACTTGTTTGTAGGTTTATACTTGGGGTGTTTCGGCAACAACAAGAATGTCGTTCGGGAGAACTGGCGAAATCATGGGATTTGTGGTATTATTGCTTGCGTCATAAAAGATTGACGGCTTTTTTCAAGTTTTTTGATTCCATGAATCGAATTTCAAGGTAGTTTTTTGTGCAAATTCTGAAATACCCCCATCCGATACTCCGTCATAAGTCCAAATTGCTCAAAAAGATTGATCAGGGGTTGCGAGAACTGGTGGACGAAATGTTCGCGACGATGTATCAGGGGGACGGGGTTGGATTGGCCGCCAATCAGGTCGGGCTTCCTTATCGGCTTTTCGTGATGAACACAGGTGGTGACAAAAACAAGCCGGAAAACGAGCATGTCTTCATCAATCCGATGATCACAAAGCGACTCGGGGGGTTTGTGGAAGAAGAGGAAGGGTGTCTCAGTTTTCCGGAGATTCATGCTGTCGTCGAACGACCGGTGGAGATCGTTATTGAAGGAGCCGGACTTGACGGTCGGCTGCAGCGGTTTCAGTGGAAAGGACTTTCCGGCCGGGCCGTCCAACATGAGTTCGACCACCTGCAGGGAACCTTGTTCATTGATCGCCTGACTCCGGTACGATTGACCGACATCAAGGAAGACCTGATCGCCATGGAACTGGAATTTGAGATCAACCGTCGTTTGGGAATCATCCCTTCCGACGACGAAATTGCCGCAACCCTCGCGGAACTCGAACAACAACGTTGTTGAATTGCGCAAAGTTGTTAAATTACGAAAACAGGACAACCGTGTTTTATCGTTTTCTCCTCGTGTTATTGGTGCTGATACCGATTCTTGATTTCGGGAGTATCAAACTCCTGGGAGCAGGGTATTTGGCGTTGGGATTGGCCGTTGGAATTGCCGCCGGCGGCGGAACATGGACTTGGCTGCAATGGCGAAAACTCTGGAAGAAATATCAGGCGGATTTTGCGCCCCGGATGATGCCGCCGGAGATGATTCTCAATGCCGTCTTGATTTTTGCGGCCATGATATTGTTTATCACGCCCGGTCTTTTTTCCGATTTGATCGCCCTGTTGTTTGCCTTTCCTTGGACGCGAGGTCTCCTTGTTTTTCTCGTCAGACAGCAACACTTTCTTCTGCAGGCGGCGCAGTTCCAGAAAAAATATCAACAGCGATGGAAAGATCAGCCCCATTCCTCTCCTTCCCCCGAAGAAGACGAAGTGATCGACGTGGATTTCGAGCGTCATTGACATGTTTTGGAGTTGTTGCAACAACATATATAAAGACTCAAAGTGTCAAAGAAAATGTTTTTTAGCCACGGAATACACGGAAGAACTCAAGAGAACAGAGAAGCATCAATTCCGACCTTTTTTCATGATTCCCATTCATGATTTTTCTGTGAATTTCCGTGTATTCCGTGGCAAAAATAATCAGGTTATTTACAGTTTGAGTAAAAGACGATGATGTCAAACGGGTTTCCTCACGAGCAAGAGTCATGAAAATCATGCTCCGACATTTCACGGAACGCCTTCTTTCCGAAGAAAGGTTCGACGAGGTGATTGCGGCCCTGATGCAGCGAAAGACCGTAACGCTTGACGGGGTCCGGGGGAGTTCGTATGCCCTTGCGGCGGCGGCCCTTGCCGAGAAACATTCGGCACCGGTGCTGATCCTTTTTGCCGGACGGGAAGATATTGATCGGGCGGAAGACGATCTCGCGATTTTTTCGGAGTTGCCGGTCTTTTCGTTTCCTCCGATGGATGATGTGGAGACGCCGCTTCATGTCGGGGATGAAATTTTCGGGGAGCGGATCCGACTTCTCAAGGAATTGACGAAAAAACCCGCCGTCGAGACGAAGTCTTCTCCGAAAAAACTCACCGATCTTCTCCGGTCGAGGCGGGAAACGGATTCTTTGGCTTCGGAAAGTGTTCCGGAACGAAAAATTCTCGTCACCTCGATTGCGGCGCTGTTGCAGCCGATTCCGGAATGGGAAACGCTTCAGGCGACAACGCAAACGCTTTCCGTCGGTGGTGCTTTTGCGCAGGAAAAACTGACCCGATGGCTGGTTGAAGGGGGCTATCACGCGACTTCAGGGGTCGAGCTTCCCGGTGAGTTTGCCGTCCGGGGAAGCATTGTCGATATTTTCACCCCCGATTGGGACCTGCCGGTTCGTGTCGAGTTTTTTGGTGATGTGATTGAATCGATTCGGCGTTTCGAGGTTGCCTCGCAAAGGTCACTCGAAACGCTTCGGGAAATCGGACTGACCCGGTTGCGACAGGAGGACCGTCATACAGGGCATTTGAGCGATTATCTTCCGCCGGACACCTGGATGATTCTCGTCGAGCCTCAGGACATCGAACAGACGGGACGACAATATCTCCAGCGGCTTTCGTATCCGGAGAAGCTGCATAAAGTCGGTGACGTTCTTGCCCGATTGATGCGTTTCACGACGATCACGGCGAGTACCCTGGCGGCAGGAATCAGCGATGTCACCTATTCCATGTCGGTCGAATCGGTCGAACGGTTGCATGGGGATTTGCCGAAAATCCGTAACGAACTGGAATCGCTCACGGAAAGGGAAATTCACCTCGTTTGTCAAACCGAAGCGGAAGCCGTCCGATTGCGCGAGGCGTTTGACGAGACGACGCCCGGAAAAGAGGGGCGGCTTTTTTATCCGACCGGTCGGCTTTCCGGCGGATTCCGGCTTTTGCGACATTCTGCCCTGGTGATTGGAACCGGACAGCTTTTTGGGCGGACGGACATCCGTCGAACAAGACGCCGACAACTCGGACAGGTGATCGACAGCTTTGTCGAACTGAAAACCGGGGATTACGTCGTCCACGTGTCTCATGGAATCGCAAGATACCGCGGTCTCGAACTGATGACCAAAGGGGAACAGCAGGAAGAACACCTGAAACTGGAGTTTGCCGGCGAAGTTGTGCTTTATGTGCCGGTCTCGAAGATAGCACTTGTCCAAAAGTACGTCGGCGGGACCAAATCGCGTCCGAAACTTGCGAAACTCGGTGGTCAGCTTTGGAACAGGCAAAAAAACGAGGTCCAAAAAGCGGTGTTCGACCTCGCGATTGAAATGATTGAGTTGCAGGCCGCCCGGGAGTCCCGTCCGGGGATCACGTTTCCCCCCGACAGCGACTGGCAAAATGAATTCGACGCCGCGTTTCCGTACCGGGAAACCGACGATCAACTGACCGCGATCGACGCCATTAAAAAAGACATGATGCAACACCGTCCGATGGACCGTCTGATTTGCGGCGATGTCGGATTCGGCAAGACGGAAGTCGCGATGAGGGTGGCTTTCAAGTCGGTCGACGCCGGTTATCAGGTTGCCATTCTCGTTCCGACGACGATTCTTGCCGAGCAACATTATCGAACCTTCTCGGAACGAATGTCGGAATTCCCGTTTGAGATCGCGGTTCTTTCCCGATTTGTCTCGAAAAAGAAACAGCGGCAGATCATCGAAAAACTTGCCGTCGGGGCAATCGACATCGTGGTCGGGACCCACCGACTCGCCCAACCGGACGTCGGATTCCACAATCTCGGACTTTTGGTCATCGACGAGGAACAACGGTTTGGTGTCGCCGACAAGGAACGGCTCAAACAGTATCGATCCATGGTCGATGTCCTGACGATGACCGCGACGCCGATTCCCCGGACATTACATCTCTCGCTGCTTGGAATCCGTGACATCTCCAACCTTGAAACTCCGCCGGAAGACAGAATGGCGGTTGAAACGAAACTTGTCCGTTGGGATGAAACGCTGATCCGGACGGCCATTCTCCGGGAACTCAATCGTGACGGACAGGTGTTTTTCGTTCATAATAAGGTTTACGATATCGAGGCAACAGCCGCCAAACTTCGCCGGATGATTCCCGAAGCACGTATTGTTGTCGGTCATGCCCAGATGCACGAACATGAGCTGGAACACGTCATGACCGATTTCATCCGTCACAAATACGACGTTCTTGTCGCCACGACGATTATTGAAAGCGGACTCGACATCCCGAATGCCAACACCATTTTCATCGACAATGCCGACCGTTACGGACTGGCCGATTTGCATCAGCTCCGTGGTCGTGTCGGACGCTATAAGCATCAGGCTTATTGCTATCTTTTGCTTGACCGGCATCAGATGCTCAACCCTGTTTCCGCAAAACGGCTCCGGGCGATTGAGGAATTCAGCCACTTGGGCGCCGGATTTTCGATAGCTATGCGTGATCTCGAAATTCGTGGTGCCGGCAATATTCTCGGTACCCAACAAAGTGGTCATATTGCCCTGGTGGGTTACGAAATGTACTGCCAGTTTCTCGAATCTGCGGTCCGGATGCTCAAAAATCTGCCACAAAAAACAATGGTTGATGTGGAAATCGATCTTCCCGGCAAGGCCATGGTTCCGAAAACTTATGTCAGTGACCAGCGGACGAAAATCAATCTTTATCGTCGTTTGGTCCGGGTTTCCACTCAGGAAGAGTTTAATGATTTTCAAAACGAAATTTTCGACCGGTTTGGCAAACCCCCTCGTTCCGTTGAGCGACTTTTGATCCATGCACAAATTCGTGTCGATGCACAATTCTGGAGAATCAAGGCAATCCGGCGGGAAGACGAATTTATCGTGTTTGACTATCTTGACCAGAATCTTATCACCACGCTCCGGACAGCTTCCAGGCGAATCATCATCCGGCTCACTGACGGACAATCGGCGTATATTCCTTTTCCAAGAAAGGAAATGGATGACGATGCCATTCTTTATTTTGTAAAATCGGTGTTGCATTTTCGCCCGTGATTTGCTTATAATTCGTCCGTCGATTGTTTTTTCGCTCCCGGAACGCGGAACAAATGGATTTTTTCCCGTGAAAAACTCAACTTGCGTCGTTTTATCACTGATAATGTTTGGCCTGATCGGTCTGATTGTCTTTCAGCCGCAACTCCTTGCTCACATTTACACGTTTCTTGGATTTCAAAAGGAAGCATCACAACTCCATGCCGCAGAATCGAATGCCGAATCGACCCATGAACCGTCGGCGTATCCCGGTTTGATGCAGCCTCCGACGATTTCGTTTCCTGCAATGATTCCCGGAGAATCTCAAGCAAATTCTTTCTTCAATTTCGATAATTTCAATAATTCCAATACCGGCTTTGTTCCCTCCGGTTCACCTCCGGTTCAGATGGTGAATTATGATCAGCCGCACTCGTCGGTATACCCGGCATCTCCGGCGACAGTATATCCGGCGACTGCTTCAGCTCCGCTTTTTTACAATTCCCCTTCAGAGATACAGTCGCCGACAGGGACACAATCGTCGCCGATGACTGTGATGCCGACACTTCCGCCGGGAGAGGTTCCGGTCTACAGGGCTGATGTTCCGGCCTACGCCACCCCGATTCCAAGTGCTTCCCCGGTTCAGCCGCCGTTTTCACAACCTCCTTTGGTTGCAAATGTTCCGGATTATGCCTTGCCGCCTCTTGGGCCGTCCCCGATAGCCCAACCGGTGATGCCTCCGCAAAATTTTCCGGCAGATAATGCAGGTTATCCGGCGTTGACATTTCCTCCGACGATGCAATCTTCCCCTGTTTCCCAAATTCCAGGCGGACAGATTTCAAACGGGCCGTTTCCGGGCGGGACAATTCCAGGCGAACCGACGATGGTGGCCTCAGCCCAACAATATCAGGTGGAACCAAAAATCGCGGAATTGGAATTTCTTTCCGGTGCTGAAGTTTTGGCAAAAGTGGGGACGGAACTGATCCTTCTTTGTGACGTTCTTCCCGAAGTCCGAAAACATATTGAAGAGATCATTAAAAAAGAAAAAGAGGAGATTCCGCCCGATCAATATGATGAATACTGCAAGGAAGTGGAATCATTTCTGATCCCGCAAATTCTGGAACAAAAGATACGGTGGACAGTTTTCTACGTCGACGCCAAAACTAATTGCCCCAATGAACAATTTCTTAAAATAGAGGAATTTTCCGGTCAAGTGTTCAACAAGGAACAAGTGCCGCGGCTCATAACCCAATATGAAGTCGAGGACCGGTTTGCCCTGGATAAAAAATTACAGTCCTACGGCAGTTCTTTGGAACGTGAAAAACGTGAATTTCTCCGGATGTACATCGGTGAAGTGTGGTCGGCGGAGTCTGCCAAAATTCATGAAACATCCCTGATTACCCAACATGACATGCTCGAGTATTATGAGCAAAACAAGGAGAAACTTTTCCGCTGTGAAGCTCGTGCCCGTTGGGAAGAGCTTGCCGTTTCCTTTTCAAAGGTTCCTGATGTTGACATCGCCTGGAACATGATTGCTGAAATGGGAAACCGGGTCATGCGGGGAGAACCGTTCTCCAAAGTGGCGGAACGATATTCCCAGGGTCTTTCTGCATCTCAAGGGGGCATCTGGGATTGGTGTCAGCCGGGTTCGCTTCGTTCCGAAATGATCGACCACGCGATTTTTACCATTCCAGTCGGAAAATTGAGTACAATTTTCCGCGATGAAACCGGGTTTCACATTGTACGTGTCATTGAACGGGAAGACGTTCATTATGTCCCGTTTGAAAAAGTTCACAATGAAATCCGCAAGGGAATTCAAAAACAACGGGAAATGGCGAATCGCAAGAAATTTGAAGATGAAGTCTTTAAAAAATACACAATTGCTCTTTCGCCGACTGTCAACGCGAGCAGGTTCACGACCGCAGTGGCAAAAGGGGCGACTTATTTGCGTTGATTTTTCTGGTTTTTTCTATCCTATCTTCTATATTCTCTTCTATTTCAGAATTCTCAATTGTGAGAAATAAAAAATTGGGGGAACTTCTGACCGTCAAAAATCCGACTCTTTCTCCAGATCAGCGCAATAATTATTTTCTAAAAAATTTTTATTTCACTTTCTCCATTTTAAGATTGAAATTTTTAAAATCCTTAGAAATTTGGAAATATTGAGATTTACGGAACATATTTGTTTGTCAACGCATCTAACGTCCTGTTATAATAGGTAATATTGAAAATATATTTATCTGAATGTACTCAAGCCGGTTAGAAACCCCCGAAGCTGGACATGAAAAGCCCTGCATCGCAGGGCGTTTGCGCGAGGCCGAAGGCTACCGCCCATACCGGCTCCGGTATAGGTATTTCGTCTTTCTTCCGAACTTCCTAAGGAAAAAACATGAGCAGGTCTTTGCGAAAAAGAGAGCGGTTGTTGCGAATCGAACAGTTGGAATCTCGTGAATATCTTTCTGCAACTCCGTTTGATCCGTCGCCTGAAGCGATGGAACTTCTGGATTTGATCAACAGCATGAGAATGGACCCTCAGGGTGAACTGAAACGAATTTTTGGTGAAAATATCACCGGTATGGTTGCGCTGGACGATCGTATCAATGCCGTCATCAATAATCCAAAAACGAGATATCCGTCGTCGGGGGCGGCACTTTTTGAGGAATGGAAGGAGCTTAAACCTGCTCCGCCGCTTGCATGGAATCCCATTCTTGCAGAAGTTGCAACCGAACATTCGGAACTGATGATTTTGTATAGGACACAAGAGCACATGCTTCCCAATGAGCCGTCACGTTTGGACCGGCTCGCTAATGCCGGATATTACAACAAAAACAATGGTGACGGAATCATCGAAAGAGAAAATATCACCGCCTACGGAAGGGAAAAGCCGGAATCAGGGCGTGGGACGGTCGCCTCTTATATTCACCAGTATTTGGTGCTTGATTTTAATGTTCCTGAGCATGAACATCGGAACAATGTCATGAATCCCAATTTGAAGGAAGTCGGAATCGGGTTGGTTTATACGACGGTACCGAATTTTGGACCGTGGGTGGCGACGATTGACTTTGCTACGGTGAACCCTTTCGATGGTCCTGATATTCCCGATGGTGCCTATTTATTGGGACTGGTCTACGATGACGCCAATCTTGACAGGCATTATCAGGCAGGTGAAGGACTGGCCGACAGAACCGTCACCATCAGTCAGGGGGATGTTGTGGTCGGAGAGTCGATCACGACTTTGGCGGCCGGTGCTTATCAGGTTTATCTTCCCAATGGAAGGTACACCGTGACGGTGACCGGTGAAGGGTTCGAGACTCCGATGACCAAGACGGTTGAAATTCAAGGAAACAACTTCCAATTGGATTTCCGGCTTCAGGACGCGGAAAATCAAGCCCCCGTCATTGATTTGAATGGTCCGGAAGAAGGATGGGATTATCACTGTGATTATCTTGAAAAATCCGATCCGGTCAGACTTGTTTCCATGAATATGATGATTTCGGACAGTGACGACGAAATGCTGACTTATGCTCAAGTGACCCTGACGAACCGTCCGGACGGACTTTACGAGCTTTTGGATGTTGTCACGACGGGAACAGCGCTTTCCTCGAAATATGACTCGGAAACGGGAATTCTGGTTGTTACCGGCCTGGCTCCGGTCGGGGATTACGTGAAGGTGCTCAAAACGCTGACTTATAAAAACACGAGTGACCGTTGTGATCTTGATGACCGGGTTGTGGAAATCGTTGTTTCCGACGGAATTTGCGACAGTAACACCGCCACGACAACGGTTCATGTCACTCCGGCCAAACTGGCTGTTGTGTCGATTGAAGACGTCAAGGTGATTGAGGGGGATGATGAAACGGAGTTGATTTTTGAGATCGTCCTTGATGAAACTCCGCGTCGCGAGGTCGTGATTGATTACGTCATCACTCCCGGGACGGCCGTGCCAGATCGCGACTATCTTTCCCCGGCCGTCACGCAGGTGACCATTGGGAAAGACGAAACCCGAGGACAAATCGTGGTCAAAATCATCGGCAATTACGTCGCTGACGGCGATCGGACCCTGACATTGGAAATTGTCAACGCGACAAACGTTGAACTTGCAAGAGACGCAATTGTCGGAACGATTTTGGATGACGATCACATTGAAGATTTTGGGGTGACTTCCCATCTGGAACGTGAAAACATTGAATTCATTGATGGCCGACGACGTCTTTACTCCTTCACGGCGGAATTCAACGGTCGTGTTGCTTGGGACGTCTATATGGACGAACTTCCGACGGGTGTCAGCCTCACTTATTACGTTGGTTCCCATGCCGGAACTCCTTTGGCGTCTTCCGCGACTTTCATGAATCACCAGCACCTCGAATTTGAAGTTCAGGAAGGTATCACCTATGTCGTCAAGATGGAGGGAACCGTTTCCGAGGAAACCTTGCCGAATGTCGATCGGCTTGTCATGGTGCAGGTTTACAAGGAGTCTGACGATTGGCTTGATGTCGCAGGGAACGAAGATTACAATAAATTTGAACTTGATCTCGAAAACTTCCGGATTGGCGTCAACGACAGTTGGGTTTCCTATGATCCTTTCCGGTATCCGGGAATACGTTTTGCTTATGGAGACGGCGGTTATATTCGCGTGATCGGCGGCGGGACCGGTGACACGCCGCTGAGCGTCATTCCTAATGGCACCATTCTGAATATCGGTGGTATTGACGTCGATGTTTCCGGGTTCGAACTTTTTGAATTTTACGGAACGGACCAAAATGATCGTCTTTATCTCGAAGGAACAGACGGCGATGACAACTTCACGTTCATAGATGGAAACGCTGTTTTCCAGACCTCCGACGGCAAAGTCTATCAAATATTTGACATTGAAGAGATCGTTGTCGACGGAAAGGGAGGATTCGACAGGGCCGAAATTTACGACACGGAAGACAACAACACGTTCACGCTTCGGGACATGCAAATGGTCATGGAAGGAGGCGGATACCACGTCGAGGTGCTTTCTTTCAACCACGCAACAGGAATCAGTTTTCGTGGGGGAATGAACACGACCTATGTTTACGGCGAGCAGAATTCGATGATTATTCTCGATCAACTTTCCGTGCAGCGACATGCCGAAGATCAGTATTATCGCGTTTGGAACAGTAAACACGTGATTTGTGTGAACAGCGATGAAACAAGCAACACCGTGGTCATGAATGGTTCCCGGGGGAGCGTCATTTATACCGGAGATGATGATTACATGACTGTGACCGATAGTTCCGGCAGTTTTCTTCATGAAGTCATTGGCTTCGGAAACATGTTCGTGACACCCAAGGGAGCGACGGCAACGGTGAGCCTTCCGGATAGCGCAGTGATTGACTCCCCAAGCGACGGAACGACCACGGTAACCATGGGTTCGAGCCGTTTACTCCTTGTCGGTTCCATGACAATCGACAAAAGACCGGGAAACACTTCCGTTTCATCACCTCAGGAAGTTGACGATGATCTCGGCGACGCGCTTCCGGCAAGTGAATTTGTTTATTCACGAACCTCGCGAAAAGTGGAGCCGGAAGATGACTGGATGGCAGAATTTCGTCGAATTGTGATCCTGGAGACGATGATGAAATAGTTTTGCTACCAATTTTACAATCTAAATATTTATGAGACGGGCAATAATCTTGCTTTCTTGAAAAATTTCATGTCAAAGGTCTTTCTTGCCCTTTCCGGTGGTGTCGACAGCACCGCGGCCGCGTTGCTTTTGAAACGACAGGGGTATACGGTTGTCGGTTTCTTCATGCAGCATCCGTGGCAAGCGAAAAACGATAACGCGAATGAAGCGGAACAAATTGCTTTGCGCCTCGGGATCGACTTTCACAGAATGGACCTGGCGGAAGCATTTCAAAATATCGTGGACTACTTTACGGATGAGTATTTTCAGGGACGAACGCCAAATCCGTGTGCTTTCTGCAATAAAACCGTCAAATTCGGGGTCATGTTCGAGGAAATGAACCGGCGTGGATGTGATTTTCTGGCGACGGGACATTATATTCGCCGCCGTTCTCATAACGACTGGCTCGGCGACGATAGTTCCTCATTGGATTGTTTCTCATTGGAGTTTGACCCGGAATTCCCGGCGATCTGTCGTGGAAAGGACGCCGGAAAAGATCAGTCGTATATCATGTTCGGGGTCGAACGGGCGAAACTCAGTCGGCTTCTCTTTCCGGTGGGGGATTACGAAAAAAGCCGGATTCGCGAACTCGTCTCCGAAGCAGGATTCGATTTCTCGGGCAAAAGCGAAAGTCAAGAAATCTGTTTTGTGCCCGATCAGGAACACGTATCATTCATCCACCGACAAAGACCGGGAATGAACACCGCCGGGAATCTCGTGACGACCGAGGGAAAAGTGATTGTGTCTCATGACGGATTTGAGCAGTTCACGATCGGACAACGCAAAGGCATGAAAATCGGACTCGGCGACCGTCGTTACGTCGTCCGGATTGATGCAAAAACTCATGACGTGGTGATTGGTTGTCGTGAAGACTTGAAACGTGAGGAACTGACGGCATCGCAAACCCATTGGTTGATTCCGACACCGAAACAACCTTTTCGTGCGCAAGTCAAAATCCGTTACCGAAGTCCGGCGACTCCCGCTTGGGTAATCCCTTTTGAAAATCATCGGATGACAATCAAATTCGATGAACCCCGTGAAGCGATTGCTCCGGGACAGGTCGCGGCCTGCTATCTCGGAACTCGAATCATCGGCGGCGGTTGGATCGACTCGTGAATTCCTGGAATATTGCTTGTGTCATAAAAGATTGGCATTTTTTTCAAGTTTTTTAATTCCGAACACTGGTACCACTACCGGTTCCGGTATAAAACACGTGAGGAATACTGCGGTCCAGCGGTACGCTGGGCGATACAACGGCACGTTGCCCGTCGGAGACATTTTTTCAATCGTCTAGGGTGCAATGTTTCACAACTTTCCAAATCGACCAATTCTGAACGCACATAACAAAGGGCATTTAAAAGTGCCTCCCGGCGGGCAAACGCACGGGCGTTTGATCCCGCAACGCAAGCGGTTGGAACGTCTGTTGGCCAGGTGACCGACCATACCGTTTCTCGGAAATAATTCAGAGAACCGCTGTTTTTTCATGATTCCTCGCGTATATTGTATATTTAGGTAACTCAAGAAGTCATTCCCAAGGAAATTTCTATAAATCATTTGGAGTTTAGTGATGAAAACAGTTCGGATTTTAATGATTTTTGTTTCGTTGATTGTTTTTTGTTTGCATGAGAGACTTTGCGCTCAAAATCCCTCTGAGCTGGATTTGTTTCCGTCGCAAGCCGGCAAAATCGACGAATTTTTTCGTATTTTGGACGAAAAAAAACCTGATTCCAAAGAAGCGTTTGACTTTTTACTCAGTGGAAGTCCGCTCATGAAAATCCAAGATGCAGCAAAAATCAAAGATAATATGGTACAAAAAACTAATGAGCTTTGGCGAATCAGTTCCCAGAGTTGGGTCCCGGAACGAATTGATGCGCAATTGATCGGAAAAGATGTTCTGATTATGAGATATTTGTACAAAAGTGACGTTATTCCGGTTGTCTGGTATTTTACATTCTATCGTTCTCCGTCAAAATCCGAAACGGTGCTTCCTTCGTTGAATCCTTGGAATTGTATTGGAGTCAGATACGATACCAATCTGGAAGTATTCCTTAACAACAACAATTTGGAAAGAACGAAGAGTTTTTGAGTGATTTTCCTACAAGCAACAAAAATTTGCATGAAACGAAACTCTCAAGAAGCAAAAAAAGTCTTGCAAACACAAGACTTTGAAAAGAGTGCGGGAAAGAGGACTCGAACCTCCACCGGGTTACCCCGACTAGGCCCTCAACCTAGCGCGTCTGCCAATTCCGCCATTCCCGCTTGAACTGTCCATAACAATGAATAGTGTCGTCAATTTACCATTTTACCGGGATTGCGTCAAGGGGCGGCAAAACTCTTCACGTCATTTCTTGGCATCATTTCTTGGTGTCATTATTTTGGGGGCCAGCTTGAACGATTTTACCAGTTCAAGGTCGGACTGACCGAATATTTCGAGCATATCCGCCTGAATCACGAAGGCCAGAAGCGCCTGATTTCCTTCCGAATCGGTCAGGAGATAGTAAACCCAACGAAGCGACAAGTCCTCGGCGGTGCCGTCAATAATGACACGCAATTCGCGGTATTTATTTTCATTGACCCGTTGACTGGCCGAAACAATTTCTCCGAAGTTCTCGCCGAGTCCGGTTTTCAGGTCTTTTTGGAACGTCTCAAGCGTGGTGATGCTTGACGTGTTCACCTTCGGCATAACGGCAATGTCACACTGGGAAATGAGTTCTCCCTTGTTGAGCATTCTGATTTTTGTATTATTCGGTTCGTCCAGGATCACATACCAGCGGCGATCATGGGAGAACATCCACGGCCCTCGTTCCGGGGCTTCATATCTGAGCAAAAGGAGTTGTTCGCTCGGTTCCATGGAAAGCTGGTTGACGCGGCTGTCCAGCAGGATTTTGGGGGCAACATCCGGCTCAATCACAAGGAGAACTTGGGCAATCAACTTCATTGCCGGTCCGACATGACTGAGGGAACGGTCTTCTTCAATGAGAAGCCCCAGCCAGGTGATTCGTCTTTTGGTCAAATCGAACTGATATTTGACACGAACCTTCATTTCACTGGCGGCGCCAAGAAACGCTCCTGTGGCATTTCCGACAATTTCCACAAGGGCAATGTTGTCCTTGACGGAAGTGAGAATCGCTTCCATGTCACTGCTTTCGACAAGGTCCAAGCCCAAAAGCGAACGGAGCGCTTTTTCGGGAATCATCCAAGTGTCACCGATTTTTACGTCTGTTCCCGGCAGAAGCTGGTCCAGCAAAAGCGTGTTGCCGGGAAGGTCCTCAATCAACAGGAGTTGGTCGTTTTTCAACGAACCATTGGGTGAAAAGAGAAGGGTCGTGTTGTTATTGACATCGCAAACGATAAATTTACGGCTTTTTTCAAGCTCGGGCGTGTTGATTTGATCACTGATTTTGATCGTTGCCTTGGCGGTGTCATAATATCGGAGCGACTGAAGACGACCGCTTGGTTTGGCCGTGAAAATTTTTGCCAGTTCCTCGTATTTGAACTGGGCGATGCACTCCATTTTGTCGCTTTCCGACTTTTGGTCTTCAAGAAACTGAGTGATGTCTCCCACCGCTTTAAGCGTCACCTCGACTTTGTCCAGTGTTCCCGCTTTCCGGCTGCTGACGAGGGGATACCGTTGGTCCGAAATGTTTTCGACAACATTTTCCTGATTTTTTTGACTTTCCTGCTTTTCCTGTTTGTCCTGGGCAACGATCGTATGGACCCCTACAGAAAAAAACGCAACAACAATCCAAACCGAATACATGGCACGCAACATCAGGTTTTATCCTTTATGATTTCTGTCAAAAAATATCGGCAACTCTACATTAAATATCGGCAACACCATATTTTTTCCAGGATTTTGGAAACGGGGCAACCCACTTGACCGGTTCTTCGGTAATGGGATGCCGGACGGTCAGACTTCGTGCATGAAGCGCAATTCCTTCCGGGAATTGGGATTTTGCCCCGTATTTTCTGTCGCCGAGAATTGGAAATCCGTGATGGGAAAGCTGTAACCGTATCTGGTGTTTCCGACCGGTTTCCAAATACACCTCAATGAGCGAGATTTTATCAAAAGATTTGATTCTATGGTAGTGCAATCTTGCTTCTTTGGCATCGGAGGAAGGGGAATTCGTGATCCACATTTTTCGGTGCCTTGGGTCTTCGCAGATGAAGTTGACGAGCTTTGCTTCGACAGGGGTGATATTCCCCTCGACAAGAGCGGTATATGTTTTTTCCACTTGATTTGCCCGAAACTGTTCATTGATTCGGGCTGCCGCCTTGGATGTTCTGGCAAAGAGCACGACTCCGGAAACCGGCGTGTCCAGCCGACTGACCACCCCGAGATAAACGTTTCCCGGCTTGTTGTATTTTTTCTTGATGTACTCCTTTGCCCGGACTAACAGCGTTTCCTCCCCTTCCGGAAGTCCCATGGTTGCAAGCCCGACCGGTTTCACTACAGCCAAGAGGTGATTGTCTTCGTAAAGAACGTCCATGTCATTTCACCACTTTGCCGTCAACCAGTCGGATGACACGATCTGTTCCCTCGGCGACGGAAAGGTCGTGGGTCACCATGATAATGGTCAGATTTTCTTCCTGATTCAGTTTGTGTAAAAGTGAAATGATTTCCTGGGCACTTTTGGAGTCGAGATTTCCGGTCGGTTCGTCGGCGAGAAGGATTTGCGGCTTGGCGATGATCGCCCGGGCAATGGCGGCCCGTTGCATTTCCCCCCCGGAGAGTTCGTTCGGCTTATGCGTGAGCCGATGTGTCAGACCAACCCGTCCCAGGAGTTCCGTTGCCGCTTTCCGGTGTTGCGACCGCCGCGTCATGTAGCCCCAGAAACTTTCGCGGATCATGATCGGGGCAAGCACGTTTTCGAGCATCGTCATTTCCGGGATCAGGTGATAGAACTGGAAAATCATCCCGATAAACTGGTTCCGGAGCAAATCGCGTTGACCGCTGGGCAGATTGTCAATCCGCTGACCGTCGAAATGGATGCTTCCCTGGTCCGGGGCATCAAGCGTGCCGAGAAGATGGAGCAGCGTGCTTTTGCCGGAACCGCTTTG
>Ga0123353_10000387_pt1 | contig 53967 bp, 58 predicted proteins | sample TergutLab28metaG_3_FD_92763 | JGI IMG/M metagenome (GOLD analysis project Ga0123353, IMG submission 92763) | Labiotermes labralis P3 segment gut microbial communities from Petit-Saut dam, French Guiana - Lab288 P3 | ecosystem: Host-associated > Arthropoda: Insects > Digestive system > Gut ... | reverse complement strand
GCGACCGCCACGCCGTAACCCTCAAAGTCCACAGGGCGGATTGATTTGATTATATTCAACAAGTCCAAAACATAACCCCCTTGTCGATATAGGAAGTAAAAACACCCGCCGCGGTTAAATGCCGTTGCGGGCGTCTCGCTTTTTTGCCGCCGTATTACCTATGAATAACTATCCCAAACACGCCGTTTACAAAGATGTAACGGGGTTCGGATAGTGAATAATCTGGCGGAGAAGTCCACATATCCACTAATATCCCCCAATACAAAATCATTATAACAAGCGTATTATGCTGGGAATGCCTACCCTTTATAAATACCGCACACCAACAGCCATATCGGTCTTTGTTATCGGAAACACATCATCCGCCATGCAGACAACGCAGCCCTCACCCCGCTGCATATCGGGAATTTTGTCAAGCTGCTTGAACGCGGCTATATCACCCTTGTCGCAGGTTATGTGTTTCTTAACTTCGATAGGATAAAGGATGCCGTTGCGTTTGATAAGCAGGTCAATCTCGTTACCGTCCTTATCACGGAAAAAATAAAAGTTCATGTTGGGTGTGACACCGTTTGTATTAGCCCATGACTTAATAATTTCACCGATGACAAAGGTTTCAAACATCGCGCCGGACATGGCACCATTTTGAAGAACCTGTGCGTTATCCCATCCGACTAAATAACTGGCAAGCCCTGTGTCTAAAAAATAAGCCTTCGGCGTTTTAATCAGTCTTTGAAGGACATTGTTGTAGTACGGCTTTAAGACATAAACGATGTTTGAAGCAATCAGAATCGAGAGCCATTTTTCGGCGGTCTGCTGGCTGATACCCGTATCCTTCGCTACATCTGCAATGTTGAGTAATTGCCCTGTCCGCGCTGCCATCGAAACCATAAACTTCTCGAATTGCAACAGATCGCCAACTTGTGCCAGCTTTGAAACGTCACGATCAAGATAGGTTCGGACATAACTTGAATAAAAACGTGACCAGTCTGTGCCGCTTTCCACGATTTCCGGGAAAAAGCCGCGCCAGATATGTTCCCAAATCTCGTTGTATTTAAGCGGTTGAGGGTTTCTTCTTTTCAAATATTCCTGTGTCGGCATGAACTCTTCGCGGAAGTCGTCGCCGTGTATTTCACGCATTGAAAGCCCGTAAAGGTCGATTAAGTTGATTCGCCCTGCTAAACTCTCTGTCACGTTAGACATCATTTCGTAACGCTGAGACCCCGACAGTACAAACGCACCTTTTGTACCGGTCTTGTCGATGTGAATTTTAATATATGGAAAAAGCGATGGCGCGTATTGAATCTCATCTATGAAGACAGGCGGCTCGAATTGCTCGAAGAACTCTTCAGGTCGTTCCAACGCAAGCCGGAGTAGCCTGCTTTCGTCTAATGTTAGTTCTTTGTGCCCTGTAAACAGGATTTTCAATACAGTCGATTTCCCGACCTGTCTTGCGCCCGTTACGCAGAGCGCTCCCTTTTCGTTTATCGCTAATTTCAATACATCTTCGATATGTCGTTTGATATACATAAGCAAGCCTCCTTTCGTCCGATTTATAATTGCAGTTATATTATAGCCGATATTCGCATGAAAGTCAATAGATTCCATAAAATATTTTGCCCGTTTTTTGCGTTTTGCAAAAAATAAAAAAACACACGCAAACAAACAATCATGTAAAGACAATCCGTGCTTTAACACAAACCTAATTTTACCCGAGCCTACATCATAAATACCTGTCGAATGTCGGCGGTGTATCTCCGCTCTATAAATACCCGTAGGAAACCAGAGGATTGGAAGATTTCATAACTGCTTCCGGTCTAATATTAACACCAATTGTACCTATACCTACTCATGGGTTAAATAGTGGCTCCATATCAACATCATCACCATTTATACCCCTTTGCTCACGGGGATTATAGGGGTGGAGGGGAACATAGAAGGCAGATTTCAATTATTTCCATCATATTCATATAGCTGCTCCCCTTATGGGCTTTAATGTAAAATTATAGTTAATCGTCAACAAAAATAGAAGCGGGACCTCCGAAGAAGCCCCGCTATATACGATATGAATTGTGAAGGAATCAGATATTAGTGGCTATTGCAAGTAGCGACTAATCAATGAAACTGTAATAATATGACGGACACTCTAACATCACGTTGCCGACCTTTTCTTTAATCTCAATGTTAGAGGGTGTTCTTTCGCAGGATTTGACCTGCTTGCTGTATTGGTCAAGTTCCTGTATCGGGTTGGGGATACAGTTTATCTTGTGCTTTTCCGGGATAACCACAGGGTTGATACCAAATTCTGCTAAGTCATTAAGGCATCTGTTAAACTTACCTAAAGCTACACGGTCACACTTATAATACATCTTCGCCTTATGAACCCCACCATGTTGGCTTACACGGCTCAACCCCCAAAAGAAACGGAGCTTTTCCAATTCGTCCGATATGCGCTTTTCGATTAGTTCAGTCGCTTTATCCATGGAATAGTAGTTAGCGTCCATTATCGCCAGTCTCAAATAGTTGGCGGTCACTCTGCACCTATACTCCTCAGATAGAATCAATTCGATTATCCGTTTGTTGACTACTGAATCATCATAAATAAGTTGCTGTAAGGTGTAGTTATTATCGAAGTATCGCCGGATACAAAAGACATCGTTTGGAGGAATCTTAACCTTAACGGTACTGACAAGAGTATCAACCGAGTCTTTTCGTTCCTTACCCTTGTTAGCATAGACGTTAAACGTTTCCGTTTCGGTATACAAGACAGGCATATTGCAATTTTTGAGCAAGTCATCCATCGCCTCTACCGGAAGATATGGCTGCATATAGGGTGCTAATGGTTCGACGATACAATATTCGATATCCGACAATACGAGCGATGAATAATCCACCAGCAGAGGCGATATGTCTTTCGCTTTGCTGATGTGGGTACCGCGCTCTATAATGGATTTTAATGCGTTACCATCATAGACCGGACCATCACATTCAAGCAAGAGTTCAAAACCGTATTCAACATCGAGACGATAAAACGTTACTTTGACGTCATCTTCGTATTCTGTGTACTCCTTTAGATACCAAATCACTTCATAAGTGGTGTAATACTTTGTGATAGCTGCAAAAAATGGTTCATCCTCGTCATGAAGTTGTTCTTCATCCGGTACTTTAAGTTGTTTTACTTCCAGATGACCGGCACCATCTTTATGGGCCTCGGCATACCTATCGAAGTCCTGCCTTAGCAACTTCGCCTCCGCACTCGTTAAAGTTCTGGTGAAGGTAACATATGGGAAGAGATCGATATGCTCGTAGGGTTCTACCGTCGGCTGCTCCACCGACACCGCTGCGGGTTGAACTTCCGGTGATTGCGATTGTTGGGTAGTCTCCACACTGCCCAATATCGCGTTGATAACTTTCTTTTTCATAATAATTTCTCCTTTTAGGATTATATTTACAAGAGCTTCGGGTATGTCAATATAACCTCCTCAATATATTTAGATTCCTAATGCTCTTGCATTTATAATCTTGTTATAATGCAAAAGAAGTTATTATTAAGATTTACCCATAATTTCTTGATTTTCCGTATAGGTTGGGGGATTGAGGATGTAAATTAAGGTCCGCTGTCAATTATAATAGAAAGGCTATGACGGATATTCCGTTTTAACATAGATATGGGAAGGTAGGCACTCGTCGGTGCCTACCTTCCTGCTTGCATTTTGTATTACCCCGTGGGGAGGGTCGTGGTGAAAGGTTATAATATCAAATGTTAAATCTCAACAGCCTAACCATTGCGGTACAGTCGGTTGCATAGAGTTTAATAATTGGGGTCACTCCATTTAGTATCAATAGCCGTCTGCTGATTCCCAAACCCTCCATTGGGTGCCTTATAAGCGTCAATAGCCGCTATATACTTATCCAGTATCTTAGAAAAGGCGGCTAAGTCTACCTGCACGACCATCGTAACCCATTGTCCGTTTTTGTAGATTTGTTGCTTATATGTTGAAAACTTAAACGGAATCGTTACGTTATCTTTACTGATTACCAAATATGCCCCCATGTGGCCATCTTGTTCCGTTTTGTATTCAAAGTTAAGGGTAGCGCTGCTGCCGCATTGAAGGGGAATTGTTACTTCCTTCTTTGAATCCGGACCATCAAGAATGGACTTAATTATCGGGGAAAGGTTTGCTGCTCCGGCGTAATCAATTGAGGTGCTTCTGAATTTATCCTTTTCCGTGCAATATTTATCGAACCCCATATCATCCAGTCCGATATATGGATTAAACTTGAATGTGAGATAAATCTTGTAGTAGCTCAATGTAAGCGATGAAAAGCCCGGTGAGCCGAAAGTTTTGATGTGCGTGTTAGCTGATTCTTTCTTATACATTTTAATCAATCTCCTTCACATGAATTTGTATAAATTATCAAGTTGCTTAATGTCATGCCGTTTGGAAATCGTGACCGGCGACAATTCAATTTCTCTAAATTCCGCCATAACCTCCTTGATACGCCTGTGGCTCAATTCCTTCTGTGCCAATAGCAAGGACTTCTTTTCCGTTACCAACGTGACTAAATTCAGCATACGCCGTCTAATCTTCGCGTCCGTCACCTTTTTGCAAATAATCCCCACGGTCTTGTCTTTCTTATAGAAATCGCCGAACGGGATAATATGCGTGAAGATTTCAAGAAATACACTCTGCCCCTTAGCACACAATTCGGCAATCTGACCGGACGTAAGGAATTCGTCGGTACAGGCGCGAATCGCTGTTGACTTCACCAACCGCACTTCGGCCCGCAATAAACCTACGGATTTATTAGCTTGAGCCTTTAATTCTTCGCTGTTAGAAGTGACCTCCCTTGACAGCTCTTTGAGATACCCTTCTAAATCGTAAAGCCTGAAGACGAAACCGTTGCTGTTCCCATCGAGGCAGAGGCCGGTATCATTGTTAATATTGTTATCACGAGCAGGAGAAAACCCCTTAACCTTTCGGATGCGCCGCAATACTCGTATGTAGTCGCTAACTTTATTTCGGCTGGCTACGTTAATATCGGTGGCAAGATACAGCTTCGACAAGTTAAAATCGTCTAGCTGGAGCTGGGATTTGAAATGCTTATCAACCTGCTTTTCCAGTTTGCGGATTAGCTTATCAGCATTGTCCCGGCACGGTTCATCGCCGTTCAGTATCACATTCAGGTCTACTGTGATAATGATTTTCTTCTTGTACTGCTTGTCGTGATAGGTGACGAGAAGCCCTTTGGAAACCAAGGATTGGTCAACGTATTTTTCATCGTCAACCTGCTCTGCATAATTCCCGGTCCTGTTAAATATCTTTTGATACATTTCAGAATCGACAATCATTACAAGCTCTAAAGTGTAATTTAAGCGCATAATCATTCACTCCTTTTACCATTGTTTTTATAGAATTGTTATACCGTTTAATTGATTGTATCGAGCGTATAGGAGCTGACGCCGCTGACGCTGGTTTATAATGGGTGGTTTATTAACGAATTGAATTATTATAATAAAAACAACCGAACTATCGCCCGTTGTTACTGAGGCGGCGTGTTCGGTTCTCTTAAATATTTTATAAATGCCTGCATTTATAATGTCGTATATAATAGAAAATCCTTCCCGCCGTGGATGTTGGGAGGGTCATAAGAAAGTACCTATTTATTATATTGAATATGAAATATAATACCCACCTATAAGGATTAACCCTATGGAGAGACATATTACATAATAATTTACTCTACTAGAAATTAACCAAAATATTATAAAAATGAGGTGAAAAAGATGAAGTTTACATCTATGGGCTATCACACCTTTAACATCTTCCACAAGCTGACCCTTGAAGAAGGGGACACTTTATTGAACGACGCCTATGATTGTATGAAACGAACCGGTGCTATCCGCGTTAGACCTCTTAAAAAGAACGATGATGACTATACCGACGAGTTCACAGACAAACTAAGCTCCCGTTCGAGGTATTTTCTCATTGAGTACACCAAGGCATATAAGGGACTCTCATGGCTCTTACGGCTCACACCAAAATCCCCCGGCTTCATTACCACAGAGAACGAAGACCGCCCATGCAGCATTAAGGCACGAATAAATCCAAAGCCCTTCACCGGCATACAAGAATACTTAGCAGCCGCAAACGCCGATTATCTGGACGAGGTGGAAAAGCGATTTAATACTGAGACCGCTAAAATCTCCCCTGTTATGGGTCGTTTTGAGGACTACGAGTTCAACCGTATCGACTACTGTATTAATTTTTCTTTCCGTGAGCTGGGTATAAACTGTGACCCGCTGTGTATTATGGAACTTTTCAAGCGTTCTAATATTCCGAAACACTTCTATCGTCCATACACAAAAAACAAAGGCGCTCCATTTGACGGCAAGACGGCCGGAACCGCCAGCCTCCCCGCTGACGACCCCGACCTCAATAGATTCATACTATTTAGCAATTCCGTTAATATCAACTGCTACTACAAATACGCTCAATTACGAAAAGATTTTCTTGGTTGTCCTGACATTAAGGATTCCACCGACATTATACGTTTTGAGGTTCAATGCCTCTACCCGAAAGCCTATTATATGTCAAAGGCTATCAGAAACAGAGACGGTTTTACCAATCTCTTTTCAGAAATGTTATCCGATGAAACCTCCACCGGCATCATCGTTAAATACTTTGAAAAGATAATCAGACGCGGCGACTACTATTCGCTGCCCGAAGCAGTAAAGAAGATACAGGCGCACAATTTGTCATCGAAGGTGGAAAGCCGACTAATCAATACCTTGGTGCATATCAGTAAGTGCGGTGGTATTCACAATGCCAAGTTAACACTCGTAAAGCCGGAACTTTTAGAGGATTTCCGGCGTTCTCTGCGAGAATTGGCTGTTTTGAAAATCAACCCCGTTACCATCCCGGAGGGGTTCGGAATAAGCCATATTCCAAATCCGCTCGATGCCTACTACGTTAAATTCCAAGAGGAAGAAAAGGTTGCTATACGGGAAGAATGGCAACTTAATAATCTCAAAGACTGCATTAAAGAGTTTGGTTATGACTTTTAATAAACGCACAGCGGGAACTGTACGTTTACAAGACTATTATACCGATAAATGAATTGCTATCACTACCGCCCTTCGTGGCGGTGGTGATTCTTTTTATCCCGTCTGGCTCATAATATCGGTTTTCATTACACTAATGTACGGGTTTCAGGCTGTTTATAATGCCTGTGTATATGCTTCCGGGTAATGCGCCTTAAACCATGCGATTCTAAATGCCAACATCGTGTATGAAACCGAATGCGCCTTGGGAAATAGGTATTCAACGTTCTTGCAAGACGTTACATACCACGCCGGAACATTTGCCTTTGTTATTATAGCCTCATACTCGGCAGTCAGTCCCTTACCCTTACGCACATCTGTCATTATCTTATATGCCGTTGCCCGGTTTATACCTTTGTCCAGCAGATACATCAAAACGTCGTCTCTGAACGGTATAACTTCCGAGTAGGGCGGCATTTCAGAAATAACAATGCTTTCCTTGGTAGCGTCATCCCACTTTGTCCACACATAAGAAGCGTTGGACACTCCGTATATCCTAACAAAATCATCAAAGACCTTCGGTGCTGTACTCTTAATTAGATCGTGGGCAAAATCGGATTCAAATGTCGGTATGCCGGAAGTGTCCGCAGCTATGAGCATATCCAAGGTTTTTTCATCGTCAAGCGGAATATTGTAAACATCAACACCCGTTATATCCGCTAACTTTTTTAGCCTTGCACACGCTGTAAAAGCTCCGATACATATGGAGGCTTCATCCGGCAACTGGCAACTGTCCGCGAGACTTACAGGGACACTAGGAAAATTGACCTGCATAAATCGCTGTGCGTGAGGGATAAATTCTTCGTCAAAGTTCAAATCAATGTAGGGGTCTCTATCGTAATCTATCCCCGCAAAGACTTCAAAGGGAAGATTGTATTTTAGCGGGTTAATCTCCGTGACACCAAGCAGAAAGGCAATTAGCGATGCGCCTAAACTGCCACGGGAATTAGAATAGTAACCCATTTCACGGGATAAATTGACCATGCCTCGCGCCGCCATATAAAACTCAGCGCAGCCTTCATTCTTCGTTACATAATCCAATTCCGTCTTTAATCGTTCGCGTACCGAAGCCGGCGCTGATTCCATATGCTTGTTGATAATAGTAAGTAGTTCCTGTTTTGTGTTAATCATTTGGCAACATCCCCTTTCAGATTTCTGTAAAGCGTGGACTTCTTAATCCCGGTTAATTCTTCAATTTCCTTAACCGTGTACTCACCGCTGTTGTGTAACTTCAAGGCTTGCTTAATTTTACCCTCGTCCGTTTTGGGTCTACCTCCGAGCCTGCCGCGCAACCGAGCCGCTTCCAAACCCTCCCGAGTGCGTTGCGCCGTCAGGTCTGCCTCGAACTGACTCAATCCGGCGAATATCGTAAACATCAACTTCCCATGCGGTGTAGTCGTGTCGAGCCAAGTTTCTTTCAGACTTTTTATGTCCGCGCCTTTGGATTGAATCAGCTCCACAATGGAAAACAAATCCTTAGTGCTGCGGGAGAGCCGCGTTAATTCTGATATAACGACAACATCGCCCTCACGCAAATGTTCAACCATTCGCGTAAGCTCCGGGCGGTCTGACTTCTTGCCTGTTACCTTTTCGGTGAACAGCTTAACGGCGCCGGCGGCGTTGAGTGCGTCGGTCTGCCTATCTAAACTTTGGTCGAGGGTGCTTACCCTTGCGTAACCTATAATCATGTAAACCATTTCCTTTCCGAAAAACGTCAAAGCCTATGGGTTATGGGACTTTGATTTTGGGACGGGTTTTGGAACCGGATTTAAGTCGTTTTTTATTCAAATCCGATTCCAGTCCGATAGTCCCTAAAACGAACGTTTTTGCAACGATATTTTTTCAAAATATCACCCCGCAAATATATGCCGTTAGGGTGTAGCCTAATAGCATATTAAAATATTCTCCCAATAGAGTTGCTTTTCGATTTTTGGGATATGCCATTTCAAGTAGCAACCCTATTGGGATTTTTATGTTCATTTTTGGTTTAGTCCGTTCAGAATATGACCGCTCACAGTCTGAATCGCGGCACCAACCCGCTGCACAACATCTGCATCATCAGAGAACTTAGATAAATCTACTTCCTTGCAGAGCTTCAACCCAAATTCCCCGCAAACGAAAAAAGCCGAGCCGTTTGCGATAATTTCGCATTCGGCCCGGCTCTCTTTGCTGTAATAATGGGTCAAGTGGATGTGATGGGAATATTCGTGTAGCAGTACCTTTAACTTTTCCCGATGATTTAGGGTTTGTTTGATGTAGATTTCTTTCGTCCCGTCCTCAGTCCGGTACAACCCCTTTGAAATAATATCGGGACTTTCGATGATGGGTATTTCGCTTGATTGTCGCAGTTTTTCATATAACTGCTTGATTGGTGATGGTCGTGCCATATTTAATTTCCCCTTCCTTATAAATAGAAAGCGGCCGGAGGATTGCCCTCTAGCCGCTTTGTGCCGTAATTTTGTTTTTCATATTTTAATCGCTGCTGTATTCGTATACTCTGATACCGAAACGCGCTAACCGTTCGTTGAGACCGTCCACATCGTCAGCTTTAAAACAGAAGCACTCAAATTCCTCCGCCACATCATCCCACGAATCGTAATACGTTGTTTCGCCGCCGATTTCCCGCAGGCGTTCCCCGTGCTCCGCCAACGTGCCGGCATCAAGCTCCAAGTCATCGACGTCGAAATAGTTCAGCATATAGCGGGTGGAGAAAAACCTGCCCGCGTAATCTGTATTAACATAGACCTCACAACCGGATTCTTCGGCAATGTAAACGTAAGCTAATTCATATTTATCAGCCATTAAGTCCCAGACTTCCGGCAACGGTGCCCACGCCGTTTCCATATCTACGCGCACATGATCCGAATTCAGTTCGCAACTGGTAAAGAACCCGCGTGAATACAGATTTTCGGTGTTTATGCGGTTAGACTGAAGCCAATGCCCCACCCAGTCGGAATGTTTGCCGGTTTCAGGGTCTTTGTAGTCCTGATATTTTTGAACGTCGGCATAGAAAGCCTCAACCATGGCGTTGCCTCCGTCCTCTTGGTAGAAGGCTATGGAATTGCTGCACCAATTGGGCATAATGAGTCACCCCCTGTAAATTCATTTATTTTTTTAATATCGAAACAGCCAAAGCAGTATTACTTCTGCGTCTTGAAATAACAGCTAATACTCATCAATTTCTCCGCTTCGGCTTTTTCGACGCATCTTACGGTAATGATTACCGTTGGCTATAACTTTTGACCGTCTGACTCTTGAATTGTATAGCTTTTTTATAAACGCTTGGTCATACCAGCCCCGCCGTTCGTGAAGCCGCCAACCGGCGGTCTTCATCAACAGCCATCGTTCATAACGCTTGCCGCCCGCGTCGATATGTTTACGACATAAAAATGGATATAAGCTCCGTATCTTCTTTTCCACTCTCCGCTTGTACCGTTCGTCACGGTGGCGTCTTATCGCGGCGGCGGTTGATTTTTTTTGTAATGCCTCTTCCTTGCCTATCATTATAATATCTTCAGTATCTAAATCTTCGTTGTCTATATGACAAGGAAAATCCATGGTTATCCCCGCCTTTCGTTCAGAAAATTATAGAGCGTTGATTTTGTTATACTGTAATTTTTACGGGTTTTATCAACCGAAAACCGCCGTTATTTGAAAACCTCAATATCCATAATCCCGAAAGATACACGACATGGAGGGATGGAGGTCCGCTGTCGGGTTTCCGTTCGCCGCAGGCGAAACGGAACCCGTAAGCTGACCGGTATCCCGTAATGGAGTGTTGATTTGGCAAAGAGCAAATCCTGCCGGCATCCACGGAGGGCCTGTGGCCCGGAGTGGATGACTAATGGATTTGCGAAAACGCTAACAACTTCATAGCTTTGGGTAAAACCGCAAAGCACCGTATCAGGATTGATATGGTTACGCATTATGGATATTGGTTTTCCGTTCACATTTACAATCTTCATAGTATAGAAGCACTGAAGCAGGATGAGACTCAGGAGTCCCGCGGCAGGCATTCGCACGGGAACAACGAAGGTTGGGATTTCCACGAGTGCTAAAACCCCTGTGTTATCAATGAATTCTATCGGTCAGCCCAATGAAAGACCCACCGCCCGGTTCCATCTCAAGTGCACTCCGCCTTCTAGCGCTCGCTCCGGCGCGCCACCCACACCCTAGCCAATATAAACTCCGGGTAAAACCGCAGAGCACTTTATCGGGAGAAATAAAGTTATCCATTGTAAATGCAATATGATTTTTATACTGATTGCCGGGGCGGGGATTTACACCCCGCATGACAACAATTCGCCGCCTTTGGCAGTTCAAGCAAGGTATGCACGTCTGCAAGTCCTAGGTTGCCATCCTTAATTGCGTCTACTTATTCCGCCACCCGGCATGATAATATCTGTTTTCCTTTTGTAATCTACATTGTGTTGAAGGAGGAGGAATCGGCCGGCATTCAGCTGCAGTATCCGGAGGATGTCATCCATTTCGGTAGCTGCTGTGAATACTCGAAGTGGAAAACCTCGGTGTTATCAACACTTTCCACAGCTCACCCCGCAGCCGCACCTGCCCAGAAGACAGTGGATCCTGGTCCATGGTCTCCAGCCCGCACCTCCCACACTCTTACTTTTGATTACTTCAGCGAATCGCTTGAAGCTTCCGATTGCTCGAAATATTCATCACAAAAGGCTCTTCGATTGCGGAGTAAAATTATCCGCCGTTAATTTTTATCTGTTCTTTAGCCAAGAAATCGCAACGGTTGTTAAGCTCGTTGGAAGCATGACCCTTAACCCAAATCCACTCGATTTCATATAGCTGGTTAAGTTTATCCAACGCCTCCCATAGCTCTTTATTCTTAACCGGCCCGGTTTTAGCGCGCCAACCGTTCTTTTTCCATTTTTTCAGCCATTCGTTCATACCTTTAATAAGGTACTGACTGTCGCTGTATATTTTGATGGTGTAAGGACGGCTGGTTTTCTTTTAAACTGTTAAGAGCAGCAAGCGGAGCGCTTAACTCCATTTGGTTGTTTGTGGTGTAAGGAACAAAATCCGCCATTTCTTTATGGACTCCGTTGAAGGACATCACCACACCCCAGGCGCCCGGACCGGGATTTCCGGCACAGGCGCCGTCGGTATAGATATAAAGCGTGTTATTGCTCATACCCCCACCCCTGCGGGTAATGGTACGGATAAATCCGTTTTGATAGATTTTTCAATGTCAACCCCGTGTTTTTCGCTGTATTGTTTGAGCAAATAGTCGATATATTCCTTTTCCACCATGCGGTAGTAAGATATAAGACCGCCAAGCACTTGAATATCATGGCGATCCCAGCCGTTGCCGGATTTCCTGTCCCGCATATAATTGTCGAGCATCGCCTTAAATTCTTTTTTGCGTTTGTGCCCGATGGTGATTTGGTTTTCCTTATTCAACATCAGCCCTAAGTTCCAGTTTCGCCCTGCGGCGGAACCGTAGCGTGTTTTTTCCGGTTTGATACTAAACGGCGCGTTAAATTCTGCCAGCGTAGCCATTACAAACTGCTGCACCTTGTCTTTATCAAAATCAATTTTGCAAGAAATCAGCAAGTCGTCGGCATATCGCGTATAAACAAAGCGTCGGTTATCGAAGTTTCGTAGGCTATTGCTGATTTTGTGGTCAACCGCAATCATCATCACGTTTGTTAAAAACGGCGAAATCGGCGTCCCTTGCGGCAAACCGCCATTCAGAAAGCACAGGCTGAGAGCCTTTGTCAGCGCATCCCGCCCGGCCGGATATTTAACAATCTCGCTGAGCGGAAACATCCGCGACATCATTTCCAACACAAACGCCGGCGTGGTACTGCCGAAGAAGTTTGCGAAGTCCAGCTTTAGAAACCACTTGCTTTCATTGCGTTGGTGCCGCTTGATAGCGTCAACGGTGCTGCGTCCGCGGACATACGCAAACGCCGTGGTGTGGTACAGCGCAAACATATGCGTCTCGAATAATGTTTTTAGTTCCCGCAGCGCGTTCATCAGCTCCGGCAACGGTGCGTCAATCCGCCGCAGCCCGCCGCTACTCTTAGGAATATGAAACGTGTGATACAAAGAAGCCCTGTCTGTTTGGAACAGAGCCTCTTTAGATTGGTTGAACGTCTGCAATAATCTGACCATCCCTGCGACATCCGTGTTTTCTACTAACTTGTCATTCGGGCGGTCAACCCAGTATGTCCGGGTGTTGGTTACGTTCGGCATGACGTATTTACTTAAATCGTCGATTCCCGCCAGCATATCCTCAAATGAAATCTGATAATACACGGGCGGTTGTTTGACTGTGATATATGGCATAGAAATTATCTCCTTTATGTTTCATTGGCATGGATTAACGCAAGACTCCGCACTTTCCTTTCTCACAAAGCCGCAAAATCCCATTTTATCTTGCTCCGGGGCAACCGCTTCGCCAAAGTGACGGCTTCTCTCATTAAGACACAGCAAATTACCGTTGTTGCTTGAAATCTCAGAATGTTTGCAATCCTTGCAAAATTCGCTTTCCCGTGGTGGCAAGTTAGAGAAGAAATCATCCATGCACTTTTTTAGATTAGCACCGGCTCTCTTTACCTTATACCAACGCCACATCAGAATCGCATAACGATATAAATACTGTGTAACAACGCTAATCACAAAGACAAGGATAAAGCATATTATTGCTTGTAAAATTCCAATGGTTATCGCCCCCCTTCTAAAAACTGCTTGTAATCTGCATGGGTGTAGACGACCGGCGCAGCATCATGAGCAATTGATTTGCCAGCTCATCGGCGAAAAGTCAATATTAAAATATATTTTTTCTTAGACTTTTCCGGGTCAAACCCCAGTCGGAGCCGTATCGAAATCTGACCTTTCTTTGGATTTTCCTGCGAACTCAAATTTCTGAAGCCCACCAGAGGGTGATGAATTCCTTCAGTCGCCTCCGACGCATGTCCGCGTGCCGTCCCTCACTCTGACCGTTTATTACTTCGGGTATTACCGCGAAGCATCCTGTTTTCCAACAAGATTATTCATTACAAGCTGCTAAAACGCATCCAATATAAACTTGAAGGCGTCGATTTGAATAAATTTCTTCAATCCGTACCTTTTACACCTTTTACAAAGTTAACGAAATTGGTAACACCCAACGCGCAAATCATTCTGACTGTTGGTGCGACGGACAGCGTTACGTTGCACGCCGACACCGGGGTTTCCGCCGCGGCTTCTTCATGGCTGAAATTCATCGAACGGATGAAATTGTCCACCATTTTCATGTCAGACCAATCCGCCGCATAATGCTGGGCATCGGTTAAGCGCGTGCGGAAATCAAACATCGCCTTGATGTAGGGATTGTTTTTGTTTGCCGTTGCAATCTCCCGCCGCAATTCGATGTTGTCAACACAAAGGAAAACATACCCGGATAATTTTTGCGCCACATAACCATGAGCGGCAACCTGAACAGCGTCCTTAATCTCCGGGTTTATCTCGCATAGCATTCGCGCCAGCGCATCGACTTTCGCCATCCCGACATGCTCCTGCCGGAATAATTGGTTAGCAAGGTTCTTAGGCTCGACTGTATCGAAATCATACAGCGTTATATTTTTCAACCCGAACCGCGCCAGCAGCTCCGCCACTGTGGACCCGACAGAGCCGCAGCCGATGATGTGTATGCGCTCCTTGACTTCCTCCGGCTTAAAGAAATCGTAGGATTTTGCTAAATTCAATGTTTCCATATTCAACCTCCCTGACTAAACGAGCGAATTGGCTGCGCGGCATCCAATCGGCTCTAATTCATAGGACGCACACATACCGCACAGCGAACAACATCCATGTTCTTCAAAAGCGGCTTCGAGTTCGAGCTGTTCGTCCCTTTGATTTTTTGTATCGGTTTTGCTTTTTTTATAGACGTGCTTCTGAACTTTTTCCTTGGCATCCTCCAGAAACTCCTCCATGCCGTCGCCGCCGGCCAGCCTAACGTCAATGTCCTTATCCTCATACAACACATTGCGCTGCATATCGTAAATCAACGTGTGGACGGTCAAGGATTTGTTCCAAATCATAAAGATGTAGAACATATCCGGCTCCAACTGCTCAAGGATCTTTTGCCGGTGCTTATCGTCCACACCGGACGGGGATACGCCCATATTAACGTGCGAATGCCCCTGCATCCGGATTTTGTTGAAGGTGTCGTCGTCCAGTTCGTAAAGCCATTCGCTGTAAGCAAACTGATCTGTTACGACCGTGCTGCTGGTGACTTCCTGCGGATAGACGAAAATATCTTCAATGGTAAACTCGTTATCAGCGGAACGGAACACAGTGCCGTGCCAGCCCACTTCGTCAGAGAAATCCGTTACCAGCGCGATGATTTTCTTATAAGCTTCCGGTGTGAGCCAAACCACGGCATCGTTATCTTCATACTGAAAACTCTTGCTGTAGCTGAATTTGCCGTCAGACATTTTTACGTTGTCGAGCATTGCGGTAAAATCAGTTAGAGCCTTTTGCTTAATTTCTTCTGTTAAAACAATGGGTCTTGGCATCCTGTGTCGCCCCCTTCCAATTCAATAATCGCCTCTCGCGGCGTGAGTAAGGTTCCGTCGGCTTTTTCTACGCATTTGATTGCGGTTTTGGATAAATCCTGGGCGAACCTGCTTATGACGCTTGAATCATAGAAATTCAAGTTCCGCGCCGACACAACCGCCTGGTCAATACCGCCGACGTAATCCTTCTTCTGCATATACTCCTGAAACCGCCCGGCGTAGGTGCCGATACAGCCGAATTGCTGTATGTGCGGGTTTGGGAAATATGTTGCGCTTTCAATCGGGAAAGAATAATGCTGAAACGCCTTTAGCCCGGTACGCATGTCCGCTGTGTACGCAGCGCAAATCCGTAGCTTGTATTTGCCGTCGCCGAATATAGCGCGGTACAGCTTTTCCATTTGCGGTTTTGTTACGGCAGAGCTTAGATTGCTATACATATACCCGCTGTGGTTGCCGACATATTGATTGAAAGCGTCCGGGTCATAGATGTCAGCGTAACCGTGGGCTACAAACTCCATCCTCGTCCCGCTTACGTTTATCAGGCTGAGATTCTTGTTGCACATGAAATATTCAACCAGCTCCGAATCCCCGGAATGCTCGTTAAGAGAACACTCTAAGCCCGCCAGTGTATACTTTCGCTCTTGTATTTTATTTGCGATTTCACGCATCATGGAAACATAGTTATCATAATCGCTCTGATAACTGTTAATTTCGTTCCTAAGCTCGTCAAACCTCGTCCGCTCAAACGCCATCTCAAATCCCGCCAGCTTGCCGCGGATGATTTCAGCCCGAATATCCAAATCTTTGGCGAATTCTTCGATAAGCGTTTCGTATTCAACGGCGGACTTGTTGCCCAAACTCTTTAACAGCGCGGTTTCCGTTGTAGTCAGGGGATTGTCAGCGAACAGACCCGGCAGATACTTTGGTATCATCATTTGCAAAACGTGGAAATGCTTCAGCTCCATTTGGTCGGCAAATATGACGGTGTTTCGGTTGTCGGCATCAATATAAAACAACGCATTCACCTTGCGGGCATAGAAAACTTTCAAATCGTCCCGCCGTGTAAAGCCGCTCATGTGCCGTTTGCCTGCACCGATATTTGCGCGAACTATCTCCAGCATCTTTTCCCCTGCGTCTTGTTGCGCCGTATTAACTATGGAGATGATATGCTCAGACGGCCTTGGATGCCGGATTATTTCCGGAATAAACCAACTCATGCAGTCTGAAGTCGTTGCGTATGAAATGTCGTTTGCCGAAAGGTGTAATCTCTTACAAACGAGCTGCACCGACTCATCGGTTGGCAAACGCTTCCGTAGCAGCGCGCGCAGCGTAGCCGGAAACGATTGATCCGGCGCGTCTGATGCGACTATGTTTGAAAACAGCCGGCCTGCCGCTTCGGTAGTCAGCGTAGTCCCATGTATCGCCTTGTTAAACATGACTCAATCCCCCTTTCCAAATTTTATTTTTAATGATTGAGCGGATGATTTATTTCACCAAACCGGTGTTAAACTCAACCGGCACGGCACGGTCATCCCACAGTTCAATCATGCCGTAGTCTTTTTCGGATGTTACCTCTAATGCTACGCCAATGTGTTTTTTACACCATTCCTTTATTGCGAGCCGAGCTTCTTCCCTGCCTTGGCTTGTAGATGCTACTCTGGCTGTGACGATTCGCACCTCTGTTCCCTGAGAGAGCCAATTTTTAACCCGATCCAGCATTAAAGGCACGGGATCGCCAACATGGGTATGCCCCTGCCAGTCATCATGTATAGCCAGGGTTCCGTCAAGGTCTACGCCAATCCAACCGTTATTCATATTGACCATCCTCTCGATAATATTTAGGGCGGCAAACGATACGCTTACCGCCCCATCAGGTTTTTCATACCGCTCAGTACGTTTGCTTCGCAAACGCCGCACAACGAAACGCGCTTGAAGCGTACGCGTTTCTAAAACCGTGCGTCCGGCCTTCTTGCCGGTACGCATTGTCCGCCTTGACCACGTTGATGAGAAAACATTTTTCGGCTATCCCGAAGTCGGCGAAGGTTTTGTCTAAATCACCGGGGTTAAGCGTGGCGCCGTCAAGGTTCATAATGCCGGTGGTGTAATCAACCTCCGCGTCCTCTAACGCTTCCCGAAGCGTTGTGTTTTCGTCAAGAATCTCGGTTTTGCGCTTGACGTTGTTGCCCATAGTAACTTTTATCATTGAAATTTCCTCCCGTTTTCATTAAAATAGTTGAGGGAACCGCGTGTTTGCGGCTCCCTCATGTGTGGTTGTTATCAGCCTACACGCTGACTTTGATGTTTTCGGCGATGGCGTCGCGCTCGGCTTTGATTTCCTCCAAAGCCTCGGCAATGCCTTCTTCGATTTTGTTGAGATTGGCAAGCGCCAAACCCGCCTTGTCGAGAACGTATTCCTTTGCGTCCTCGGCGTCCGCCGGAATCGGCAGAGTCGCCGTAGCCAGTTTCGCCTCGTCGTTGGAAACGCCGCCGAAGCTGACACTGTGATCGTTTACGCTGCTGGAACCGATGCCCACCTTGAACAATGGTTCTTTGGTTTCGGGGTCCGTGATAGCCAGCGCGGACGGGCGGTACTTCTTGACCGTCTCCAAATCCGCCATTGATACTGCTGATGTGATAACATAGCTGTTACCCGCGATTGTTACTTTTGCCATGAGAAATTCCTCCTAAAATAATTATTTTTATGGCGTGTTTTACACGTTCCATATACATGAGAATATATAAGTTGCATGGGTGCCATATACGGTTTTATCCGCCGCTTAGACCTTTGAGCCGCATTTTTAGCTGCTCCATGTTGCGAATGTACTGTGGTTGAAAGGATTCAGCCATATCGTAAGCGGTGTACTTAAAATACAGGATTAACTTTATAATCCCATCCTCGTGCCGACTGTCGATATTTTTCATTAACCGTGCCAATTCCCCGGTATAGTTGTAATCGGCGTGAACAAAAGCACGATCTTCCGCCGTAAAGTTTTCGTCTATCCAATCACCGACACGGTGACGCTCACCTGTGAAGTGGTGCTGTTTTTTCGATACGATAAAGTTCAGCCACTCTCCCGGTTTATCATCATCCGGGCCGATGCCCAGGGGGTAAGTACGGCAAGTGCGGGGCCGCGCCTCATATACGCTGCACTTTGACGATTTCAGAAATACACAGGCGTCCCCGTGCTGTTTTGATTTCAGCATAAACACCGGGAATGCCCACGCAAGAAAAGCAGTGTTGGTGTATTGCAAAATGACCTCGCTCATTTCCATACCGAAGATCCGCGCCAAACGGTACAAATCAAGGCTTTCGACCATGATTGAGTCTTTGACATTCCGGCAGCAATCGCCGCAACGGTCACAGTCGAAGCTGAAATAATCGCCGGAAGCAACCTTTTGATAGCCATGCTCGTCAAAGTCAATACTCATTTCGTCCGCCTCCCCACTTTAACCGTATTCGGTTTCTTCTCCAGCTTTTCGGGTCTCCACGCTTTGCCTTCCATGCGAAATTTATATCCCGCCGCCTGCATCGACAGCAGAATTTCATTTGGGTAAATGCAGGATTTGTGGTCTGTACTCATAAGAACACGCCCATCGCGGATTACTTCAAAGAGCGGTGTTTTGCTTTTTGTCATCGCCATCCCCCTTTTTGAACACAGAAAAACAGGGCCTCCGTAATGGAAGCCCTGTCAAACTATGGGTGTTATGAATTTATTATAATTGACGCGGGAACAAAATTCTCCGCGGTGATGGTTGCTCAAGCTTTTTTCACCTCTAATGTTTCGTAGGCTGGCATCTGCTTAACCTCTATCCGCATAACAGTGTCGCTCGCTTCCCAAAGAAATTTGCATTGTTCCCATATTGTTATATGAAGGACTTGTTCACCGAACTCCATTGTTGTTGGACGCATCATTTCTTCAATGAACATATTGCGTTGTTTATAGGTAAGGCAGTCTTTACCGAGGTATTCAGCTACGTCCAAGCGAATTTGAATCTTGGACGTATTCGGATGTTTTTTGATTTCATTAACCGGAACACCGTCATCGTGGATAATAACATCGCAATGCGGTATTGTTTTTTTGGTCGCCTCCGTGTTATCCACCTCGATCCGAAGTACCTGTTTCATATTAACACATCCTTTTTATTTTAGAATTTCGGTTACAATCTTCCACGATTCCAACGGCGTAAATTTACCGACAGAAGCTTCAACACCTTCCAAATTCCCGCAAACATCACAAATATGGATGTCAAATTGCCGGGATAAAGCGTTCCGCAAAACATTATCAGACATGCTGTATTCGCCGCAACGCGGACACGGCAAGGTGTTTTTCTGTTCGCCTTTACCCTGCATCTCCGCATATGTTCTCAAAATACCCCGAGCCAGATGTTCGTCAGGGGTATATCCGTCAGCAGGGGTAAAGTTTTGCTTGCATAGGGGACAAGTGCATTTGTCATTGTTTTTCACGGCTATCCTCCTATGCGCTTTCGGCCATGCTGAGAAATTCCTGCTCAGACAGGACCGTAACGCCAAGCGAACGGGCTTTGTCGAGTTTACTGCCGGCTTTTGCGCCAACGATAAGGAAATCGGTATTCTTACTTACCGCGCTTCCTGCCGTGGCGCCAAGCGACATGATTTTGGTGTTAATGCTGTCGCGGGTAAAGTGTTCGAGCTTCCCCGTGACGACGATTGTGCGCCCGGCAAACGGATTGTCCGCATTCGCCGGAACCGCAGCGGTGTTATTATTGTTGACATTGACCATGTTTTGTAGCTCCTTCCATAAATATATATTTTTTTCTCTTTTGAACCACTCGTGAATATTGCGGTGCAGGGTTTCACCGAAATCGTTGAGTATGGTGAAGTCAAAGCCGTCAATCACAGCGCTTTCAAAGGCTTCCAAGCTGCCGTTGAAATAGCGGCCCAACTCACGGCTTGCGGTACGTCCGATCATAGAAATATCCATTGCGACCAAATACCGTTCAAAGGTTGTGTTGCGACTTTGTTGGATTGCATCCCACAACCGCTGCCATGATTTTTCGCCGAACCCACTAAGAGCAATAATCTCTTGTGCGTAGCGGTCAAGGCGGTAAATGTCTGTAAAATCATTCAGCCAGCCTTTGTTAATGAATCTGATTAGCGTTGCCGCTGACAGACCTTCAATATCCATCGCCTTTTTACCGACAAAATGGATGTAATTCCGGAGAATTTGCATATCGCAACCGGAATTGTCGCAGTGCAGGGTTTCAGCCGCGCCGCTTGTATCTATCCGAGTCGGCTGACCGCAGCAGGGACATTTCATGGGGTACAGCTCCATAGCGTTAAATCTTCCCCGGTCAAGGTTATCCTCAACGTGCGGGATTATCATGTTGCGCTTGCTGATGAGAACCCTACACCCCGGCATAAGCTCTAACTCTCGGATAAAGGTCAGGTTGTGCAACGTAGCCCGCGATATTTCGCATCCGTCGATTTCAACAGGCTCAAGTAATGCCACCGGCGACAGCTCCCCGGAACGTGACGGCTGCCATTCAATGCCTTGGAAAATGGTTTCGTATAAATCATCCTCGAATTTGAAGGCCATGCCGTCTTTATAATGATGGCCCGTGCGTCCCCGGGAAAGGGAAAACGGTATGTTGTCGTAGGTGACAACGATCCCGTCAATGGGAATCCCATCAGTCTTAGCTGACACCTTCAACTCAGATATACTATCGCCAAGCTGACGGTCTGTTGTCTTAACCCTTTGAGGATAGAATTTGACGGGTGAGAACCCAAGCTGTGCCAAGGCTCTTAGTTTCAGAAATTTGCTGACCCCGGTTTCCTTGTCCTCGTCAAGTCCTTCAAGTACGCTGAACGGCGCAAATACTACTCCACGCCCGGCACAATCACCGGCGTTATAATTACGGACCGCACCCGCCGCCATGTTGCGCGCGTTTTTATAACTATTACCGGCACTGTCCCGCAGCGTATCCTTCAACCGTTCAAATGTCGGTTTAGTTATATACGCCTCGCCAACGACAACCAATCGTTGCAGATATGGAATCCATGCGGGAATACCCTCAATAGCGCGGGCATTGTGGGTAATAACCTCGCCTTCATCGCCATTGCCGCGGGTAGATGCCCGTATAAGTGAACCGTTTTCATATTCCAATTTCACCGTCAATCCATCTAATTTTTGCATCAACAAAACCTGATGGATGCCGATGAAACGCATAAGGTCGGTCATCTGCTTGGTTTTTTCCAATGAAAGCAATGGTATTTTGTGGGTGGTTTTTTCCAAACCGTCTACAACTTCGTAGCCAACCGTCTGCGTAGGTGAATTGCTCATAGTGATACCGATATTCTGCTCCAACCGTTGCAACTCATCGAAGTGACGGTCATATACGGCGTCGGAAACTCTTGGCGCGTTTAGGTTGTAATATTCGTGCCGCCATTGATTTAGTTGGGCTGTTAATTCCCGGATTTTTTCGGTTTGCGTTTTTTGCATACCGTGGCCTCCTCTCTTGAATATAGTGTCATGCAGACCGTGCATAAAACGGAGCCGTCCGGTTTGAACCAGAGGCATCCGCTTCCGCACTTCATACATTTAATAATAAATTTGTTCATGTGGATTCCGCCTTTCCGTTGCAAAACCAGCGGTTGGCGGCGGGGAGTTCATAAAGTTTCGCTTGTGGATGCCGGCAATAGTGGGTTTCGCGTTTGCATTTAACACGCTGCTCTAATTCGTTACCCTTGCCATCAGTCCCATAGATATACACAATGCTTTGGTTTCTACCGCTCCACCAATAAAGTTCACAGCCTTCACATTCAGGATGCGGGTATTTGTGACTGTGCTTATCCTTTGGCTTCATCACGTTTCACCCTTGATTATTTCAAACTTGCCCTCAATTGGCATATCCGGCTCACCGTCAAATTCATTATCCGCCGAATTATGCAAATAAGGCTCGCCATCTCCAAGGTTAACGTCCTTCCATAGCTGTCCGGACTCGTCCTTGTATACAGGCCGCTCCCAGCCGTCAATGCCGATGTAATATAGTTTTCTCATTGAAATTACCCCCTTCCTTACGCTACAAGCGATGTGCAGGCTGTGCAGAGAACAGTGCCATCCGGCTTATGCCGAAAACTTTTACCGCCGCACTTCTTGCACTCCCTGTCATGCTGCTTCTGTTCCGCTTGTAAATCTGCTTTGATTTCTTTCAACCGTTCGGCTATTTCAAAATCGGATGCCGCAGACGGATTAAAATATTTGCCTTTTTGGAGATAGAATTTGTGGTTTACAACAAAATCTACTTCTCCGTTAGCGTCCTCCCTTGAATACGGCTCCCGCAAATATTCCATTGCTATCAGCCTGCCGCCACCTGGGAGGTCATACTTATAAAAGGTTAAATCAAGCTCCGGTTGCGTGAACCAAACGTCCCATATCTTGAAATTTTGGACAAATTCCCGCCTTTTCTGGTCGTTCGCCCACAATGTCAAAAGCTCTTGGGGAGTAAACATCGTTATCATTCCTTCCGTAATAAAATAATGCGGTCAGAGGATTTCCCCCCGACCGCAAGAATTCATATTCCCCGCTTGCATTGCCGGTCATACATAACAATACCCCCGGATACAGCGGCGTTCAGACACCGGACGCTGCTTATTTGAACAATATCGTGGCAGCATTGTAATATCTCCGGTGTTATCCCGTAATCCTCGGCTCCAAGGAGGTAAATACACCTTTCAGGATGTTTATATTCCTTTAAGTCTTGTGCTTTATTATCCAATTCAACACCCACCAGTTTACAGTCGCGCGGGATATGTTTCAGAAAATCATCGGCGTCTTCGTAGGTGTAAAGCGGGATATGCCGCCATGCTTTTGTTACATCCGATGTTTGTTTTTGATACCGTTTCCCAACGGTAAAGATGAAGTCGGCGCCGAAGTTAGCGGCAGTCCTCCACAGCACGCCGACATTGGCAGAATTTTTGCCATAATAAAAGCCGATGCCGTAGTACCCACGTTTCATGATAATTATATCGCTTCCTCAACAACCGGCTCAAGCTCGGCGGTTTTCAGAATCTCCATGAACTTCTGCCCGAACGCTTTGGCTGTAGCCGCTTCCTCGGGACTTAGGGTGCTAACCGCCTCGAAGTTGTACAGAGCGTAAGGTTTCCCCTCACGGCTGGTTGCTTTTTCAAGCGTGATTTTCGTAACAACTGCGGAGAGCGGTATCATCCGCCCAACCAAACGAGTCATATACTTCTGGAAAATCAGCTTGCTTGTAACCGGGACACGGACGATAACGGGCATGATGTTGTCTGGTCTGAGTAGAAACAACTGAACTTGCTCCTTACACGCTTTCGCTTGTGTCTCGCCGCCGTTTTTGGAACCGAAATCATTGAACTGACAACGGCTGCACGGCTTACCGTCTTGTGAAATTACGCTGTCCAAACTGAAACAGTCAGGAGCCTGCCCTTCAACCGGTTCCGGCGTGTGCCAGTATGCCCGGGGCGTTGTGTAATCCAGAATTATGCCGGTCAGCTCTTTCTCCATCTCTTCGCCGGACAAACCGGGCACGCTGAACGATGTTATCCCGCCGGACGGCGATTTGATAACATCGAAGAGCTGATATGATAACGGCTGGTTTTTCAGGTTTTCGTTAATGATGTCCAGCGCGTTGTTTGACAGCGCGAGATACCCGGAATTAACCGGGGTTAATGATGTTTCCGTCATGGTGACATCCCTTTCTTCAGACTCAGGTTGAGTCTGTAATTTACCGCCAATGCGGTCTTTGAGATTCGTTGTACTCATAAAAATCCTCCTATAGTGCCGCCACTTTTACGATAAAGCGGCGGTATGATATTTTGTTTGCGTATCGCCTAAACAGCGATGGGCGTTCCGCTTTCAGGGTCTTGGAATCAATCCGCTCTTGGGCGATGTTTTTCCATGTGATAACGTGGTTTCTGGCGATACCGACTTCATTTGTGCCGAGCATTTGCTTTAACAGATTTTCGGCTTCCGTTTTTTGCGCCGTGTACTGTTCAATCAGCTCGCAAGCGGATTCATACTGGAGAATCAAAGAAATGGCGGTATCGGGTAAGTCAATCTTTGACCGCGGCACGCTATTCGGGAAGCGTTGGTTTAGGAACTCTGCCGATGCTTCGGAACCGTCCAAAGCAGGCGGAACATTGTTTTGAACACCATGCCAAAACTCGCTCTCCAACTGGATCAACATGGTAATCAGCTCCTCGTCACGTTCGACAAACTTCCATTTGAACGTGTTACCACCGATAAGTACAGCGATGTAGCAGCCACCATACCCGGTGACGGCGATGTAATGCTGAATCTGCAGCATATATTCGTCCGGGATTTTATCATCCCATTCACCGTTCAAGTAGGCGCTGGCGGTTTTGGCTTCAAAGACGCAGGGACCATAGATAAGCGAATGTAGCGGCGCACTTGTTCACGGCTTTCGCCAGCGGCTTCACCAATTATTTCGGTGGTTTCTTTTCCTTTTAACTTCCCCACCAGTGGAGTGGAAGTTAAATCAGTCCGCTGCCCCTGTCGTTTCATCGCATCCAGCTTCATCTTATAAGACCGTGCTTTTTCACTTGGCAGTATAATCTCACGCTGAAGATTTGCGTCCACCATTGCGATTATCGCTTCATCATGACTCATTTCGCGGACGATACACGGTAAAGTTTCTAATTCCGCCAATTCACAAGCCATTTTACGCCTGTGCCCGCTTATCAATTCATACCGCCCATCCTCTTTCAAACGCACAACGGCGGGGGTTTGGATCCCAACGGCTCTAACGCTGTCAACCATCGTCTGCATGGATTCGTCCATTTTTACCAAAAACGGGTGGTCGGGGAACGAGTCAATTTCGGACAGCGGAATATCCAGCACCTTTTCACGGCTCGAATCGTTGCGTTCTGCCTGCGTAGTGAATAATTCAGAGACAAGACTGGATTGTTTCGGCAGCGCAAATTTTTGCCCCGATTTATCCGCCATTGCGTGCCACCTCCATAACCAGTTGCTCGTAAGCATGAGTAGCATTTCCCTTTGGCTCATAAGCAAAAATGCTCTTTCCCGCCGCACTGGCTTCCTTGACTTTCGTTGAATAGGGTATGGGGTTCGGGAAAATACGAATGTCGCCGCCGTATGCCTCAGTAATAAGCACCACCGTGTTTTTTGCTAAATTCGTCCGCATATTGGCAAGGGTGAACAACACACCTTCGATTTGCAAACCGGGGTTAATTTGCTTTTTCACTAGCGCGACGGTATCGAATAATTGCGTCATTCCGATAACAGATAAATATTCCGGCTGAACAGGGACGATTAAACTGTCAGCCGCCGCCAGCGCGTTAATCGTTATCATGCCAAGTGTCGGCGGGCAGTCGAAAATAATGGTGTCGTAAGCCGATTTGAGTTCGTCAACATAAGTTTTTATTACAAACTCACGGCTTATTGCGTTCACCATCCGCATTTCCAGCCCTGACAGTTCGATGCTGGACGGCATGAGGTCCACGCCTTCTTCATGGTGCAGAATGCCGTCATGCGGGTCAAAGGGTTTGTTTTCAATGATTTTCGCAAGCTGTGTGGCTATGTTGACAGACAGCTCATCCGGCTGGCGCCAACCCAGCGAAATCGTTTGCGACGCTTGATTGTCAAGATCCACAATCAAGACTTTTTGCCCTCGCCGGGCAAGGCCGATACCTAAGTTAGTCGAAGAAACCGACTTCCCGACGCCGCCTTTTTGGTTACATATTGCTATGACTTTTGCCATGTGTTTTCAACCTCCCAATAATAAAATTACCCCTCTGCCACTGACGGCAGAGAGGTTTTTGCGTGATTGTTTATAATCGTTACAAGTAGAATATATGGTTATGTTCCGAAGCCATGCGTTCGCGGTTTGTCGGGCACGAAAACATTTTGTAATAATTTTCATTTTATACTTGAAATATGTAATAACATCTGCTATACTGTATATAGCTCAATAGATGAGGTGAACGAAATGGAAACATCTAAAAAAGTGCGTTTTGTCAGAGAAAAACTTAAAATAAGCCAAGAGGATTTAGCCCGTGCTTTGAATGTGAGTTATGCAACAATAAACAGGTGGGAGAACTCCAAGACAAAGCCCACTCGGATGGCGTTGGCAGTATTTTACGATTATTGTGAAAAGCACGGTATTACCTTTGATGAGGACGAGGTTAAAGTATGATTACACTTTCAGAAATCAAACCCGGTATACGGCTCAACGGAATTATCTCCAATGAAATTATAGATGTAATTGCGGCAACGCCTTTTGGCGATGACGCTATTGACCTCGTTTATCGAACGGTGAACGGCAGGCTTGGACAGCAAATGCTTTATGCGAATATGCTGGACGAAGTTTCCATCGAAACGAAAAATCTGCATTGGCAGTTTAATGCAGACGCCGAAGCGGTACGCCTCGCTTCGGAAGCCTACCGCATCAAACTCGCACATTTATTCGATCCGCATCTTGCTGTACATACATCGCTTATACAACCATTACCTCATCAAATAACCGCGGTATACGGCGATATGTTGCCACGTCAACCTCTCCGCTTTTTATTAGCCGACGATCCCGGCGCAGGCAAAACCATTATGACGGGCCTGCTTATTAAAGAATTGAAAGTACGCGGCGATTTGAACCGCTGTCTTATTATCTGCCCCGGTAATCTTGTGGAACAATGGCAGGACGAACTATATTCACGTTTCCAGCTTGAATTTGACATCCTGACTAATGACCGCTTCGAGGCATCTGTGCGTGGCAATGCTTTTATTGATACGCCTTTTTGCATTGCTCGCTTAGACAAGCTGGCTCGTGATGATGATATAAAAGAAAAACTCAAAGTTTCCGATTGGGATTTGATTGTTTGCGATGAGGCGCATAAGATGTCGGCGTCTTTGAATGGAAATGAAGAACGACGCACAAAACGATATAATCTCGGCATGATTCTATCAGGAATTACCCGGCATTTTCTGTTGCTTACAGCCACGCCGCATAACGGTAAGGATGATGACTTTCAATTATTCCTGCGACTAATAGACAACGACCGCTTCGTAGGACGCAATCGTGGGCGAAACAAAATAGATGCGCTGGACATTATGCGCCGATTGGTAAAGGAGCAGCTCCTTACTTTTGAAGGCAAGCCGCTTTTCCCTGAGCGGATAGCACACACGCTTGATTTTGAACTATCGCCGCAGGAGCGACAGCTATATGATGATGTAACCGAGTATGTGCAAAACGGCTTTAATAAAGCAATGGAAGTTCTTGACCCCAGCCGCGCTCATGCTGTCGGTTTCGCCTTGACAATATTGCAACGCAGACTTGCATCTTCTCCCGAAGCAATTTATCAATCTCTTCGCCGGCGCCGTGAGCGTCTGGAAAAAACACTTGACGAAATAGACAGACATGGCTTTAACGCTCCGCCCGTCAGGGAGTTTACCGATGAGGATTGGGACGATTTAGAGGACGCGCCTGAAGACGAAATCAATGAAATCGAGGATGAATTTGTAGATGAAGCCACCGCAGCCCGTAGCCGTGCGGAGCTTGTAAATGAAATAAACTGGCTTAAAGAACTAGAAATGTTGGCTCATAAATTGAAAAACAGCGGAGTAGACCGGAAGTGGGAGCAAGTATCAAAGACGCTTCACGAAGTTATTTTCCGGCCTGACGGCACATTTGAAAAAATCATTATTTTTACCGAACACCGTGACACGCTCAATTACTTGACAAGTAAAATTGCTAATATGCTTGGCAAACCCAACGCGGTTGTCACCATACAAGGTGGTATGCACCGGGCAGACCGCCGGTTGATAGAAGAACGATTTAAGAATGAACCTGCTGTATCTGTGTTAGTTGCAACTGACGCGGCGGGCGAAGGTATAAATCTGCAACGCGCCCATCTGATGATTAACTATGACCTGCCGTGGAATCCGAACCGTATTGAACAGCGTTTTGGCCGTGTCCACCGTATAGGTCAGCGAGAGGTATGCCATCTTTGGAACTTAGTCGCAATGGAAACCCGCGAGGGTGATGTGTTCCATCGATTGTTTGAAAAACTGGAACGGGAGCGGCAAGCTCTCGGCGGCAGGGTTTTTGATGTCCTCGGAAAAATAAATTTCGGAGACCGCCCTTTGCGTGATTTATTAAAAGAAGCGATATTCTACGGTAACAAGCCGGAAGTTCGCGCCCGGCTCGACCAAGTTATAGACGAAGCTCTTGACCGCAAGGAATTGGAAAGGTTGTTGGACGAGCGTTCCCTTGCAGGTCAGTCATTAGGTTTGCAACAGGTAAACGAAATCAGAGAAAGTATGGAACGCATAGAAGCCAGGCGATTGCAGCCTCATTACATTGAGAGCTTCTTTTCAGGCGCATACCAGAATATGAAAGGTCAAATAAGAAAAAAAGCGGATAATCGTTTTTCTTTACCCCATGTGCCTTCTAAACTGCGGGAGCGTCGTTCGGCAATTGGCGTACCATACCCAATAGCCCGCGAATATGAGTTTATTACTTTTGAAAAAGACAGTATCAACATAACGGGCAAACCGGAAGCTACTTTAGTTTGTCCCGGTCATCCCTTGCTCTCCGCTCTAATAGACGAAGTATTGGAAAGCGGACAAGAAATATTAAAGCGCGGCACGATTTTTATTGATGATACAGAAAACAGCCATGATGACCGCCTTTTGTTTTATATCGAGGATACCATTGAGGACGGGCGCAAAGACAGCGCAGGCCGCCCTGTTAAAATCTCTCACAGATTACACTTTGTTGAAATGAACAAGGATGGCAATGTGTCTACTGCCGGATATGCGCCTTATTTGGATTACACAACTCCCACTGAAGCCGAATATCCCATTTTACAACGCTTGATAGGAGAAAAAGCATGGTGGGGTCAAGATGCAGAAAAGCTCGCGCGTGATTATGCTGTACGCTACTTGCTTCCAGACCATTTAGCTGAAGTTAAGGACAGGCGAATACAGTATGTCAATAAAGTCGAGGGAGAAGTTGTCCAACGGCTTAACGCGGAAATTGCCTATTGGGATGCCGAAGCCGGAAAATTGTATGACCAAGTAGCGCAGGGTAAAATTAATGCCAAATTGAATGCTGACCGTTTTAGGGAGCGCGTATACGATTTGGAGCGCCGCCTGCGGTTACGCTTAGAAGAATTAGCACAGGAACGCAGCATAGTTTCCAAGCCCCCAACTGTTTTGGGCGGAGCGTGGGTAATCCCCCGTTCTATGCTGGTTGACGCGGTTTCAGGAGGCAGCAAGCCCTCGGTTTCATCGGAAAACCGAGCATTGATTGAACGTATCGCTATAGAAACGGTGATGTCAATAGAAAGAAGTCTAGGGTATGCCCCTGAAGATGTGGGAAAACAAAAAATCGGCTACGACATTGTTTCCAAAACACCGGACGACACTATGCGGTTTGTCGAAGTCAAAGGCAGACAAGCGGGCATCGGAACGGTAACGGTAACGCACAATGAAATGGTAGTAGCCGCAAATAAGCCGAACGACGCCTATTTAGCGGTGGTAGAAATAGACGGCAACAAACGCCGCGTTACCTATTTTATCCGATGGAATAAACTGGCTCCCGGCTTTGCCGTCGTTAATCACACCATACAGCTTGACAAGCTGCGGCAAATAGCGGAAGTAGTGTTGGAGCGGGAAATTGAAATATAAAAGCGTATAAGGAGCAGGTAAAATGGAAAATTGGTTTCAAGAACAAAGTGAGCAATCGTTAATTAAAGCGCGTATTGTTTCTAAATATTTTAAACAATGGGCAGGGGTAATGCTCGGCACTATCAAAAAATATGACCGCCAGGCACAAAAGCTGGCGTACATAGATTTGTTCGCCGGTCCCGGACGTTACGACGACCAAAGCAAGTCAACGCCAATCCTCGTTCTTGAAACAATCCTTGCCGAATCTGAATTGAGCAGTCGGATGGTTACTCTTTTCAATGACAAGGATACTGATAATATCGAGAGCTTAAAAGCAACGGTCGCTCTGTTGCCCAATGTTGAGCAGCTTCAATATGCACCGGTATTTTTTAATGAGGAAGTTGGCGATGAGATAGCGGAATGGTTCAGTCATCAGCGTATGGTTCCCACATTCTTTTTCGTAGACCCGTGGGGCTATAAAGGTCTATCCCACAATCTCGTTTCCTCAATAATTAAAGATTGGGGTTGCGACTGCGTATTCTTCTTTAACTATAACAGAATTAACATGGGCGTTAATAATTTGGCTATTGAGCCGCATATGTTGTCGCTGTTCGGAGAAAAACAATTGACACAAATACGCGATAAAGTTGCTAATGCTAACTCCAACGAGAGAGAAGCAATTATAATACAGGCTTTATGCTATGCCTTCAAGGAGAACGGACAAAAATATGTTTTGCCGTTTCGATTCAAAAATAACGAAGGAACGCGTACCAGCCACCATCTGATTTTTATTACAAAGAGCTTTCGCGGGTATGAAATTATGAAAGAAATAATGCACAAAGAAAGCTCAGACAAATCGAATGAAGTCGCTTCGTTTGAATACAATCCCCGTGATTTGCATGGTGTCAAGCAGCTGTCGTTGTTCGATATGCTTTCGCGTCCGCTTGAAGATTTGCAAGGGTTGCTACTCCAGCGTTACGCAGGTCAAACTATTGATTTTATAAAACTCTATGAAGAACACAGCGTAGACACCCCATATATTAAGAAACACTATAAGGAAGTATTACGCTCCCTGTTTGACGCGGGAAAAATTACAGCAGTAAGTACAAAAACACATAAACCGCCGACAAGAGGTTTTGCCGATGAAATGAGAATCACATTCGGAGGTGTGAAATGAAAACTACAAAAATCGAATGGACAGACAAGACTTGGAATCCTGTAACCGGTTGCACAAAACTGTCAACGGGCTGCGCTCATTGTTATGCAGAAATAATGGCGAACAGGCTTCACGCTATGGGCGTGGCTAAATACGCGAATAAATTTACCCCTACGCTACACGATGACGTTCTTGACGAACCGTTGAAATGGAAAAATTCGCATACGGTCTTTGTTTGCTCTATGGCAGACTTGTTCCACGATGCTGTGCCGTTCGATTTTATTGATAAAGTGATGGACACCATTAGACAAACAGGGCATCATCGCTATCAGATTTTAACAAAACGAGCCGGTCGTATGGCGGAGTATTTTTCACAAGCAAGTCTTCCTGATAATGTTTGGCTTGGTGTAACCGTCGAGGCTTCGTCTGAAATATCGCGCATTGATTCTTTGAGGAGCTTGCAAGCCGCAATTCGTTTTATATCGTGCGAGCCGCTTATAGAAGACCTTGGAATTATTGACCTTACAAATATTGACTGGGTTATTGTCGGAGGAGAAAGCGGAGTAAAAGCTCGCCCGATGAAACCGGAATGGGTTCGCTCCATTATGAAGCAAGCCGATGAACAGGGGTCAGCGTTCTTCTTTAAACAATGGGGAACTTGGGGTTCTGACGGCGTTAAACGGAATAAAAAAGCTAACGGGAAGGCGCTTGACGGCAAGATTATTCAAATGATGCCGCAACTTGCGAGGGTGGTCAAATGAAAAAGAAACTAATTGAAGTAGCTCTGCCGTTGGAAGCGATAAACACACAATCCGCCCGGGAGAAGTCCATTCGCCATGGGCATCCGTCCACGCTACATTTATGGTGGGCGCGGCGGCCGTTGGCTGCGGCTCGCGCCGTAATTTGGGCATCGCTTGTTGACGACCCCTCAAGCCTGCCGGAGCAATTCCCGACTGAAGAAGAACAAAACGCCGAGCGTAAGCGGCTTTTCGATATACTCACCGAACTTGTTAAATGGGAAAATTCTAACAATCAGACGGTGCTTGACGCGGCGAAAGCCGAAATAATGAAGTCCACCGACAATAATCCGCCTGCGCTGCTCGACCCGTTCGCGGGCGGCGGCGCGATTCCGCTTGAGGCGCAGCGACTCGGACTTGAAGCCCATGCCAGCGACCTTAACCCCGTTGCGGTTATGATAAACAAAGCGATGATAGAGATACCGCCGAAGTTCGCGGGACAGCCGCCTGTGAACCCAGACGCGCGAGTAAGCAGTATGTCCAATAATTGGACTGGCGCACAGGGGCTTGCCGAAGATGTGCGCTATTACGGCGAATGGATGAAGCAGAAAGCGTTTGAGCGTATCGGGCATCTATATCCGAAGGTTAAAGACGAACATGGGCAGGAGCGCACTGTTATAGCATGGATTTGGGCGCGGACGGTGAAATGCCAAAACCCGGCTTGTGGGTGTGAAATGCCACTTTTTAGGTCTTTTGCATTGTCAAAAAGAAAAGGTAAAGAATTTCACATTGAGCCAACAATAGAAAACGGTTTTGTATCGTATAAAGTAAAACAAGGTAAACGAGAGGAAGGTACAGTTAATAGAAAAGGAGCAAAGTGTATTTTCTGCGATACCCCTGTTGAATTTCCGTATATTAGGGATGAAGGAAAAGCTGGGAGAATAAGCACCCGTCTTGTTGCGATTGCTGCTGAAGGCAAAGGTAGTCGTATATATCTATCTCCATGTAACGAACAGCTCAAAGCCGCGCAAATACAGAAACCAACTGATTTTCCTGATGCAGAGTTACCAAACAATCCAAGAGATTTCAAAACTCCGAATTACGGGATGACTTCGTTTGCATCGTTATTCACAAACCGACAGTTGACTACGCTTACTACTTTTAGTGACCTTTGTACCGAAACACGGTTTCAAGTATGCAGTGATGGCGGTAATGAGGAATATGCTAATGCGATTATGGTTTATCTCTCATTTGTGATTGATAAAATGGCCGATTTAGGAAATGCACTTAATCGGTGGGAACCAAACGCTCAATGTCCTCGTCAACTATTTGCTCGTCAAGCTATACCTATGATATGGGATTTCGCAGAAAGCAATCCATTCAGTGAAAGTTCGGGGTCATGGAGCGTGTTTTTGAATAATTTGATGAATAGTTTTAAATCTGGGCTTTTCAACTTTCCAAGGGATGTTGAAGGATATGCAAACCAATCAGATGCACAAACAGACAACGGTCTCAACAACATAATGGTTTCTACTGACCCGCCGTATTACGACAATATTGGTTATGCAGATTTGTCAGATTTCTTTTATGTTTGGCTACGAAGAACATTAAAAGAAACTTACCCAGATTTATTCCAAACCATGCTTGTTCCAAAGGCAGAGGAGCTTGTTGCGACACCATATCGTTTTCAAGGCAATTTTGATAAAGCTCGTGAATTTTTTGAAGATGGTATGCTGTTGACGTTCCAGCAAATAAACAAGAACTCAATTGACAGCATACCCGTTACGATTTATTATGCTTTCAAGCAGAGCGAATCGGAAGAATATGGAGACGACACTCGGCAAACTGCTTCGACTGGTTGGGAAACAATGCTTTCGGCGATTATTCAAGCTGGATTTTCAATAACTGGTACATGGCCAATGAGAACAGAAATGGGTTCTCGAGCAATAGGTCAAAACACCAACGCTCTCGCATCCTCCATTGTCCTCGTCTGCCGCAAGCGTCCCACTGACGCGCCAACTACAAGCCGCCGCGCATTTATCAACGAACTGCGGACGGTATTTGCGGATAAAAAAGATGGCCTGTCCGTCCTGCTCTCCGGCAACATCTCTCCTGTGGACTTGCCGCAATCGTCCATCGGTCCTGGCATGGCTGTTTATTCTAAATATTCCGAAGTGCTGGAAGCTGACGGCACAGCCATGAGCGTCAGGGATGCGCTTATATTGATAAATCAAGAGCTTGACGCCTTTCTTGTGCAACAGGAGGGGCGCATGGATACCGAGAGTCGTTTCTGTGTAGCGTGGTTTGAGCAATTCGGGCTTGCCAACGGCAAATATGGCGACGCCGATAATATGGCGCGGGCAAGGCTGGCGAACCTTCAATCTCTCGTAGACGACGGCGTATTGGAATCAGGGCGCAGCATTGTACGGCTGAAAAGACGGGACGAGCTGCCCGAAAACTGGAATTCAGAACGCACGGACACAATATGGACAATAGTGCAGCAGCTTTGCCGAAGTTTTGAAACAAAAGGGCTTGACGCAACCGCGGCGCATATGCTCAGACTATCCGGCATGGACACATCAAAAATAGAAAACGCGAAAAATCTCGCTTACCGCGCCTATATAGCCGCCGAACGTAAAGGCTGGGCTGACGAGGCGCTTGCCTATAACAGCCTTGTCACGGCATGGCCGGACTTGATAGAGCGAATGAATAAATTAAAAGACGTTGCACCTGAACAAATGCAAATCGAATTTTAACGGGAGGAAATCACAATGGCAAATGTCAAATTATCCGCAAGCAATTATGTAGACCAAGGCTTCACGCTCATGCGCGAATATCTCACCGCGTTTGTCGGGCAGGAAATGCTCCGCAAATGGGGGGATAAATGGTGGAGTAATCACGCCTATCCGAGTCTGCCGCCTGTATTCCAAAGTAATCTCCCTAAATTCGGCGATTGGAATACGATTGTGGACAAGCTCGATATTGCGGCTTGTTTCCACATTACAAACAGTAATTGGAACGAAGTATTCAAATACAAGATGACTGCGAAGCAACGCACATGGGCGCGGGAACTTCAGGACATCCGTAATGATTGGGCGCATCCGGCGGGCAAAGGCTTAACTGATGACGACGCAAGCCGGGCATTAGACACGATGGCTCGTTTTATTGAGCCTATCGACATGGAAACAGCCGAGGAAATCCGAAAGCTCTATAGGCTTATTATGTATAAAAACGATGATTCGTCACAGGCATCGCCTGCGACAGCCGCGCCGGTTACGGCGGCGGCATCTTCTTCTACATCTATGACTTACGCCCGTCCGTGGCGACAGATTGCCGAACCGCACCCGGATGTAGCGCAGGGCAGATACCGCCAAGCCGAGTTTGCGGCCGACCTCTCTCAAGTCTTGCGGGGAACGGCTATGCCGGAATACCAAGACCCGGTGGAGTTTTATGCCAGAACATATATAACCAATGGTATGCGGGGTATGCTGACCAAAGCCGCGCAGCGCGTCGCCGGAAAAGGCGGCGAACCCGTTATCCAATTAAAAACCGCTTTCGGCGGCGGTAAAACCCACAGTATGCTTGCGCTTTATCACATGATGCGTGTTGCTTCGCCGGAGGCATTAAACGGTATATCGGCTATTATGCAGCAGGCCGGCATCGAAAGTATGCCAAAGGTCAATGTGGCTGTTTTAGCTTGCCAAGCCATTGACCCGATGAAATGGCGCAGACCGAATAATTTCCCCGGCATCACCGTACATACGCTTTGGGGCGAAATGGCGGCTCAGCTTGCCGAACAGAGCGGTGACGCAAAACTTTACGAACTCGTAAAAGATAACGATGCGAAAGGCATAGCTCCGGGTTCTGATACTTTACGCCAGCTGCTTGATAAATGCGCCCCCTGTATGATTCTGATTGACGAGCTTGTTGCTTATGCCCGTAAGCTTTATGGGTATAAAGCGGGCGACATTCCGGCGGGGACGTTCGAGAATATTTTATCGTTCGTGCAGGAACTTACCGAAGCCGCTCGTGCCAGTAAAAACAGTATTGTTGTAGCGTCTATCCCTGAATCGGAAACAGAAACAGGTGGCGAAGCCGGAGATATTGCTTTGGCGAGCATAGAAAAAACATTTGGCCGCATGGAAGCTATTTGGAAGCCCGTTGTCGCGGAAGAAGGTTTTGAAATCGTTCGCCGCAGACTGTTTAGGAAAATTTCAGACCAAGCAGCCGTGGATCAGACTTGCAATTCTTTCTCTCAAATGTACCGTGATAATGTAGACTTGTTTCCTGTGGAGTGCCGCGAGGCCGCATATCTTGAAAAAATGAAAAAGTGTTATCCCATACACCCGGAGATATTCGACCGGCTTTATGATGATTGGGCAACATTAGACGGCTTTCAGCGTACTCGCGGTGTTTTGCGTTTCATGGCCGCCGTTATCCATGAACTTTATTCCACGAATGACGGCGGGGCAATGATAATGCCCGGCTCAATCGTCTTTGGGAAAATGCAAATACGGGAAGAATTGATACGTTATCTCTCGCCCGGTTGGGATGCTATTATCGAAAACGAAGTGGACGGCAGGCGAGCCGTACCCACTTCACAGGATGGCAAGAGTAGTCATTATGGAAAATATTTTGCTCACAGCAGAATAGCGCGTACAATTCTGCTCGGAAGCGCTACCGGCACAAAGGAGCAGCGCGTCCGTGGTTTACACGCAGGCAACATCAGGCTTGGCGTTGTCCAGCCGGAGGAGCATATATCAACATACAATGACGCACTTTCTAAACTCGCGTCTGAATTGACTTTCTTATACAGCAGCGCAGACCAACGGTATTGGTATGATACCCGTCCGACTTTGAAAAAGACCGTCGCTGAACGTGCCAAATTGCAGAATGCTGATGATATTCTATTTGAAATAGAAAAGGTCTTGAAAAACGCATGTAAAAATAAAGAACCGTTTGACGCTGTGCATATAGCTCCCCCAAGTTCGGGCGATGTGCCGGATCAACCGTCAATCCGTCTTGTTATTTTGGCGCCTTCGTTAGTACACAAACGCGACAAAGATGATTCTCCGGCTATGGATGCTGTTTGTGAGTATTTAGAATATCGCGGCAGCGCACCGCGGATGTATCGTAATATGATTCTTTTCCTTGCGCCGGATGAAAGTGTTGTTTCTCAACTGAAACAGGATATGCGGATGCTAATGTCATGGCGCGCTGTTGACAAAGAGGCGGATTCCCTAAATCTTGATAATGGTCAGAAAAAGGAAGTAAAAGAGGCAATCCAGCAGTTTGAAAAAATTGTTAATGACCGTGTTCAAGAAGCGTATCAACATTTACTTGTCCCCACTCAGCACGGAACATCACCTATTGTATGGGAAAAGCTTGTTGTTCAAGGCGAAAACCCGGTGAAAAAGGCAGCTCAAAAGCTACAGTCTGACGATTTTATGACGGACGCATTTTCCCCGAAAATACTCGTACAGGAAATGTCTCAAAACAACCTATGGAAAGATTCAGAAAAGCTGCCTATTCGTGAGTTGTGGGAGGATTACACTCGCTATCTATACCTATACAGGCTTGCTGATTATTCCGTATTGATAAAGGCTTTAGAGGCGGGCATTAAATCCGGTGATTATTTTGCTTACGCAGACGGGCAAGATTCAACCGGTCGTTATCAAGGATTGTGCTTCGGAGACATTGGTTATTTACACATAACACAAGACGGCTATTTGGTTAAGACAGAGGCGGCAAGACAGCAAATTGAAAAAGATAACGCCGAACGCGAAGCTGAAAGACAGCGCAACCAAGGCGGCAACGGCGCACCTGTTGGCGGTGAAAGCGATGATACCCCTGACGATAGAGTATCCGAACCGGGGCAACCACCGATTTCCACGCCAATCAAGAAAAACACACACTTTTTTGGTAGCGTAAAAATCGACGCCAATAAACTCGGCTCCACAGCGGGGACGATAAATACTGAAGTGCTACAACATTTGAGCAAATTAACCGGCGCACAAGTAAATATTACCCTTGATATTCAAGTAAGTATCCCTGACGGTGTGCCTGATGATATTGCGCGTACAATCCGCGAAAATTGCAAAGTATTAAAGTTCGATAACAGCGAATTTGGTAATGATTAGGATTTTTGGAGGAGTAAGTATATGCAGGACATCACAACGATGGCGAATGCTCACTATGTCCTACAGCGCGATATTCCGTTGAAACTGGTGTAAGGGGGAGAGCGATGTGTCAAAAATAGGAAGAAATGAACCGTGTCCCTGTGGAAGCGGAAGGAAATACAAGAAATGTTCCTGCTCTATACAAAGCGGAGAAACGGATCAGCAACAGAAAGCCATAAGCAGCTTGGCTGGCTACATTGAGTTACTAAAAGATTATCCGGCATCTTCTGGGTATGTTTATAGGGGCGAACACAGCTACCTTGACGAAAATAAAAATGTCCGTAGACACAAGGAACGGTTGTCCAGTGCTTTCCATAAGCACAAGCAAACATCCCCCGGTAGCGGATACTTCCCGGACTTCATGGAACCGATTAACGATTTCTATTCAGAGGTCGGCCATAATATTGCCGACGACGCGAAGAAGGAGTTTCTATCGTTCTCCCAGCACTATGGGCTGAGAACAAACTTACTGGACATTACCAGAAATCCTTTGGTAGCCCTATTCTTTGCTTGCTTCGGGGATCATGATGAAGGCAGTGTTCATATTTTTGACAACAGTCACTTCATCAACATAACCAAAATCATTCAAGAATCTCCTATGGAAAACATCACCGATATATTAGCTGACGGGAACCCAGCGGCACTTAAAGAATTACGCTCTATAATGCAGACTCTCTTTAAGAAGCACAGTATAAGAGTTAAGTCTGGAGCTATTGCGCCCGGTGAACCGGTTCCTGTCTGTAGAAAAGACATTGGTAAACCTTGTTTTATCGCTGTGGGAGTAACCTATATTGAACACATAATGTTCAGCTTGTTCTGTTACACAAGGGACAAGTACATCGAAAACGGGGGCAGTGCCGATAAAGTTAGTGACATCACCTACGATGAACTGATTAAATCCTGCGAAGATGAAATAGTCACGAGTGGATCCCTTGTAGGCAAGGGAATTACTGGGCACGAACATTTTGAATTATTGCTTACTGAACTGAGCAACGTAAGCCGTGTCGTAAAGGAAATGGCTTCGTTGACTAAAGATAACTCGGTATATTACGTGAGTTTCCTTCATTATTGCTTGAGCAGCGATTGCGAACCTACCAAAGACGGTAATAGGAACTTAGATGCTTACATGGATTTCTTACCGCCTATGGTATATAAGCCAGCAACCCTATTTGAGAGAGCAAGACTACAGAGGGGATATTTTATCTACCAGCCGTATATGCGCTTAGAAGGAAACCCCAACGACATCTTATTTCCATTCCCGAACGTCTTGAATAAGCAAGGGCTGGAGATTCCCATTAGTGGGGCGAAGGAAATAATAAAAGAATTGGATAATCTCAATATCAACCAAGGCACATTATTCGGAGACCCCGACAACATTGCGAGATATATAAAAGGCAAGCACGGAGGGTAGGTTATTCCATGAAACTGTCACTGTCACGAACGGCAAGAAGGAGTTTATCTAACTATGTTATATGAATACACATTATCCGCCCAGCGGGAGGATTTTTATAACATCACCGCGCAAGTCCGTGAAGCCGTCGCCAAAAGCGGCGTAGCAAATGGCATCGCAGTAATTTTTTGCCCGCATACAACGGCCGGAATAACGATAAATGAGAATGCCGACCCGGACGTAGTGCATGATTTACTCATCGGACTGAACAAAGCATTCCCCGACCGCCCGGAGTTCCGGCATGGCGAAGGCAACAGTGCGGCGCACTTGAAAGCGTCGGCGATGGGGTCGAGCGCGAGCATTATTATCGAAAACGGCAAGCCATTGCTTGGAACGTGGCAAGGACTATATTTCACGGAGTTCGACCCGCCAAGAAATCGTAAATTTTATGTGAAAGTGATTGGTGGATAATATGAAATGGTATGAATTATACGACCGCGAACACGAACCAACCGAGGCACAAATACACGATTTTATAGCCACACCGCTGTTTGATGCGTTAGATGGACATTTGCGGCAGACATACAAAGTCAAGCCGAAGCTGGCATACAGCGGTTGTAAAATGGGCGGCGACGACTGGATGGGTTGGAATATAAAATACAAGAAAAGCGGCAAGTCACTAACTACTATTTATCCCAAGCAGGGCTATTTGCTCTTGTTGCTGGCGATTGGTGCGCGTGAAATGAATGAGGCAGAACTCCTCATGCCATCTTGCACCGCCTATATACAGGAGCTTTTTGCTGTAGATCCGGTGGCAGGCACAAAATATCTTGCAATCGAATTGCGCGACGAACAGGTATTGCATGATGTAAAGAACTTGATTGAAATTCGGGTTAAAACGAAGAAAGGCGGATGAACATGAATCAAGAAATCATTAAAAGAGCGGGCGAAATCATAGCGGCGAACACCGTCAAAAACGGCACATACAATAACGAGATTTGCAACCTGTCCCTTATTGATGAGGACGGCTATCCGACCACATCTGTCATTACACCGGCAAAGTCGGACGGGTTAAAAGCGGTTTATCTCTGTACAGGGCTTGAAAGCAATCACGCCCGGCGAATTGCAAAAAATATGCGCGCCAGTATGTCGTTTACATCTACCGAATACTGCGTAAACCTCGTTGGCGATATTGAGGTCATTACCGATGCCGCTGTCAAAAGCGAAATGTGGTATGACGGTTTGGCGTATCACTTCCCAGGCGGCGATACCGACCCGAATTATTGCGTGCTGAAGTTCACAACAAAGCGGTACAAGCTGTTTATCGACGGCGAAGATGTGGCGGGGAGGATAGAGTAATGGGAAAATCAATATTTTACTGCGAGTACAAACTTAAAAAAGGCGCATCCGTGACGGACTTTTTATGTGCATCCGAAAAATTGAATAACGAGTACATTTCCAAGCAAAAAGGTTACATCTCATGGGAGCAGCTTAACGACGGCGACACATGGATTGACCTCCTTGCCTTTGAAACGATGGAGGATGTGAAAACATTTGAGGCAAATTCTGAGGCAAACCCGAATGAATTATCTTTGAATTTCTACTCGTTCATCAATATGCCGAGTTGCAAAGCGCGGTATTATAGCGTGGAGCGGAGTTATGGGGGAATAGAATGAAACCGAAAGAAAAAGCCGAACGGCTACATAAAAAGGTCAATACATTTTTTCTGTCGTGCGTGGGCACAGACGGCTACCCGCTGACGAAGGCGGTCGTTCCCGGTAAACACAGGGAATCGCTGTCCGAACTTTATTTCTGCACGAACACATCCTCGAAATTTGCCGGCGAAATAAGCAAGAACTCCAGAGCCGGCATTTATTTTTACAGTCGCAAGCTGATTATATGGCAGGGTTGCCATCTGAAAGGCAACATGGAAATTGTGACCGATATGGACGTTAAGGAAAAATATTGGGATAACAAATACAAAGGCGCCTACGAGCAGGGAACTTTCACCGACCCCGATTTTTGCGTACTTCGGTTTACACCTAAATTAGGGCGGTTTTATGCAGACTTCACGATTGCGGATTTTGATGTTTAACACAGGAGGAAAACACCGATGGCAATAAGTATTTTTGATAATAAAGCGGTTATTCCGACCGATGATATGGTTGCCGCTGCCCTTGCTGAATCGTTTGTCATATGGAATGAACTTCAAAGCCATATGCGGGAAAGCTACCCGGACGTTACGAGCGAATGGAAGCATTACGGCAAAGCCTCGGGCTGGGTACTCAAGCTGTTCAGCAAAAAGCGCAATCTTCTATTTTTCATTCCCAAAGATGGTTGCTTCAGGCTTAGGTTTGGAGCAAGTGAAAAAGCAGTGCCGCATATTGAAGCCGCTGATTTGCCGGATGAAGTAAAAGAAGCCGTGCGTATCGCTACACCTTATGTTGAAGGGCGAAGTTTTGATTTGGATATAAGCTCCGGCGACATGAAGGTTATGGCGTATATGAAGGACAGGAAATTGGTTGATGTAGGCTTAGTTCATGGCCGGCAGATTGAAACAGCGAAGACGTTGGTTCAAATAAAGTTTGAGAATTAGCAGAGAATAATTAAAAGGACGGATAGCTATATGCCGGATTTGCTTGATAAAACAGGATTGTTGAAGTACGAATTTACCGGCAAGGCTAATCTATATCAGGAAGGCGATGTGGGTAGTTGGCATTTTGTTTTCTTCCCCAAGGATTTGGCAAAAGAAATACGGGGAAATCACAAATGGCAGGAAGAAGGCTGGGGGCGGATGAAAGCAACGGTGAGAGTAGGCACAACCGAATGGAGAACCTCAGTCTGGTTTGACACGAAAAATGATACATATTTACTTCCGGTCAAAAAAGAAATAAGACGAAAAGAAAATATAGAAATTGCCCAAGATGTTGACGTTGCAATTTGGGTGTAAAATGAGGAGGAAGTCACCAATGGCACAAGATAAAATCACATTCGAGCAATTCATTGAAGCGGTAGACGCTGAAAACAAACCATTTGTTCAAGATTTACATAACTACCTACTTGAAAACGGTTGCAAGGTCATGTTTGAAGAAAAGAAAAGCGGCTACCTCGCTTCTTACAAATATGGCAAGCCGCCGAAAGCAGTGCTTAATTTCGTTTTCAGAAAAATCGGTATGCTTACACGCATATACGGTGAACGGATAAACGGCTATCCCGATTTTTTGAATACCCTGCCGAAAGAAATGGTAGAGTCCATTGAGAAAGCCGGCATATGCAAGCGGTTAGTTCACAACACTTGCAGCCCCAAATGCACAGGCTACGATTTTATGATTGGAGACGCGCATTTTCAAAAATGCAGGTACAACTGCTTTGAATTTCTTATGACAGGAGAAAGCAATCCTTACATCAAGGCGTTTGTCGAACATGAATTGAAAGAACGATTATAACGGGAGTGACGAAATGAACGAAATCATCCGCAAACGAAAATCTATAAGAAAATATGCCCCAACGCCTTTGGATGCCGCCACACTTGAAAAAGTGCGAAAGTGTATTGAAAAGGTCACACCGCTTTACCCGGATATACGCTACACAATTGAAATTACAAGCAAAACCAAAGGTCTTTTTAATATAAAAGCCCCGCACTACTTAATATTCAAGAGCGAAGAAAAGGACGGAGCTTACGAGAACATTGGATTTATCGGGCAGCAATTGGACTTGTTCTTTTCCGAATCGGGACTTGGCGCGTGCTGGCTAGGAGCATCAAAGCCAGTGGACAAAGACACATCTGACAGTAATTGCATAATTTGTATGTCTTTCGGAAATCCCGCAGAGCCTTTACACCGCAATGTTGCCGAATTCAAACGCAAGCCGCTGTCTGAAATTAGCGAAGGGGCTGACACCGCATCAAGTGCGGTGCAGGCTCAGTTAGAGGCGGCGAGACTTGCCCCCAGCGGCGTGAACGCGCAAAACTGGTATTTTATCGCCGAGAATGGGAAAATCCATTGTTACCGCAAGAAAGCAAACCCGATATTGGGATTCATTTATAATAAGCTGGCGTGCATCGACATGGGAATTGCCCTGTGGCACATAGCAGCGGAGCGTGATGGCTTTAGCTTTGCGAAGGAAACGGGAATTGCCGAACGGAAGTGGCATGTTTATATGGGGACTGTCGGAGGCGAAACAAAATGAACATTGTAACCGTAACCAATGAAAACTTAGAGCAGGAGCATATTTGCTGCGCCATTTCTAACAACAAGGACTGCCAGGTAGCCGCAAAAAAGTCATGGCTATCGGAGCATTTCGCGGACGGTCTTGTATTCAAAAAGTGTGATGTGCGCGGGAAGTGTTTTATAGAATATATCCCCGCCGAAAAAGCGTGGTGTCCTATCGAAGCGAACGGATATATTTTCATCAATTGTTTTTGGGTGTCGGGGCAATTCAAAGGGCAAGGATATTCTACTCTACTTTTGGATGAATGTATCAATGACAGTAAAGCGAAAGGCAAACACGGGCTTTGTATTCTATCGTCAAAAAAGAAAATGCCGTATCTATCAGACCCGAAATACTTACGGTATAAAGGCTTTGTTGTTGCAGATACAGCGGAACCGTATTACGAGTTGATGTATTTGCCGTTTGAAGCGAATGCTCCAAAGCCGTGTTTTAAGCAGTCTGTCAAAACGCCGAAAATCAATGAACAGGGATTTGTTTTGTACTACGCCAATCAATGCCCGTTCACGGCGAAATATGTTCCGCTTATTGAAAACGCGGCAAAGGAGAAATCAATTCCCTTCCAAGCGATACGCTTTGAAACAACGGAGGAAGCGCAAAACGCTCCCGCCCCGTTTACTTCATACAGTTTGTTTTATAACGGCGAGTTCGTAACTAACGAAATCATGTCGCTTCAAAAATTCGAGAAGCTGTTGGGGGAAAAGGGGTTATGGATAAAAAAATAATCGAAATCTACGAATCCCTGCTCGCCCATTACGGCGACTTAAATTGGTGGCCTGCAAAAACGCCCTACGAGGTCATGGTCGGTGCGGTGCTGACACAAAACACCGCATGGAGCAACGTGGAGAAGGCTATCGCCAACTTCGGCGATAACCTTACGCCTGAGTTTGTGTTAAACGCAAATATAACGGAGCTGGCGGAAATAATCCGCCCCGCCGGGTTCTTTAACCAGAAGACAATTTATTTGAAATCGGTGACGGAATGGTTCATGAGATATAACTTCGATGTGCCAACGGTTCAGCGTGAGCCGTTGGAAAAGCTACGCCCGGAGCTGCTTTCGGTAAAAGGTGTCGGCAAAGAAACCGCCGATTCGATATTGTTATATGCTTTTAACTTCCCGACCTTCGTGGTAGATGCTTATACGGTCCGGCTCTGCGACCGCTTTCCGGTTGACGCCGGGAAGGGTTATGATGCGGTTAAAATGTATTATGAAAGCAATCTTCCGCAAAGTGCGGAGGGTTATAATAATTACCACGCTCTTATCTTAATCAACGGAAAAGACCATTGCCGGAAGAAACCGTCATGCGATGACTGCCCGTTATATGATGCTTGCGGGAGGTTTGATTTATGAGCAGACAAAACATAATTTGGACGCATAAAACTCCCGTAGTAAAAGATATTCCCTTCAAGGTCATAACGGCTATAAATCTCCGCGCCGTTCCCTTTATGTACAATTGGTATTCAAACCTTGAAAAGAATATCCGGTATGTAGGTTTTCAGATACCAACCGTTGCATTTTTAAATTCGCCAAACACATACGAATTGCTAAACCATCCTTATTGTATTCAAGAAGCAAATAAGACCGGGCGCGACAGTATACAGGCTTTTGTCATCGAAGAATTTACCGACGAAGCGGCGTTGCAGATTATTTTTAAAAGCCATCCGGCTCATCTGCATTTCAAAGACTGGACATACACGCAAAAAATACGTTTAATAAAAATTTGCGACAAGTATATCCAAGAACACTCCCGTCAAGGAAAACGTACTGATTTAATGGATGTTTCAACTTATGCCCAAAATGACGACGACAATTTACAAGACGATTTAACTTGTGCCCAAAGTGAAGCTACTCCCAAACTGGCGGACAAATCAAACCGTCCTTATATCCGTAATGTTATCGCCGAGCAGCTTGGCATATCGGCATCAGCGTTCAAGAGGTACAGGCAAATTACTAAACTTGACGACGGCGCGCTTGATGTTCTTGCCATGGGAGTGGATGATGGCTGGGTGGATTCTACGGCGGTTCACCGGGTTGCACAATTAAATCAATGCGAAAGAGCTGTTATAATAGACCTGATGAAAAGCGATGCTGAAATTAAAATTAAAGACAGAAGTTTAAAATTGATATACGATAAAAGCAGGGTTGCTAAAAATGACTTGTCGGCGGAGATGATTAAGAAAATGCTATTAGAATCATAGGCGTTACCCGTTGTGCTGCTGTTTTCTCTATTCCTGGTTACAAGGCTTTAACTAACTTGCTTATAAACAAAAGATTGCCCCTGCCGCGACTACTGCGGCAGGGGATTTTTGCGTTCACGCATCTTTTTCACTGTCATTAACTTCCATGCAAGGATTTGGTTCAGTGTACCTGATTTCTATTGGATATTTTTCCGAAATATCCTTAAAAATTTCAAACCGACTGTCGCTGTAATCGGGTATGTCAAGATTACTTTCCATATATATCTTCTTCGCTCGCTGCGATATTTTTGGATTTCTGGTTAAGTGTTCAATGAAATATTCAAAATCCTTTGTAAGTTGATATGTTTTGAAGTCAAGATCATCATTCTTAAAATTGGGTCTATCTAAAGGAACCAAAATTTCCCAACCGCTTGCTTCCTTTTTTATCAAGTCTTCTTGCTCTAATATAGGTTTGTGTGCTCCTATAATATATTCCATGCACAGTTGTGCTAATCGCGACAGGCTGTAAAATTTAGAATCCATGTTTTCAATTACTATATTCAAGAATTCAATGATAACTTTGTTTTTACCTAAAGCATCATTATCTATATCGCGGGCACTAAGTTTTTTTAGTTTTTCAATCGCCAAATTTGAAAAGCCGGTGATTAAGTGGAATTCTTCATTTCCGGGAGCAACACCCGTCACAAGTTCGTCTATGCTTATTTCAAAGTGTGAAGCCATTGGTTTTAAATGTTTAAATTCCGGTGTAGTAGAACCATTTGCCCATTGGCTCACAGTTTGTTGTTTAACACCTAATATACTTCCAAGCTTAGTCATTGATACTGATTTACTTTCTAACAAATCCCTAAGTTTTTTTGCAAATGCGCTGTCATAACCCGATTCTCTTGTAGTTTTCATAAAATAACCTCCCATATACTTGTTACTTGTGATTACCACAAGCATATTGACATAGCTCAAATTCTTGTGGTAATATATTGCTACAAGACAATAGTAGCACGAGTTATCTGCTTTGTCAATACTAACTTAGCGGAAAAGGATGATGTTCAAAGATGTTTCGATTTATTTCACGACACACACAGGTTCACAGAGGACACGACCCTCCGTCAAAACCATACATACTCAAATTTATAAATTTATTAAACGGGAGGCTAAATTTATGTTACGTGACAAAATGCTCGCCATTATAAGCGAGTTGAATGACGAAATAGTAGAACGGTATGAACTTATAATGTGTATCGCTATCGCGCTACTGGCATCTTTAAACCTGTTTATATTGGGTGAAACCGGGCAGGCGAAAAGTTATGCCATTAACAAATTTAGAGAACGCATCAAAGGAGCTATACAATTTGAGCGACTGTTGACGAAGCAGAGCGACGAAACAGATTTGTTTGGACATATAGACATACCCAGCTTAATTGCAGGTAGTCCCAAAATTAACACAACAGGTATGATTCCAGAAGCTCATATCGTTTTCTTAGACGAAATCTTCAAGTGTAATGAAGGTGTGTTAAACGCTCTGCTCACAGCATTTCACGAAAGAAAATACACTAATCAGGGTGAAATTGTAAATATTCCGGTTATATCATTTATGAGTGCTACTAATCCGGACGAGATCCCCAATTTTAACAACCCTGAAGAAAAAATACTTCGCCCCCTGTATGACCGGTTACACTTAAAAATCGTTACGCATGACATCCAGAGCCGCGAGGAAAGACTGCGTATGCTAAAACTCAAACGAAGTAAAGCAAACGAAGAAATGACCGCAACGATTACGCTGGACGAGTTACGTGCCATGCAAGCCGAAACTGCCTCCGTAATAATTTCCGAGAAAATCGACGAACTTATGGACAAGATTTTATGCGAGCTACGTAGGCGCGGCATTCATGTTTCCGATCGCAAGTTCCTGAACTACTATCCTATCGCGCAAGCACAGGCATGGTTAAATGGACGGGATTTCGTCACAGATGCCGACCTAATTGTATTGAAATATTATTTTTGGACTGAAGTCGCTGAAATAGCTACCATTGAGAAAGTTTTAGAACAGTTTTGCGTCAACCCTGTTCAAGAACAACTCAAGGAGATAACGCAAATGGCAGGGGAAAGTTATGACGAATTCAAAGCTAACGTATGCACTAAGCCCACGAAAGCACTGATGAAATTGCGCGGCGAACTTCTGCGTTTGTACGCCACGCTTACACAGACGGAAGCCAGCGCTTTTAATACCGATGGTAAAGCCGCCGTCGCCAAAGCTATTGATAATCTTGAGAAAATCTCTAAAACCGCGCATCAGAAGTGCAGCCTAACCTACGCGCCATTACCCGAACTTTTGGCTTTACAGGGGGGACACGCATGAGACAGACCATTTATAAATCTATGGATGAATTCCGTAGTTCTGACCTGTTCCAGCGTATCATCGGCGATACTCCGGCAAAAGTTAATGTCCGCATACTGCTTTCCACTCTTCTTGAAACAATGATCTACACTGACCTTCGCACGAAGGTTAGTGCAGGGCTTGATGAAATAGAGGCTGAGGGTTCTGCAAAATTAAGCACATTCCCAGCTCTGGTACAAGACCTATTCCAAGCCTTCTACAGCCTTAATCCCCGGCGCAGTGATACCGAAACACTTACCGCCACCGCGAGGCAATTTAACGCCGAAATAATAGACTTTATTATGAGCAGCGATAAATATCACATCCTAAAATCTTCATGTGAGGGACGGGAACTCCCGGCTTATGAAGCTATCCGCGAGTTCGCTGAGTGTATGCTTGACAAGCTGGATGAATTGCTGAACACCGACAGCGGCGGCAATGCCGCAAAAGCGATTGACGCCCTTAAACAGCAATGCGAGCAGTTAAAGACAGATATATTAGATGCGATAGAAAGCGGCGACCTCGCCGCCGAAGACAGCATACTTAGTATGGCGGCGGCTCATGCGGGCAAGGAACAGCAAATGGAACGGCTTTCTGAAATGATTAGCCAAAACATAGGCAAAAACAAGGATGGTATACAGTCCGCCGTCGCGTCCGCCGCGCAAAAAGCACAGGAAGTCTCTGATGTTATAAAAGCGTGGGGGAACGGCGAAAACAATCCCACTGCTTTAAAGCAGAACGCGGAACTGTTACGCCGGGTACAGAACTCTACAAAACTACGCGAAATTGTCAAATATTTGGGGCGATACCTGGAACTGCTCGACAACGCCCGCAAGAGCAGTTACAGCTTCGGCCGCGGCGATAAATACGACATTGTGCTGGGCAACGATTTCACCCGCGCCATATCGTCCGAATACGCATATTTAGCTTTGCCGGAGACGGTTTCTCTTTTCATACAGAAGGTACAGCGGAAAAACCTGAAACAATACCGCAAGCGGGAGCGCGTAACTAAAGGCCATGGCGATGTCGTTGTTTGCATTGATGAATCCGGCTCTATGGCAGGCGACCCGATAGCATGGGCGAAAGCCGTGGCTCTGGCACTACTGGAGTACGCCACTCAGAATAAGCGCAGTTGCGCTATCGTGCGGTTCGCATCGGCAAATTCAATAGTGACGCACATTTATAAACCAGGAAACTACACAACTGACGATATTTTTAAGTTTGCAGAATCATTCCTTTGTGGAGGCACAAATTTTGAAGCTCCGCTTAAAAAGGCTGTCGCGCTTATAAAGCGTGAAAGTTTCGAGAACGCCGACATTGTGTTTATAACAGATGGCGCGTGCGCTGTCAGTGACAAATTTACCGAATTCTTTCGCGACAAGAGCAAGCAACTCAAATTCAAAGTCACTGGCATAGTCATAGATTCGGATATACCGGGCATGGATTTTAGTCTTACGCCGTTTTGCGAACAGGTATATCGGCTGAGTGAATTAACAGGCGACGATGTAGCGGCAGATATAATCAAACGGAAATATCGATAAAATCAAGCAAAGAGCCGTACCAACGGTGCGGCTCTGCTATAAATAATAAGTCCGGGAGGGTATAGGGAATATGGATAAAATTACTGTAGAAGAAATGTTTGCGGTCAAGAATGACGGCAGCGGTGTGTTGGGCAAAATAGTTTATTTTAGCTTGTCAAACGTTCTTATTGAACGCGAGGAGCTTGTTCAAATCTGCAAAGACTTAAATTTGCCGGTAACGATGGGGGCGCGTTGTAGTGAAATTGACGCCTTCCGCACCGCCACATCAGATATACGCAAAAGAATAACTGAGCAAATAGGCGGTAAATTATATGTGCGAAAAATATACTGCCGTGACAATAATAAATCTGTAAATGAAATATCACGCGAACTTGTCTGCGAAACATTGGAGCAAAAGACCAACGGATACCAAAAACTGGCTAACATTTATTATACAAAAGACAGCGGCTCTTTCGATTATACCATAGAAGATCACAGCTCAGGCTTTAATGTTGTCGGATACTGCGAAGAAGCACGGGATTTGTTCGAGTTATACAAGATATGTGTCGGAAGGGATCAACTTGAAAACCTCATTGATGTCTACTTGGCGTGCATGGAATGTTTGAAAATGAATGTTCACGGGAAAGTGTATTTTATACCCAAAAAGAATATGCACATGATCGATGTGTTTGAGGTATTCATTGAAACTATAGACGCTAACAATAAACGCGGCCGCAGTCGTCAATTAAATGTAAATAGCTTGTTTGTTGCCGATAATACCAAGCAGCGCGGTAAGTTAGCGAATGAATTTTATCATAATGCCCGTCAGGAAATAGAAAATTATATTAAACGCTTTGAAACAATGATAGCGTCAAACTCGTCAAATCCCGCGCTTTTAGAGCGCTGGGCAAACAAGGCCGCTTCATTGCAGGAGAAAAAGTCTGAATATGAGGCTCTGTTACATAGTGAACTTAACGAATTGGATGATGACTACCAAGAACTGTGTTTCTTAACGGATGAATTAAGGCTCAGGGTGAATAAATTACGACAGGAGAAAACGACATGACGGTAACGAAAAGACGCAGAGTGGTGGGGACGGGGGTAAAGTCCCCCGTCCCCGGTAATGCGGCTAAAACCGGTCACAAGCCCGGATATATCCTGGAAATGCCGCTTAATATTAGATTTTGGTTTCGGTACTGCCATCTTGGCGTAGGAGGTGATTTTATACTTAAACTAAAACAGTTCGCCCTGATGGGAAATTGTAACCGTACCAGACAAAACGAGGTGCATCCAACCATCAATAACAGAAACGAAAACAAATCTATCCACAAGGAGGAAAACACCATGTCTACACAATTTGCCGGCTATTCGGATGCTTTTGCGTCTACCCCCGGTAGCGCACCAGCGGAAGAAAATAAGTTCCACAAACTCGCTCGGGCAATTCGGAAGACCAAGAAGAAAAACAAACTTCTGAAGCGAACAATAAAAGAATTGCGCGAAACCGCAGAAAAACAACGCGTTGCTGATGAAGAGCGGCGCAAAATTGAAGAAACTCGCAAGGATGAACCGACCTTTTTTAAAAAGGTATGCGAGTTTTTCAAAGTTATCGCCCCTGTGATTGTAGCTTTTATCCCAGCTTTTTTGAAAGGTCTGTTTTCGCGCAGAGACGATCAGGACAAATTGGCTGATGATGTAAAAGAGATGAAAGACATTTTATCACGCAAGATTAAGTACGCTTAATTCATTTGACGGACGGGCGCGGCACCGACCGCGTCCCGTCCATAGCAAAATAGCTTCTTCTACTTCAACGCCGGAAATATATACACACAATTTTTTGGAGTTTTCGGCGTTCAAGGCCAGATTTGGGGTTATAAACACCCTGATGATGCGGAAGAAGAACAAGCGAAAGGAGTTGCGATTATGAATTTAACAAAACAAGCGAAAAAAATAATACGCAAAATTTTAAATTATTGTACCGCCATCAACCTCAAAATGGAACTCGATTTTGTCCAAGCGGTGGGTGACCTCTTTATCATTCAAGTTGAACTTGCTCCGGGGACTACGGAGAGCAAGGTGCGTAATATTCTGGGAGATGTTCAGCAGTCTCTTGGTTTGCAATTGCTCGAATTATACAAACAGGGCATGGAGCTTTTCTTTGTGGTATCGGAGTATAACACTTTTGACAATCGCTCACTTGGGATTTTAACCAGCCCGTCATACCCGGAACATACGAAAGGAATGAAATTACCCGTTCCCCTTGGTTTCAACGTCTTGAGAAAACCGATTATCGTTGACTTGGTTTCATATTATAACTGGCTAATAGCAGGGGCGGGCGGTTCCGGTAAAACAACAGCCTTGCAGAACTTGATAGCAAGCCTCATATGGCATTGCTCACCGAAGGATTTGAACCTTGTCATCATCGACGAACCTGCTAATTTAGCGCAGTTTAACGGTCTTCCACATAATTCTTGTCCTGTAATTCATAATGCCGAATCCGGATTTAAGGCAATTATGAAACAGTATAAAGAAATGAAATGCCGCTTTAAATTGAAGGAAGAAAACCCCGATGAGTTTAAGAATCTACCAACAATCGTTAGCCCTATCGATGAATGTGTTTCTCTTGTTGGCGGGTTAAACAAGCAGAAGTCCGAAATACTTGCGAAAGTTATATCCCTTCTTTTGCGAATGGGTAGGCACGCTAAAATATTGTTAATTTTGGCAACCCAAAACCCTTCCCTCGATGAGATGAAATGTGATTTAAGCCCTATTACTTCACGTCTCGCTTTTAAAGTTGGAAAACCGCACCATTCGGTCACTATTTTAGGTGAGGGGGGCGCCGAAAAGCTGTTGGGTAACGGCGAAATGTACTTCATATCCCAGAAACACCCCGGACATATGTATTTGAAGGGTGCGTATATAAGCCCGGAAGAAATTGACAAGGTATGTACCCATGTCTGCGAAAAATGGGAGAATACGGCTTGGGATGACAGCCGCAAATTCATTATTGATTCCGCCGATTTGCAACCGGAGGAGGATGACATTGATGATGATTTGGTTATCGACACGGTGGAAACAACGCAAGAAATTGAAGACAAACTTTTTTCTAAAATTATTATTTGGACCCTGAGCCGCGAAACCGTCGCCGGCAATGCAATCTACTTAGCTTTTAAAGACCAAGATTGCGGAACGCGCAAAGCTGATAGGTTTCTTGAACGGTTATGCAAATACAAAATTGCGGGTGACGCAAAAGCGAAACAAGGTCGAAAGGTTATTCCTACCTGCCTTAATGATTTGTCGGATGAAGTTATTAGTTTTTTGAACCACCACGGCTACACCACAGCGGACATTGAAACGGCCTTCGCCGATAGATGCAAAGGTTCAACGGAATATGATGCTCACGCATAACCAAATGTAACGCAGTAACGGACCCGGCCGCCATGAGTGGCGGCCGGGCAATCCGCATCATTTATTCCAATATGCTGAGTGACGGGAGGCTTACTCCTCCCGGTAAAGCGGGGCCTGCGGGCAACGGTCACAACCCCGTAATTATTGTGGAAGGAGAGTCAGATATGCTGTTTCAAATTTTAAGCCCGGCTGCCATACCGCTCTCGATATGGAGTTGTCGAGCAATTAAGTTCATTAACATTTGTAAATCGCGCGCACCGCCGGCGCAATTAGGCGCATTGGCATCAAAGTATTAACATCATAAACACCAGCAGGGCGTGGGCTATAAGCCCTCTCCCATATTTAAGACCGAAAGGCTCAATTATAAGTCCTGCAAATAAAAGTCAAGCCCAGAGTTGAAGAAAACTGAAAATGTTTTGATACGAGAAAAGAGGGCATGGCAACAGACCGCGATACAGCGCTTTCGCGGCGGAGCAGGAGAAGG